>Ga0209737_10002029_pt1 | contig 14228 bp, 14 predicted proteins | sample TergutCu122P3_FD_187284 | JGI IMG/M metagenome (GOLD analysis project Ga0209737, IMG submission 187284) | Cubitermes ugandensis P3 segment gut microbial communities from Kakamega Forest, Kenya - Cu122 P3 (SPAdes) (version 2) | ecosystem: Host-associated > Arthropoda: Insects > Digestive system...
CAATGCCACACACAACCAGAAATGACATAACTAGGTACAGTTGTAACAATCAAAATGTGCAGTATTCTGGAGAATATTTCATACTGTGTAACCAATCATATCTCTGCGAGTCTCATCTGGGCCCTGCGTACATTGGTGTAAGTTGAAATGCAACTGCCAGTGAACTCACAGTGCAATGGACTAGAGTCACCCTGGGGGTCTTGAAGTAGTAGATTTTGGACAGCATCAAGGGTTGGCTCTTTAAAAAGCACATGACAACCTCTCAATATAGTGCAGTTAATTGATAGTCTTTGGGTTGGAGCCACAGAGCAGAGGAAGAAACCTCAGCTCATGTTTTGTGTGAGCACAAAAGTTTTGGCCACACGTACATATTACTGCCCGTATTTTTTTTTCTGACTCTGAGGATTTTACAAATCTGAGCCTGAGAGCAATCTGGAACTTTATTGAAAGGTTACAGCTCCCATGGCACAGAATCTGGTTTATGTAGCACAAGGGACCCATTAAGGCATCAGTGCATCAGGACCAATGGAGGCTCAAACCCACTGTTCATTTGTTCATTCAATCATTCCTTAAATCATTCATTCATAACTGATTATATACTGTTTGTTTAAAGGTATATGGACACCGATCCAGTTCTGATTAAAACCACTACACCACCGTGCGCCCAGTTCTCCAAGAATTTTAATTAAATAATTAAAGAAAACTAAATAATTTTACTTTATACTTACTCCAAGGAGCAGAGTCATTCTTGAGAAGCTAACCGGTTCTTCAGCTAGTCAAGAAATTCCCCGCGTTTTTCGAACCAGAATGTTCATCACCGTACTCACAAGTGCCCGCCACCTGTCAATATCCTGAGCCAACTCCATCCAGTCCCCACAACCCCCTCCCACTTCCTGAAGATCCATCTTAATATTATCCTCCCATCTGCATCTGGGTCTCCCCAGTGGGCTCTTTCCCTCAGGTTTCCCTACCAAAAACCTGTATACGCCACTCCTCTCCCCCATACGCACTACATGCCCCGCCCATCTCATTCTTATCGATTTTGTCTCCCGCACAATATTGCGTGTGGTGTACAGACAATTGAGCTCGTCATTGTGTAATTTTCTCCAATCCTCTGTTACCTCATCCCTCTTAGGCCCAAATATTATCCTCAACACCCTATTCTCAAACACCCTCAACCTTAGTTCCTCCCTCAATGTAAGCGACCAAGTTTTACACCCATACAACACAACAGGCAAAATTCCAGTTTTGTATATCTTTATCTTTACACTTTAATAATACATGTAATTTATTGAATATGTGCGTTTTGTTGGTGTGTCAAAGATATGGTTACCTGTTGAAGGAATTTCATTTTTTGGGATCACATTTAAATCAGCGACATTAACAGACCGCTTGGTGATCGAGAAAATCGAAAAGTAATCTCCAATAATTTGGCGACAGAGAGGGTCAGAGGTCACACATCGCTCTTTTTACATTTTGACTTGAAACTTAATTTATTACATTTTCAACTGCAGAACACTGAACCATATCAAATGTTAGAACTGAATTGGTGGTACAATACTGTGATAGTGAGGGGCAGTAGATGTGGGGGGAGTTCCATTGGTGCTGCAAGCATGAAGCAGTGAGGAATATGTTTGCTGGAACAGGAGCAGACCTGTGATATTAATTAGGAGTCGCGTGGTATTGCTGGTATGTAGCCCGCAGGTTAAAGACAAATGCATGTTGAATTGCCCTGTCGACTATAAACATTTCCCAATTGACACACACACACGCGCACACACACACACACACACACACACACACACACACACACACACACACACACACACACACACACACACACACACACGCAAACACGCAAGCACACTTGGCCAGCAGAAAGCAAACAAACCCTCTTCTTTCATCGCCCTACCTTCTCTTCCCCTCACACCCCAGTAGCATGCTGCACCCTCTCTTGCTCTGACCATTATCCTCTTTGTTTCAATTTCTTAATGGAAGGGCAGCCAGGGTCTGTTTATTGTTGAGTTTTCCGGATCACACTCAGACACACCACATTTTGTAGGACTCCTCTGCACGGGTGATCAGCCTGTCGCAGAGACCTATGCTAGAAATCACACACCTTTCCCAAAAGACAGATATCCACGTCCTCGGCGGGATTCGAGCCCGCAATCCCAACAATTGGACGGCCGCAGACCAATGCCTTAGAAGGCGCAGCCACCGGGATCGGCCTGTAACAGTAATAGTAATGGGAAATATGGTGCCTATGTGAAGGGGTTGCTTACTTACTTACTCACTCCATGGAGCAGAATCCTTATTGAGAAACTAACGGCATCTAAGTTAGCCAAGAAATTCCCCGAAGGCTCATTGCCACATTCACTGCCCGCCATCTGTCCCTATCCTGAGCCAGATCCATCAAGTTCATGCCCCACATCCCACTTCCTGAAGATCTATCTTAATATTATCCCCCCATCTACGTCTTGGTCTTCCATGTGAACTCTTTCCCTTAGATTTCCCCACTAAAATCCTGTACACAACTCACCCCATTACGTGCAACGTTACCCACCCATCTCAATTTTCTCGATTGGATCACCCGAACAACAGTTGGTGAGCAGTGAAGGTGATTAAGCTCCTCGTTATGTAGTTTTCTCCATTCCCCTGTTACCTCCTCCCTCCTAAGCCCAAATATTCTCCTCAACACCCTATTCTCAAAGACCCTCAGCCTACTTTCCTCTCTTAATTTGAACGACCAAGTTTCATACTCATAAAAAACAACAGGCAAAATTATATTTCTGTGTATCTTAATCTTGAAATTCTTGGACAGCAAACTGGAAGACAAAATATTCAGCACCGAATGACAGCAAGCATTGCCTGACTGCAATCTGCTGTTAATTTTAAGTGCACATAAACAAGACTGGCTGCAATGTACGTATAACGTGACAATGAGGCGCGTTCGCGTTACCACTGTTGGAGTAGAAAGGCAATAATTATTATATACATATATTCTAAGTGTGTTTGTAGCATTAGGTATCCAGCATGCAATGAGCATGCGCCATATTGCCATTTGTGCCCTGCCCCACCCCCCATTAACAGCAAACGGCACGATTTACGAAAAACAAAAGATTTTGAACACAAAATGTGTTTTGATTTTCTGTACAACTTTTGTCCGAAATATTTCTTATTCTAAAAAGAACTGAGCAAAACGTAATAAAAAATGTAAAATGATTGCCATGTAAAGCACCCCCTATTCTTGTCCAATTTCAGCGGAACTCAAATTTTCTCGACAGAATTTCGCAAAATACTCCAGTATCAAATCTCGTGAAAATCCTTCTAGTTGATGGCGAGTTATTTAATGTGGACAGACATGAAGCTGACAGTTGCTTTTCACAATTCTGTGAACGCGTCTAAAAATACAAACGTGTTCAATTACAAAAGCAAAAATTTCAGTAAACAGTTTGTTTCTTTTACACAATAATTAATTTCACAGTAATTTTCGCAAACAATTGTTTGTTTCTGCACCTTCTTCTTCACCCCCTCCAAATTTGATGACCTCAGCGTACCCCCCCCTTCCCCATAGACACTATGGCTGTACCGCAATCAACATTTGATCCCAGTTGCCACACAGCTGTACTGATGCCCTGTTAATCGCAGTTTTGCATGAAACGATCTGTCTAGAAGTTACGGAACTGTTGACAACCAAACAGTAGCCGATGCATGTCGGGCAGTCAAAGGGAAGGAAGCTAATGGATGTGCTACAGTTGACGGTAAATGGCGATAAACCAGAAAACGTTAATCTTTCCTTTCTTCACTGTCCGTGAGGCCTTACATGATGAGTTGTTCAGCGTCACTAGGGGGAGTGAAGTGCAGCTTGAGGTCATCAGCTTAGAAAGAGGCATCACTGAATGTAAGAATGAGTGACATCTTTTGGGATTTAGCGCATTGTAAAAGGAATCTTAATAAGGGTAAATGCATCTTTCGGTTCTACTCACTTATGTACATCAGACTTTTCTATATTAAGTCACAGCATTCAGCCCATCATTAGCTGATAACAAACTCACAGGCTTGGTGGGCCTTTCTGGAAGGGGACAGAGTATCTCCATATCGGGATTTAATCCCCGGACCGTCCAGTTCGTAGGAAGTCACTATACCACCTGAGCTATCATGGCCTCCTCGTTCAATATGGTATTTCACATTATACAACCAACAATATGCACATGCACAGTGTATATATCTTCAGACAGTCTGTTCTGTATTTTGTTGTTACGTCCTGAGGTAGCGGCAGACCGGCGATACGCGTCGAGAAGGCGCCTGATGAATCGTCAACGAATTGTAACATAAACAAATACAATAACTAATAGTCGCACGTGAGTAGTTTGAGTGGGGGTCAACCACCAGTTCCCAGCAGCGCAGAGAGCTTGTTAAGCGATGGGTCCATCGGCCGGGTAGCTGCATTGTGTCAGTTTGGCGTCAGCGTGGGCGTGAGCGTTCACAAAGTGTGAGTGTTGTCCGGTGTGCTGCAGACTCTTCTGAATTTTACAGGTAACATTATGATTCCAAGTTTGATACTGCAATATAAGAATTTAAATTCTTTATCGATATTGTCAAGACTTTACACTAAATGCCGGTCATTACTGTATGCAGAGGAAGTCACTGTGAGCATTGTTACATGGCAGAGAGAAATATGGTGCGAGGTTCCGGGCTTTCGCTGCAGTGCAGTTGACATCTTGGCTGTTGTGGTTTGTTACTGAACGTAGGTTTATTTGATATCGACATTTCAAGGCAGCGTGTCGGTTCCATTTAGCGTGATATCCAGTGGGAAGTTTCCTAATATAATAACATAACAAAGCCACGTCATGTGACAAGCTGTTAGTGGTCGGTCTCTCACAGCAGAGGCCTGGGTTTATTTCTAGTTCTGCCCATGTGAGTTTTGAGGTGAACACAAGTGCACTGGGACAGGTTTTCTCCTGTCATGTCCTTCAATCAGTGCTCCACACTTGTTCATTTACCAGTAAGTGATATTGTCGTTATGAAACAGACTTAGAAATACGTGTAGGTGTGGCGATACATGTGTTATATATATAACATATACACATATACATACACGTATGTTATATATATGTATATATACATATAGATATATATATGTATATATACATATATATATGTATATATGTTATATATATAACATATATACATATACATACACGTATGTTATATATACGTATATATACATATATATGTATATATACATATATATATATGGGGCCTGGTGTAGCACAGTGGTTCAGGCGCTGCGCTACTAGTCGGAAAGTCCCGGGATCGATTTTCCGGGGTTTCATGGGATTTTTCAGTGACATATTCCTTCCGACCACATCATGGCCCTGGGTTCGACTCAGCCCCTAAAGAAAATGGGTACCAGGAACATTTCCTGCGGGTAAAGGCGCCGGGCGCGTAAGGCTGACAACCTTACCACCTTAATGTGCCGAGTGTCTTAAAAATCTGGGAACCTAAACCTCCTGGAACCCTCTGGGCTTCGCAGGGTCTGTTACAGGACTGCTTTATATATATATATTCAAAAAAATATTACCTCTAAAAGCACACTTTTAAAATAACCTTCGTTACGTATGACATCCTGTTGTGATGTAAGAACAACAGTGAAAGGGCGCAGACGGTCGGTCACAACTATGTTTATGTATTTTATTACATACTACATGTTTCGTTTTTATGAACAACAAATACGTGGCAATTAAAAATATACAAATTTTAAATATAAGCTATTAGAATGATAATCCTTCATAAAATAACATTTTTGTAGCCCAAAACTAGGTAAAAGTCGAGAATGTGAAGATACCGAAACATAACAGATGCATACTGTACTAATATCGTAATCCTGTATTTGGAAGTGAAAGGGAAGTTCCTCGTTACATAACAACATGAGTCTCGTGGAGAAAAATTTTGTGCTTAGTTTTGATTCTCAATTTTGATGGACGCCCAAGAGCTACTGTACACTAAATAGCTAATAAACAGTATATAAACGTGTCTTCGTCCATGACGAACAAAACATTCGCATTTATCTCCTGCACTCTCAACTGCAAACGCAGTTCCCAGCACTCTCCGCACCCCTCAAAACAAACCGAATGGAAAGAGACAAATTTGTTAGAACTCCGAGCAGTTTGTTGCTGTCTGTTCAAGCAGTGTGCAGTGTGTGGACAGAAAATATCACATATCTTTTGGATATTTAAATTATGTCTCAAAGCATGGCGAGTGGTCACGCCCTTTACTAGGGTTTGTTTCGAGACCCAGATGTTCACAATTACAATCATGGTTATACATAACCACACACCGCTTACGAAACAGCAGTTTGCCATACGCCATATTGCCATCTGTGGTCTGTCCCGCTCTACAAAATTTTTCCACTTTATCTCGTAAACGGCACAATTTCAAGAGAAAGATTTCTTACTTTATGGAGTGGAGTCCATCTTGTGAAGCTAACTGGTTCTCAGCTAGAGAAGTTATTCTCTGTTTTTTATGGAACCTGACAGTTCATTATCGCTTTTACAACTGTCGGCCAGCTGTCCCTATCCTGAACCAGATCAATCCAGTCCACAAACCCACATTGCACTTTCTGAAGATCCATTTTAATATTATCCTCCCATCTATGCCAGGGTCTTACAAGTGGTTTCTTTTCTTTATGTTTCCCTACCAAAACCCTGTATACACACCTACTCTCCCTCATACCTGTTATATGTAGTTGTTGGAAGTAGTGTGTGCAAGTGAGTGGTTTATGGCAGTGGCACCCAACTTCCAAAGGAACCTGGTACATTGGGGGGTCTGAAAGTCATAAAAAGGGAGATAAACCAGGCCATTGCCCTAGCCCTGGGAAGGAAGGTAGGAAAATAACACAGAATGGCAGGGGAAGTGGAGGTCCTGCACTGGGTGTGCCAGTAGAGACAAGATGGTGCTGTTCATTAAATGTATTTGGTTCTGAATTGTTTGGTTACTGTAGTGATATTGTTTTCCTTAGACTTTTCAATTTACTGATATCAATCCATGTACAGTTACAGCTGTACATGCACCACCTAACACCTACCACGTTCAATCACTTTTATGAGCCGACTAATGAACTCAATTATGCACAACTTAGAGGTTAAATTCTATGTTGTATAAAAGGTTAAAAAACGCAAAATTAAAAATCATTCCAACATGTTTCAGATCGTATGTGATTCATCATCAGGGAGTGCATAGCTGTGCTTGACTGAAATTGCTCCTAGTGGTTCACAGATATTTGTCGGGTGCTTGTTCGATGTTTGGCAGTGTAATTTTTGAACCTGTGGTGTGTGTGTGCGCGCGAATATGTGCGTGCGTTCCGAAGGACAGCAGATCCCAGCCCATAATATCGTACACATATCCACACACGCACACACACACACACACCACAGGTTAAAAAATTACGCTGCCAAACACCGACCAAGCAGACGACAAATATCTGTGAACCACCTTGAGTAATTTCAGCCAAGCACAGCTCCGTACTCCTTAATGATGGATCACATACGATCCGAAACACGTTGGAGTGATTTTTAATTTTGTGTCTTAAGTTGCCATCCCCGTTGTGTTAGATACAATAAGACGGTACAGGATAGTACAGTTAAAACAGCTAATAAGATAGTGGAGTGTTTGTCACTAAGACAACAGAGCTCAGTGATCTGTACTCCTTACCAAATATTGTGCGGGTGGTAAACTCGAGAAGAATGAGATGGGCGGGGCATGTGGCGCGCATGGTGAAGGGGAGAGGGGTGTACAGGTTTCTGGTGGGAAAACCTGAGGGAAAGGGACCACTGGGGAGACCCATACGCAGATGGGAGGATATAATTAAGATGAATCTTCATAAGTGTAATGTGGGGACATGGACTGGATCGAGCTGGCTCAGGATAGGGACAGGTGGCGGGCACGTGTGAGTATGGCGATGAACCTTCGGTTTCCAAATATGGGGGAAATTTTGACTAGCTGCAGAACCAGTTAGCTTCTCAAGAAGGACTCTGCTCCATAGGGTAAGTAAGTAAGTAAGACAACATGTTTCGGCCCTTGTACTGGGCCATCATCAGGCCTCGAATTGTGCCTCAGAGGAAACTATACAGTGTAGTATTAGCAACAAGATCTCTTTGATAACGTGACCATTGACAATTGTGAGGAGAAGCTTGTATTATACAATCAAGATCATAAGCTATACCAGAAGTGAGTACTCTGTAAGTAAAGTGGGAGTGGTTATGGATTAAAGGGAGTGGATGGGCAGTGGGAATAGAAAAGCGTGGGGTGTTTTAGGCCAGATATGTATTTAGTAAGGTTTCCTCGATATCATTGGTAGGAGGCCGCCCAGTAAACATGGGAATTGACATCGTAACCATGGGGGCTATATGCTGTGATATAGATGTAGCGAGGTTCACAGTGCTCGTGATTTAGACAAATATTTTCTATTCCAAATATCCCGGGTGGCATATGCTGTAATACAGATATAGAGATGTCTGTAGTGCTCGTGAAATGGACACATATTTTCTAATTCAAATCGTGAAGTCAGCTTTCCGTTCTAGTCTGCAGCCGGAATTGGCGTGCAGTGGGCGTGCTTGGAGTAGGCAATGAGAAAGTCACGTAAGTGGAGCTGCCGTCTGTGGTGGGCAGCGGCGCACATGTTTTAGATGTCAGGTGTGGTGTGCGAGCTGCCTTTCTTCCGCCTGTGGGTACATAAGTGTGTGTTGATGTTCCAACAGGCCGAAAAAGTCAGTTCGCACACTACACCTGACACCTAAAACGTATGCTCCGCTTCCCACCACAGCTGGCAGATCCACTTATGCAACTTTCACACTGCCTACTCCAAGCACACTGCACGCCAATTCCGGCTGCAGACTAGAACGGAAAGCTGACTTCATGATTTGAATTAGAAAATATCTGTCTAATTCACGAGCACTATAGACATCTCTATATCTGTATTACAGCATATGCCCCCCAGGGTATTTGGAATAGAAAATATTTGTCTGATTCATGAGCAATGTGAACATCGCTACATCCATATCACAGCATATAGCCCCCGTGGTTACGATGTCAATTCCCATGTTTACTGGCCGGCGTCCTACCAATGATATCGAGGAAACCTTACTAAACGCATATCTGGCCTGAAACACCCCGCACCTTTCTATTCCTACTGCCCACCCACTCCATTTAATCTATACCACGCCCACTTTACTTATAGAGTACTCACGCCTAATATACCTTACGATCTTGTTTTTATAACACTAGCTTCTTTTGACAATTTTCAATGGTCACATTACCAACGAGATCTCGTTGCGAACACTACATTGCATAGTCTCCTCTGAGACGCAATTCGAGACGTGATGATGGCCCAGTGCAAGGGCCGAATCTTGTTGTCTTAGTAAATAATTCTCTATTACCTTATTAGTTGACTTTACCATCCTGTACCATCTTATTTTAATTTTGTGTCTTTTAAACTTTTATACAACGTAGATTTTAACCTCTAAGTTTTGTATAATTGAGTGCATTAGTCGGCTAATTCAAGTGACAGGCTGTAATAATGCACGGTGAAAACCTGAAATTAACCTACCACGTTATACTCGTATTCTCTAAGACAAGCCTTGCTCTCCACTGTACGCACTAGCCACTTGATTCTCATACCACCTGTATACCAATGTTACAGCAGAGCAAAAACTGTAGAAACCGGGCCGAGCAAAAAGTAATAATAATGGATCAGCTGTAAGTGGCAACCCATGCCGTGGGGCTCGAAAAATTGTGAGTGCACCTAACACAGACAGCAGTCCACCAAAAAGCTACTGCGACCCATCGGAGAACTTCAGCAACCCACGCTAGATCAACATTGACCCCATCCAGGAGCCACAACAACGCAACGGCGAGGACGTAGACAGCTGCCGAGACGAGGAGTCACCTTTGGACCGCCTGCATAATATATTCAGGGTTTTCATCTTTATCTTACACACTATATGTAAAGTAAGTCAACATCAATAGTCTGCTGTGTGCGAGAATTTTATAGTTAAGATGGATAGGTGTCTGCGCAGTAAGAGCGAGTCTACAGCATGGTAAGAGGGATAGGTGTCTGCGCATTAGGAGCTGGTCTGTAGCACGAAATAAAAATGCAGTAACTTCAAATATTGCAGCACAGAAGAATATTTCAAAAAATGAACTAGAACGAAATGTCACAAATGTGGAGACAGATATCCAAAACGCTGTAGAATTATTCAATAATAGTAATGTAACTAGCGGTAGTGATGAAAGCTCAGTTTCAGCTAATCAGCTGCATAGCATGCTTGCCGCATTCATGACAGCCATGCAGGCACAGAACAGAAAACTGGTCTCAAATTTAGAATAGCAGTTAAATAAATTATCTGAAAATTTGGAAGCAAAGTTAGTCTCAGTTTCATAGAATTCAGATACCAATTAAACTTGATTTCTGGCAGCATACACATAAATGCAAAGCTACATTCAAAGACTGCTAATGTAACCTCAGACATGAGGAAAGAATCTGATCAATTAAGGCAGGAATTTTCAACTCAGTTACAAACTGAGGTACAGTCAGTCGCTAAAAAAGTGGAAGTAGTTAGGGAAAGTACTGATATGGAACTAATCAACTGTGTACGAAACGTAGAGAGCGTGTGTGGCGGAATGAATGACACTATGAATGCCTGTAAATCTCAGAATGATCCCAACGAAAACAGTCTCAGGTTAGAGAAGAATCAGAATAAGGAGAAGGTTGAGAATAAAGTAGGTGAGCTAACTCTTGAGATAAAGTCAGTTGCATCCAGTTTAGACGAGTGTAACAGGACTATAAAAACTGACAGACAAGCTTACCAATCAGAAGTCCAGAAATTAAACTCAGAAATTGAAAATTTGAGAGCAAAGTTTAATAGTAATCAGACCAAACAGACAGCATCAGATGTTTGCACCTCTCCACAGACTAGTACAACAATTAGTGTAAAGGATATTGGTCAACCTACTAGGAGGTGCTTCCCGCAGTCAAGAAATTGTATCAGTTGCGTCCCAAGATGACCGCTTCAAGTGTATCAGTGGCGTCCCGGGTTTTCAACCCCTAGCATACGAGTTGCATCCCGCGGTTAGTAAGGAGTTGCATCAGTTGCATCGAAAGATATGTGTGTACAAAATGTCCAACAATTGGAAGGTTCTTACACAGTTTTATTGTACGTTACTGTACACACAATCACATGCTCAAGTACAGAACTGTTGAATGATATCGACAGTGTGCAGTTGTTATGTCATGTTACGGTCTAATATTTAGTTAGGTAGGTCTCACCGTTTCATATGCCATGAAGGTCCTCAAGGGGAGTAGAAATATAGCTGTACTCTTTTTGACCTCGGCTGTAGAAGGGGGTGAGGGGTCAGCGTCAGGCCCCGGACGCACCTTACCCCCGGGAAAGACGCGGTACCCATTTTACAGGAGGCTGGGTGGGCCCCAGGGCTGGTCAGGACAGGCGTGGAAAATCTCGCCTCCACCGGGATTCGATCCCCGGACCGTCCAGCCCCTAGGCCATCGCTATACAGACTACGCTACCCGGCCCACGGTCTAATGTTTATACCCTATTTAAAAATCATTTCAGGGAAGAAGACAGGCACATTGTGTTCCTAATATCGCCCATTGCAAGTCATTTTTATGATCTGATGAAAACACCGTCTGTCTGCGGAAGGAGTTTTAATGCAGTAAGTCTCGCAGTACCAAGCACTTGACCCCTGAGATGTGCTCATACAATTCTTATCATTTCTGCAGAATTGTCTGTGTGATATTTCATTAACATACTGTTGTTTCATGTCCAGAAGTTATTCAGGTGGTTCTCCAAATATGTTTGATGATTAGTAGCATATTTTTGTGCAATAACATGCACAGTTACAGAAGTGGCAAGTGGCATCATAAATGCAAGCAATAAAGAACTACAAGCGTGTGTTTGGTAGAAATTTATATGATATTGATGAAACAAATTCGATTCTTGAAATCGGGTTAACCATATACTGTCCAGTTTTTTAGGAGCTTAAGTTTGGAATGTAGCTGATACTTTTTAAATCTTCCTGCAGTGACACTTGTCATTTTGCTGTAGGTCTCATTCTGTATTTTTTCTGTGCAGACATAAGAACAAAAATTTTCTGATGCACACTGTTAAATAGTGCTTTCAAAGCACATGGGCATGGAATAACTCACACGCATTTTTGGTCCTCAGTGTTAATGCAGTACATTGGGATCAAACAGCAGAGGGAAATTGGAGTCTGCATCAATATAATTTTCTAGCAGGTAGTCGCAAAACTGTTCCATTCGCCTGTCGTTCGGAAGATTGGATAAAAATTCCAACGCAAAACAGTCGCTGACTTCCGCCGGTGTTAAAACGACTGTCGGACTAATTTTCTTCAAGAACTGACTTACCTCAGAGTCTTTCTTATTGGCCGGTAAGAAAAATGCAAGTTGAACATAGTGAGTCCATGAATTGTAAATAGTTGGTGGAAAAACTTCTGTGCTGATTGAACGCTCCTTAATGTAAAGCCCATTAATGTAGCTAAAAACTGTAAGTTGTTTTTGCAAGAAAATATTACAATAGTTCTTTCCAAGTCATTAACAATCAAGTTCCGTCGAATTTGTTCACACTTAAACAGCACCTAATGCTTCATGAGTTTCTTCAGTATCTGTTAGGAGAGGAAGCAGTTGGGAGGAGCGTGCTTTATGCGTGTTATTGCTAATGTTGTTTATGTCTATGTAAGTGAGGGTATCCAAGTACTGGCTTAGTGGTTTTTTGTGTATCAGTTTGCGCGGTCTGTCACACAAGTCCTCCACTGTTTTCCTTTTGACAGAATTATTTAATATCTGTCGGTTTAAGCTGGCTTCACTTTATGCACCATTTACATTTTTTGTCAGTACAACACCATCTTTCAATTTTGTCAACAAAAATGTTTTGGAAACTGAACTTGGGGAAGCCCTGAATGACAAAGAGATCTACCAGAAAAGTGATCAAGGGACGCAACTAGAAAACCCCACTACTAGCCAGTTAGCCCAGCTCTTTCCGAATCAGGCAGTCACATTTCCCCTGGTGTGAATGGAGTGTTTGCAAGGTACCTGCATGCAAAACTGTAAACAATACTAATACTATTGCTACTTCATGTACTGAAAATGTGAGTGCACAATCTGAAACGTCTGTTGATACCAGCCAGTACAAACAGCTACCATTGCCTAAATTTCCTGGTAGTTTGAAACAAGTGGCGGGAGTTAGATGGATACTTTACACTCAGAAAGACTCCTGAAGAACTTCTCCTTCCTTTAGTATTCCGTTCAATCTCGGATCCATTTGCGAAGCGGTGGATGCTGACGACTAATGGGCAACTTCAAACATATGACGATTTTCAGAAGGCTTTTACGGAATTACTTTTAGGACGGAACCCGACAGTCAGAAATTAGGTGCCGGGTATATCAAGATATACCTACAGATCGCGGGAAATTTTCTCCGAACATTGCACTAGATAAGCAACTTGACCAGCATGCTTCCGCCAGCCATGTCCGACCAGGACCTAATTGGCGCTATGATAACTCATTACGAGCCGAGGATCCAAAACTAAGTGCCAGCCTAAAGTCGAATCAAAAGCACTTGCTTTCCTCACTAAATTACATACACTGAAAAATTCGAAGTAGCAATACAGGCCAGAGCGGCGATATTTCGAATGCCAAGACCAAAATCGCAGACCTAATAGCAATGTTCAGTTACGCCATGTGTGGCGTGATAGCAGGGACAGGAACCATAGGGGTGATCCAATGGGAAATCCAAGAATAAACCAGGGATGAAAGGTTTTTTTGGCTGTCAGGGGAGACCTAACGAATGCGCTGACTCCAACTAAATGCAGCAGCACAGGACTTTGTACCATACGGGAACCAGCGTCATGATGGAAGCCGATACCCTAGCAGGAGGAACGACCGAGTTGGAAGTAGCAATTTAAACGCAAAAAGACTTGTATGCCGGGCGCAAGTGTTCTCATTCTTTGTCACAGACAGCACAACCCAACCAAACAGCAGGAAGAGCAATACGTTAAGCCTTATAGGAAGTAAAGCTTTAGTACGCGAATTCAAAGTGTGTGTGTATTTTTTAAGCACAATACCGATTTGGATTATGATGAAATTAATTTCTGGATTGAGAGTGAAGCTAGTTATACATATTACATAGGTGAGG
>Ga0209737_10002030_pt1 | contig 14225 bp, 11 predicted proteins | sample TergutCu122P3_FD_187284 | JGI IMG/M metagenome (GOLD analysis project Ga0209737, IMG submission 187284) | Cubitermes ugandensis P3 segment gut microbial communities from Kakamega Forest, Kenya - Cu122 P3 (SPAdes) (version 2) | ecosystem: Host-associated > Arthropoda: Insects > Digestive system...
TGGCTTCGAAAACCGCCGACCAGGCAGGCGACGGAACAACTACCGCCACTGTGCTGGCACAGTCAATCATCAACGTAGGTTTGAAAAATGTAACCGCCGGCGCCAATCCCATGGATTTGAAACGCGGTATTGACAAAGCCGTTGTTGCTGTGATTGACAGTTTGAAACAACAAAGCAAAGCCGTTGGCGACGATTTGGCAAAAATTGAACAGGTGGCTACCGTCTCTGCCAATAATGACACCACCATCGGTAAATTGATTGCCGAAGCAATGGGCAAGGTGAAGAAAGAAGGCGTAATTACCGTTGAAGAAGCCAAAGGCACCGACACCGAAGTGAAGGTGGTAGAAGGTATGCAGTTCGACCGCGGTTATATCTCCGCTTATTTTATGACCGATGGCGAAAAGATGGAAGCCGTTCTCGAAAATCCGATGATTCTTCTTACCGACCGTAAGATTTCAACCATGAAAGATTTGATGCCCCTGTTGGAACCGGTGGCGCAAAGCGGTCGCGCTTTATTAATTATTGCCGAAGATGTTGACGGCGAAGCGCTCTCTACTTTAGTAGTGAACCGCCTGCGCGGCACCATCAAGGTGGCAGCCGTTAAGGCTCCGGGCTTCGGCGACCGCCGTAAGGAAATGCTGGAAGACATCGCTATCCTCACCGGAGGTATGGTGATTTCCGAAGAAAAAGGATTTAAACTCGACAGCGCCCGTCCCGAAATGCTTGGAAAAGCCGAAAAAGTAACCATTGACAAGGAAAATACAACCATCGTAAACGGCGGCGGCGAGAAGCAAAAAATCGAACATCGCGTGGGACAAATTCGCAAGCAAATGGAAACAACCACCAGCGACTATGACCGTGAAAAATTGCAAGAACGTTTGGCTAAATTAGCCGGCGGCGTGGCAGTATTATATGTAGGCGCTGCCACCGAAATGGAAATGAAAGAAAAGAAAGACCGCGTTGACGACGCATTGCACGCTACCCGTGCTGCCGTTGAAGAAGGTATTATCCCGGGCGGCGGCGTGGCATACATCCGCGCTATTGATGTTTTGGAAAAACTGAAAGGCGAGAACGAAGACGAAACCACAGGTATTCAAATCGTGAAACGCGCCATTGAAGAGCCGCTGCGCCAAATCGTTGAAAATGCAGGATTGGAAAGCAGCGTTGTGGTGCAAAAAATCAAGGAAGGCAAGGGCGACTTCGGTTACAATGCCCGCACCGACAAATATGAAGAATTATTTAAGTCGGGTGTTATTGACCCCACCAAGGTAGCCCGCGTTGCTTTGGAAAACGCCGCCTCAATTGCCGGCATGTTCCTCACCACCGAGTGTGTGCTCGCCGACAAGAAGGAAGAAACCCCGATGCCCTCACCCGGCATGGGCGGAATGGGCGGCATGATGTAATCTGCGATTTGCGATTAAGCGAAGGCTGTTCGGGATTACCGACAGCCTTTTTTCTTGTTTATTTGATTTTTTTTCGTATTTTTGCAGTTAAATAATTCATAACTCATAATTTTAAAACAATGACAACAATGGTATCAGGCATTAATTTAGAAACAAAATTAATACACGAAGCAATGATTATTAGCGGATTAAATACTCCACAAGCCGTTATTAGCGAGGCTTTGCAAAAATTTGTGAGAACTGGTAATAATCGCAAAAAAATTCTAAATTATAAAGGAAAAAATATTTGGGAAGGCAATTTGGATGAAATCAGATTAACAAGATGAAGCACGTACTAGTAGATACTTCCGTATGGATTGATTTCTTTAACGCAAAAACAACTTCGCCCGAAACGGAACTTTTGCAACAGTTAATCGAAAATAATCACATTATTTATATTTGTCCTGTCATATATCAGGAAATATTGCAAGGAATACGTGACGATGGCACATTTGAAGATATTAAAAACATTTTGCACGACTTCAATATGCTCAAATTCAATATAATGGAAGTTACAAATACCGCAATAGAAATATACCGAAGGTTGCGAAAAGCGGGAATTACTATACGAAAATCTAATGATTGTTTGATTGCGTCTTATGCCATTTTGGGCGATGTCTATTTATTACACAAAGACAGAGATTTTAATGAAATAGCAAAACAATTCAAACTGAACATCTTAAATTAATTAACATAAAAACAGATTTGCAATTTATGCCGCACAGGATTGTTCCCTGCTGCGGTTTTTTACTGCCCACCCTTCACCTTGTACCCTTCACCCTTTTACCATTACTGAATATCCCTAAATATCCCGCATTAATGGCTACTACTTACGAGTTTGCTGGCATAGCAACAAGTGAGGCGTGAAGCGTGAGGAAATTTTTATTTTTGTTTAGCAATGGTCTTTAATCTAATTCTCCATGCAAAATCAATACTTATCAAATGTTCGTATTTGAATGTAGGACTTGTATTTAAACGAATAAAACTTGGTCGATAAATTACGCCTAAGCTGAAACTTGTTTTTGTAACCCAATAACCTGTAAAGATTAGCCCAAAAGTATTACCTATATATTTTTGTGCAACATAAGGACTATTCTCAAAACTATAACCTGTATTATATGTAAGTGTCCAAGAGTTATGCGAGTAGGATAATCCATAACCTATTGAGAAAAGTTTAAACCTGTGATTATTGGTTAAACTTAGAAAGACTGAAGAACAATATTCTTTTTCCACTAGGCTTTAACATGAAATGGTTGATATAAGGAAGGGACAATCGCAAATCCCATGTACCCTTGCCATATATTTCAGATTTTCTTGGTGCTCCGAACATTATTGAAAATTTTCATCTCACTTCGCATTAATTGCCACTACGGGGTCGAGGCGCGAAGCTACATAGGCGGGAATGAAGCCCGACACAATACCTATAACTGCCGAAATACTTATTCCCAACATTATATTGCGCAAACTTAATTGTATGGCAAAGTCCAATACCTGACTGAACAAAGCGCTTCCGCCAAAAACAATCAGCAAGCCGATAAGTCCGCCGGCAACAGCTAACAAAGATGCCTCAAATAAAAACTGGGCAAGGATAAAATAGCTCTTGGCGCCCAAAGCCTTTTGTATGCCAATAATAGGCGTGCGCTCTTTTACCGACACAAACATAATATTGGCAATGCCGAAGCCGCCAATCAAAATAGAAAAACCGCCAATCACCATACCCACAAGATTCAATATCACAAATATAGTTGACAATTGTTTTTCAATTATACTCATCTCATTAAGGGAAAAATTATCTTTCTGTGTCGGTTTCAAGCGGCGCAAGGAACGCATAATCATCCTTAATTCTCCCATCAAATCTTCATTACTGACCCCGGGCTTGGCTTTCACAGCCACAGTAGGATTTGCCCATCGCATATCTGCCATGGTACGGGCATAATTCAATGGAATAATAAGTATATTATCCAAATTCATTATATCAATAATGCTGGAGCCATGCTTTTCGAGCAGTCCGATAATCTGTAATTTATGCCCCCCTACCTTAATCTCTTTGCCCACAGGACTCTCTCCACTTAATAATTCCTCAGCTAACAAAGGTCCTATAATAGCTACCGGCGTACCATTATTAGCTTCCAAAGTAGTCATATAGCGCCCATCTACAATATTTAGCGGACTTACCTCGTCCCATTCGTAGGTAATCCCTACCACACCTACTCCTGTCAAGGTATTATTTTTATATTTAGCATCTCTGCCAAAGTACATAAAAAGCGATACAGCTTGAGCGTTTACACTCTGTGAATAGATATGTTGGTATTCGGCATAAGTCATTGAAGGACGTCGCCAAAATTCCCACCATTTCCACTCTCCGGCTTCGTCAGGTCCCCAGGGCCACTTTTCTACATATACCACATTCGAGCCTAATTTCTCTACGCCCGCGCGCATGTTGTCTTCCAAAGCATCAACCATGGTATATACCGAAATAATGGCAAAAATACCTATTGTTACCCCCAGTAGCGACAAAAAAGTACGGAGTTTATTTGCCCGTACCGAGGAAAACGCAAAGGCAAAACTCTCATTTAGTAATTTGAATATCAAAAATATATTTCTGAAAACCTTCATTTCAGGGAGAATTATAACTATGCAAGTTAGCGATTAATTCGGGATTTTCCGAAATAAAAACATTTTTTTTGAAGAATACTTGCCTATTTCCTAATATATACTTACCTTTATGGTTTAATTTGCCTACAATGAATGCCTCCGGAACAAAAACTATAAAACGTGCTTTATTATCTGTATATCATAAAGATAGACTAGAACATATCATCAACTGTTTAGAACGCCTCCATGTAGAAATTTATGCTACGGGCGGCACCTTAGATTTTATTCATCAAACAGGACATAAGGCTCAGGCGATTGAAACACTCACCGGCTATCCCTCTATTCTGGGAGGTCGGGTAAAAACTTTACACCCAAAAGTTTTTGGAGGAATTTTGGCAAGATGTAGTCAAGCCGACGATTTGGAAGAACTTCGAAAATATGAGATCCCCGCTTTCGATTTGGTAATTGTTGACCTTTATCCTTTTGAAGAAACTGTAAAGAACGGTAAAGACGAACAGGATATTATCGAAAAAATTGATATCGGCGGCATCTCGCTTATACGGGCTGCAGCCAAGAATCATGCTGAGGTGTTGATAATAGCCTCGCGCAACCAATACGACGATTTATTGCATATTCTGAACGATAAGCAAGGAACCACAACACTGAGTGAGCGTCGGCGTTTTGCGGCACAAGCCTTTCAGGTATCCTCACATTACGATACGGCGATCTTCAACTATTTCAATCAGGCAGAAAATATTCCTGCGTTGCGGATAAGCTGTGATGAAAGTATGACCCTGCGTTACGGCGAGAACCCGCATCAGCAGGGCTGGTTCTATGGACGATTCAACGAATTATTTGAGCAACTCCATGGCAAGGAAATTTCCTATAACAATCTGTTAGATATTGACGCCGCCGTTCAATTGATAGATGAATTTGACGCCGCCCCTGCCGTAGCCATCCTCAAACATAATAACGCCTGTGGAATGGCTGTGCGACCAAGCCTATTGGAAGCGTGGAACGCCGCCTTAGCTGCCGACCCGCTCTCAGCTTTCGGAGGCATCATCATTACTAACAAGACCGTGGACGCCGCCGCCGCCGAAGCCATTAACAATATCTTCTTTGAAGTGATTATTGCACCGGAGTATGCACCATCGGCGCTTGATATCTTAAAACAAAAGAAAAACCGGATTATCCTGTTGCGCAAAGGAAAACAAATCACACAAAAAACACAATACCGCACGCTGCTTAACGGCATATTGGCACAAGACAAAGATGGGCATACCGCCCATGCCGACGGACTGAAAATCGTTACCAACCGCGCTCCTTCAGCAAGTGAAATCGAAGATATGATTTTTGCCGGTAAATTAGTTAAGCACACCAAATCGAACGCCATCATATTGGTAAAAAATCAACAACTCTGCGGCAATGGCACCGGACAAACATCGCGTGTTGATGCGCTCAAGCAGGCTATTGAAAAAGCCCGTACTTTCGGCTTCGACCTTCAGGGCGCCGTAATGGCTTCCGATGCTTTCTTCCCCTTCCCCGACTGTGTAGAAATTGCCGATAAGGCAGGCATTACAGCCGTTATTCACCCGGGCGGTTCCATCAAAGACCAAGATTCCATAGACTATTGTAATCAACATAAGATGGCTATGGTTACTACAGGTATCAGACATTTTAAACATTAGTAAACAAATAAAATATGCCATTTTCTTTTTTAACACAAGAGTTAGCAATGGACTTAGGTACCGCTAACACCGTTATTATCCACAACGATAAAATAGTAGTTGACGACCCCTCTATTGTTGCTATCGATCAGAACACGAATCAACTTATTGCTATTGGCGAGAAGGCGCGCCAGATGCACGGTAAGACACACGAGAACATCAAAACCATTCGTCCCTTGCGCGACGGGGTAATTGCCGACTTCAACGCTGCCGAGCAAATGATTCGCGGCATGATTAAGCAAATCAATACCGGCAGCCGCTGGTTTACCCCCAGCCGCCGCTTGGTGGTATGTATTCCTTCAGGAAGTACAGAAGTGGAAATACGTGCCGTGCGCGACTCTGCCGAACATGCCGGCGGGCGCGATGTGTATATGATATACGAGCCTATGGCAGCAGCGCTGGGTATAGGCATTGATGTAGAAACCCCCGAAGGAAATATGATTGTAGATATCGGCGGCGGCACTACCGAAATTGCTGTTATCGCCCTCGGCGGCATTGTTTGCAACCAAAGCATTCGCACTGCAGGCGACGGATTTACTTCCGACATTCAACAATACATGCGCCATCAACACACCATCAAAATAGGTGAACGCTCAGCCGAGGATATTAAAATCACTGTAGGCTCAGCCCTCTCCGAACTCGAAAACCCGCCTGCAAGTTATACTGTGCATGGACCTAACCTGATGACCGCCTTACCTGTGGAGGTAACCGTAACCTATCAGGAAATTGCCCACTGCCTTGATAAATCGTTAGTAAAAATTGAAAATGCCATTATGACGGTATTGGAACAAACTCCACCCGAATTGTATGCCGACATTGTTCGCCGTGGCATCTTCCTCACCGGCGGCGGCGCCTTGTTGCGCGGATTGGATAAACGGCTCAAGGGTAAAATCAACATTCCTTTCCATGTAGCCGAAGACCCGCTTCATGCTGTAGCACGCGGTACAGGCATTGCGCTTAAGAACATTGGTAAATTCCCTTTCCTGATCAGATAAAAAAATGAATCACCTGTTCAGCTTCATATCCGGTGTCCGTGTATTAGCTGTTTTTATTGTACTTGAAATTATTGCTATTGCTTTATTTACCGGAAACAGCTACTACCAACAATCAGCCATACTCAGAAGTATTCATGTGGCATGGGGAGCGGTAGTGCGACCTGTGCATTCCTTAACGCAGTATTTTTCTCTGGGAGTGGTGAACAGGCAATTAGCTGAAGAAAATAACCGATTACGCAACGAATTGGAATACCTGCAAAGCAGCGCGGATACTGCTGTTGTAACTGTTGTTTATGACAAACAGCGCAGACCGATATATTCTTATATTCCGGCTGAAATTATTGACAACTCTGTCAATAAACAGCAAAATTTTATCATGCTGAATGCAGGCAGTGAACAGGGCGTAAGACCTGAAATGGGCGTTATCACCGAACAGGGAGTGGTAGGCATAGTAACAAACGTTTCACGCCGCTATGCACTTGTGAAATCCATTCTAAACACCGAATGGCAATTCAATGTACGTTTGAAGTCGGTCGGCGACTTTGGTCCTATGCAATGGGATGGGCTTGACTATAAAAAATCTGTGCTTTCCGATATTCCGCAACACAGTAATGTTAATAAAGGCGACACGGTAGTAACCAGCGGCTATTCACGTATCTTCCCGCAAGGAATCCCCATTGGCGTAGTAGATACAGCCGTTGTTAAACGTGGAAATTTTTATGAGGTAAAGGTAAATTTGTTTATAGACCTGAAGAAGGTACAGTATGTAAACATTGTTAATTCCATATATCGAAGCGAATTGGATTCATTAAAAACACTCGTGCGATGAACAGGCATTTTTTTCAACTACTGACAATCTTTGTCCTGCTGGTACTTTTCCAGAAGCTGATTGTTGATAAATTACCGTTCAGTACTTATATCAGCCCTGAGGTATATCTGATGTTTATTCTGATTTTGCCTTTCAAATACGCTACCATCAAATCCATGTTGTGGGCATTTGCTTTGGGCTTAACTATTGACTTATGTTCCTTTGGTGTGTTGGGGCTGCACATCATTCCTTTGGTAGGTTTAGCCTATCTTCGTCCGCAACTGTTAAAAATGGTTTCAGCCGCCAATAATATCGAAAGCATTCAGGCTCCATCAATCAAGACCTTGGACTTTCGACCATTTTTAACTTACATCACCTTGTCAACATTCTGCTATTTGGCACTATTGTTCTGCTTGGATAATTTTGGTTTCCATAACCTGCCTCAGTTGCTCCTGCGCATCCTACTCAGCACTATAGTTACCACACTGTTTATTGTTGTCATGCAATATGCATTCATAGGAACACAGCAAAACAAAAAAACATGAGCAGTTCCAATTATAAAAAAAATATCTTCATCTTCGTAATACTGTTCTGCTCCTTAATATTGGTCGGGCGATTATTTTATATTCAGATATTGGACACATCTTATAGAATAACAGCAGCTAACAATGTCTTGCGCCATGAAGTTCAATATCCTGCCCGCGGCTTGATATTCGACCGCAACGGCGAACTTCTGGTAGGCAACAAAACAACTTACGATATTCTGGTTGTTCCGCGCGAAATGAAAAACATTGATACCTTAGACCTGTGTTCTTTATTTAATATTTCTTTCACACAATGCAAGAATATTTTAGATGATATTCAACGCAAGAGAAAACAACAGGGCTATCAGGCTGCCGTTTTCTTAAAGCAGGTGCCGGCAGAAATATATGCTTTATTTCAGGAGAAATCATTCAAATACCCGGGTTTTTACGCTCAAGCCCGTACCCTGCGCAGCTATCCGCGCAATATAGCAGGAAATCTTTTAGGCTACGTAACCGAAGTTGATACTGCTACCATTCGCCGTAATCCATACTACAAAATGGGCGATTATATTGGCAAAAGCGGGATTGAAGCTTCATACGAAGAAGCCTTGAGAGGACGAAAAGGGGTAAGTATTTATGAACGTGATGTACACAATCAAATCAAAAAACCATACGAGGATGGCAAATATGATGTTACTGCCATTGCCGGCAGAGACTTAATCTGCACCATTGATGTCGGACTTCAGGAGTATGGCGAGTTATTGATGCAAAACAAAATAGGCAGTATAGTAGCCATTGACCCCGGCACCGGTGAAATTTTAGCAATGGTTTCGGCGCCGGGTATTGACCCTTCCCTGCTGGTAGGTATCAACCGAAATTTTCAGCTATTACAAATGAACCCGCTGAGACCTTTGTTCACAAGGGCTGTCATGTCGCCCTACCCTCCGGGCTCTGTCTTTAAAATGGCAAATGCCCTCATCGGAATGCAAGAAGGCTTACTTACGACCGAAACCCGCTATGGCTGCGCCATGGGATACAGGGTAGGACGAGGAGTTGACTGCCATGCCCACCCTTCGCCCACCGACCTGCGGCAATCTATACAAATGTCGTGCAATGCCTATTATTGTCATGTATTCCGTAATATTATTGATAATCCGAAATACGAGAATATCAGCGATGCCTTTAACCAATGGCGTAAATACCTGCAAAGTTTTGGCTTTGGAACCAAATTAGGCACCGATATCTTCAACGAGCTTGGAGGAACCTTGCCCACCGCTGAAACTTACGACCGCATACACGGCAAGAACAGATGGAAATCGCTCTCTATTATTTCCCTTGCCATAGGGCAAGGCGAGATAGGAACTACCCCCCTTCACTTGGCTAACTTCACTGCACTCATTGCCAACAAAGGCTACTACTACACACCACACGTAATACGTAATGTGGTGGGTGAATCGGGAAATCCGAAATATAAAGAAAGACACTATTGTGATATTGATTCTGTTCATTTCGCACCGATGATTGATGGAATGTACTTAGCTGTGAACGGCGGACCGGGCGCTACTGCCGGCTGGGTAAGGATTCCGGGCGTTGATATGTGCGGAAAAACCGGCACAGCCCAGAATCCGCATGGCGAAAATCATTCTGTATTTATGAGTTTTGCTCCCCGCGAAAATCCTCAGATAGCTATTGCCGTTTATATGGAAAATGCCGGATGGGGCAGTACCTGGGCTGCTCCCGTAGCCTCACTGATGACCGAATATTACCTTACAGGGCAAGTTAAACGCAAAGATATGGAGGCACGTATCAAGGCTGGGAATTTCATGAGTATAGAAAGTAGAATGAAGAAAAGAAAATGAGAAGACAGTATAATATATTCAGCCAACTCGACTATACCACCATTGGTATTTTTCTTTTGTTGACATTGATTGGTTGGATTAGCGTATATGCTTCGGTATTCAACGAGGAGCATGATAGCATCTTCGATATTACCCAGCGTTACGGCATGCAGTTGATATGGATTATCAGCAGCATAGTTTTGGCTGCTATAGTACTATTGACTAACCATAAAGTTTTTTCCGTCTTGGCTTATATTATTTACGGAATTGTTATACTACTGTTAATATTGGTATTGATAATTGGGGTTGAAGTTAAAGGCTCTCAATCATGGTTTATCGTAGGACCAATACGGCTACAACCGGCAGAACTGGCTAAGGTTGCCACTTCTTTAGCCTTAGCCAAATTGATGAGTCAGTATAATTTCAATTTGCGAAAACTACGAAATATATTATCAGTAAGCGCTATTTTACTATTACCCGTAGCGCTCATATTACTACAAACCGACACAGGTTCGGCGTTAGTATTTTCCTCCCTAGTATTCATGTTTTATCGTGAAGGGCTTTCCGGCTGGATAGTAAGCATCATAGCTTTCTGCGCCATATTGTTTATCCTGTCCGTTATATGGGAACCCATATCCGTTCTACTCTTTATATGGGTAGTATGCTTGATGTTATATGCTATAGTCCACAAGAACAAATACGAAGTATTATTGATGGCAGTTATTTCTATCGGGGGTTATTTTCTATTCATCAACTATCTTCTACCGGCATTTAAACTGTCCGTAGTTGATGAATATTTTTTTCTCGGCATTTGCTTGCTTACACTTATTGTGGAAGGAATTATAGCCGTCAGGAAAAAGATTCGATATTTTTGGCTCTTTCTGCTGATATTTGTTAGTTCTGTAACTGTAACCTCTTCGGTAGATTATGTGTATGACCATTTGTTGCAGCAACATCACCGCGACCGGATTGAAGATATGCTGGGACTGATAGATGATCCGCAAGGGATAGGCTATAATGTTTATCAATCAAAGGTTGCTATCGGCTCCGGAGGCATGACAGGCAAAGGTTTCCTGAAAGGCACTCAAACCAAGTACAACTTTGTGCCGGAACAAAGCACCGACTTTATTTTCTGCACCATAGGCGAAGAGTGGGGTTTTATTGGCGTATTGATAGTTATTGCCCTTTACGTATGGCTACTGATTCGGATTCTTGAAATATCGGAGCGGCAACGCGATTCTTTTGCCCGCATCTATGGTTACTGTGTAGTCTCTATCATAAGTTTCCATGTACTCCTTAATATTGCCATGACCATAGGCTTGGCGCCGGTTATCGGCATTCCGCTTCCTTTCATCAGTTATGGAGGTTCCTCCTTATGGGCTTTTACCCTCCTGCTCTTCATCCTGCTCAAGTTCGATGCAGTGAAGTGGGAGTGAATCAATGAACAATAATTGTAAAGCGGGGGGATTTTCGATAAAAAGTACGAAAAGTTAAATCCGTCAATTTACGACTACTTGGTGTATGTCTTTTGTGCCATTTGGCAATTGAATTTCTACGATGTACACACCTGTTTGATTAGGCATGGTTACAGTATGAGCAACGCCATCTTGCAGGCGAACCAAGTTCCCGCTAAGGTTGTAAATGCGAATGTTCACCTTATCAATACCATCGGGTAAGCTGAGGTTTAGTAATTGACCGGCGCCAACAGGATTAGGGTACACCGCTATTTCAGTCCGGGTTTCATAACTATCATTCGGACATATCTTATGCCAGAGATAGGTTTTATTACTGTTTGCTTCGGCGCTATATTCATGAGCGGGAAAGTCGCCAAGCAAGATATAGCCGCCTGTGCTGCCGTGCATTATTTCATTGTTATGATACCACTGATAATTGCTAAAACTGTGTCCTCCGTTGTTGTCCGGATTATTGATTACCGCTAATGTTTTACCCCAACGTTGTACATACATTCGAGGCGAGGAGCCACCTAAGGCTTTTGATACAGATAGTGTATATAACCTTGGGGGAACACCGTCAATATTTATATTAATAATAGCTTTATCATTACTAAACACTAACGGAATAGTTGTTCTGCCGGTATAAGGGTTGTTGTTTACTTTAATTGCTCCTTCGGAAACAAGTTCCAAATCAATATACTCTTCCCCTTCACAAGCAGCCATATAAGTCATATTATTGGTGGAATTAATAGGGCTGCCATTAACCATTATGGATGTTAAAACAGAGCTAATGCCTGTAAATGAAACGGCAATCGTTTGATTCGTCGTTACATTTGTAAAGGTATAACTTCCGGCTGCTACTGCTGCCGTATTGTTGATGCCATTTATTAATACTTGCGAAAGACGATAGCCGAGGTTGGGGGCAAAAGTAAAGGTCACATTATCTCCGGTTTCAACAGGAATACTTCCTGCCGGTGAAATTGTTCCTCCCACACTTGCTGTAGCGTCAATGCTGTGAACATTCATAAGAACCTCAAAACTCATGGTAGCCCCGCCTGATGCCCCAATATTTCGTATATGGATATTCGCAGGAAGATTGTTCGATAAAAAGCAGGGCGGGTTACTTGTGTTGTTAAACGCTGTGCGACCGACCTGGCTCGAAAAATGAGCAGAGTAAATAACTCCATCGGTAATATTATTCGTTCCGTCCGGACGGAAAACATACAACTCGTCAGGAGGCCCGTTAGCATTCCCCCCAAGCGACTGATTAACACGATATATAATCAAACCGCTACCGGGAATACCGGAGTCCCAGAACACGTCGGTATTACGATATTCTACAATAAAAAACTCTGTGGACGAATTAGGGGAGTTAATTCTATAGGCATTATCGGTCGCCGACCATACATTATTCAAGGTATAAGTTCCGCTTTGGGTAATTTCAGGAATACTGCTTATCCACCCGCCATATCTGTATTTCACCCAGGCCGTACTTGATTGAGGAAAGTTTGTGTTGCTTGCCATCAAATCCCAAGTCCCCACAGGATTAATGGTATTGTCGGAATAGCGGTAAAAATCGGGAGCGCCTAAGGTGTGAAACATTTCATGCGCCAAGACGCTCGCTCCGGAGTTATCTAAATGTGTTTCTATCAAAAGATTATATATCCATACCCGCTTCCCATTGATGCTTACGTATTCATTATGCAGTTGCCATTTATGGGGCCATAACAGGGAACTCCATGCACCGGGAGAGCCTCTTACAATGAAGCAAATATTATCAACAAGCCCGTCATTGTTGAAGTCTAAATTCAAACTTGTAGGGATTTGACTACGAACATGCTCTACTGCACGCCTTAACAAGGCGTGTTCTCTTATGGCGCGCTCATCGTAAGCGCCATTGCCACCGCTATATCCATTAGGGTTGGTGGCTGCATTATAGGGTTGAAAATAAGAGCGGGGATGAATATCTTGATAGGAAGTAATTATACTTCCGTTATGAGCGGGATAAAAGATTGATGGAATCAGCGTAGCGTCATTTGATGCCTCTTTAAAGTAACGATACATAGAGGAAGTATTTGTCGCAGTACCATTGAACATATTGTTATACGTGTTTGCTTTAGCCGGAAATTCGCTTTCGTCGGAAAAGCGTATATAGATGACTAAATTATTTATGGTGCCATTGTTCCAACCTGCTCTTGACTCCTCCCGATTTTTTGTTGCAGGATGATCAGGCATGGTACTGAGAAATTCGTTGCGCAGTTGTGTCCGTTTTTCTGCCGAAACAATAATCCCGGGTTTCAAGCCTATTGTTGCGGGATTGATGCTGCCCACACGATAGCCCGTAGAAACCAACTCGTCATTTTCTAATCGGGCATACACCACAATGCTTGTGTGCGGGTCGCGGATTAAGGTGTACCCCTCGGCATCGTGTACCCGGTTGTAAAACTCATCGCCGGTGGTAAAGCAGTGTACTTCCGTGCCATCGGGTTGGGTTACTGTAATAGGAAATTTTTCTATATATGCAGCATAATTTGTAAGTGTAAATGCTGCCCAAAACACGAAAAAGAGGGAGAATTTTTTCATAATAAAAATAGGTTCAAAAGAAAACAAAGATAAATAAAATATTTCAATTTTTCCTGTCTTTATAGTTTTATAATTTTAAAGGGATAATCAGGAAGAAGAAAATACAATATAAGAGTCTCAAAATAAGCATTATTCAAAAAAACATGTAAATAAACTAAAAAATTAGTTGCAAAACTAAAAAATTAGTTTTACCTTTGCGGAAAGAATTCTTTATTACGCGTAATTTTTAAGTTAAAAAATGTTTGATTAACAAAAAATG
>Ga0209737_10002033_pt1 | contig 14211 bp, 10 predicted proteins | sample TergutCu122P3_FD_187284 | JGI IMG/M metagenome (GOLD analysis project Ga0209737, IMG submission 187284) | Cubitermes ugandensis P3 segment gut microbial communities from Kakamega Forest, Kenya - Cu122 P3 (SPAdes) (version 2) | ecosystem: Host-associated > Arthropoda: Insects > Digestive system...
GATGGACATGAAACTGATGTATTCGCCCTTATCGGACCAAAACGTCATGAAATGGGTTGGAAAGTTCTTGAAGGACAGGGATGGATTGCACAAGCACAATGTTTTGAAATACGCATTCCCATGCCAAATGATCTAAAAATGCCCTATGCTATAGCACCAAAACGTGAAAAATTCCGTGTAGCCGCGGAAAACCCAAATAAAAACGTTATCGTAAATAGATTTATCGCAAAACACCGCGATGCACATATTCTAATTATAGGTACTTATCTTGAACAGCTTCAACGTATTTCCAAACAATTGGATGCTCCACTTATCACTGGAAAAACAAAACATAAAGACCGTGAAGCACTTTATGGCCGGTTCAAAAACGGCGAAGTAAAGTTACTCGTAGTGTCAAAGGTCGCAAATTTTGCCATCGATTTACCTGATGCAAATGTAGCCATTGAGGTCAGTGGCAGTTTTGGTTCAAGGCAAGAGGAGGCTCAAAGATTGGGTCGAATTCTCCGGCCTAAACAAGGCGAAAATAAAGCATACTTTTACACCGTCGTATCCCGTGACACCTGTGAAGAAGAGTTTTCAATGCATCGACAATTGTTTCTCACAGAACAGGGATATCCATATAAAATTATTGATGAGGAAGTGTAACACTGACTAACCTGATAGACATAGCGACTTACCTGAATAATTGCACAATTAGTGTGGCGAGCGGTTGTGCTGCGGGAACTGGCTTAACCGCTGTGTATAAACGCATTTTTAGAAATTCAAAAAATGTTGTCAAGGCCGAAATGATTAGAGCACTTTCAATGTTTTACGTTGATAAGAAAAATATTCTAAATATTTGGAACACTTTAAATGGGTGTGAACGCGACTTTATTACCTACATCGTTCAATGTGGTGGCAAAGAATATCTCCCAGCTACATTGGCATGTGCAAAAAAACATAATGTTTCATTAGATTATGAAGTGCGTTTTGGGTATAAAAAAAATATTGTTGAATATTCTGACTATTTGTATTTAAAATTCTTACATTTATTAACACAACATATTCCTGGAACAAAAACTCCTCTGCTGTTTCCAAGCGGAAAAGACCTTCCACCCTTTATTCTTGAGGTATTACAAACAGTTATTGAACCCCTGAAATGTGAATATAATAAATATATTCCAACAAAAACTGATTACATTATCTGTCGTGAGAACAGACTTGGAGATTTCGCAGCGGTCGTCCGATTTGCGGGCAGTGAACAATTAAAAGTAACTGTAGGAACTTTTGCTCTTACTAAATCGAAACTAGTAAAACTATCAGAAACAATTGGCTTTGAAGAAGTATGCGACAAAGACGGCCGTTTTTGTGCTCCAAGAGACGCAAAACGAAACAATGACTTCAAAGTCGCGCCGTTACTATTTGCACTGGCTGCCAACTCAAATTTGGTTGACGTGACTACTGAGGGTGATGTTTTACCTGGCAAACAATCAACTAACTTGCTTATGAAACCGTTTCATGAGCTTGCTAAAAAATTATTTGACGACTATGCTAAAGAAAATAGAATATGCGAACTGCACTATATCACCTATATTACGGCTTATGGTGGAGAACGGTGGATAAAATGGAATGAATGTAGGAAACCAATTTTCGAATTACTAAAAAAATGTCCAGTTGAAACCTTTGTCAAATTTGAAGATTTCAATAAATATGCCCAATTTTTCTGCGGCAATTTTTTCAGACGTATGCTAAATTTCGCTGTTACAGTAAAGGGATACAACTTTGGCTATAATCATTGGGGAGGATATAACCCAAATTGGAATGAATGCGAAGCACAAATTATACGGCTCATTTTATCATTTTTATCCACAATTGGCATGATTGATATTGCATATACACAGAATACTCCTCGCATAGAATATGACGATGACGATTTTTGCGTGGGCATAGCAGGATTTCGCATAACAAAACTTGGTGCATGGATTCTCGGTATGACCAATAAATATGAGGCATCCACAGCTGTAAACACACTAAATGATGAGGGCGAATTATTGGTACTGCCTGATTATTCCATAGTCCTCTCAGGGCTTAAATGCCGCATTAAACACGAAATCTATCTCAGCCGATTCCTCACTAAAGTGTCCACTGATGAAAACGCCTCAGTATACAAACTCGACTTTAAATCAGCAATACGCGCTTTTGATAACGGAATAACTCCCCTGAAAATAGAACGGTATCTAAAAGATGCCAGCAGCAAAACCTTGCCTGATAACGTAAAACGCTCTCTAGCAGACTGGCAAACCAAAGTAGGTAGAGTAAAAATTCGTGAGCTTATGGTTCTTGAAACAGACGACGCGCTGCTACTTGAAGAAATTAAACATATAAAAGCTATGAATAACCTTATACTTGGCGATTTACACCATGCAGTTATCCTTGATAACGATAGTAAAAAGAAAGCAAAAACAATAATCGAAAAAAACGGTTGGATAGTAAAAATCTAAACATCACATTTTCAACAAGCCGCCTATAAAACCCCAATCACCCCGAAGCTATCAATAGTAAATTAAACTTTACAGTTGTGATTTAATTTAGACATGATTTATTTGATAGGTGTTAGCCTACTACCCAACTTTTCAGAGTAAAGCAATACGTTTTGTCTAACGACTGTTATTTTAGCTCTTTTATGATTACGTCAATTATCAATGTCCGTTTAAAATAACGCGTATTGCTTAATTCCGTAAATGTCCTTTGATATTAAAAACGCTTTAAAACACTCCTATGCAAAAATAACCCAAAAACAAACCCCAAACCAGAAACATGTTACTTAACCAGAAAAATTTAGACTGCTACTGTGTACTGACAAGTAAAGTTTCACTTACAATGTAGATTTATTAAACTGTTGTATTATACTATATGGTTTAAGGGCGAAACATTTGAAAGATTATGATTGTCCAGACGAAAAGTATGTTCAAATTCTTGAAAACGTTGTAAACTGGTCTCAAGAATGTCAGAAAATTGCTGATTGTAAAAGTCTTTCTAGAGACGCTAAAAAAAATTTTTATAACGTTACTAGCTTCTTTGCTGAGATGATGTACACTTTTCATTTACAGACACCTACACAGTGGACAGGTGCGGCGTTGTATAATGTTTTAACCGAGATTTATCCAAATAATTTGTTAGTACAAAAGTCTTATTATAAAATTGTGACACCTATTTTAACAGTGTTTTTTAAATATTTACAGAGCATTAAGGTAATCACTCTTAGCCAGACAGAGGAGTTAAATGAACAATTAAAAATTGCTACCCCTAAAATGATTAAACGCGTGGAATCTCCTGATAAACTTGCCCTTTTTAACAACTTAGTTTCAGACGCAGCCAAACTTGGAATTATTCCAAATAATACTAAGGTGTTTACTGATTTCTCCGATGAGCCACAAGATTTACTAGATATGCCCTTGGAAGCGTTTCCTTTCAAAAAAACAGAACGCAATAACCCTTGCCCGTGCGGAAGTGGAAAAAAATACAAAAAATGCTGTCTACACAGCACACTTGACACTAATTCTGAAAAAATAGAACCCTATACCTCTGAAGCTTTAGAAAATAAACCTGAACCAACCTTTGAACAATGGACTAAATTATATGAAATTGCCCGAAATATTAGACTACTTGCGCCATGGAACTTTTTGTTTGAATCTAATTTAATTACCATTATGCTTCCCGGCAGAAGAGAGCCTGTTTTTTGCTCCGTTATTGGCAATGGCGGAGAATGTTATGGTGTTGGTGTATATCCGGGATTTGAATCTATTAACCGTCTTTATCGTATGGCTGAAACGGTGGAGGATGATTTTCATTTCTTTTTGGGCTTTGAACAGAGCTGTTTAATGTGTTATTTTGGAGATCGCGAAGAATTAATGGTTAAAGATCGTGAAGTGCTTAAATCTTTAAATTTACGTTTTCGAGGTCGAAATGAATGGATTTATTTCCGATCCATGGAGCCGGGATATTATCCATGGTATATTAATTCTGAACAGGCAGACCTGTTAATACAGGTGTTACAAAACTTTGCCCTAGCATGCACTCATATTACAAATGGTAAATTGACCGTAAACTTTGACGAGGGCGAAACCCTTTTACGCTTTTATTCACCAGAAAAACAACTCTGGCTAACTAAGGCTGCAAAAACGCCCCCTATACCCCTTGTTGAAACAAGATTAATTGTAGACAATGACCCCATAGCTCAGCTGAAAAAGAAAAAACGCACTAACGTACAACTTGAATTTGATACACCATATTTACCTATGCCAGCACATGCCGATAACGATAGTAGGCCCTCTATAGCTCGCTTGCTTATAATGGTTGATAAAACAAGTGGACTACTGCTTGACCAATACTTATCCAGAGACATTGACAATTTTGCCACAGACATACTTGACATGATTACCTGCTACATAGAAGATGTCGGCATACCACGTTCTATTAACATCCGAAATGACCTTTTACGCTACTACATTGAAGACTTTTGTCAAAAAATTGATATCGACTTAATTGACAGCCAAGGCATGCCAACTATTGATAAAATTCTTAAAGAAATATTTAGTTTCATGGATAAAAAACAATCCTAAACCCTTTTTGCGGTCCATAAAAATAATGAATACAGCAATTCACAGCTAACTATGTTACATTGCTATTCGCTTGCATAGTTGTCAAAGTATCCTTTTATCAATATGATCGGTGTTCCTTTATCCCCACTACCACTTATAAGATCACATAAACTGCCTATTAGATCAGATAAACGTCGAGGAGTTGTTCCTTCCGTTTCTTCTCTACCCTTCAAATTTTTTTGCTTGCAACGTATACGCTCAATTATCGCCATTTGAGCTTCTTTTCCTCGTTTATCACCAAACTCGTTATCAGCTATATATTTCAGTTTAAGCTCATTTGGCAAACCTATTAACCCATTTGTAAAAGCAGGTGATACCGTAGGATCAGCAAGTTCCCATATTTTGCCCACGGGATCTTTGAAAGCGCCGTCCCCATAAATGAGCACTTCCACTTTTACCCCCATTCTCTCCAGCATTAGTTTTTGAACTTTTGCTATAAAGGCTTCACAGGAATGCGGAAAAAGCTTTACCTTATCTTCACCGGCTTTATTAGAGCCCAAAAGACCATAAGTATCATTATATCCACTGCTATTAATGCTTGCCGTAAGAATTTCATCAAGACCAAAAACTGTCTCTGCACCACCTGCTAAAAGACGTTGCTTTGTTTGCGCCCTTGTATGGATATCTGCAACTATAACGTTTTTTGTATACTTTAATATTTCACACGGATCGTTAGCTAAAATAATTTCTGCCTGATTACCCAGATTGTGATAAAGCTCCAGATAATCTATTGCAGTAAATTTATGTTTAAGATCTGGAAAATATTCTCGAAATTCTTGTTCACTAAAAACATCACTATAGGGATTAATTCCTGATTCATATATTTGCTCCTCACTTATAATATGATTGCCCACTTCATCTGCGGGATAACTGAGTTGAATATAGAGCTGATCAACCGCAGCGGCTATGCCCTTTAACAATACTGAAAAACGGTTCCGACTTAAAATTGGAAAAACAACCCCAACGATACCCGAAGAAAACTTGTTTTTGATGTCAGCAGCAATTTGTGCAACCGTTGCATAATTACCCTGAGCTCGAGCGACAACGGCCTCTGTTATACCAATTATATCCTGATCACATATTGGCGAACCAGTTTCTTTAGAATACTCCATTATAGCGTTGACAACGATTTCTGGCAAATCATCTCCTTCATGTATAATAGGTGCACGTATTCCTATGGCTTGTGTTCCAAAGGTCCTCATCTGTTTACCTCACTTTATTATTCAAACATGTAGTGGCTATTATCTTATACATAAACTATACCAAGAGATCGTCCATAAAATTATGCAACTATTAACCTAAGACTAAATAGAATATTTTTAGCTGCCTGTTAATGGGGTTAACATGAAAACATTTAATGTTTTCGGGGTTCTTCTAGCATCAGCTTACTGATGGTGTGTTCTCCTATGGAAAAATGTTGTATAGGGGCGTACTTTTTCATTGCACTTCAAGGTACTCTTTTCATAAGAGTTGTTAGATTGTTATTTCTGTAATTTAGAGGTGTTTGTGTTTTAGTTTAGGGACTGAAAATTTTTAAGTACCAGTTAGGTAGTGAGGGTTATGAAAACTAGAATTGATGTTCAGAATTGGTGTCGACGTGAATATTATGAACATTTTGGAAAATGTGATGCTCCTTATTTTGGTGTAACAGTTAATGTGGATTGTAGTGTAGCTTATGAGACTTGTAAGCGGTTAGGCTTTTCTTTTTTTGTGTATTACACGTTTGAGTCTATTAAGGCGATAAATAAGATTGAAAATTTTCGTTATCGAATAATTGATCAAGACATATGGCTTTTTGATAGCCTTCATGCAAGCACTACTGTTGGCAGAGTTGATGGCTCTTTTGGGTTTGCTTTATTTGAATATGTTGACGATTTTCAAAAGTTTCAAAAAAACGCCGAAGCACAAATTGTAGAAGTTCAAAAAACCCTTGGTTTAAGAGTAAATGATGATGCTAAACGTCTTGATGTTATACATTATACTACTCTACCATGGTTTAGTTTTACCAGTTTTAGACACGAAACAAACCATAGCGGTAAGGAGAGTATTCCAAAAATTGCCTTTGGAAAATTTTTTGAACACAACCAGAAAAAATGGCTACCCATGTCTGTTAACGCAAATCATGGCTTAGTAGATGGTTATCATATCGGTAAATATTTGGAACTCTTCCAAGAGGGTCTTAACAAAAAACTATAACCTCTCTCTTTTTTGTATAGTTCTTATCTGAGAAACATTTAACATAGTGGAATAGCTTAAGTTTTAGAAAAAAATTATATGTTTAACATGAAGTTTTATGATTTTATGAATCTAATTTTTAACCTAATCCATTAATCATGTGCAAATACCCTGCTTTTTGATTTACCCTCTCTTAGCGCTTCTCTTATGCCTATTTTAGAAATGATGATCTTTTTAAGAAATATCCACAGATACGTTTAATTTTACCAACATTTACCCCGTGTTAGCACATAATTCTTGCCAAATAACAAAGTTAACTTTTAACATTGTTTTCAGACATACCTTTTAATGATTGCCTTAGAATTTTACCTGCTGAGTTAATAGGCAAATCTTTGCAAAACTCTACTTCTCCTATAGCCTTATAGGCTGCCACTTTACTGTTAACAAACTCCAATAACTCTGCTTTTGTTGTATCCACGTCCTCTTTAAGCACTACATACGCTTTTGGGACCTCTCCCGTTAACATATCTGGTTTACCAATTACCACACAAAACTTTACTGCTTTATGGGTATGTAAAATTTTTTCTAACTCACTGGGGTAAACACTGTAATCTTTATGCTTAATAAGATCCTTTTTACGGTCTACAATGTAAAAATAACCTTCAGAATCCACAAATGCAATATCTCCTGTTAATAACCATCCCCTCTGAAGAACTTTAACTGTTTCCTCTGGACTCTGCCAATACCCCTTCATCACCTGCGGCCCCCTAACCGCCAGCTCCCCCCACTCTCCAACAGCAAGCGGTTTATGACCTGTTTCTAAATCAACAATCCGTGCATCCGTACCCGACAAAGGCACACCTATAGAACCAACTTTCACCTTTCTCTGTATTGATTTATCTATAGGCATACAATGCGTAACTGGAGAGGCCTCTGTTAAGCCATAACCTTCTACAAGAAAACAACCCGTCGCCTGCATGAACCTTTTTTGGACCTCAAATGATAACGGTGCAGCACCTGAGATACACAACCGAACCGACCTTAAATTGATTTTTCCCTCCTCTAAAGCGGTAAGCAGCAAAGCATACATGATTGGTGAACCACAAAAAACTGTTATCCCACATTGTTCCATAACTCGCAAACTTTCAACAGGGTCAAACTTGGGCAATATCACCATTTCTGCACCTAAACTAATTGGCATAATCATACTGGTTGTCATACCATAAGCATGGAAAAACGGTAGCGCCGATAAAAAAACATCCTCTGGAACACCCCTTATCCATGAGGCAAAAGATGTAGCATTTGAAACAAGATTAGCATGAGTTAACATAACACCCTTAGGCCTACCCATGGTGCCTCCCGTATACTGAAGCACCGCCAAATCCACCTCCGGATTAAACTGCAAATCTAACCGTTCACAAACACCTTTTCTAATTAAAACACCAAAATCCAACACATCTAAACACGTGTTCACACTTAAACTATATGAATAAACATTTAAACCTGCAATGATGACATTTTTTAACAGTGTTCTGTCTCTAATTTTCTCAACAACAGGATACAAAGACTCCAAAACAACAATACTTTGTGCCCCCGAATCACAAAGCTGACCCTCCAGCTCTCCCTCCTTAAACAAAGAATTAACCGCCACAACTACTGCACCCGCCTTAAGCACTCCAAAATAAGCAATCACAAACGAGGGACTATTCTGCAAAAAAAGAGCTACTCTATCTCCCTTCTTAACACCATGTTCTATAAGGGCTCCCGCGAATCTGCTAGATAACGTGTCTATTTCGCCATAAGTGACTTTCTTCTGTTCATATGATATGGCTGTTTTTTCTGGCGATTTCTCTGTAGCATGTTTTAACAGCGTTTGAAGTGTCATCTTAGGCTTATTTACAGGTTCACTTCTTCTTAATGACCCATAGTTAAACACTAACTTGTAGCCCCCATACAGATGATACGTTAAAATTCTGTTTTAGGTTGAATTGTGGTGCCGGGGACGGGATTGCCCCATTTGCATATGGTGCCTTTCCTCAAAATCGTGGTTTTGACTTTGAAGATCCATATTAAACACTAATGAACGTAAGATCACTTACCTTTAATAAACTTTGAGCATACAGAAACCCACTTACTACTACAGTTAACTGGTACCTGTGGATATTTTGAGAATCTACTTTTTGGTAAATGATGACGATGTTAATTGGGTGATGTTTAGGTGTTTGTGTGTTCATTGGTTTTGGTGTGGTATATGGGGGGTGTTTGTTGTAGTGCTGTTGGTGTAGGTGTTTTTAATGTTGGTGGTTGTGTTGTTGGTTCTTGTGTAGGTGGGGTTTGTGGTTGGGTGTTTAGTTCTGTTATGAGTAGGGGTGTTGTTGAGCGGTTGTGTAGTGTTCCGGGGGTTGGGTTTGTTTCTGCTGCTACGGTGGCTGCAGAGCTTGGAGATGTTAAACGGTTTACTGATGAGAAGAGTATGTGTTGTTATTGTGGGATTACGCCGTCTGTTTGTCAGAGTGGGAAGAAGCGTTGTTTGTTGTGGTTAAAGCCTGTTTTTACATAATGTTGGTTCCACATTTTGGGCATTTCATAGCCATTGCAAATATAAAAGGTTAAACTATCTTATCCTTTTTGCAATACTCTCAATAATTTTAATCTGCGTCTATGAAATCATTGTAATCCGTCGAAGAGCCCAATTATAGCACACCAACATAATTGTCTAAAAAGCTTAAAAAGTACATAACAGCCAAATATGGCAGCTATCAATATCACAGAAAGCAAAACAAACACCAAAACATAATACACCTAAGAAAACAAAGCACTGATACCCTAAAAAATTGCGTAGTTGCACTACAAAATCAGCAAGACTAAAACTGCTAAAGATGCCCTCGTTTGTAGCGTGTAATGGTTTGTAACATTAGATGAAAGTTCATCCTGACCACGACACAAAAAATATTTTAAAAATAAATAGGGGTTTAGTTTATTTTATCGCATTATAGCTTCTAGTATGTAACTTTTATATGGTCTATGTAAAGGGAGCCACCGTAATTCGAGAGTGCAATGTATTTATGACTGCCTGGGAGAGTGCCAACATCATACTCTTGGAGAGTAGTGCCGATAGTGGTAGTTTTTAGAACAGGTGAATTTGACGGAAAAGTGGAAGAAGAACTTGAGTAGCTTTTAACTTGTGGGGATCCTGAGTATGCATATGCATATATTTTTATTTTTGCGCCTGATGGTGGAGCTGATGACATTTCTATAATTATTTTACTGTCATAACCGTCCATGATGGCGTAGGCGCCATCGGGTGCTGAACCTTTTACATTATTGGGGTTGGTAACACCATATTGAGTTACAACACTGTATACGTACATAGTTGTTACTGGAACCGCGTTTGCTAATGGGGTCATTAGCATGGTCGCTACAAGAATAAGGGCTACTGGTATCAAAAAACATTTCTTATTTGTCATTTTATTCAAGTTTTTTCACCTCCCATTTTCTGGGATTTATGTATTTTTCTATCATCGAATTATCATCTCTATAAGTGATTCTTAGTACGTAAGAAATAGTTAATGCTATACCATAGGACAAAACGTACAATCAATAGTACACCCAAAAAACTAGCGCAAACAAAAAGCAATACCCGTCCTATCCACTAGTACACCCCGTCCTATAACGTAGGTGTAAATAGTTCTTTAGATTTTTAGTTAAGTATGTTTACTTTAAGAGAGGATGATTATGGGAGTTTTTAGTAGGGCAGCTCGGAATATAATTCGAAAGAAAAGAAGAACCGCGTTAATACTTGTGGTTTTGAGTATATCTGTTGCGTTAATGCTTACTCTTCCGGCAAGTATAGATGCAAATCAGCAAGCTTCACAAAAAATAGTCGATAGAAACACTAAAGAGATCGAGGAATGGACTGCACAGCTACATGGCGTTGTAACTGAAATAGACTTCAATATTGCACGTGCTATTGATTGGGCTTCTAATAGTGACCGAATACAAGGACATCAACAGTATCCTTTGGTGAATTTAGCTGATTACTATGATAAGCTTTGCTTAATTCCAAACGTTGAAAAAGTTATACCCATACTTAGGGAAACTCAATGGGCTCCTGGAAAGGAGTACTATGTAGAAGACGAATACATTGAAGAACTTGCAGTATACCTTTATGATGTCTACGGTATACCGTTAGAAACAAACCTCATAAGCAAATACCCATCAATTCTACCCCCCAATATCGTTGCGGGTCGTAATCTTGTGGTTGGGGATCGTGGGGTTGTGGTTTTGGATGAGGTGGTTGCGGGTAATTGGAGTGTTGGGGTTGGGGATAGGGTGGATGTTTTGGGGCAAACTTTTACGGTAGTGGGCATTAAAGGTGAGGGTCGGATGGGTTTAAATGCGCGTGCGGTGGGCGTTTTTATGAGTTTTGAGGATGCTCAAAAGATTACTGGTAATTCTGGGAAGGCGTCTTTTTTCCAAATTTTTGCTGACAACGCAGGTAATGTGGAATCTATTGAAGCAACTCTTAGAAGTTTATATCCCCGCGGTGAAATTGTGACTGCCGCTTCCGTAAGAAGTGATGCTCAACAGATTATAGATGGCGCTTCGGGTGCGACAGAGGGGATACAGAAGACTATGGGTTTGATTCAGAGTTCTGCTTTGACGGGGACGGTTTTGGCGATTGTTGTTCAGTGTGCTGTTATTTTTGTTATTATGACATATTCTGTACGTGAACGCACCAAAGAAATTGGAACTTTAAGGGCTATGGGTTCGAGCAGCTCAAGCATTTTAGGTCAATTTGTACTGGAGGGCGCGTTTCTAAGCTTAATAGCTGGCATAATTGGTATATCAATTGCTGTAATTGGTGCCTCACAACTTGGGCATTTTGTACTTCCAAACTTTAACATCATAGGCATTGACTTGATAGTACCTGGGGGTATAACAAAGGTTCAGCCTGTTGCGGTAAATATTCCTTTTCAGTGGTTGTTGTTGGGCTTGGGTGGTGTGGTGGCTTTGGGGGTGGTTGGGAGTTTGTATCCAGCATGGAAGGCGTCTAGGGTTCGTCCTGCGGAGTCAATGCGTTATGAGTGAGACAGTTATAAAAATTGAAAATCTACAAACTTGTTAACTATTTCTCCCTCTCCATATCTCTTCATGATTTTTCTGTTGCATTTTTCATACGCACATAGCATTGCAACTTTTATTGTCCAAAAAGTGTGGTGTAATCAAAGTTCTTATCCGCTTCAAAACAATATTGAACGGAAAAATTATCATCACTAACACGCCTATCGACAGCATAAACACAAAACATTGGCAGTTTTGGACATTACAAATTAAGTTGCTATACCTCGCAAAACAACAAAACGGAAATTATTAAAAGATATTCTATATGCAGTGTGTAATAATTTTTGTAACATCTGATGAACGTCTATCCTTTGCCACTGCACACAAGTATGTTTAAAAATAAGGGGGTTTTGGGTTGTTTGTGTTTATTTCCATGCAGTTTGCTAATATGTGGCTCTTATAGAATCTATGTAACAGTAACCAGAACCAACGTTAGAGAATCCAAAGTATTGGCAACCACCGTGGGCAGAGCCGCTACATGTAAACCAAGAATAGCCACCACTAACAATGATGTATCCTCTGTAATGCCAATTTCCAGTACCAGTAGAACTACAGTATACGTCAATTACAGTATATGAGCTGTATGCATTTATTGCTATTTGTGCACCTGAGGGTGGAGTTGTACCCATTTTTACAACTAACATGCCACCTGGTAGCACAGTAGCAATTGTACCGTCTGGTGCATTTAGTGCGTTATTAGGGTAATTGACACTTGAGCTACTAACAACAGATGTTGCATAAGTTGTTGTGAGTGCGTTTGTCACTGGCACCATGAGCATAGATGCCATAAGAACCAAAGACATAGATATCAACAAATATTTCTTGTTGTTAACGACTTTATATAATTGAGTTGCCCTTCTTTTTGATTGTTAACGACTTTATATAATTGAGTTGCCCTTCTTTTTGAAGGGCAGCGACCTTCAAAATTGCTATCAAAAACATTATGTTGCTTGCGCAGAATTGGGAACGGTTCAAAGTTATGAATCCAATCCTCTCACAGTATAAAATCGACGAAGTAGAAAAAATGCTACACTGCCGGGATCCCAAATATGGTTTTTTAACCTACAAATGCTCCAAATGTGATACCACTAAAACTGTTCCGTTGGCTTGTAAGAGTCGGATTTGTCCGCAATGTGGTAAAAAACACGCGGATCAATGGGCCGCTGAATTAGTTAACAGGCTTTTTGTGGTGCCTCATCGGCACATGGTGTTTACTATGCCTGAGGAGTTGCGAGTATTGTTTGAGGTGGATCAAAGCTTGTTTAAGGTGCTTATGGATGCGGTTAGTAATACCATGCAGCAGATGCTTAAAGACAAGCATCGTGCAGTACCGGGGATTGTTTGTGTGTTGCATCCTTATGGTAAGGAGTTGAATTTGAATCCTCATGTTCATGTTTTACTCACCGAGGGTGGTTTAACAAAAACAGGTGAGTGGGTTTCTGTTTCTTTTTTAGAGTATGGTGCGTTGAGACGCATTTGGCAGTATCAGTTACTGACATTGGTTAAGCGTGTGTTACCGCGTTCCTTGGAGAATAAGTGTTTGATTGATCGGTTGTTTAGGGAGCATAGGGAGGGGTTTTATGTTTATGCTAAGCGTAGGGTGTCTAAGCCTCGGCATATTGCTGGTTATATTGGGCGTTATCTTCGGCATCCTGCTATTGCGGAGTCTAGGATTTCTGATTTTAATGTTGAGACTAATATGGTGACTTATTGGTTTGTGGATGAGAATAAGGTTAAGCGGTTTGTGACTTTGCATGCGTTTGAGTTTATTGGTCGTTTGGTTCGGCTTATTCCTGATAAAAATTTAAAGCTTATTCGTTATTATGGTTTGTATTCTAGGCGTACTTCGGCTAGGCTTCAGAAAGTGCTTACTGTGCTTAGTTGTGAAAAAGTGCCTGTTAAACCAAAGAGGGAGGTTGTTTTGTGTTCTAATTGTGGTTATGTTATGGATCTTGTGGGTGTAACTAGGTCTGATGAAGACGGGGGTTTGGTTTATGGTGATTGGGATGATGATTTTGATTATGCAGATTGGTAGGTCTATTTAATTTGCGCCGAAGGCGCTTTGTTCTTCATCTTTTTATTCAAGTTTTTTCACCTCCCATTTTCTGGGATTTATGTATTTTTCTATCATCGAATTATCATCTCTATAAGTGATTCTTAGTACGTAAGAAATAGTTAATGCTATACCATAGGACAAAACGTACAATCAATAGTACACCCAAAAAACTAGCGCAAACAAAAAGCAATACCCGTCCTATCCACTAGTACACCC
>Ga0209737_10002034_pt1 | contig 14211 bp, 13 predicted proteins | sample TergutCu122P3_FD_187284 | JGI IMG/M metagenome (GOLD analysis project Ga0209737, IMG submission 187284) | Cubitermes ugandensis P3 segment gut microbial communities from Kakamega Forest, Kenya - Cu122 P3 (SPAdes) (version 2) | ecosystem: Host-associated > Arthropoda: Insects > Digestive system...
AGTAATCGATTTGGACGGCGACGGCAGATTAGATATAATCGGAAAACCCCTGCATGGTCCCGAACAATGGAAAATACACGTCTGGTATAATAAAAACAATAAACGGACTTAAACAAGGCGCAAAGCCGATAAATTGTGATTGTTTTCACAATTTATCGGCTCTTTGTATTATAGCAAAAATTTATTATTTATCCGAAATACCCTTGACAGAACTGGTTTAAGAACCTTTTTCTGTACACAAAAATGCGCAACGTCGCGGGTTTGTCGACTTCGGAGGCGATAAAATCGTCCGACCTCTTCATGAAGTGCCGCTATCTCGACGGGGAGACGGGCAACAGGGGCGTCATATTCGCCACGGGCACGCCGATTTCAAACAGCATGGCCGAACTCTACACCATGCAGCGCTATCTGCAGCACGACACACTGTCGGAAAAGGGGCATATCCACTTCGACGCATGGGCCTCGAACTTCGGGGAAACCGTGACCTCGATCGAACTGTCGCCGGAGGGCACGGGCTGCCGCCCGCGGACGCGGTTCGCCAATTTTACCAACCTGCCCGAACTGATGAACATTTTCAAGGAGGTCGCGGACATCAGGACCGCCGACACGCTCGACCTCCCCCGGCCGAAAGCGAATTTTCACACGGTCGTCGCCAAACCCACGGACATCCAAAAGGAGCTGGTGCGGGAACTGTCCAAACGGGCAAAGGAGGTCCACGACAGAAATGTGCCGCCCGAAAAGGACAACATGCTGAAGATAACGTCGGACGGGCGGAAGATCGGGCTCGACCAGCGCCTGATAAATCCCATGCTGCCCGACGACCCGGCAAGCAAGGTGAACCTCTGCGTCCAAAATGTTCTCAGGATATGGGGGGAAACCGCCGCACGGCGCTCGGCGCAGTTGGTATTCTGCGATTTTTCCACGCCGAACAAAGAGGGCCGTTTCAACGTGTACGACGATATACGGGGCAAGCTGACAGCCGGCGGCGTACCCGGAAACGAAGTCGCCTTCATCCACGACGCCGACACGGAGGCAAAAAAAAAGGAGCTTTTCGCGAAGGTGCGGGGCGGCCAGGTGCGCGTGCTGCTGGGCAGCACGTTTAAATGCGGGGCGGGCACAAACATCCAGGACCGGCTCGTCGCCATGCACGACCTCGACTGCCCGTGGCGGCCCGCCGACCTCACGCAGCGGCTCGGCAGGATACTGCGCCAGGGCAACAGAAACCCCGAAGTCGACATATTCCGCTATGTCACCGAAAGCACGTTTGATGTATAGTAATAAAGAAGTAGTTTCGACAACTTCAAAATATTATTATACGAAAGCAGTTAATCCGCTTGCAGTGGGGATTTTGAACAATTTCGTAAACGGCGGGGAGGGTGATAAAAATGTTTACGTGGCGGATATGGGGCGTGTATTTCGCCCTGTATTCGCCGTTTGATAAAAAGCTGGTATATAATATAATCCAATCATATGATTGAGCATGTATATTTTTTACGGAAAAAGATTGATTTTAACAAAAATTTATGATATAATAAGAGTAACGGGAATTCAATATAAATTCAAAGGAGTTATTGGGTGATGAGCACCATTCACGATATATCTACAAAAACGAATGACGGAGAGAATTTTTATTTGCAATTCGGAAATTTTTTGGATTCATTTTACAGAGCATCCGGTGATGAAAAAGTGGATATGCTCGCGGTTGCCCCAAAAAACATGGAAAAACCGGAGTATGTTCCGTTTCTTGCGTCTGCGGCGCATAAACTCGCCGATGACTTTGGAATACCGCCGCCGAAATGGGTATTTGCCAAACGCTGTTACCTGCCGGGCGACAAACCGCATTTTGCCTGCAACGCCAAAGGAAATCTGCGGCTGTGGTTTATGTATAAATCGCCGCCGGAATTTAAGCACCGCAATTTATTTGTGGACGAAAACGTATTGTTTCGGGTGTGAGGGGGGCGTATGACGAAAGAACAAATATTAGAGAGCCTTCGGCAACTGGGCGAAGAATTGGACAAGCTCGGCATGTTCGGCGAGATACTTCTCACGGGAGGGGCTTCGATGTGCCTTGTTCACGAAGCGCGGGATATGACAAAAGATGTGGACGCGCTATACGAGCCGAAGCCTATCATAAATAAACTCACAGTCAAGATAGCGGAACGAAACGATTTGCCGCCCGACTGGCTGAACGACGGGGTAAAAATATTTTTGACCGCGAACGCGCCGAGAGAGGATTTTATTTTACTAAAAGGATTACGAATACAGACAGTATCCGCCGAGTATCTGCTCGCGATGAAACTGATGTCGTCAAGGTACGGCGAACAAGATTATGATGACATTCGATTTCTTTTCAACAAACTTGATGTTAAAACATACAAACAGGCTGATAAAATTTTAACGTCCTATTATGATATAAATACCGTCCCGGCGCGAACAAGATATGTGATTGAGGGAATTATCGAGGAGCAGCAAAATAACTATATAAAGAAATCTCCCGTTAAGGGAAAAAAGCGTTCGCTCACGGAAATTCTTGCCGAAGGGCAAAGAAACGCGGATGAACATAACAGCAAATCCAGCAAATCAAAACGAAAAAACAGAAACATCAACGAAATAGACTGATACGATAAACATAATCTTTCACACAGCCAATATGATCATTATTTACGAGTGACCATACTGGCTGTTTTCACTTTTTCCCTCTATTTTTATACACGTTATACTGGTTCTTGCACTTCGGACTGCAAAAGACAGCTTTAGGATTCCCTGCTGCAAACGCCATATTACAATGCTTGCAGGAACGCAACGGCTTCTTTTCATCGGTCAACATAAAACTGAACATCATTTGTACGCCTAATAATAACGAATGAAAATCCCATACGATCGTCGACTTGTCGTATAGCGCGATATGATACGTCGGCGCGATGCCGCCGAACGCCGCCATTCCCTGACGGTACAAGTCCCGCGTGACTTCGTCAAGCCGGTCGTAATCTTCGTAATACAGGAAACTTGACGTAAATGTAAACGCCCAATCCTTGAACTGTTGCGCTAACCAGTCGTACCTTTCTGCGTATTCACGCTGAAAACTCATATTCATCGCTGTCGGCTCGTTGGAAAACGTCATTGCCAACGCCATAATCTCACGCTCTCCGCTGACATTCCACCGCGCCGTTTTCTCGTCTTTGTAGAAATCCGGTTTACCGAACGGAAAATATAACGATATATAATCCTGCGTTGACATGGTTTCCTCTCGCAGAAAATGATTTTTCGGCAAATATACCGCTTCGTAATCCATAAATTTCGGCGTAGTCGGCAGCGCGGTCATGAAGCCAAGCAGTCCGTACTTCGCGACAAATTCCATTACCGCCTGCTTTATTTTGGTTTCACCCGCCCGTTTCATAGCAAGCATACCTACGTTCAGCGCGTCAAGCACCATCGTTGAGGAATCTTTCAGAGGGTCATACACGGACGGTTTTGCCGTCGGCGTTGGCGTGAGATATAATATACCGTCTTTTCCCTGCCTGTATTCGTATTCGCTGTATTTCGCCCAATATGAACTTGTCTTTTGAAAAATATTGTTCATGTCTCGCACTCCCGATTTGTAATCCATAATCATTATGTATATATTACAATTATATCACTTATCACTACCGCCGTCAAGGGCGGTTTTCTTTTTGTCAGCGCCATACTTTTTTATGTTCTTCATGACAAATTCACGCTGGGCAAATGTAAGCGGCAGGTTCGCCTCATATCTCGGATATAGCCGTTTAAAAAGTTTTTTCCGCAGACTTTCAATCAACGTATCATACACTTTGCGGATATTACGGTCGCTTTGTTCGCGCATGGCGGCTATCTTCTGCGGGCTCCATTGCCGGATCGCCCGGTAGTAAAAAACTTCTTTTTGATTTTCATTCAGCTTCTGCAATAATTCGGAAACAGAACGGCTTGATGTTAATTCGTGGAGTTCATGCGGGCAATCAAAGATAACGTCAAGGAAATTACCGCTTAATAATTGCCGCCACCATGTATGTTCAAGCGGCGTCGGAATGACCGCGCCGTCAGTGACTTCAAATTCCTCAATCGGCATTTCTCTGTTGTCATACATAAGTTTAGTTTCGTAATAACGTTTCCTGCGATTGTGGTTTTTGTCTAATCTGTTCCATTGCGTGACGAGATTCTCAAAGTCTGCCTCAGTCCGTGCGGCTTCTTCAATACGGGTCAGATTCTCCCGCTCTATTTCGCGTTTCAGCTTTTTACGTTCGGCACTTTGTTCTATGTAAATCACCGTCTTTCGGAACGTTCATATATCATTTACAAATTGTGTTTTAAAAACAGTTCCGATTTGCCCCCTGTTTTTCTCCGTATATATAGAGGGTGTGTAATCTACGCTTCGATGATGCAGATTACTTCCTTGAAATCCGAAAGGAGGAAGCATATAAAAGCAACCAACAGATTACAGTAATCGGAATCCAAATGACTATGAATATTATATCATTTTAAAGGCAATCGGTCAAGAGTTAATCACAAAAAAATCAGAGGAGGAAATGAAAAAATGCGACAAAGAGAATTTACCCGCCACGAAAGGAAAACGATTCGCCGCTTAATCACAGAGATGTGCGCGAATTACGACCGCGAATATGGCTGCCTGCCGTTGAACGGTATTTGTGAATGTCATATGTTTACGGTGGATTCACCGGACAGAGGATTTTGCAAATATTTCAGAAATACCGTTTTACCCTTGAATCCCTCATTGGAAGCGGTCTTTGCCGGGATTTATGCGACAAAATCGTGTAAGATATGCAATGCGGAATTTGCGCCCGTAGGCAGACAAGCGTACTGCTCGGAAAAATGCAGACACGCTGGTAATCGAAAAACAACTACCGAAAGGGTCAGAAAACATCGCCAAAAAACGCAGTGAATGTAACGAAATAGCCATTGAAAACGTCCGTAGAATCGGGCTTTTTTCATGCTGTTTTAAGAGAGTAATAGTATTATACCAAACCACAAAAAAACGCATTATAGCGTTACACAATTATTTTACAGGGGGAATCGAATGATACAAAACATCGCCGCAAACATGGCAGCAACTTCTTCGGCAACACATTTGCCGATTATTATACAAAGAAAAATTGGCTCAACAACGTACCGGGTCAACGTCCATTTTAATCAAAACGCAAAAGAAAGTTTGGAAGAAAAAGTTTTGCGGCTCATCAAAAATGACTTGCATTTCCAATCAAAATATGGTAAAATGGAATCACTGCAAGCGGGTTGGCTGCCTGAAAGGAGTTCATCATGAACAACAGGCAAGTTAATTCCACACAAAAAATGACGGCGTTGTATTCTCGACTGAGCAAAGACGACGAAAAATTCGGGGATTCAGTGAGTATATTGAATCAAAAAGCCATTCTTGAAGATTACGCTCTGAAAAATGGCTTCGTTAATATTTGTCATTTTCAAGACGACGGCGTGAGCGGCACGACGTTCGACCGCAGAGGCTGGAATGATATGATCGCGGAAGTCGAAGCGGGAAACGTCGGCGCGGTGATAACCAAAGACCTTTCGCGAATTGGCAGAGACTATTTGAAAGTCGGATTTTACACAGAAGTCATGTTCAGAGAAAAAGACGTTCGTTTCATCGCCATATCGAATAATATCGACAGCGCGACGGGCGAAAACGAATTTGCGCCGTTCATGAATATCATGAGCGAATGGTACGCAAGGGATACGAGCAGGAAAATAAAAACCGTGCTACACTCGAAAGGCAGAAGCGGCAAACACATGACAAATTCGCCGATATACGGGTATAAAAAGTCTTTGGAAGATAAAAATAAATGGCTCATTGACGAAGAACCCGCCGCCATTGTCCGGCAGATTTTTCAGATGACGATAGACGGAAAGGGACCGTATCAAATTGCGCGGACGTTGACAGACGAAAAAATCCTGCGTCCGACGGCGTATATCGCGCTCCGCGACGGCTATGATATGCCCAACCCCGGTGATAAATATAACTGGGGCGGACAGTCTGTGAAAAATATACTCGACAAGCCTGAATATATGGGTCATACAATCAATTTTCGGACGTATAAGGAGTCGTATAAAGACAAAAAGTGCAAGCGTCGTCCGAAAGAAGAATGGACGGTATTCGAGGGAACGCAAGACCCTATCATTGACGAAACGACATGGGAGTCGGCGCAGAAATGCCGCGTTGTGAAACGGCGCGCCAATTCTACGGGCGAACCGAATCCGTTGACAGGCTTGACGTATTGCGCCGACTGCGGCGGCAAAATGTATAATCATATAGGGTCGTCGGCTCAATACGATTCGCAAAACTCTTACGCCTGCAATCAATACACGAAATATCCGCCGAAATGCACCATGCACTATATAAAGACTTCTGTTTTGAGAACGCTTGTGCTTGAGACAATTCAATCCGTGAGCAGCTATGTTAAGGAAAATGAAGCGGAATTTATAAGGCTTGTGCGAAAGTCAGCGGAATTGCAGAGCGAGGAAGCGGCGAAGTTACAGAAGAAACAGCTTGCGAAAAGTCAAAAACGCTGTTCGGAATTGAATACGCTGATTAAACGATTGTACGAGGATAAAGTCAGCGGAGAACTCTCGGCGAAACGGTTTGAAATCCTCTCCAACGAATACGAACAAGAACAGGAAGATTTAGAACGGCAAATTATTGAACTGCAATCGGAGCTTGAACGTTTCAATGCAGACGGCGGCAAAGCTGACAAATTTATAGAAATTGTGCGGCGGTACACAGATTTTCCTGAACTGAACGCAACGGTATTAAATGAATTTGTGGATAAAATCGTTGTGCATGAAGCCGATAAGTCAACCGGACGGCGCGAACAGCAGGTAGATATATATTTGAATTTCATCGGCAAGTTCAGCGTACCGGGACAGATCACGGAATCCGAGCCGTTCGACCCGGTTGAGCATCGCAGGGAGCAATGGAGGAATCATTATTACCGAAACCGTGATAAAATACTTGCGGAAAAATCGGAACGCCGGGAACAGGAAAAAGCCGAAAAGTTGGCGGCACAGCCGATTAAAACGCCGGAAGAAATAGTTGCCGAAGAAACGGCGAAGCGTGAAAAGAAAAAAGAGTATCAGCGCGAATATCAAAGAAAATGGCAGCGTAAGAAGCGCGAACAGAAAAATATGCCGTTGGAGACAGAACCGGCATAACAATATAATATGATTTATGTTACCCCCGAACTTTAATATAGGTTCGGGGGATATTTATTTTATGGAGGAAAATTATGTCCAAGCAAAATTTAAAACGCAACATCAACATGGGATTCCGTGTCACGGCAGAGGAGCAGGAACAGATTATGAAGCGAATAAATGATATTGGGTTTTCGTCCGTTCGGGCGTATCTTTTGAAAATGGCATTAAACGGAATGATCGTAAATCTTGACCTGACAGACGTGCGGGAGTGTTCGCGTTTGCTTCGTAATATCGGCAATAATATTAACCAAATCGCGAAACGAGCAAACGAAACGGGAAATGTCTATGCCGCCGATATGGAGGAAGTCAAATTCCGGCTCGGCGAGATTTGGGAGCAGCAGAATAAAATCATAAAAAGCCTTGCGAAAATTCTGGAGGTAGTGTGAATATGCCAGATTTGAAAATCATCACCATGCGCGACATTGAGAGCGAAAGAGTCCAATGGCTGTGGGAGCCGTATATTCCGCAAGGAAAAATCACGATTATTCAAGGCGACCCCGGCGATGGCAAAACCACGATGTCGCTCGCAATCGCTGCCGCTGTCACGACGGGTGCACCGCTTCCGGGAAACTGCGCCTGTATTACTCCCGACAATGTCATTTTTCAGACTGCCGAAGATGGGCTGGCTGACACGATAAAACCGCGATTGGAACAACTCGGCGCAGACTGCGGCAGGATTCACGTCATTGACGAGGGGGAGAAAACTCTCTCCCTCGCTGATGAACGGATTGAACAGGCTATCACAAAAATGAACGCAAAATTATTTATTCTTGATCCCCTGCAAGCTTATCTCGGCGGCACGGATATACATTCCGCGAACGGCATACGCCCGTTGATGAAACATTTAGCGTCTGTTGCCGAACGGACGCAATGCGCCGTCGTTATCATCGGTCACTTGAACAAAAAAAGTGGCAAGTCACAATATCGCGGGCTTGGCAGTATTGATATTTACGCCGCCGCTCGAAGCGTCCTCACCGTCGGCAGAATAGATAATGAAGAAAATCTTCGGGCTGTAGTTCACAATAAATCTAATCTTGCACCGAACGGAACGTCGCTTACTTTCGGGTTTGACCCGGTCAGCGGATTTTATTGGCACGGCGAATATGATATTTCCATTGATGAATTGCTCAACGCTAAAAAACAACAGCCGGAAAATCAATTTGCGAGAGCGCGAAAGTTAATCGAAAACGCTTTACGCAACGGTGCTGTCCTCGCTACAGAAATGGTAAAAATGGCGGAAGAAAACGACATTTCGGAAAAAACATTTTACCGGGCGAAATCTGCGCTTGGCGTTATATCAGTAAAACGGAATGATATATGGTATTGGGAAATGCCTGAGATTATCGTTACAGAATTTCGGGAAGATCGCCAACATGGTCAAGATACCCAAGATGGACATGGTGCGGCGATGACCGCCTTGACCATCTTCGATTCAAAATTTACAGAAAGCGGGGCGGTCTGATGGCAACCACATGGATCAAAGCATTACACAAAGGCGGCGGCAGTATTGCCGCCGTCCTTGATTTACGGCTTGAATACGCGAAAGACCCGGATAAAACAAATGATGGCAAACTCATTGATTCGTATGAGTGCGACCCGTACACGGCGCAGTCGGAATTTTTATTTTCCAAACGTTTATATGAACAGAAAACCGGGCGCAATCAGGGCAGGAATGACGTTCTCGCTTATCATATCCGAATGAGTTTTAAACCCGGCGAAGTCACGGCTGAAAAAGCGTTGGACCTCGGCAGGGAGTTAGCGTTGCATTGGACGAAAAATAAACATCAATTTATCGTTGCGGCGCACACCAATACAAATAATCCTCATGTTCATATAATTTACAACAGCGTCAATCTTGACTGCACGGGAAAGTTTCAGGATTTCAAACGTTCGGCGATTGCATTGCGCCGCGTCAGCGACTTGATTTGTTTGGAGCATGGTTTGTCAGTTATAGAAAAACCGGGATTGTCGAAAGGTCATAACCGCCACGAATATCTCGGCATAGAAAAGCCTCCGTCTATCCGCGATCAGCTTCGGGATTTGATGGATTCCGTTCTTCCTGCTTGTAAAAGTTTTGACGAATTTCTCGCCGCGATGGAAACGGCGGGCGTGGAAATAAAGCGCGGGAAACAATTGGCGTTCAAGTTACCGGGCGGCAAAAAATTTTCGCGGCAGGACACGCTCGGCGACGATTATTCCATTGAGGCAATTCTCGAACGTATTTCCGGCAAGCGCGTTGTTGCGCCAAAACAAAAACTTGTTGTACCGATCGCTCCGAAAAATTTCAATCTGCTCATAGACATTCAAGAGAAAATGCAACAGGGCTACGGCGAAGGGTTCAGGCACTGGGCGACGATCCGAAATTTAAAAGACATGGCAAAAACTTTGATTTATTTGCAGGACAACGGAATTGATAATTATGATGATTTATCGAAAATCGTTGACGATTCAAAAGAGTTGTATAATACTTTGAGCGGTAAAACAAAAGCGAACAGCAATCGCATGAAAGAGATTGCAGAACTCCAAGTACAAATTTCAAACTACAGTCGGACGCTCGAAGTATATCGTGGCTACCGCGATTCCAAATGGAGCAAGGAATATTACAGAGCGCATGAGGGTGACATCATACTCCACAAAGCGGCGAAAAATCATTTTGATTCGCTCGGTTTGAAAAAGTTGCCGACCATGAAGATGCTCAGGCAAGAATACGCGACGCTCGCCGCCGAAAACAAAAAATTATACCCAGAACAGAAACAGGCTCGTGAAAAAATGATAGACCTGCTCATGGCGAAACAGAACGCTGATACGATTCTCGGTATAAAGGCGGACGAACAAAACCGTGACGCTTCCCATGAACGGCAACGAAAAAATTCCTACGAACACGATGCTCGTTGATGTTTATTTCTCGTTAATTTTTGAAAACGTGTTAAAAGCGTTTCAAAAACGTTTTGCCATTTCTATACCCCCTTTTTTAGACACTTTTTTTATTATACCTTTTTTATTGTGTCCAATTCGCGGGGTATCTCTTTCTCCTACGCTTTTTCTATGTCCACAATTTCGGGTTTTCATATTTCGCATATGTCCATTTCATTGGGTACAGTTTAATTCCATTGGGTACATTATATATACATTGTACGTATTAATACGCACAAATACGTATTAAATAAACACTTTAAAATTTATCGAAACTTTACCGCGCCAACGGCGCACAGCAGACGGCTATGCCGGCTTAACGGACGGGGCGTTTTCGCTCCGTCCGAACCGGGGGTTTGGGGGCGGTCAGTCACCAACAAGCACGGGAGGCGCAGCGCATTTTCCACGAAATGCACGCACCTCCCCCTGCTTGCTAAGAACGGTATAATCAAAAGATAAAAAATTATATATCTTTATTTTACAACACATTGTTCAAATAATACATTGAATTTTAAACGAGTCTCATATATAATGAAAATAAAATTACGCGTTAATAATTATATCAAAGAAGAACCGAAAAAATATGATGGGACGGATCGTTCTGGAGAATACGGAGCCAATAAAATTTTTAGGAGGAAAAAATGAAAAAAATAAAATTTTTAATTGTATGCTTTTTAATATCATTTACGTGTATATTATTTTCATGTGCAGACAAAAGTTCCAATGAAACGGCGAAAGATAATCCGACAACCTCTGAAAATGATATTGTCGCCGGAGATACGGAACCAGATAATATCAACGACAGGGAAGCGGTCGGCGACGGTTTGCCCGATATAGATTTCGACGGATATATTTTCAGGATTATAACGCGCGAAGATTTTATCGACAGTATTGTGGCGTATGAACAAAACGCCGACGTCATCAATGACGCATTTTACCGCGCAAACATTGCCGTCGAAGACCGGTTCAACGTTAAAATACAAGCAATCGGAAATCCCGATCCCGCCGGCGCCGCAAGCAAATTCATCAAAAGCAACGACGACGCGTTCGATCTTGTCTTTGAATTCGGCGACGCGAGTATAGTGGCGCCGATGCTTCAAGGCTGTTTTATTAATTTATATTCTTTGAATCACCTTGATTTCAATAAACCGTGGTGGCCCAAGAACACGGTCGATTCGCTTACATTCAACGGAAAAATGTACATGTATTCAAATTCAATGACGACACTCGGCATGGACTGGACGAGGGCGCTTTTCATAAATAAAGGTATGGCGGCGGATATGGGTGTAACCGTGCCGTATCAGGACGTGTTCGATGGCACATGGACGCTTGATAAAATGACTAAGCTGACCAAAGATATATACAGGGACGTCAACGGAAACGGGGAAAAAGATGGGGAAGACCTTTATGGTTATGTGTTTACCGGCCGGTATTTCTGTTCAATAGAACCGTTTGGTATTCAAATAGTGAAAAAGACTGGCAATACCCTTGAGCTTGACGTTTTAAGCGAACGGACGATAAAAGCTGTCGACATGATGTATGATTTGATGATTGAATCAAAAGGTACTTATTATAATAACGAACATGATACTATAAGCGTAGATATGTTTTCAAACGGCCAATGCCTTATCGCTTACAGCCAGCTTGGAATGGCGAGAAGCCATCTACGCTTTTCGGACGTGGATTACGGCATATTGCCATTTCCGAAACTTGACGAAACGCAAGAAACATATTACACCGGAAATCATGACCGGGTGTTTGCGGTTCCGACAACCGCCCCGAATTTAGACAGGACCGCGGTCATGATCGAAGCTATGAGCGCGGAAGGCTGGAAAAAAGTATTTCCCGCATATTACGAAATAGCCATGAAAAACAAGTATCTGTCGGACGAGGAGTCGATCAAAATCCTTGATTTGCTTTATTCGACGCGCGTTTTGGATTTTACATATGTTTACGGAATCTACAAATTCAATTTGATGTTCGACGAGTTGTTTAATACAAAAAATCCGTCGAGGGATGTAGTTTCGTATTTTGAAAAAAACCAGAATTCCGTGAAAAAGGATTTGCAGAAAATAGAGGACAAATTCAATGAATTGGATTAAAAGCGATTAACGGCAAAAAAATCCCTCTGGCATACGAAACAATGTGCCGGAGGGATTTTTTTAATTAAACCCGTGATGATTAACATTCAAGAAATCAACTTCTTATACAATTCTTCCGCTTCATCGAAAGGCATATATTCGCCGATATACAAACCAAATCCGCGCAGGCTGCCGCCCATTGCTTCTTTCAATTCCAACGCTTCTTTTACGGATATTATATACGAGAGGCATTGCTTACCTGCGTTATGTATTTGCCGGTAAACTTCAGTCCATTCTTTCGGCGGTTTATTCCCCGTGCCGGGAACAAATTCTATCGCCCTGATTTTCTTGATCTGTAACAGAAACGACAAATGGCATAACTGCGGCTCTCCGTCAAGATGATAGCACGGTTCATCCAGGTAATCCGCGAGTTCCATAATATCGGGCAGAACAAATTCTTCGTACATTTCCGGAGAAATCATATATGCGAAATCCGACTGTAAGCGAAAAGTTTTGCCTTCTGCCAAAACGCCGAGAGCCCCGGCTGTATAACCGCCGGACAAGGCGGCAATCTTTTCATATTCGGCCTGATAGGATAATTTCCACGCGCTTGTGATTTTCTTTAGTTTTTGCTTTACCAATTCCGGCTCGTCAAATAAATCGAGCAGGAGGTTCTCCGTGCCGCGCAATGCGGCAAGAATGTCAAGATTATTGCCCATGTCCGAAGTTTGTATCTGCACGGGAGTATCAGCCCACTTTTGGGTTGCCGCTCTTAAAATATCATGAACGCGTTTATACAAACAGCACTCCGTGTCAATATACTCGGGAATATCCGCCAACCGCTTTGCAGTCGGGAAAAACCATACCGAATCCCTGACATCTACTCGCGCTCCCATATAGGCGGAGAGACTGCCGGGTCCGAAGTCAAGGCTTATGCACGGATATGAATCGCCCGGAAACGCCAGGCATTTTAAATAAGCGTCTTCGATTTCTATGATTTCATCCGCGCTTACTTCGGGCGGATATGAGAAAAAAATTCGCCTCTTTTCTAAAATTGGATTGTCAAATCGGTAGGATTTATCGAACACTGTTTCAAAGAATATCATGGGCTTGCTTAATTCGCCTTGTAAAAAACGTTTCCATTCGTCCTGTACTCTGCGCAGCTCGTCGTTTGAATATTTTATTTTATCCATAAAATTTACCTGAATTGCATTCATATAATATGACGCCTCCGTTTTATTATTAATCTTATATTAAAATAACAAGTTGCGCAGGGGCGGGGAAAACCCCGTCCCTGCACAAACAATTCCAATTCGGGATCAGTTTTTGAAGCAGTTTTATTTGGCGATCAAAGCAATCGTTTCTATGTCGATGAAACCCGGAGGATTAAATCCGCCGATATATAAATGCAAATGGTCTATTACGCCAGTCCAATAATTGTAACTGTTTAAATCTATCACAATATCCTGCCATTCCCCGTTTTTATTCGATACATTGAAATTTCGGAAATGACCGAACCAAGGGTCGTTCGGGCCTAAGCAGAAGAAGTAAAAATTTCCGTTGTTATTGGCTTCGCTTCTTATTCTTACCCTCATGTATAATTTATCATAATCCCCGGCGTTGATATTTAACGGTTCCCTTTCATATCTGTCGTTTCCGCCTTCGTAACAACTGGTTATAGACGCTGATCCGTTCAGCATATCCAGGGTCAAATACCCCTCTCCAAAATCGATTTGAACCCTTTCGCCGCTAAGCCAGAAATCGAACGCTTCCCCGCCTGCCGTAAACTTCCATACAATATCGTTGTCTTTAAATTGCATCGCTTCCTTTTTTACCAGCGCAATGGCCTGTATGTCAATAGTACCGTCGGGACCATGTTCGCCCGGATTTGAAATCAACATAAGATGCGAGATTACGCCTTTCCAGTCCGTTCCGGGAGTGAGGTAGACGATAATATCCTGCCATTCGCCGTTTCTCGGAT
>Ga0209737_10002036_pt1 | contig 14207 bp, 15 predicted proteins | sample TergutCu122P3_FD_187284 | JGI IMG/M metagenome (GOLD analysis project Ga0209737, IMG submission 187284) | Cubitermes ugandensis P3 segment gut microbial communities from Kakamega Forest, Kenya - Cu122 P3 (SPAdes) (version 2) | ecosystem: Host-associated > Arthropoda: Insects > Digestive system...
AAGCCGATAAAATTTATCAAAAATAGCTGCCAGTTTTTCATTTGGCATACTGCCTTCGTTTACAAAAGAAATCGTCGAAAAATCTCCTAAAACTGCTGCCGTTATCACAATTTCACTATTTTCTGTACTATATGCAATGGCATTTTTAAGGATATTATTAAAAACCCGTGCCAGTTTATCCGCGTCTCCATATATTACGAAATCCTCGGATACATTAAGGACAGTCTTTTTTCCACTTGATGAAAGCAGGGGGAAAAATTCATCCGTCAACTGCATCATCATATAATAAAGATTAATCTTTTCTTTCACTGCTGCTTCCGCTTGAAAGCTGTAGCGTGAAATCTCAAAAAATTCATCAACCAAGCGTTCAAGCCGGATTGCTTTTTCAAGGGAAATCTTTGTATATTTTGCTTTTTGCTCAGGCGGCATGTCGGGAGCTTCATCAAGCAGGCTCAAATACCCAATCACGGAAGTAAGTGGTGTTTTGATATCATGGGCAAGATACATTACAACATCATTTTTACGCTGTTCGGCTGATTTTACCTCCTGCTCGCGCTTTTTGAGGGTTTGGTTAATGGAAATTAAGCGTTGCTCCATAAATGCCATTTCAGGTGATAATTTTATTTCATCGTTGCTGTTTTCTGTAAGTACATCAAGACCGTCGCTTATTTCGTTAAAATATTTTGAAAACTGCATAAGAAGGAAGCGCGATAAGATAATAAAGACCACCCCAAATGTGGCATATATAATAAAGTTTATATTGTTGCGGATAACCGTAAAATATATTCTTCGCGCGGATTCGAAGTCCATCAAAAAAGCGCGTTGCAAAATGTTAACGAACCAATTAGCAAAACGGTAATTGGTTAAAATTGTAATCAACCCTACAATAATAAGCGCCGAGAAAGCAATTATCATGATTTTGACAAATATTTTCCATTGTAAGGTCGCATAATTATGTTTATTATTATTTTTCAATTTTGTATCCTACTCCCCAAACTGTTTTAATGTACTTATTATTATCTATTGAATCGCCCAGTTTTTCGCGGATATTGCGGATGTGGACGGTGATGGTATTGTTATCTTTGGTAAAATATTCTTCACCCCAGATTTTACGGAATAATTGTTCCGCGCTGACTACATTTCCTTTGTTTTCGAATAGGATTCGTAATATTGAAAATTCGGTCGGCGTGAGGGACAGTGGTTTTTCATTTAGGGTGACTTCATAGGTATTTATATCAAGTACCAATCCGGCATGGGTAAAAATTCCGCCACTGTTTTTTATCGTTCCGCCACTGTACTTCTTGTAACGTCTTAGCTGGGCTTTGACCCGTGCCATCAATTCCAGTGGCTGGAAGGGTTTTGTGATATAGTCATCCGCGCCAAGGGTTAATCCGGTAATTTTGTCGGTTTCAGTATCTTTCGCGGTCAGCATAATAACGGGATATGTATAATTTTCCCTGATTTTTTGGCAAATGGACAAACCGCTTACACCGGGTAACATGATATCAAGTATCGCAAGGTCAAGCTCGTTTTCTTCAATACAGCGCAGGGCATCCTCGGCAGTATAATATTTAAAAACCGTATAGTTTTCGTTTAATAAATAAACCTCAACCAAGTCGGCAATTTCCCGTTCATCATCGACTATCAGGATTTTATCACTCATGGGCCTGTATACCTTTCTGTTCACCGTACTTTCGTTAAATAAGCAAAGTGTGACTATGCTTATTTATATTATTATAGATTAAGTGGGAAAAGTAAATATAATTTTGAGATAATAAATATATAAAGATTTTATGAAGTGAAGCAACATAAAAGCCGTAAGAGTGGACAATTCACCAATACGGCTTTTATGTTTTCTATACTAATCAACTGAATGTTCTGTAAGACCTAAGTCCAATGCCATTGGTTTTTCACAATTGCTGACCGGAGCATAGTATATACCATTCTTCGAGGCATCGTGGAAACCTTGCATCAAATCAAGGACATGATAGGCAAGCTCACCACTTGCGCGATTTTTGCGTCCCGTTTGAATTGCATTAGCCATATCAGATACTCCGGCACCCCTGCTATTCTCAAAAAGTCCATGTGACAAGGGTATTTCACACCATTCACTGCTTCTATGCGATTTAATTCTTACCGGACCACCAAATGTATTTGGGTCAGGTACTGACATCGATGCTTCACTCCCATGTATCTCGATGCACGGAAGCGAGGTTGCCCATACATCAAAGGTTGTGATTATCGTACCGATTGCACCACATTCAAAATCCATAATACCTGTTACATGAGTGGGTACTTCAACATCGACAAGCGTACCATATTTTTTTTCGCTGGTGATGGTTCTGGTTGGAAAACTTATTGCTGCACTCCCGCAAATCCTTTTTACCGGACCAAGCATGGCAATCAATGCCGTTAAATAGTAGGGGCCCATATCAAACATCGGACCGCCGCCTAGTTTGTAATAAAATTCCGGGTCCGGATGCCAACTCTCATGTCCGTGGTTCATCATAAATGCTGTTGCCGCAACAGGTTTACCGAGCCATCCGTCATTTATCAGTTTTATGCAGGTTTGAATCCCACCACCTAAAAAAGTGTCCGGAGCACATCCCACTAGTAAACCTTTTTCCTTTGCATAGCGGATTGTTTCTTCGCCATCTTCGCGTTTTACTGCCAACGGTTTTTCGCAATGGACATGTTTACCCGCTTTAAGGGCAGCCATGTTTATTTCAAAATGTGCCTCCGGAGTTGTCAGGTTAACAATTATTTCGATTTCCGGATTTGCCAATATTTCATCAACCGAACAAGCTTTTATGCCATGTTCCTCTTCGACCTTTTTTGCCCTGTCGATAATTTTATCAGCAATGGCGACAAGTTCAATGTTATAGAATTTTTTTGATAAATTTTGAATATAAATTCCGCTAATATTTCCGCAACCGATAATTCCAACTTTTACTTTTTTCATTTTTAATATACTCCTTCCATATATTTGGAAACAAATCTCCTCGAATTTTCGTTTAGGGTTATTAATACATTTTTGCTGTATTTTCAAATCTATCTGTGGTTAAACCCTGTTTGACGGCGTATTCTTTTCCTGCTGCCGCCCACAACATACCATTTTTCATTAAGCGGGCTGCTTCGGGGACATCAAAAACATCATCATGATGACCAAGAGCAGTATAAAATACGCGGCCATTGCCCCAGTATTTGGTCCAAACTGTCGGCATTGCGACTGGCTTGTTTGATATATGATAATAAGGTACATTTGGATGAGGGAATAAAGTTGTTGCCAGGACTTCGACCGCCGGGTCAATATGCAGATAATAATGCTCAGTCTTGACTGTAAAATCATTTATTCCTTCAGTGATGGGGCTTGAACCGTGATTGATGTTGATAATTTGTTCGACTCCGTCACCGCCGGGATGACTGACCCATTGCCCGCCTGTAATGAACTGCCACTCAGTATTATTGCGGAAGCTGTCACACATTCCCCCATGGCATCCAGCAATACCGACTCCGCTACCAACCGCTTTTGCGACATTTACCACATAATCATTATTAATTTCGCCCATTGTCCAACATGATACCAATAAATCCAGTTCCATTAGCGCTTGCAAATCTGCAAGAACATCCAATGTATCACTGATTTTTACCTCAAAATCTTCGTCCTTTAAATAACCAGCAAATCGTTTGCTGACCAAATCCGGCTGGTGTCCGTCCCAACCTCCTTGGATGATTAGGGCTTTTTTCATACGCTCGTTTTTCATGCGTTTTTAACCTCCTTAAACCAACGCTCCCTCAAACATTTTTAGTAGCTCTGGGTCATCGCGGATAATTTTTCTTTTAAACGCTGCAAAAATCGATGAACGATTTATTTCATTTTTTATCATATCTGCATATCCTAAATCCGGTTCTTCAATATGGTTTTTTATGTATTGCTTGAAAAGACGAATGTTAGGCGCTAAATGGGAATTTCGTAAATTTGCACACTCAATTTCTTTTATATCAGTCGTACCACCATTATAAATGAGTTCCAGCAATTGCTTGGTTTGCATTGTTTCTTCGTCTTCACTTAATGATTCTACTTTAATATTGTCAATTAAACTTTCATTTACATCGATAGATAATGCAATATGGTCTTCCGGGTCACATATTATTGGGTTAATGATATTGTCATATTTATCAAGTTTGATATTATTGCAATGTCCGCAGGCGATAAATATATTATTCCAATCATATTTAAAAGTGAGGTCATTTCGATGTGGTATTATATGCTCAATATTTATCGTAGTGGGTTTATCTTCGCAGAGATAGCACTTATTATGACAATCTTCAGCTAATATTTTCAAAACCTCTCCTGTACGATAATCCTTTTCGGATTTTATCTTGATATTATCCGGTAATGGGCTTTTAGTCAGAGCAATCATTTTATTCCCCTTTCCTTTGTTTCTCTAGATTTTGGAATGCAATATATAGTTCTGTCGATGGTATAGAGCGCATTTCCAGTTCTGCTTTCGCCCGTAAAAATTCCTCATTTTCTTCAGGAGTGCGTTCTTTCAGGCATAACTCTTTATAACGGGCAAAATAATTTTTCAACTCGTTTGAATACATACTAGTATCAAGAAACGATTCCACAACCGTATCATATGAATAGAAACTTGGTTTTTCAAGATATTCGTGCTTTTCTAAATCATATACGACCGCATTTTCAACAGATGTCATTACAAAAGGTGAGTGCGTTGCAACTATGAATTGAACATTCGGGAACATCTTTACAAGAAATGGTAATGCTCTCTTTTGTAATTCTACATGTAAATGAGCTTCAAGTTCGTCAATCATAACTATTGCGGATTGCTCATAATTAACGACTGCTTCTGAATCTTCAAAGCGCATCAATAATTCCATATATATTTCAAGGAAAGCAGCATACCCATCAGCCATTTCGTGTAATCCAAATGGTTCATGTCCCGGTATTTCAATAATAAACGAGAGATTTTTAGTATCACGCTTTAATTTTAAATCAACACAGCTATATATTTCTTTTAAAGCAGATGCAAAATTCTCAAACCATCTATTTAAATCTGCTTCAAGCTTCTTATTATTATCAGTTTTTGCACCGTAAAGCTGGTAATCTAAACTTAAAATATATTTTAAAAAATCTATACTTTTATTTTTATCAATTTTTGTTTTATCTTTAATTTTAACAGACGCGATTGCTTTTGGTAATTCAAAATTACTACGTCTTGCAGGGACGTATACATAGATAGCATCGATAGGTCTAAATTTATATTGTGAGTACGAAATATCTATCGAATTTATTTTGTTTTCTTTACAGTATTTCTGGGCATATATAATATCTGCATAATTTTCACGCCCGGTCGTAGTAATCATTTGCATACGCCATGTGATTTCTCGTATAGCTTCTAATAAACTCGTTTTACCACTACCATTTTTTCCTGTCAAGATAAGATGCTTTAACTCGTTTTCTGAAAGTTTAATATCGACATTTTCCAAATGTCTCACTTTGTTAATACGGATTTCAGTTATATAAACGTTTTGCATTTACCACACATCCTTTCTTCACATTTCATTCTACAATACTATAACATATTTTAAAAGAGCTTTTACATCACAAGTTTATACATATAAGCAAGCGATAATGTGACCAACTCAATTCTGATAAGCAAATTCTAAACCGCTTCAATTCTCAATGTAAGTAGTAATGTTCTTAAAAGAAAACCCCGGGCCCGTAGGACACCGAGGTATGATCACAAATCAAATATATTTTAATATACCAATATATACAGAGCCCTTTACAAAGATTAATGTAATATGCCATTAATTACAGTAACTTATTGTAATTTGGCTTTGTGCAATTCTCGAAGTGACAGGATTTGAACCTGCGACCTCTGCGTCCCGAACTGGCTATTTACGAAAGCAACTAAGGGTAAGGAAGACAACATAAATCCCTCAAAACCCTAATTCAAGCAGTTATAAGGTATCTTATTAATAACATTGTACATAATACAATATCAAAAGTAAAGACGAATTTAAGGTAACGTTTAAGGTAATGGGTAGGTATAATTTGCAAATAAGTACTATGCAAACCAGTATTTCTTTATCAGCGGTTTCGCCGTAATGGTTGGGTTATTGGCTTACAAAAGCGATAAGGTTACCATTTCGCTATTGTATTATATATGAGATAATATAATCTCTTATAGTATTAATTTAATGATTAACTGCATATCAGTACCATCATTTTTTATTCTATGCATTGACCATATCCTATTGTTATTCTCATCAAAATAGGATGACGTATAATATATCCAGTCATAATAGATTTCAATAAAACCATATTTTTCTATATCAGTTATTATTGTATGTTTATCAGTACCATCCAATTTCATTTTCCATATACTCGTCCCATTATCTGTAAAACTTGTAGAATAGAACCAATTATCTGCTATGTTCCATGAACTTTTACTTTCTTTTATTAAAAACAGTTGATTGTCTGTACCATCAGTTCTAATTCTATATAAATTATTTCCTACGCTATAGTATATCCAATTATTTATTACATACATATTATGATTAATGCTATCCGCAGCATACATCAACTGATTTTCCGAACCATCAGTTTTCATTTTTATTATTCCATCAGAGCTACGAAAATATATCCAACCATCTACTATTGCGTGGTTAAGAAGATTTCTATCACTGATTATTTGTTCATTAGTACCATCATGTTTTATTCTTCCACGTCCAAAATATATCCAATCATTAGTTATAGCCATGAATCCATGTGTTCGTTCTGATGAAAGGTGCTGATGTTCTGAACCATCTAGTTTGACCTTATGCACACCATCCACTGAAAAATACAACCATTCATCAATTAAAGTTAAATTTGCTATGGGAGTATATTCTGTAGAATATAATTCTTGATTTTCTGTACCATCAGTTTTAATTTTGTATAAGCTATGTCCCGTACTATAGTATATCCAATCTCCATGTACTAATAAAAAGCCACCTCTAACTCCGATTTCATTTTCGAGTTTTGAATCGCTTTTTATTGATTCTGATTCGGTTATTCCTATTATATCATCAGTTATTAAAGTACTTTCCTGTATTAATTTTTTTGTGGGTGAATCTATATCCATTGAATCGTTGCTACCGCACCCAATAAGAGAAAATACCATAATATTTACAAACATTAATAGTAATCTTTTCATAAAATGAACCTCATTTTTTCGTTTTTTATTATTTTTCATTATTATTTTCTATTCTGTCTATCCATACAATGTCATAAATAATCACGTTTATACTTTATTCAGATTTAGCAACATGAAACCATCGGTAGTCATTGCGAAATATATTTACTAAACTTTTACTTTCAATCTCTAACATCCCATATAAATTAGGCTCATACATTCTATTGATAATTTGGTCTGGTCGATGTCGAGGTCTTGGTAAATTAAACCATTCTTGATGAGTAATTGTAATTGTAAGATTGTGTATGTCGATATACCCTGTTGCTTTGCAACTATAAACTTCGCTTGGGTAATCTATTAATACCGTCATCGTACCATCACTATTTATTTCTGAGATATCCATAATGAATTGCAATTTTGTATTGTTAGCATGGCTTATAGGGCTATTAAATTCATTAACTTGCCCAATCCATCTACCTATCATAAAATCATAATCAAATGACTTGACTTTAGGGATTAATACAGTCTCATTCGCTATCCAACCACTCATTTTATCGTAAGCAAAAACGGTAGCCCCATTCACTTCAAATACAATAGGATATTTGTCTAACATAAATGTGAATTTATGTATTTCTCTTCTACCTTTATCAGTTGAGATAATCTCATTAACAATGATGTTTGATATTTCAATTGGCGATATGTCAAAAGTTTGTTCAAAATCATTACCTAGGTCAGCAATAAAAATTTGTGCAAGTAAATTTCCAATGGTTTTGTCATACATACTCCCAACCGTTGAAATAATATCTTTTGTCAGCTTATCTGTTTCTGTGATTTCATATTTACCAAATACCATCTTATCCTTGGAAAATATACTTGCCAATTCATCATCTGATATATTTAACCCTGTACCTTCTATTCGGGATGTTGTGAAAAATGTAGTAACACGCACGTCATTTATAAACCAACCATTATTAAAAATAAAATCCAGTTTGATTTCTCCTTTAGCGATTAACACATCCGATAATATTTCAACAGAGACTATCACTGTATCTTTTTTTAGATTCAATTGTGTGTCACGATTGATAATTTCAATATTTCCCACTGTTTGCTCATTTATAAACCATTCATCATCATCAATGATTATTTCCAACCCCATTACAGAGTAATTGATTAAGTCATTTTTTGCACCAGCTACAGGAGCAATAGACCATAATTCATTTTTATCTGGATATACATCATCAAGAATCCAACCTTTTAAGTCTTCGGTATTATAATACCGAAATATTGCTTGATAGTATCGGATATAAGCAACATCGCTGTCTTTTGATTCTACCCGAAACCAAAAGACATCAATATTATCTTCTTTATTAGTTTCTCGGTTTTGTAGGTCAATTGCATCTATTGTTTCCCCATGTCCTATCATAGTTGCAATTGCACCTCTAAAATCAGCTTTCACATCAGCTTCTGATTGAATTTTTATCCCACCACAAGCTGATATTAATAAAATAAATAACACAAATAGTAGAGACTGGAACATTTTTTTCATATGTTTGTTTAACTCCTTTCTTCACAATGTCCATAATGATTAGGACTAGAATTAGTCCCATTGTAAACCATTTTCGAAATAAAGTAAAGAAAAAAGGACTGGTATTAGTTCAGCGGTGTAAATATGATAGAGCAGAAAATAAAGCAAGATTCTATTTATATTGGTAAAAATATACGTGAAATCAGAAAAATAGCAAAAATAGGTCAAACCGATTTGGTACGAAAACTTCAATTATCTGGTATAGATATGACTAGGGAAACCCTAGTCAAAATTGAGCGTGGCATACAACATATACAAGCAAGACAGTTAAAAGGAATAAAAGAAATTCTAAACACAACTTATGATGAATTATTAAAATAGTAAACTTTAATAATACATAATTCTAAATCTAAACAAATGTGAGAAGAGCTTATCAAAGAACAATGTCTCAACCTCTTCTTGTTCATTAAACTTTCACGTATCTTTGTAATACCATAATATATATACAAACTATTAAGATATGCTTTTAAGTCTCATTCGATATGGTTTTATATGCCATTTTAATGAGATCCATAACATCATCGTTTATATATTCATTTGGAAGAAGCGTAAATACTGGATTTTCACTAACATTACTCTGTTTATTGCGAATCATGGAAATGAAGCGTTGTCTTAAATCTTTAATAAATGTGTCTATAATATCATCACAAGCAAATTTTTTCTTTAGTTGTTCTACATCGTTAATGGTAGTTAAATAGTCAAATAAACCTTTATCGATTCTAATGTATGGAATCTCATGATTACGAAAGAAAGTTATATTATGTGTTCCGATATCAATATATTTGCATAATACATCGATCGTATTATCGGGAATAGACATATCATCAGTTAATCCACATATCCAATCAACACTAGTACTATAATGTTTCGCAATTCTAATTGCATTATCAATAGTCAATTTTGCATCTTCATTTTCAATTTTTGAAATCGCCGATTTTGAAATTTTACGTTTAGGTGCGATATTGCTAATTGCATAAGCAAGCTGCTCTTGAGATTCATTTTTACGCTTTCTTAATTCTTTAATATTAGATGCAATAATTCCTATTTCTCCATATTCAATCTTTCTATATCCCACATCAATCTCCTTTCAGATTTTAATCCCATTCTAAACTACGTTAGAATATATATCAACCTTTTCATTCCACTTTCATCTCATTTATGAACCCATTTATTCTATTTTATATATCATTTATTCCAGTGACATATGGTCTTTTGGGCGATATAATCAATAAAATAATCAAAGAAAGGAGCATCGCATGGAAATTAAAGCAAGAATCGAAGAGCGGATTAGCAAAGCACAAAAGCCATATCATGTAATTGTCTGCCAGCTTACTGACACTTACGAAAAGTTGGTCTTTTTAGACAAAGCAGAACTAGAATTGCTAAGAGCTACGTCAAACATGAATGCCAGTCAAAAAATCAAGCTTCAACCCACAACTTAATTTTTACACAGTTACAATTATCAAGCGAGAGGGGATTTATTTCCCCTCTCCAACCACTCACACCCAAAAGGAGAAAAACTATGATCGAACAAAACAGCTTTAACAAAAATTTAAGCCGAGAGGAAATTGTAGAAATAATGCAAACCGCTTTACTCAAAAAGCGAATTTATCGTATTTTATATGGTGTTAAATCACTTGCAAAAAATCCAATTAAAGCTCTTGTAACATTAGCCTATATAATACTGATGATAATTCTATGGCTACAAAAGGAAGAAATAATAAGGCATATATACCCACAAGATGGCAATATCATCGCAACTTTGTATCATTACGTATTCTTAATATAAATTCCTCTTTTGGGCATAATGATGTTTATCGCTTTAATGACGCTTTTTGGAACAAAACTATATTGGACTAAAAAGGCAGAACTTGGCTTTATATCGGCAGGAATATACACTAGAGCAAAAAAATCACCGTGGGTACTAGACAAATATAAGGATAAAAACGCACCGGCATTATGGGTATGGAAAATCTACCTGAATGGTAATACTCTGGATGATTTTGAATCTAAAAGGAAAAATTTAAATTCAGAGATTGGCATTAATATCAAAAGATTTGAACCATTGGGAACACAAATGCTATTGATGTATGCGGTCAAAGACCATATCTCCAAAAAAAGACAAAACCGTGATGATATGAATTTTTAAGGTGGATTATGAAAATTCCGATGGCATATGACAGCTTTTTATTGGAACATGCGAACCAGCGTAAATACATTGAATGGGATACAGATATGCATCCTCATTTAGCCATCCTAGCAAATAGCGGTGCAGGAAAATCCTATTTTATTCGACTTTTGGCAGGAAATATTTACATAACTGCCCGTGAAAAAGGCGAAAAACCTAAGGGATATATCCTATGCTTTAAGAATGAATTAGTTAAAACACCCGCACCGAGATTTTGGGGATATAAAAATGTAATTACTGGCTTTGAACAATTTTATTCAGAATTTGAAAAAAGGCTTGCAGGCGATCCATGCCGAGAGTTTAGGTTACTATTGGTAGATGAGTATATTTCGTGGCTATCCAGCATGGGTAAAGAAGCAGAAAGCATCAGCAAACGCATGGCTACTATGCTATTCATGACCAGAAGCTTGAATATGCACATAATACTGTGTTGCCATCGTGGAATGGCGGTGGATTTCTCGCATGGTTCGCGTGATTGTCTAAATATCATTTTTTTAGGATCACCAAGTAAGGAGTCAATAAAATCCTTTTGCTCGGCAGAGGATAGTAAAAAACTTGAACCTAAAGGTAGGGGTGAAGGGTATACAATATTTGACGCACAAGAACCTATTGAAATAACAGTCCCTACAGTAAAAGATGAAGATAAGTTAAATGAAGCAATCATGCGATTAATATCTGATTAAATTGGCAAAACAGCGCGTGTACGTGTGCGAAGCTAAGCGTACACGCGCAATGTCCCACTAAAAGTGAGCTGCAAGTATTACCAGCTCACTTCCGAGAAGTGTGAAATACAATGAAAGTTCGCGTAAACAGTGAAATTGAATGTCACATTACAACTGTGACAGCTTCCGTTACATAGGAGTGAAAATAATGGGCTTTTCTACAAAGATTAAATCAAGAGCATGGATAGTAGTAGTACAAATAAAGAATATGATTAATGCCGGATTATTAAAGGAACAATATGAAAATCCAGAATATGTATCTGCATTTTTCTTATCTGTATGGGAAAATAGCGGAAAAAATAGAACTGGTGCATGTGCTGTTTGCTTTAGTGCTGATGGATTGCTCCATTTACATTTAGCTCTCTACTGCGAAAATTCAACAACCCTATTAAATGTCAGTAAAATAATGTTTAATAGCCATACAGAACCGCAACTGGGTGGGAAAAAGCAATTACAAGACTACCTCCAAAAAGAGGGAAAATATTTAGAAAAAGGTGAAATCGTTATACATACAATTGGAATAGAAAATATACAAGATAAGCAAGGTAAACGTTCTGATATTGAATATATAGAAGATATGCTTAACCTGGGCATGACACCTAATCAAATATTAGAAACCAAATTTGCATACCGCCGATATGAATCATGGATAAAAGCACATTATATTTCACTAAAGAAAAATAGCACTCCTCTAATAAAGGATATGATTTGTGAATGGAGATTCGGAGCGAGCGGAACTGGGAAGTCATATCATTTTGTTGAACTGTGTGAAAAATATTCACCCGATAATATTTATCTTTGTAATGATTACCAAAATGGGGGTATGGATTTTTATACGAATCAGGGATGCCCCAATATTCTCTTTATGGATGAGTACAAAGGAGAGCTGAAATATGGTCAGCTACTCACCATATTGGACAAATACAGTCGTACACAAACCCATTCTAGGTATGTAAATAATTACAATTTATTTACTCACGTTGTAATTACTTCGATATACAGCCCCGAAGAATGTTATGAAATTATGGTAGACAGGACTAACCGACAAGCAGATACCTTTAAACAATTACTAAGGCGATTAAATAAGGTAGTATATCATTGGAAAGAAGAAAAGGACGGACAAACCATATATCGAAAATATGAATTAGCAGGAAACGACTATAAGAATCGGGGAGAAATGATAAAACTTGCTCTAGGCATAAAAGATGATTTTATGCCGATTGAGGAAAATGAAAATCCTTTTCGAAATGAGGGTAGATAGCAATGTTAGAAAAATATAATGATGTAATTAATATAAATGATATCTGTGATATTTTGCATATAAGCAAGAAAACAGCTTATAAACTCTTGAAGAAGGGTGAAATGCCCTATAAAAAAATCGGACGGATTTATCGAATCCGAAAAACTGCTATGATAGAATTTCTTAATAAGTAATATCATTTTCGACCGGAGCATGATATAATAAATAATGCAAATTATATCTACCCGCACCGGAAAGGAGAGTAAAATGACGGGTAGCCTACAACAAAAAAGACTGGCTTCTGGCAATACATATTTTTATGTAAAATTGCAATATAAAGACCATCATGGGAAATGGAAACATAAGACCATTGGCACAGGGCTTGAGGTCAAAAACAATAAGCGAAAGGCGGAATCCTTAATCAATGGTATTATCGAAAAGCATTTATATCTTGAAAACATATCTGCTGAAGCTGACCAATATATTGATGTTCTTTTGAGTGATTATCTCGACAAATGGCTAGAAGAAAAGAAAATAGACCTTAAAAAGTCAACCCATGAGGGATATGCTTTTCGAGTTAAACGGATAAAGGACTACTTTGAACCCAAAAAGTTGAAAGTAATCGACATAACCGCAAAAGATTTAGATACATATTATAAACATTGCTTACGGTATGGTAAAGTAAATCAAAAGACAAAGCAAAAAGAACCACTGGCAGTAAGAAGCGTCAGGAGCTACAAAAGTATCTTATATGCTGTATTCACACAGGCTTGCATTGATGGCATGGTTAAATCTAACCCATGTATCGGAATACCAGTTCGCGGAAAAAGGAATAGCGATTACAGCGAGGAAATGCTATTTTTGACCGAAAATGAAATATCCGACTTACTGCATTATATAGCTGTATATTATCCCCGATTGCTACCGATAGCGTTTATGGGTGCGTATTACGGATTAAGGCGATCAGAAATACTTGGCTTAAAGTGGTCGGCAATTGATTTTGATAAACGACGGTTAAATATTAATCATACGATTGTTAAAGTCAAAACCATAGTAGAATCCGACACCACCAAGACAAAAGAAAGCAGGCGGTCATTAAATTTGTTTGATACTGCCGAAAAATGTCTATTAAAGGTCAAGGAAGAACAAGAAAGCAATAGAAAGTTTTTTGGGAATACTTATCAAAACAAAAACGGATATGTGTTTACGTGGGAAGATGGTCGCTGTTATGACCCCGATTATATATCAACCATTTTCTGTAAGGCAA
>Ga0209737_10002037_pt1 | contig 14205 bp, 13 predicted proteins | sample TergutCu122P3_FD_187284 | JGI IMG/M metagenome (GOLD analysis project Ga0209737, IMG submission 187284) | Cubitermes ugandensis P3 segment gut microbial communities from Kakamega Forest, Kenya - Cu122 P3 (SPAdes) (version 2) | ecosystem: Host-associated > Arthropoda: Insects > Digestive system...
GCCTGCAAAACCGTGCTGTTCGCCATTTTACCCACAAACGCCAAATAGCAAGTAGTGCCTATAACCCAAAAAACCTCGTTGGCCATTGCGGGAAACATATATGCAACATTGCGTTTAAATAATTGCTTATTAAAGCTAAGCATTTTTTTGGGACTGCCGATTACCGGATACTTTTTTAGTATACAAATTAGGACTATCAACACTAATTCCATTGTTCTTGCTATTACGGTACCCCATGCCACGCCTTTTAAGCCAAGGTTTGGAAAACCCAAAGCTCCGAACATTAATACATAGTTAAAAAATACATTAAAGCAAACTCCCAAAAAAATTACAATTAGCGAGGGTACGTTTTTTCTCATTCCGCGAAGCGCTAAACCTATAACGGTAGACGCGGCAAACGGAACAAAGGAAAACGCGCTGATTTTTAAAAATTCTTCACCGTACCGGATAACTAAATCGTCCGATGAAAAAAGGCCTAAAATGTTTTGGGCAAATAAAAAACAAACAAGGTTAAACAATACGCCCAAACTTATTGCAAAAATCAAAGATATCCCGACGCATTTTGACACTTCGTTTAAATCTTTTTTACCGTAAAATTGAGCCGTAAAAACGCCGGCCGTTGAGCCTATTGCAAAAATTATCACTGAAAAAATAAATATTATTTGGTTGCATAACAAAACTGCCGCCATCTTCGGCACGCTATCTTCTAAAAAAGAAACCATAATTCCGTCGGCAACATGCAAGAGAGCGGACAAAAGGTTGCCAAAAGCAATCGGCATCGCCAACACCAGAATTAATTTTATATATGCTTTGTCTTTGAAGAATTGTGAAAAATATCTTTTCATATCAAATAATTTAAGGGTTGCATAGTTAGCAACCCTTATAAAAATCTTTTTGTATTGCTTTTGAAAGGGCAGGCGCGCCGCAGACAGGCAACAGGTGTCAATGTCAGCGACAGGAATGTATTTTCTAATACATGACTTAGCTGACTTGGCACACGTAGCCTGTATCCGGCGATGCATACCCTTTCAAATTATTTTGCGTCTGTTTTTGCCATGTATTCTATTAAATCTACAACTTTACAGGAATAACCCCATTCATTGTCGTACCAGGAAACCAGCTTAACAAAAGTAGGGGTTAGCATTATGCCGGCCGTTGCGTCAAAAATTGACGTTCTTTTGTCTCCTATAAAGTCTGAACTAACAACGGCGTCTTCTGTGTATCCGATAATATCTTTATACTCTTTACTTGCCGCCGCAGTTTTTAAAGCGGTCTTAATTTCGTCGTAAGTTGTGGGCTTTTTTAAGTTAACGGTTAAATCAACAACGGATACGTTTAATGTCGGAACTCTAAATGCCATACCGGTTAATTTGCCTTTAAGTTCTGGAATAACTTCGCCGACAGCTTTTGCTGCTCCGGTTGAACTCGGAATAATGTTATTGCTGGCCGCTCTGCCGCCGCGCCAGTCTTTTTTAGACGGGCCGTCTACGGTTTTTTGTGTAGCCGTTGTGGAGTGAACGGTTGTCATTAAACCGTCGGTAATGCCGAATTTGTCGTTAATAACTTTAGCTAAGGGAGCTAAGCAGTTTGTTGTGCAGCTTGCGTTAGATACAACCTTCATATCCTTTTTGTATTTTTCCTGGTTAACGCCCATAACAAACATGGGAGCGTCTTTTGAAGGAGCGGTAATAACAACTTTTTTAGCACCGCCAACTAAGTGTTTTGAAGCCTCGTCAACGGTTGTAAATACGCCGGTTGCCTCCGCAACATATTCCGCGCCGCAGGATGCCCAATTAATTTTGTCGGCGTTCATTTCGGCAAAAACCGTAATTGCGTTGCCGTTAACAATAAGTTTTCCGTCTTTTACACAAATATCGCCTTTGAATTGGCCATGTATGGAATCGTATCTTAACATATATACCATATATTCTAAGTCGATAAACGGATCGTTAATTCCGGTTACTACAACATTCGGGTTCGATAGACTTGCTCTGAAAACCAATCTTCCTATTCTGCCAAAACCGTTAATGCCAATTTTTACTTTGCTCATAAATTTTTAACCTCCGAAAATTTATATATATATCATTTTTTGATTTCTCTAAAAAATTATAACAAATTGTTAAAATTTTGACAACTAAATTAGTGGTGTCTTGTCGAACAATATGTTAATTTAATGTATAGTTTTCACATAAATTGTCAATAAAATATATCATGAATTTTAAAATAACGCTTGCAAAATAGAAATTATATGTTATAATATAAGTCCAAACGGTGGCTTATAAATATGCATTACTTTGCATGTCTTCCGCCGTCATTAAAGCGAGCGGATATTACAAAACAAGAAATAAAATAAAATATTTGCTTAGTAAAAAAAATAAAAGGAGTCAATTATGAACAAAAGCGAATTTATCAAAGCGATAGCTGAAAAATCAGGCTTAACGGCAAAGGATTCTCAAAAAGTTTTTGAATCAATGGTAGAAGTTATTTCCGAAACATTAAAGGCAAAAGAAAAAATTTCTTTAACCGGATTTGCAACTATTGAATTGAAAGAAAAAGCGGCAAGAGACGGCTTTAACTACTTAACAAAGCAGCCCGTCAAGATTCCTGCCTCAAAAATTCCTGTTTTTAAGTTCGGAAAAACTTACAAAGATTCATTTAATTAAATTTAAAATTTGCAACAAAAAAATCAGCCGCTTAATTAGCTAAGCACATATGGCTGATTTTTTTATTTAATAACCCTTAAAAACTTTGACTATTCTGCATAAAAAACTCGCCTCTTCTTTAAAATAAGAGTGATTTATTTTTTTAAATTTTTTGTAAAAAATAGTTGATATTTAGGAAAAAGTGTAGTATTATTAAATATCATGGGTATCTTTATTTAGTTTTTTTTCAAAAAAAGCCGCCATAACAGATGCTCAAAGAAGAATTAAAAAGGGAGAAATAAAATATGTTAAATGAGAAAATGATTGCGCTTGGTTTTAAGGAACCGGAAAAACAAAAAAGGCTTTTTAATATTCAAAACTGGTCTCATAACGATATTAAAGATGACCATATATACTCTGTGTCGGAGAAAGTAGATAATATTAATCTTGCCGAGGGAAGTTATTTGCATATTGAGGCAAGATACGGAGGGTCTTTTATTTTGGAAGAAGGAGCAACTTTGGTAGCCCCCAGGCTTGAAAAATGCAACTCTATTATCCTAAAAGCGGGAGCAAAGGCTTGGGTTCCTAATCTTTTAAGAACTGAAGAGGGATGGTTTGCCGGCAACGATATAAACAGAAACGGCACGGTTCTTGTTGAAAAAGGCGCGCTTATATACGCCCCTCGGGCAATATTTAAATACAGCGCAGGAGATGGTCAGTTTATTAAATAAACTGAGTGCATAAGCATAAATAGTATTATGGCAAACTTGACGATTATAAACAACCTTATATCAAAATGATATTATATTAAAACCGGCCGCATATGCGGCCGGTTCTTTTTGAATATTTTATTTTTTATTATTATTTCCTAAAAACGAACCGAAACCCGTTTTGAATGCCGGACGCGCAGGCTCGGCTGTTTTTCTTTGCTGCTGATTATCCTGCCCTCCGGACTGCTTATCTTTGTTGAAAGACCTTTTTTCATTGTTAAAGGGTCTTCTTTCGTTATTAAACGGCCTTCTTTCGTTTCTGAATTTAAAATTGTCTTCTTTGAGATTTTTCGGCGTAATTATAACAAACCTGTTCGGATCAATACCCTCGCTCGCCGTTGTGACATTTGTATTTTGCTGTAAAGTAGAATGTATAATGCGCCGCTCCGCGGGGTTCATGGGTTCAATTTTTACCTTTCGTCCGGTTCTTATTGCTTTGTCGGCAAGACGTTTTGCTAAATTGGCCAAAATCAACGCTCTTTTTTCACGATAATTTTCGCAATCTAAATTCACTCTTTTATAAGGTATGTCCTCACCGTTGACAAAGGAATTAGCCAGATATTGCATAGCATCCAAAACATCGCCCCGATAGCCTATCAATGCTCCGGCGTTTTCACCTTTAATAAAAATATCAATTCGTTCGTCGTCTTCTGCTTTAGAAAACTCGCAATTTGCATTCATTTTTTGACTGAGTGACTTTACAAATTCTAAAGCCTTTTCGCCTTGTGTTTGCTGTTTTTTTTCCTTCATATATACCTCCTTGTGTTTAGCAACAGTCTCTATTGGATTATAAAAGTAAAGTTAGTGTTTTTAATCTTTACGCCGCTAAAAACAATTCTCTAACTTTATAATTTTTCTTATCTGTAATAAGTCGGCTGCTGTCCGCCTCCGCCGCCGGAATTTCCGCCTCGACGCCCTCCGCCGGATTTTTTGTCCTTACTAAGTGAAGCCGTTGCCAATTTCCCGATTAAAAACATAGATAATGTGGAGAAAATCGAGTTAAAGATAATGTACATGGAAAAGCCGGCAGTATACTGCACTCCAAAATATAACATCATTGCAGGGAACATTATCATCATCGCCATTTGCATACCTTTGCCTTGCGCACCGGGTTGCGGCCCTTGCATTTTTCTAGAAATAAACTGAGATAAAAACGAAGTCGCCGCCGCCAAAATCGGTAAAATCAACCATCCGTTCCAGCCTTGGTACTTACTGTTTGCAGTTATTGTATCCATTACCATGTTATATTGGTCTTCGGCAAATTCCTCTTCAATAATCAAACCCCTTAAACCGATACCGCCGCTTTTAAACTCCTGATAACTTCTTATCGGCGCATTCCAAGCATCGGCGCGCCAGGGATTTTTTATCCATAAAAAACTCGGATTAAGTTCCTGAAATTTTTCCTGCATCAGTTCCTGCCCGTCTAAATTTAAAGTATTAGTACTTTCGTCATAATATGGCCTTTGTGTTACGCCTCCGATTTCAATTGTATACTTCGATAACCTTTCATATTCTTGCGCTAAATCATTAAATAAAATAGCGTTTGAATATGTGGTAAATGAGTTTAATGCTGAAAATATATAAAGGAAAAGCACCAGCGTTACAATCGAAGGAAGACAAGCTCCGGTCATTTTGTAGCCCTCTTTACGCATTAATGCGTATTTTACCTGTTGAGCTTGTTTTTTGTCCGGCACCTGCTTTTCTATTTTGTCAAGCTGAGGTTTTAACCTTTCTTGTATTAATTGATTGCGTTTCATAGACCTTCTGGATATAAAATCAAGAGGAAACGTTAAAAGTTTTAACATTAAAGTAAAAAGAATCATTGTAACGCAAATGTTTCCGACACCGCCGTTTAAAAGTTTCAAAAAAGCGCCTACGACCGGATCCAAATTAGGAACGGTCACTTGAGGCATTTGATTAAGTATATTTATAAAACCCATTTTAGGTCTCCTTTAATTTTGTCGGACACTAAGTCTACTCCGCCCCTTGAAAAATGATTGCAACGCAATATTCGCCATCCGCCTAAAAAAATACCCTGCAGCGTCCCTCTTTTTCTAATAGACTCTATAGTATAGTTTGAGCAAGTGGGAATATAACGGCAATTAGGCCTCAATACAGGCGAAATAACTTTCTGATATACCTTGATTAGAAAAATAAAAACATATTTCATATAAGGCCGCTGAAAAACTCCTTGATAGCGGTGAAAATCGGAACCTTTGGCTCGGTCATGTATTAGAAATACAATCCTTTCGCCCAAGAACCGCGCTTTTCACCGCTCTGAAGGCATTTTTGAGCGGCCTTCATTGTTATGTTTTACGCAGTACAATCGTTGTTTTCACGCTATTAGGAAATTGTTTAATTATTTTTAGTTTCAACTGATTTTAATAAGTTGTTTTTTGTAAGCAAATATTTAATGTCTCGTCCGATTTCATTAAAACTTAAAGTTTCTATACCGTTTCTCGCTATAAAAACATAGTGATAATTTTGTTCTATTGACGGTATCAACAGCCTGAAATTTTCGCGCATAAGCCGCTTAACTTTGTTGCGGACAACCGCTTTTCCTATTTTTCTAGAAACGGAAAAGCCCGCTTTCAGCCCGCTTTTAACGCTTAAATAAGTCAAAACAAGGCTTTTGCAGGCAGACGATTTACCTTTTTTGTAAACTCTTTCAAACTCGTAATTTTTTTTAAGCCTGAAAATTCTCTGCATTGCAATCCTCATTCACCTTCAAAATAAACAATTGGGAGATTAGGCGCGTCATAGGCGGATAACAGTTGACATTTTGACGCGTGGGAATGTATTATTTAATACATGACGAACGCAAAATGTCAAGCGTAATTCGCATATGACGATGCATAATCTTCCAATTATGCTGATAAGTTCTTACGGCCCTTAGCCCTGCGCCTTTGTAAAACTCTTCTTCCGCCTTTTGTAGTCATGCGTTTTCTAAAACCGTGTACTTTTGACCTTTGCCTTTTTTTCGGCTGATATGTCATTTTCATAATTATTAACCTTATCCTTTTACAAAAATTGTCTTAAAAAGAAGAACAATCCTCTTGTATTAATGTGCTCTTCAAATACCCCTCCATTTTACATGGTAGCTAAAATATAATAACAAAAAATGACGGCAGTGTCAACACAAAACGCCGTCATAATTAATTATTGAGCATAATTTAAGAGATTTTTTGCATGTTATAATACCTTAGATAAAAACTCTTTAAGCCTTGGATTTTGCGGGTTTTCAAAAAACAGTTTAGGCTTATTTTGTTCTAAAATTTCGCCTTCGTCAATAAACAAAATGCGGGTAGAAACTTCCTTTGCAAACGCCATTTCATGCGTTACTATTACCATTGTCATACCCTTTTTTGCCAAATCCTTAATTAAATTTAAAACTTCTCCTACCATTTCGGGGTCCAAGGCCGATGTAGGCTCGTCAAACAACATAACGTCGGGATTCATAATTAAAGCTCTCGCTATTGCAAGGCGCTGCTTTTGCCCGCCGGACAATTTTATCGGAAATTCGTTTCGTTTATCGGTTAGGCCGACTTGTTCTAAAAGCTCTTCCGCGCGTTTTATGGCATCCTCTTTTGACATAAGTTTTAATTTAACTGGCGCCATGGTAATGTTTCCTATAGCGTTTAAATGCGGAAAAAGATTAAATTGCTGAAATACCATACCCATCTTTTGACGATGTTTATTAATGTCTTGTTTAGGCAGCGGCGGAAAAAGCTGATTGCCTTCAAAAAGCACATATCCCGCGGACGGTGTTTCCAATAAGTTTAAGCAACGCAAAAGCGTACTCTTACCCGAACCCGACGGCCCGACTATCGCAACTTTTTCGCCTTTTTCAATTTCCAAATCTATACCGTTTAAAACAACTTTAGTGCCGTATCTTTTAACTAAGTTTTTAACGCTTATCACTTGCCCTGAGCCTCCTTTCCAATATTCTTATAAGTAAAGTAATACCTAAGACAAGTATCAAATATATTGCGGCTAAGGTTAAGTATGAAAATATATATTCGTAATTTCTCGCTGAAATAGAATTAAAAGCCTTTGTTAAGTCTATAATGGCAACATAGCCCACAATAGATGTTTCTTTTATTAAAGTTATAAATTCGTTGCCTAACGTCGGTAAGATATTTTTTACAGCCTGAGGTAAAATGATTTTAAACATTGTCTGGCGGTAATTTAAACCTAAACTGCGCCCTGCTTCCATTTGCCCGTGGTCAACAGACAATATCCCGGCGCGCATAATTTCGGAAATATAAGCGCCGGAATTCATACCGAAAACGAGTATGCCAACTAAGAGATTATTTAGATTTATACCTAAAACAAACGGCACAACATAATACATAATTAAAAGCTGCACCACAAGCGGCGTCCCTCTAAAAAAGGCTACGTAAACCGAGGAAATTTTATCTAAAATTTTCCAGATTAATTTTTCTTTCGGAACAACTTTTGTTATTGCTATAAAGGTGCCTATTATTATTCCTATAATTAACCCTAAAAGCGCAATTATAAGAGTATTCCTTAAACCCTCTAACACAACTTTATAACCGTTTTTATTTATCAAAGAATCTAAAAAGACTTCCATAAAACCCTTAAAATTTATAAGGGCGTTTACGCCCTTATATTAATATTAATCTTCTTCAAAATATTTATCTACTATAGCTTTGAATCTGCCGTCAGCTATTATCTTTTTTAATGCGGCATTTACGTCTTTAAGTAAATCTAAGCTGTTTTTTCTGACTGCAATAGCGTATTCTTCGTCCGTTAAGGCAACATTTATAAGTTTAACTCCGGCTATGGAATTAACTAATTCTTTTGCAGGCATTTCATCAATTATTACTATATCTATACCGCCATCAAGTATTTTTTGAACAGCCAACGCCCCTCTTGAGTATGTCTGTACAATTGCGTTTAACCCCTCAAATCCCCAATCCTCATCCCCCTCGGCATAAAACTGCCCTGTTGTCCCTGACTGAACTCCTATTGTGAGGTCGTTTATGGATTTTATTTTGGCCTCTATTTGTGCCGCCGTGGCTAAACCGTCAAATCGAGTATCGGTTGATTTGACTATAATATATTGCGAAGCGTTAAAATAGCTGTCGGTAAAATTAACGGTCTTTTTTCTTTCTTCACTGACCGTAAGCGCCGCCAAAGCGATATCCGCTTTATTGGTGCTTATATTTGTTAAAACAGCATCAAAATCAACGTCTTTAATTTCTAACTGTAATCCTAACTCATCGGCAATGAGTTTCGCCAACTCCATATCAATGCCTTTAAATTCATTTCCTTCTTTATACTCAAAAGGATTAAATTCGGCGTTTGTTACCACGGTTAAAGTGCCTTCTTTAACCAAATACATATTTCTTTGACAAGCTGTAAACATAAAAATTGACGCCGTCAATAATATTGCTACAAAAAGTCCTACAATCTTTTTCATTTACTCTCCTTATATTAATATTTATATCTAATATATTTTATCTTGTAAATTCTAACAAATATCTTTTAAAAAAGCAACTGAATTGAATAATTAACATAATATTATACGCATACTATATTCAAATTAGCCAATAATTATTCAATCTCGTATTCTTCTTCGCCGGTAATTCTGCGGCAAAATTGCGAAAGCCCTTCTTCAAAATTGACGCCGTAATTAATATTGGTTTTATCTCTAACCGTCCGTTCTATACTCTCTTTTACAAAATCGCACGCAAACTGAATGGATTTTTGCAAACTGTTATCGTTTAATATTGCCGCTAAAAGACAGCTTCCGAATAAATCGCCCGTACCGTGAAAATATCCGTCAATTTTTTTGGAGAACCCATAAACGACAGCATCCGTTTCTTTATCGTATGCGGCGGCGCCTAAAGAGACGTTATCAAAATGAACACCCGTTAAAACCACTTTTTTAACATTTAACTCATTAGACAAATCCCTTAACATTTTTTCTATGTACGTCTTATCGTAGGGACCGTTGCGGTACGATTGCTCTAACAAAAATGCCGCTTCGGTCATGTTCGGCACTATTATATCGGCGTTTTTACACAGCTTTGTCATCTCTTTAGCAAAGTGAGCGTCAAAAATGCTGTACATTTTGCCGTTGTCGGCCATTACGGGATCGACCAAAATTAAATTTTGTTTGGTCTTAAAAGTCTTAAAAATATCGGCAATCATGGAAATTTGCTCTTTCGAGCCTAAAAACCCGCTGTACATAGCGTCAAAAGTCAAATTTAAACTTTTCCAGTGTCTATGAAAAGCCGATATATCTTTGGTTAAATCCTTATAAGTAAAGCCCGGTATTGCTGTATGGGTGGATAAAACCGCGGTTGGAAGGCACGTGGTTTGGATTTTACATGCGGACAAAACCGGCAGCGCGACCGTAAGCGAGCATTTGCCAAAGCCCGAAATGTCGTGAATTGCCATAACCTTTTTCATAGGTATCTCTCCTAACAGATGTTTAAAAATTTAGACTTTTACAGTCTAATTAAACTTTATTTAGTATACAATTTTTTCACATTTTTTACAAATTAATTTGACATCTTTTTACAAAATATTTTAAAACTGGAAAAAACACACAGGGACGCGCACTCTTGGCAAAAAGACACAAAGGGACTAAATCTTATTGTTACTATTTAAAATATAACCATATTTAAATCGTTGAATTCGCGTAAATTGTGTGTGCCTTTTTTGTTTCATGTATCGTCAAATACAAAATCTTTGCCTATACCTTGAACCACTACGTAATAATATATTACTTCTCAATTACATTTCGCGCTTTTCTTGGCATTAAAATACTCCTATTCTTTCGAATAAGAGTATTCTTAGCAATTCTTTACATCTTGTCAATGTAAACGTCTGACGTACCATTGACCCTCTTGACCATTATACCAAATTATCTATACACCAACATTTGACATTGCTTATTAAATGCGACAGTCCCTTGATAAATATGAGATTTTTATCGCGATTCTCTTACCTTTTTAATTATTTTGTAAGTTATGAAACCGCCAATAGCGACAGAAGCTAAACAGCCCAGCATAATGAGCAGAATTCCATCTAAAGTAATTCCGGATTGAATTATTTCAATTGAATCGCTTCTTACAGTAGCGGTTCTTAATCCGTTTCCATTATCCTTGGTGTTTGTTATTTGAACATATAAATAATGAGATTTCCCCGTCCTATCAATTAAGCCCGTTAATTTGTATGTTGAATCAGTCGCACCTATTATAGGTGATCCATTTAAAAACCACTGATACGTCAGTTCCCCGCCATCAGGAGAATTTGCAGAAACCGATACTGTTTGACTGCCTCTGTTTGATATAATTACGCTTTTCGTTTGGTCGTTAATAACCGGTTTTTGGGCAGCAGCGTATACTGTTACAGTAAATACACTGCTTGTTATTTCCGGTTCGCTATCAACAGCCAGTTTAACATAATAATAATACGTTCCCGGGGTTAATGTTGTCGGAGTATCAAATGTTGCATTAGTAGCGTCTTTTATAGCTGTTCCGGTAGTATTATTATTCTTATCATTACTGTACCATTGATATTTACATAACCATGGGTAAACAGCTTCTTCAAAATAAAAACTTAAACTTACGGATTCACTTTCGAATTGCTCTTTAATTGTTACAGTAAATACAGCACTTGTTATTTCCGGTTCGCTATCAACAGTTAGTTTAGCATAGTAATAATACGTTCCCGGGGTTAATGTTGTCGGAGTATCAAATTTTGCATTAGTAGCGTTTTTTATAGCTGTTCCGGTAGTATTATCATTCTTATCATTATTGTACCATTGATATGCATATGATTTACCTTCTTCTTCTTCTTCAAAATAGCTTAAATTTACGGATTTACTATTGTATTTTTTTATGACCGGTTCGCCGGTTATTTTGTCAATAACCGAAACTTCAGTAGATACGATTTCAATTTCGTTTACCTTAAAAACAGGATTAGGGTTAATTTTTATAGCGACCGAGTTGCTGTTAAAATAAACATATGATGTAGCTCCTGATAAGTTATCAGTTGTTTTAACGGTTAAAACAACATAATAATGATATAAACCGCTGGATGTATTTGGCGTGGTATATCTAGCGGAAGTCGCCCCTGATATAGCAGTTACAGCACTGGTACTGCTTGAATTTTCAATTTTACGATACCACTGATAAGTTAAGCTATGCGTCAAATTGCCAATTTCTGAGGACTCAATTTCAAAGTTAATAAGGTTTAAATTTATATCGGTATTATTTTCGGCTATTTTTTCGGTAACCACCTTACTTTTTAAACTTATACCGCCACTAAAGGTAAAGACAATGTAATAGTAATGATCCCCTTCAGCTAATCCGGTTTGATTTGCACTTGTCACACTTCCGCCGGAATTGCTTTGAGTTACATTTTTATACCATTGATGTGTTAGACCGGTAATTGTAAAATCAAAGATACTCAAATCCACACTACTGTTTTCACCTTCGGTTACCGTTTTAAACGGCGCTTGGTAGCTAATTTCGCTGCCGTTAGAAGATGATTGCGAATTGTCGTTTGTCGTAATGCAGAAAATACAAACAAAAGCAGAACTTAGAAAAAATATAAACACTAAAACTGCCAACAACAATTTATTAGATAATGATTTTTTAAACATATTTTTTTCTCCCTTGTATTTTTGTTTTAAAAACATAACTCCTCAAATTTTATTGAGGTTAATAATAGTATAACATACTTTACAATTAAGCATTATTCATTGAAATATCAACATTTTCTCAAAAAAACCTCAACGTTAAAAAAATCAAGATACCAAAAATAAAAGTTTTGCTATATTTGACATTAATACCATCTATTTACAAAATTTTAATAATTTTTAGAAAACCACTTTTACGGTTGTTCCTTTTGATAATTCACTTTCAATCTTCAATTTAATATTATGAGCGTCAGCGATACGCTTAACAATCGCTAATCCAAGGCCGCTTCCTCCAAATTTTTTACTTCGAGAACGATCTACCATATAAAACGTATCGGTCACGCGGTCAATTTCTTCCTCCGGAATACCGTGACCATTGTCGGAAACTTCAATAATATTAGTAAAAACTTCAAGGCTTTCGTTGCAGGTATTTATAGATTTATTCTTGTATGCCCGAAGTTTGATTTCTTGTCCGCTTTTAGAAGCCTTAGATGCGTTATCTACTAGGTTAATAATCAGTGATTTCATTAAATCATAATCCATATCCAAAACATCTATTTCGCATTCTATAACAAGCGGCGTATTTTGCGATTGTAGCCTTTCCATCATATTTTTAGAAACGTCCTCAAATAATTCTTCTACCCTAACCGGCCGAATCTCTATATTTACTTCTGTTGTTAAGAGTATTAAAAGTTTTTGAGATAGCCGTTCCATCCAACGGCATTGCTCATATAAGTGCTCAAGAGAATTTTGCGATTCTTCTAAAGTTAAATCCGCCGTAAGTAGTGTATCGGTATGAATCATCATAGAAGCTAACGGTGTTTTTATTTCATGCGTAAGCCCACTGATAAATAATTGCTGGCGCTGGGCTGTGTCTTCCAGTTGAGCAACATGTTTATCTATGGTTTTTCGCATGTTATTAAAGTGTAACGTCAATTCTCCTATTTCATCGGCATACTTACAATCTACTTTTTCTCCACTATATTTACCTTCAGCCATATGGCTTGTTGCGTTTATAAGCTTAGAAATAGGTTTCGTAATTTCAAGCATAAAAAAAGTAATCGTTAACGTTCCAATAATAACGCTTACCGAACTAATAATGACATAATACCAAATAATCTCCGTCTCTTCATAAATATCGTAAAAATACAGAAAAATACCACATACAGTAAATGCTAGCAACATAACTATAGAACTAATTATAGCCGATTTCACCCAAATTTTTTTTATTCTTAACATTTCTTATTCCTCTAATCGATAGCCATACTTTGGAATAGTTCTAATAACTTCATCCAAATTCAGTTTTTTTCTTATATTTGAAATATGCACGTCCACCGTATGTGTGTCTCCGAAAAAATCAGTTCCCCAAATCTCATCTAGCAGATTTTTGCGAGAAATTATTCTTTTTTTATGCTTTGCTAATAACGCAAGCACTTCAAATTCCATAGGTTTTAGCGGAATTTCTTTTCCGTCCTTGATAACAGTGTGGTTTTTTATGTCAATAGTAACATCTTTAATGTGTATGATTTGATTAAATTTTTTGCAGGTTCGTTCTAAAACCTTTTCAATGCGGATAAGCAGCGTTAGTATTTCAAACGGTTTGATGATATAATCTTCGGCGCCGTCACGAAGTCCTTTAACTTCTGAGAGCGTATCGTTTTTTGCGGTTATAAAAATAACGGGAACATTATATCGCTTAATATAATTTAATAAATCGAAGCCATCCAACCCGGGAAGCATAATATCCAGTAAAGCTAAATCATAGGAGTGATCGTCCGTCAATGATTCTGCCGCTTCCTTTCCGTTATTGAATACGGCGTAATCATAACCTGAGTATTGCAAATTTACGGCAATACCGTCAGAAATGGCCTTATCATCTTCCACCACAAGAATTCTTTTTTTGATCATATATCAACCTCTAATGAATTTTAATAATATTATACATCAAGTTATAAATAAAATCATCATAGAAATGTCAATATTTTTTAAATTTTTTTGAGAAAAAATCGAACCCACTACAACTAAAGTCGGTAGTGGGTTCGGTTTATCTTTTGTTTACGCAACTCTTGCTCTAAAGTAGAAATTTTAAAGGGGTATTAAACTCTTGAGGAAT
>Ga0209737_10002038_pt1 | contig 14200 bp, 11 predicted proteins | sample TergutCu122P3_FD_187284 | JGI IMG/M metagenome (GOLD analysis project Ga0209737, IMG submission 187284) | Cubitermes ugandensis P3 segment gut microbial communities from Kakamega Forest, Kenya - Cu122 P3 (SPAdes) (version 2) | ecosystem: Host-associated > Arthropoda: Insects > Digestive system...
CACCGGCTCGTTCATCTTATCGACGATGGGCTTGAGCAAAAGGAAATAGAGGCAGGCCAACACCGCGAAGGCGGCCGCGCCGATTGCAATGACCCTCGTCTGTTTTTGGAGCGTCGATAATTGCTTTTTTTTCATGAATGACGCCTCCTGAGCCATACGACCACCCCGCAAACGCTGACGACGAACGGGAGCAAAAGCACGCAGATGAGCGTCCACATATTCTGTTCGTCCATCGACATGACGAGTTTCGTGCTGTCAAACAGCTTGAAATCTATATCGGTGGAAATCTTCTTGCTGGTCATTATCCTCATCGCGTTGAGCATGATGTCCGAATTGCAGTATGCGTTGTTCGGCACATAGGCCAAGTATTCGTAGGATCCGCTCACCAGAAACAGCGAGGTTTTGGGGGCATTGTCCACATACTGCGTTTTTTGGGCCACCACGAGCAGGTTGCTCTGGCCGGGCTCGGACACTCTGCCGTCGCTGTAGCTGACAAAGGAGGAAGGCGAGGACAGAAGCACCGGCGAAACGTCCCTCTCGCTCGCTATGTTCAGTATTTTTATGGGTTTGGCGTTGGGGACGATGGTCCTGGGTTTGGTGGAGAGCAACCTTATGCTCGCCGTCAGCTCGTCGCCCACGTTTTTCGCCTCGTTGTAGCTCGCGATCAGGTAGAGCCCCGTGGCGCTGAGCGAGTTTTTTTCGTCCACGATTTTGCTGCCGTGCTCGAACGCCATCCCGTATTCCTTCATCAGGTCGTCCAATTCGGGGAGCGCCCCCTCGTCGGGCGAGGAAAAGTACATAACGCTGCCGAACTGGTTCAAAAACGAGGCCACTTTGTCGATTTCGGAGCGCACCGTGGGCTTTGCGGGGTCCGCCCCGATGAAATCCTTTTTGGGTTTGGATATCACCAAAATCTTCGCCTCGTTTATCTCTTCCTGGGTGGCCTGCACCAGATCTATCGGCTCAAACCGGAATCCGTTGTCCAAAAACAGGTTGGCGAGTTCCCTGGGGATGTCCTCGCCGTGGTCCTTGGTGAAATAGACCAAGGGGGAATCCACGCTGACCGCCTGCAGTATGGCGGAGACAAGCGTCCTCTCGCCGGCAAACGCCCAGTAGTCGTTGGTGGACTCGGCGATTATGAAAAACGAAGAGGCTCCGAGCAGCTTGGCTTTCCCCTGGCTTCTCACCGCCACCGAGGTGGTGGCGAGCTGGGAAAGCTCCGAAGTGGTGAATTCGCTTTTTATCCCCGGGTTTTTTATTATGTCGATTTCGGAAACCGTTATGTTCTTGAATTCCTCCGCGAACAGTTTCACGCAGTTTGTGACCATTTTGCCCATGTAAACCCGCTTGTCGTACATATCCATGGGCATGAAGAAAACGATCTCTATAGGGTCTTCTATCCCCGCGAGGATTTCGCGCGTGTCGTCCGTGATCTGGTATATCTGCTGTTTGGTCATGTCCAGAAACATGGGCCTCACGCTGTTGATCGCGGTCACGACTATGTTCATCACGACCATCACCGCCACGAAGACCACGGTGAAGGCCATAGCGACGGAACCGTATTTCAGTTTCCTTGTGAGGGAACTCTCGGAGTTTCTTATCTTCTTCTCTAAAATTTCCCGTTCTTTGTCGTTGTTTGCGCTGTCGTTCATTGTGTTTTCACCTCCAATATTTTACTTTTGTTTACTGCCAGCGTCTCATCTCGTAGATCCTGATGGTCAAAAACAAAAATATGACCACAATCGACGCATAGTATATCAGCGAGCTTATATCGAATATCCCATAGGTGAACGCCGAAAAACGGGAGAATATCGACACAAAGTCCAAAATATACCTCACGATGGCATTCCCGATCGCCCCCGAAAAAGTGCCCGAAAGAAGCAAAAACAGCAAAGTGGCGATCGATACCACCGCTGCGGTGAGCTGGTCTTCGGTCATTGCGGATATGAACATCCCTATGGCGATGAAAGCCGCCCCGATCAGCAAAATGCTGATCACGTTGCCCACAAGCACGGCGGAGTTTGTCTGCCCCGGCGTCTCCGCGTAGCGATAGAGCACGTAGAAATTTAGGCAGGAGACGAGCACCGTCGAACAGAACAGCACGAACGCCGCCAGAAACTTTGCGAATATCATGCCCGTGAGCGAAACCGGCGCGGTGAGCAGCATCTGCTCGGTTTTCGTCTTGCGCTCCTCCGAAAGCGAGCGCATGGTCAGCAGGGGTATGAGCACGATAAACGAGAATATTATGCACATGAAGTAAAACGAGATGTCGGCGGCGTTCCCCTGTATGTTGGTGAAGGTGAATATCGCGCCCGAGACGAGAAGAAACACGGTGATGAAGATATACCCCACGGGGGATATGAAATATGAATAGAGTTCCCTTTTTAGAATTGCCGTCATTTATTTGATGCCCCCTCTTCGTTTTGGTCTGTTTGATCAGTTTGATCCGTTTGATCAGTTTTGTTTTCCGTTTCTTTGCCTGTGGAATCGATCTGGCTGCGGCCTTTGCCGGGCTTTTTGGTGATGAGCTTGATGAACACGTCCTCGAGGCTCAATCCCACGTTTTCAAAACCCACGATGGGCCAGCTTTTTTCCGCCATGGCGAAAAACAGCGGCTTTCTTATGTCCACATTGGGCTGCCCCTCGATCAGGTAGGAAGTGGACTCGGCGTCCCTCTGGTCCCTCAAAATCTCGGCGTACAATATGCCCTCCTTGTTTCGCAGGTAGTCGAGTACCTCTTTCGAGGGCCCCGAAATCTTCACGTTGTAGCGGCGCGTGGATATGACGGACTTCGCTATGTCCTCGGTTTTTTCGTCGGCCACGATCTCGCCCTTGTTGATGATCACTATCCTATCGCATATGGCCTGCACTTCCGGCAGTATGTGGGTCGAGAGGATGACCGTGTGGTCCCTGCCCAACGCCTTTATGAGGTTCCTGATGTCTATGATCTGCTTCGGGTCGAGGCCGATGGTGGGTTCGTCGAAGATCAGGGCCTTGGGGTTCCCGATCAGCGCCTGGGCTATGCCCACCCTCTGGCGGTAGCCTTTCGAGAGGTTTTTGATCATGCGCGAAAAGACGTCGGTGATCTTCACCACTTCGCACACCTCCCTGACATGCTTGACCTTGTTCAGCTTGCAGCGCTTCAGGTCGTAGGCGAAGCCCAAGTATTCCTTAACGGTCATGTCGAGGTAGAGCGGCGGCTGCTCGGGGAGGAAACCGATCCTTTTTTTGGCCTCCATCGGGTTTTCGAGGATGTCCATGCCATCGACCTTCGCATTCCCCGAAGTCGAGGAGAGGTAGCCGGTCAAAATGTTCATGGTGGTGGTCTTCCCCGCCCCGTTGGGGCCCAGAAACCCCACGATCTCGCCTTTCTTGACATTGAATGAAATGTTGTTCACGGCCACGTTTGCGCCGTACTTTTTCACGAGGTTTGTAATTTCTATCATAAAATTTCTAAATGCCCCCTATTTTGATACATTAATTCTAACACCCAAATATTGATATATTATTAATAATCATAGGGAAATTTGAATAATATCGGATTAATCCAATTTTTCGTAGGCGTCTATCATTTTTTGTATGTCTTTTCAAATCAAAGTCGATCTGTAAAATTCGATTGCTTCGCCGATTGCGGCTTCCTGCGCCGCCCGGTACTCGTTCGCACAGGAGGCGAGCAGATTGCCGAATTCGAGAAGCGACTGCTTGAATTTCGCCACCCGGGAATCGTCGTCGTGGATGCCCGCCCATTTTTGCCCGAATTCCTTTGCGTCGGGCCCGAGCCAGTCGACGGCCAGCATTGACTGTATATCAGCATCCGCCTGGCGCATCTGCGCGTCCTGATAGGAGCAATATTCCTCTATTGCCCTTTTCACGCTGCCCAGCGTTCTGATGTCCATTTGTAGAAACGCCATTCATAATCACCTCACAATCAAAATGTGCCGCTCGATCCGCCGTGGACCCTGTTGGGGGCAAGCGAATCGGCGATGTTTTCCATGCAGTCCGCGACCCACTCGTTTTGGCCTATACCGGCAAAATCGCGCAACATTTCGTTTTTTATTTCCCGCAGCTCGTTTGCCGCAAAACGCAGCAAACTTCCGGTTTCGTCTGGTGTATCCATGTTTTCCCACCTAACCTTTCGTGAAAGCGTCGATTATGCCGACGACCTTTTCTTCGACCCTCTCGAATATTTCCGATACGTTGTAAAAGTATTTTATGAGTTTTTCCATATCGGGGATTTTTTCGCCCAGTCTGTTTATCTGGGATTGGTATGCTTCGATGAGCGACTCGTCGCGCTCTTCCTCCGGTTTCGCGCGTTCCCTTGCGAGCAGCTCGCCCACCTCTTCAGCGCGTTTTCGCAGACGGCTGATGATGTTGTTCACCCGCTCCGCATAGCCGCGCAGTTTGTCCGTGTCGACCTTGATGCACGGATTTTCGTCCGCATATGCCGCAGGCATATTGGCTATTATGCTTTTTTTGTGTTCGGACCTGGTTTCTTTAGTCTTGCCCTCAATCAGTTCGAGGTATTTTTCAAGGGGGCCCAACACCGCAAGCGCAGAAATGGCCGCGTTTTCCTTTTTCAAAAAACCGTGGATGGCAGAACCGGGTGCCATCTTCAGTACGGTTGACAGCGTATTTGACAGGCCATGGCAGAGACTTTCGATTACATCGGGTGGCAAACCATCCACGAAAGAATCATCCAAAAATTCCTTCAGCTTGTCTGTCAAAGCGCCCTTCAGCAGACTCGGCAAAAAACCCGGCAGTGCCTCCGCCAACAAGTCGGCATTGTTCGCTATGACAGCATAAATCGCAGGCAATCCATATTCGATCAATGCCATGATTTCGTATTCGCTGAGGCCGATGGCGAACAAATCGTCGAGGAGCTTCGAGCCGAGCGCAAGCTCGAGGATTCCCATCATGGTCAGTGCGCTGTCTTTTCGCAGTTCGTCGGGGAGGGCGAGAATTGCTGCCACCAATTCGGTCATAAATTTCCCGAATGCCCCCTGCTCCCCGGTTTGGGCCAGGTACAGGGCATAGCACTGCGATTTGACCCGTATGTCTTCCTGGGCTCGGTTCCTTGCGGCCAACGCCTGTTCCCTTTTGGCCAGCTTCTGTTCTATGGTTTTGGGCGCATCCCAGGGACGAGGTTGCCACAGCGATAACTGCTTTTGAATCTGCTCCCGGTATTTGGCCGGGAAGACGCTCAGAAACGCCGCTTGTTCCATGGGTGTCAAATATGCCAAAAACTCGACGTATTCGTCTATGGGCAGCGTGTCCCAAAACATGGCGTTCTGTTTCTTCTCTTCGATTGACTGCATCGCCTGGGCCATTTTGGCCGGGGCACTTTTCTTTTTCTCGTACTCGATTGTTATTTCCATTTCCGATTCGGGTTTTTTTAGCTTTTTTTGCTCGTTTTCGATCATCGCCGACAGTTGCTCCTGTTGTTGGGGCGGGAATTTGCTCAGGAATTCTTTTTGCTCTCTGGCTGACAAATACGCCAAAAACCCGACGTATTCCTCGAGCGCGAGTTTTTCCCAGAATGCCTCCTGCTCCATCGCCTCGTATTTTTCCTTGGTGGGTATCAGACCGCCGTACCCGCGATCCATCATGTACAGCATATCGTGGTATCCCCAAACTCCTTCGTGCCCGTTCTCCTTCGCCCATGCCTCGTTGGTGTTTATGTAGTATTCCTTCGTCGCAAAGCTCACCTGCCCCTGCATATTGACAAAGTCGTTGTTCCCGCTGATCGCCACAATCTTCGCAGTCTGCTCGGCGAAGCGGTCGTCCCCGAGCTTGGCCTTGACGTGCGCCTCCAGTTTCTCCGAGTGGTTCGGCGCGTCAAGCGCCACGCACAAATCGATTTGCTCCCCGTACTGCGACATCATGGTGATATACTCCGCCACGTTGCCCCCCTGCGAGTGTCCGCCGACGACAAGCCCGGCCGCCTGTCCGCCCACGACGAAATCCTCCACGCACAGCTCGAAAAACTTCAGCCCGTCGGCCTGGACTTTTGAGCTGATGCCGTCATCGGCCATATATTCGCTCAGGTACGCCCCGTATGAGATCGGGTTCTGCACCCAGCCGCTTTTGGGCGTTCCCTGGTACTGCACGAACACCGTGTTATTGTCCTTGAAGCACACGGCGGCCATCGGCGAATCGTAGTCCTTGCTTTTGCCGAAGCTCGTCCGCAGCACCGTTACCTCCCCGATCGTCGGGTCTTTTTTCATCGCCAGCTCCACCTGCTCGATGTATTTCAGGTTTTGTGCCTGCTCAGGTGATAATGTTCCTTCCGATTGCAATTCATCTTTTATTGCATTTATTGCGGATTTTAAATTTTGTCCTTCTTTGATTTCAGTTTTTTCATCGCAAATCACATAGGTAGCAAGTTCCAAAATTGCCGAGCGATCCACCAGGTCATAATCACCTTTCACCACTATTTCCTCCTGTAAAAATCAATTTCATCAAAATCATTGAGATACTGAATATCATATCCTTCACCGGTAGAAGGTATATTTATTCCGATTGTAAATTTAATTCCGCGTCTTACGAGTTCGTCCGCAAATTCGCGTATGGTGTCTTCGTTTGATTCACCGATTTCCATATGCCCATATACAGAATATTTATTGTGGATATATTCCTCAAAAGTGGTTTCAAAATCTATCGAGGAATCAATGGTGGAGGCAAAAATGCTTATTCTGAAAGTCACGTCATCAAAGTATTCTTTCGCAATATTCAAGATGAATTCATTCACCTGATCCGCAAAATAATACCTCATGTAGTTGTCGCGGTATTTTTCGTTTTTTCCGTCTTTTATGATATCTACACGAATTTCCTTGCCCGGAAAAGATGCGCATGATACCATTATGCTCCTGCTGTTTTTGCTGTAGAACAACCCATGCGCTCCGACAAACTTGAATGTTTCACCGTACCTTTGCTCCATATACTCCAGTGCGCCCTCGTTTATGTCGCGATATTCACGTTTTTTTTCCATGCAGCCGTAACCTCCGATCACTGACGCGGCAATCAGAATCGCCGCCAAAATATATTTTTTCAACACAATCTCACGCTCCTATCGGCAATTTGCACCATGCCATTTCCATGATACCGTTTTTTTCCGTTTTTTGCAAGGGATTTTTTAGGATTTGCCTAAAATATTTCGGTTTTGTGCAGCCCCCTCAGATCCTCCTGCACCTTTATCGTCTCCGCGAGCAGCCCGGCCACATTGCAGATGTGCTCGAAACTGGCAATCGTCAGCGCCTCGCCCCTGTGCGACTTGAACCACTTGTCGAGCACCTGGTACCCGCCGACCCGGTAGCCCCAAACGTCGGCGGAGATGCCGAGGATCCGCTTGTCCGCGTTCAGGTGCAGCACCCCGTCCTTGTATTTGGCCGCGCCTATCTCCATGTCGTCGGGGGTGTTCGGCTCGACGGCGAGCGCCGCCGGGGCCTTCGTCTGCATCAGGTGCAGTCCGCGCAGCCGCCCGCCCGCGGCGGCATAGGCGCGAAACAGGGGTTCGCTCTCGATTACCGGCACGCGGGGGAAATCGCGTTTGAGGAACTCGTCGAAGCGCTCGCGGTAAACTGGGTCATGCAGGACGCCATAGGTATAGTCGAACACCTCGATGGGTTCGGGAGCAAAGCCCATATGCCCCGTCAGCCTTGCGAATGCGTCTGGGTCGAGGTTTGGCCCCCATGTGCCGTCCATTTCGCTGTACAGGTACAGTGGGGAGATGTATGCGATACTGCGGCCGGGGTAATCGATGAAATGGGCGTCTATTATCGAATCCGAGATGAACACGCCGTCCCAAAACTTATTGGTGCCTTTTGGATAGACAAGGCCGATATTTGCGCCGATCGGGGTGGGCGACGATTTCAGAAGATGCCCCATCGTTTTCTTTTCGCGCGGTCTGAATACCCAACCGCATGAATTTCCCGTGTAGTATGTCCACCGTTCGTCAAAAGGCCTGAATGAAATCCGCGTCACTGTCCCGTCGGGCGATAATACATCCCTTTGAATTTTTTTCGCCGTCTGCCCCCTGCCGAATTTTTGCCACAAATCAAGTATCGGCTTTTCGTCGGTTGCGTTTTTTGCGATTCCGACGCGCCGCCGCAGCTCCTCCCTCGTCGGCGCAATCGCTGCTTTGTCATTGCCGGACAGTATGCCCGTCACATTGACGGGAAACAAATCAGCCACGCCTACGCCATTTTCGTATGCCTCTTTGTCGTCATTGCCAAACGGCACAAAATACGCCATTTTGGGGTCGAGGCGCAGTTCGGCAAACTCTATGTCCCCCTTTTCCAGCCTTTGGAGTTTGCTCTCCCGCATCCCCCACAAATCGCAGTAATATACTTTGGCCCAAGGGAATCCCCCGGCGGCACAGCCGCCACCCCCTTTTTGAGAAAGGGGGCTTGGAGAGAAAAGTGCGTCCTCAAGCCCCCTTTCCGCGATAGCGGGAATAAAGGGGGTGTCACGAAGTGACGGGGGATTCCTCACACCGACGAACAGCGAAACACCCTGCATGATGTCGAATATGTTTTCGTCTTTGTCACCGTCGGGTGTTTTTTCCTGCTTCACCGCGCTCCCGTGCAGGTTCACTATGTATATCCTGTCGAATGTCCGCAGCAGGCTCGCCCTCATCCCCCGGAATGTGGGGTTGTCCAGGTATCCGTTGTTCGAGACGAACGCGAGTATGCCTTCGTCGTTCTTTTCGATGATCTGCTCGGCGAACCGGAAAAACTTCACGTAGTCGTCGTTCAGCCAGTGCTTGCGCTCGCCGAAATCCGTCACGCCGTCGGTTTCGGTCTTGTACGCCGATATGTCGTATGGGTTGGTCGATGCGGCGAGGTACGGCGGGTTGCCGATGACCACCTTCACCGGGCGGCGCGTTTTCCATGCGTCCGCCCTGTACGCCTCGTCCGTGATCGCCGACGAGAAGTCGACGAACAGGCTTATTTGCTCATCCCGTTCAAGACCCGCCTGCGGCGGCGTGAGCGTGTTCGTCAGGTAGACATTCGCCGGCAGCGGTGTATCAGGCGTATGCCCCAGCGTTTCGGCAATCGTGCGCCTTATTTTCAAATGGGCCACGACATAGCTCGTCATCATAATCTCAAACCCAATCATGCGCGACATCAGGCCGTTTTCGTTCTGGATATAGTTTTCGTAGAACGCCTCCCTCGTCCCCGAAAAGTATGTGTCCTTGACGTACCTGATGATTTCCGCATGAAACGACCCCGTGCCGCAGGCCGGGTCCAGTATCGCCACCCGGGGCGTAGTTATCTCTTTTTGCTCGGCATATTTCCCCTTCGACACCTCGCGCCGCTCCGACGGCACCGTGACCGTCATTCGGTCGTTGCAGGACAGGCCGCCCGGTATGCCGAAGTCCTCCACGAGGATGCGGTCGACCGCGCCGACCAAGTACCGCACCGTCTGGGCCGGCGTGTAGAACACCCCCAGCGACTTTCGCAGCGCGGGGTCGTAGTGCGTCAGGAACGCCTCGTAGAAATGGATGATGGTGTCGCGCTGCCCGTCCTGCCCGAGCAGCTCGGATATGGCGCAGTTTCTGTACAGCGCACACAGTTTGTCTATCACCGCTTCGAGCATCGGGTGCTTTTTGCCCGTGCTGGCGATATGCGTGAAAAACCTGCTCAACAGCGCAGATTCCTCCTGCAGATGCCCTATGGCCGCGTAACGATCAAAGCCCTCCCCCGCATCGTTGTGCCGCGCTATGAACAGCCCGTACACCACCGTCTGCGCGTACATATCCGCGAACTCGCGTGTGCCCATCGCCGGGCGCAGCTCCTCCTTGATCTTCCTGTACAGCCCCAATAGTTCCAAAAACATCGGCAGATTCTTCTGCCCGTCATTTATAATGGGATTGCCGTTTCCGTCGTCCTTTAGGATGTCCGCCACCAAGTTGCGTATCGTCCGTGCATACATCGCCATATACTCCGCCAGTTTGCCCGACGAACGGATCTGCGTCGGGTCTTGCAACAGGAAATTTTTTACCAGACTGACGAACAGCTCTATGTTTTCCTGATTCAAAACGGGGCTTCCGTCGGCCAGTTCGATGAGCCTGACCTCCGCATACATCTTGTCTTCGCCCGTGCGCCAGAATTCCCACGTCAGGTTGTCCGTGAGTATGGCACTGCCGTATTTCGCCGCCTCTTTTCTGATCTGCGTCTTGGTCCGCCCGTCGATGCCGCCCACTTTTTTGACTTCGATACCCGCGAATGGTTCTGTTTCGACCGGCTTGTCATCGCCGCGCCACAGTTTTATATCGATGTTTTCGCCAGTTGCGCCGCTACGTTCCCCCGATAAATCGCGAGCCGTGCAGCCGAACCCGGCGAGCAGTGCCATTATCGGCGCATTGTACGACGATTCGATGTTACCGAGTCGGTACGCCTCGCATACCGCTTTGTAATAGTTGAAAATATCATTGGTCATAGGAATCCCTCATTTTTGTTTCATATATCGTCCGCGAGCCCGTATTTCCTTTTTATCCTCTCCAAGATTTTGACTAACGGGGCAAAGAAGAGCGCCAAAAAAAACACATTTGAAAGCGCATGGGCGAGGTTGAATATGAAGGCCATCTGAAAATACGCAAACCAGGTGGCAAAGCTCAGATTTTCACCGAGGTTTAAAACAGTCCATATGTCCATAATCACGCCGAACACAAACCCGAAGGCAAATCCCGTGAAAAGCCGCAGCGCCCAGTTTTTCATAAACGGGGTCCGTCTGAGCATCCCGCTCGCAAAGCCGATGATGCCCCAGGAAAAAATCTGCCAGGGGGTCCAGGGCCCGTGGCCCAAAAAAACATTCGACACCAGCGCCGCCACCGCCCCCGTCATAAACCCCGTCTCCGCCCCGAAAACGAAAGCGGTGACCATTATGATAAACGAAACGGGCTGAACCCCCCCCGGCAGCGCCGCAAAGGGTATCCTCGAAAGGGAGGCCGCCGCCGCCATCACCGCCACGAGCACGATTTCCTCGGCCCTGTTGTTTTTGTATTCAAACCTCGCGAAAAACGGTATGCACGAGAGCACAATCACCAAAACCGACATCTGGGAATAGTATTCCCGCATCCACAAAAAGGCGAGTAGGAAAATAGCGGCGGTGGCCGCAAGGGAAACGGCGAATATTATTTTTCTTTTCTTGCTATACTTTTTCAGTCAAAATCACATCCTCAACGCGGACCGCCTCAAAATCGGCGATGTCACGAAACAGCTTGTTTGCCGCCGTGGTGTAAAAATAGTTTTCGGAGAAGAATTTGCCCGGCGGATCCTTGGATATTATCTCCCCGTCAAACAAAAAGCAGCAGGAATCGCTGTATTTCGCGGCAAACTCGATGTCGTGGGTGGCAATCGCGACGGCGCGCCCCTCGTTTTTCAGCGCGGACAACAGCTCGAAAAGGGAGTTTTTGAGGTTGGGGTCGAGCCCTTTTGTGGGTTCGTCCAAAAGCAGAATCTCGGGGTCGTCCAGCATCACCGTCAAAAGCGCCGCGAGCTGCTGTTCCCCGCCGCTTATGTCGTATGGGTGGAGCTTCAATATGTTTTTAATTTTGAACAATTCGATTAGACGATCCGCGTGTTCCTTTTTTTCCGGCTGGTTTTTAATGCGTTCGTAAATTTCCTTTTCGACCGTGTCATACAAAAAATATGCTTTGGGGTTCTGCGACAGGTAGCCGACCGCCTTTCCTTTTCCCGCATATTCGGTTTTGCCCTTTTGGGGTTTCAGTATCCCCGCCATGATTTTGAGCAGAGTGGTTTTGCCCGCCCCGTTTCCGCCCATTATCGAAAGGAGCTCCCCGCCCTCCGCAGAAAGTTTCAGGCCTTTCAATACGTCGGGGCTATGCTTTTCATATGTAAAGTATATATCTTTGCAAGATATCAAGGGTTTCCCCGGGGCTTTTTTTTCAATTTTGGGTCGATTGTTTGTTACCTCGAATTTTTGGAGCCAGTTTTTGTACTCACGCATGGATTTCGGGATGGATCCCGCCGAATTTTTTTCGCCCGAAAAATACAGTTTGGCGAGTTCCGGCAAAAAATCTTTGAGGGCTAAGTCGTCTTTGGTGTTTATTGCGGCCTGGTCCGGGTCGCCGCAGTATTTTATCCTCCCGCCCTCGAGCGCTATGATTCTGTCCGCCAAAAAATACACGTCGTCTAACCGGTGCTCGCTCAATATGACGGTTATGTTGAAATCCTTCATGAGCTGATATACTATTTTCAAAAATTCCCTTGCGTTTATCGGGTCGAGCTGGGATATGGGCTCGTCCAAAACAAGCACCTTCGGTTGCAGTAGCAAAACCGAGCACAGATTCACGATCTGTTGCTGCCCGCCCGAGAGCTCGTGGACGGACTTGTCGAGCAATGTCTCGAGCCCGAAAAAACAGGCCATTTCCCCTATTTTTTTTCGCATATCCCCGGTTTTTGTCCCCATGTTCTCGAGGGAAAAGGCGAGCTCGTGCCAGACGGTTTCGGCCACAAGCTGGCTTTCGGGGTTCTGGAAAACGAAGCCTATCTCGCAAACCGAAGTCAAGTCGTCGGTTTCGTCGATGCTTTTCCCCCGGTACAGCACCTCGCCCGAGCTTTTCCCGAAGGGTTTTATCTGTTTTTTGATCTGTTTCAGCAGAGTGGATTTCCCGGAACCGGTGGGCCCGTACATCACGACGAATTCGCCTTCGTCTATCTGTATGTTTATACCCGACAGGGTGTTATGTTCTTTGCCGGGGTATGAAAAGCAAAAATTTTTAAACTCTATTATCGGCATTGTATAAAAAGCTCCATTTGAGGCTGTTTATGGTTTCGACGAATATGGGGAGGGCGAACTGGACTGTCAAAAAGGCGAAGTTTGCAAAAAATTTGGGGGAAAACATTTCGCCGAAACCCGAAAATGTGGGGTATATTGCAATGTCGGTGTAGGTGAACAAAAACAGGGCAAAAGAGATTATGTTGAAAAACACAAACAGGGCGTCCTTTTTTGTGAATCTGTATAAAAAATAAAAAGTCTTTTTGGACTTTATATTCACCCCATACCCCCGGGAGCGCATAGACTGGGCGGTCGTCACCGCGTCCTCGAGCGACCAGGAGATGAGGGTCATCAACTGGTTTGCGGCTCCTGTCATTTTTTTTGTGATTTTTTTTTGTTTTTTGGCCCCCGAAACCTTGGATATATCCGAAATCTCGAATATCCTCCTTTTCAGGGTGGGCACGAAACGCAGCCCGAGCATCACCACAAACGCGGTCTGTTCGGCGACCTGCGAAAACAGGTACATGAACTTTTCCGGGTTTATGACGATGTTGAAAGCGGAGAACACCAAAAGCAAAACCACCAGCGACAGCGCGGACTTCAGCCCGTAAACCACCGATTCGAGGGTGACCGGGTTGCCAAACAGATAGAGCAGAACCCTCTCCCCCCTGTGGGAAAACAACGGGTTGAACAAAAATATCACGAGGGCGATGAAGATATAGAAAAACAGATTTGAGCGCAGACGCCGGCCCTTGTCCAAAAGCACATTTTGCCACACCGCGAAAACGAGCAGCGCGGCGATCACAAAAGGGTTGCTTATGTAAAATATCGACACAAAGGCCAGGACGTAGTATATGAGGCCGGTCAAGGGGTGGTATTTGGCAAATTCGTTGTTTTTCATAGATTCAATTTTAGCACGGCTTTTTGTATTGTATGTTAATATATTTAAAATTTTGTTTCATATATCGGTTTGTATGCGATTTGCGAATAGCGTCTTCCCCCGTAGATTTTTGTCTCCTGCACGCTCTCCATGAGGGTTATCGCATTTACGGCAAAATCGACCGGCGCGAATTTTATCTGCGCCATGGCACTTTTTGAGCCTTCATAAAACTCCACCTTTCTCGCCAGGGTTATATGGGGGGAAAACTTGTTTTCTTTTTGCAGCACAATCCCGGATTTTTCAAGCTCTTCGGCCAGGGTTCTGTTTATCGCGGCCAAAATGTTTTCGGGGTTGGTTTTTACCCCCGCCCACAAAAGTTCGTCGCCCGGGCGGGCAAATGTCCCGAGGCCCTCGATTTTCGCCTCTACCGGGGACGGTTTGAGTTTTGCTACTGTATTGTCGGCCGCCTTTTTTAGCTCTTTGAGTGTGTCGGGGGCGGTTTCACCCACAAACAGCAGGGTGATGTGGAAATTTTCCTTTTCCGTGAAATTGCCCCTCGAGGCGTGTTTTTTGATTTCA
>Ga0209737_10002039_pt1 | contig 14199 bp, 10 predicted proteins | sample TergutCu122P3_FD_187284 | JGI IMG/M metagenome (GOLD analysis project Ga0209737, IMG submission 187284) | Cubitermes ugandensis P3 segment gut microbial communities from Kakamega Forest, Kenya - Cu122 P3 (SPAdes) (version 2) | ecosystem: Host-associated > Arthropoda: Insects > Digestive system...
AGTCGTTCAGTATATCTACTCCAATCACGAGGATCTATGTACGGGGATCCCCATCGCTCAGTTTTTACCATAGAACATAGGTGGGGCACCCTGGAACTTTATTATTTCGGCTAAAAGTAGCCATTTATGCAACACAGCAATGTGAGAGAAAATTAGATATCCTGATACCTCAAAGCAATGCACTTAACACAGAAGGAGAAGAATCCATGACAAAGAAACATTATTTACTCAGTACCGCTATCATTTTTGTGTGTTTTATGGCTATTGTCAGTATGAGCATAGCAGATGTAGTAGACTCTTACGGCGAAAACACCGACGATATACTTTCTTTTTTGAATGATTCGAAGACAGGATTTATAGTGGCTCCGTTTATCGAACAGGCTGGAGAGACCATTGACAACCCACCTCAAATCATTGTAATGCCAATTAGTGTAGGTATAACTGTTCCGTTCTCAATAACAGTAAATATCTTTTGTACAGACTCCTCTTGTGCAGATCTCGCTTGCTCATCCGTCTTTGATGGTGCTATTAATCTCGCTTCTCAGTATTCTTACACTTTTGAGTCTGATGGAAGTGAGTTTGAAGAGTATTTGAGTAATTTCGATTTTGATCAATTTTTAGCCATTTTATTTGATGATATGTCTGATTCTGAAGATATCGATATGAATGCGTACAATAATTTCTTTGATACATCTCTCATATCTGATCTCGTTTCGACGACTGATGTGGATATAGGCACAATGAGCAATCAGTATGTGGAGTTGTATAATAAGTACTATGGAAAAAATGCAGGCACAGATAAGTGACAATTAGTAACATCTATAAAACGGATTATTCTTTTTTCTATGAAAAATGAAGGACATTCCTATACTTTAGGAAATGGACTTACGTTTGTAAACTGCCTTCTTTATTCTTTTGAGTTGAATTAATATATAGATTGCCTAGTATTATTTCACACCATTTCACTTGGTTAAGCAACTATCGATGTGTAAGATACATCTGGGAGCTGTAGATGTTTCTCCTATGCTACTGCATGTCTGTCTGCCTTACTCCTGATTTGGTTCGTAGCAGGGCTATTATTAGAAAGATCTCACTATAAATCGTTAAATAAGACATTACAATCAAAATTAGATCACATATCTGCCCAAAATCTTGAATTAATCGCAGCAGAATCTGAGATTCACAATCAGTATGCTGCATTGCGTAATCACGAAAAAGAACGCATCACGCAAGGTAGCATCATAACTGCTCTGGCAAAGGTGCTCGATTCGAGATTATGATCCCTTCTGGGTATTGGAAGTGGTAATATGATGTTTCATTTCGCAAGAAGTCTAATAAATAATTGAGGAAGTTTCAGATTAAAATGAGATTTGCACTAGTGCCTTGACAAACTTATAAATTTGGTTAGAAGTCATTTAGTTTGATTCAGCAGTTCTCCATTTTAAACTGCCAATAAACAATTATGAGTGAGAATTATAATTTATTTCAGTTCAATTATCTACATCCCAAGTTATAGGATATAACTTTGTCTGTGCACTAGATACTCAAATTACTGGGAGAATATGAGACTCGTTCACACTTCTGACTGGCACCTAGGAAAACCCCTCTGTGATAGAACACGGCACGATGAGCAGGAAGCAATCCCCACATCACGGAGACAGGTTCAGTGGTTTGAGTACAGTATCATATTGATACTATGAATTATTAAATAATATAATGAAGTAAATGCTTCTAATATCAAAGGAGGCATATTGAACAAATGGCAATTGCTTGGAGTAAAGAGTTGGAAATTGGAGATGAAACCATAGATATGCAGCACAAGGATCTCATAGAAAAGTTTAATGCATTTATGAGCGCCTGTACCGCGGAACAGGGACAGGAAGAGTTGGAAAGCTCACTCGACTTTTTATGTGAATATACCGTAAAACATTTCACTGACGAAGAAGCGCTGCAACGTCGGATCAATTACCCTGAGTATAAGAAGCATAAACAACTTCATGATGAATTTCAAGTGAGAGTAGCCAATCTGGCCGACCTGTTTAAACAGAAGGGACCGTCTGATGCAATTGTCGCCAGGATCAGCACGGATGTCGGCGAATGGTTGATCACGCATGTAAAATGGGAAGACACAAAACTTGCATCCTACCTGAAAAAGGACGAAAATGTTCAGGGGATTAAATGTTCAGGGGATTCAAAGAAAACATGCAGATTATTTTTCATGATTGTTTGGGCAAATGAATTTATAGGGCGGTTCCTTCAACCAAAATGTAGGAAGTAATAATTTAGATATTCCTAAAAAACATTAACCTACCCTTTTTTATTCCCCACCCCAACTAGATACTCAATTACTGGGAGAATATGAGACTCGTTCACACTTCTGACTGGCACCTAGGAAAACTCCTCTGTGATAGAACACGACACGATGAGCATGAAGCATTTCTGCACTGGCTCTCTGCCTATATCCTCAAAGAGGATATTGACTGCCTGATAATTGCGGGAGATATCTTTGATACCACCACTCCATCTCATCAGGCACTTTCACTTTATTTCCAATTTTTGCACAGAATAGCATCAAAATCCAGTACTTCTGTTGTTATCATCGGCGGAAATCACGATTCTCCAACCCTGCTCAATGCACCTGATCTTTTTTTGCGAGAGTTTCAGATCCATGTCATTGGTGCCACATCAGAATCACATGCCGATGAGGTGATACCCATTTTCCGTGAGGGAAAACTCTGTGCACTTATCTGTGCAGTTCCATACCTGCGTGAACGAGATCTTGCAGCCCTTAATCCTTGTGAAGATGCAAAAACACGAGAAGAGAGAATAAAACAGCAATTGTACTCACATTATAAGGAAATCTATGTGCATGCCATAAACATGCGAGAGCAACAAGAACTACCAATTATTGGCACTGGCCATCTGTTCACAACGGGAGGAATGGCTGGAGATGGTGTAAGATCACTGTATCTTGGAGATGTCTGCCACATTGAGCCAGAACAGTTTCCCCCATTTGATTATCTTGCACTTGGTCACCTTCATCGGCATCAGAGCGTCAGTGGAGACAAAACAAAACAGTACTCTGGCACCCCGATCCCGATGGGATTTTTAGAAGCAGCGCATCATCAATATATTTTAGATGTTACTGTCACGGAAAAGGCGCTTCGCGTCACACCAGTCGAGATACCAAGAACAGTAGATATTGTGAGTATAACAGGAAATATCGATCAAATTCAGAGTGAGATATTCGCATACAAGGCGACAGGAAAAAAGATCCTTGCAGAGGTAATCTATACCAACACTGTACCACTTCCAGATCTTGCAAAAAGAGTTCGTGCCTGGGTTGATGGATCACTGATCTCAGTGATACGAATTGCAGACTCAAGCATGTACAGCACCTCTCCTCATATCTCTCATGATGAAATGAATGAAACGGTATTATCAATTGCCAAGAAGCGACTTGAACGCCTAGATGAGGAATATGTATTTTCTACATTATTAGAAAAGCAAAACATCCAAGACAGTCGAAGAGCTGGACTGTGGAATGCGTACCGTGAGCTATGCACAGCTGTACATGAACATGACAGCCAAGCAAGTAATTCCAGACGTACAGGAAAGAGAGGGTATGTATGAGAATCCTATCCATTACATTCTCAAATCTGAACTCACTGTACGGAGCCTGGGAGATCGATTTGACACATCCAGAATATAGTGAGCAAGGGATCTTCGCTATTGTTGGACCGACTGGAGCTGGAAAAACAACAATTTTAGATGCCATCTGTCTTGCCCTCTATGGGAAAACTCCACGCCTTGAAAAAGTAACAACAACAGAAAACGAGATCATCTCTGTTGGAGCTGGTGATTGTTTTGCATCTGTCCGATTTCAAACGAGTGAAGGAGAGTATATTGCATACTGGGAGCAGAAAAAATCTCGCAGAAAAATAGATGGTACATTACAGGAGGCAAAACATAGCCTCTATCTTGTAGATGGAAGTCCAGATGGGAAACTTCTCTCAAATAAAAAAGGAGAAATATCGGAAAAACTCGGAAAAATCACCGGAATTTCAGGTCTCGATCAATTTACTCGCTCTGTTTTGCTTGCGCAGGGAAGCTTTTCTGAGTTTTTAGAGGCAAAAGAAGATGAGCGTGCGAAGCTGTTGGAAAAGATCACAGGTGTTGAGATATATACTGAGATATCTATTGCTGCACATGAAAAATCGAGAGAGTGGAATGAAAAAATAAAGAAAAAAGAACAGGAAAAAAACATTCAAATTCTCTCTGAGGAAGAGATAGAGAAGCAGACTGCTGAGCTGAATAGACTTAAGCAGCAACTCAGTGAGCAGACGAGCTACAGGGAAAGGATAGAGAAGCAACAGGCAGTGCATGAGACTGTGCAGAGGCTCAAGCAATCTTTTGATGAACTTGATGTGGAAAAAGAACAGGTAAACAAAGAAAAAGAAGCATTTTCCCCTGAACAGAAGGTTCTTCTGCTTGCACGAAGAGCTTGCGAGATCGAGAAGCAGTATACTGAGGTGCAGGAATCAAGAAAGCAGGTTATGCACCGAGATGAGGAACTTACAGGCTATACAAATCAAAAAACTGTTGCAGTCGAGCGTAAAGGCGAAATAACATTGATAGCAGAACACACACAAGAACACTATCAAAAGGCTGCTCTAGAGAAAGAGAAACTTGAAGAGGTTTTAGTTCAGGTTCGTGAGCTCGATATTCTCATCACGAGTTTACAAGGTGAGATTTCAGGGCTTGAAAAGGAAAAAGGAGAGAGTGAGAGTGAGCTTCAACAACGCAAACAAAAGCAAAGGGATTTTGATCAGAAACAGGAGGAGATAAAACGTGAAATAGAGTCACAGGAGCAGTGGTTGCTTAAGCATGAAATAGATAAAAATCTGCTATCTTCACTATCAGGTATTACATCTGGAATTGAACAGCGTAGAAAACTGATACTGGAATACGCTAAACATCTGGATAAACAAAAAGAACTGGCAGAGCGTGAAAATACTACAAAATCCCGTGAAACTGAATTAAAGAGAGAAGTGGAGAAGCTGAAATCTGGCGTAGAGAGATGCACACAGATCCGAGATGCCTGTAAAGCTGCATATGAAAGTTACGCGAATGGTCTTGATCCTGGAATGATGAAAGTTGCTCTTGAAGCCGCACAAAAGCAGCAGAAGGAGATAGAGGAATGCCTCACATTGTCATATGCATATAAAACCTGTGTCAGTGAATGTGCTACGTATCATGCAGAGTTTCTCACTGAAAATCAAAAATTGATTGAAATGGCTACATGTTCCGCAGATGCAGAAGATGAGCTGAATGCTGCTAAGAAGAGATGTGACGAATTCATACGTCAAAATATGTTTGCAAGAGAGCGGGGCGAGCTTACTCCAGGAGAGCCATGTCCACTCTGTGGCTCAGCTGATCATCCATATGTCTCACATTCCATTGTTGGCGAAGAGCTGTTCTTGACAGAAAAAGAATCTTTAGAAACACAAGTCTCAGATGCGGAAGAAAAAGAAAGAAAACTCAAAGAAGAGGCATTATTACAACGAACTGTGAAGGAACAGGCACGTACCCGATATGAGATGCGTCAAAAAGATCAACAGACTCGCTATGAAGAAGCAATACCACTCTTTTCTACACTCCAAACTCATACCCAGCTTCATCTCCCAGAGCTGCCGCCGCCGCAGGGATCAGTACCAGATGCAGAGCAGATTGACCGTATTATAGAATGTATTGATGCACTTCAAGCACTTCATACCGCAAACAGCAAAGAGATAAGGGCGCAAAATGAACGTTTCATTTTCTGCATGAAGCAAAATATTGAGGAAAAGGAAGCACAGGTAAGACTTGAATCGGTGCAGAAGAAATTTCAGGAAGAAAATGTCAGACTCCAGACCTGTACTTCAGAAGTGAATGCATGCACTCAGGCGCGTCAGCAGTGTAGTGATCAGCTGAAGAATATATCCGAGGAACTCTTGGAAAATGAGACTATACTCATGAGCGAGCTAGAAGACTATGGATACCTAACTCTTCCTAATGAAGAAAATGGACTCGATAGACTCGTAGATGAGTTGTCAAAGAGATCTTCTCGATATCAAGAAATAATTGGAATCCACAGTCAAAAGAAGGAAGAGTTAATCTCTCATTTACATGAACTAAAGGTTATTGGAACTGATATTGAGCATATTCAAAACAACTTAAAGCGATTTGATGAAAGACTGGGTATTTCGCAAAGGGATTGTTCAGAGCGTATGTCTATCCGTAAAGAGTTGTTTGGAGATAAAAATCCAGATACAGAACAAAAGAATGCAAACACACAGGTGTCCGTTGCAGAGAACGAAAAAAATACCGCACATACCACACTTGTTAATATCCATGCTGAGATTCAGTCACTTGAAAAGCGTATTAGTGAAACAGAATCTGCACTTCAAAGTGCGAAAAAGATGCTAGAAGAGAATGAACGTAACTTTGCAGCAGCATGTGCTATTCATGGATTTGAGACTGAAACTGTATTTCTCAGTGCACGACTTCCTCCTGATAGAATACATGAACTCGAAGAGAGAGACGAAGCATTGCGTGCAAGGATCAACCATCTTTCTGGCCAGCAGCGCCAATTGGAAGCAGACTGGAACAGAATCAATCATGCACTTATTTCAGAGACAGACGAGGAAGCACTGAGAGGTGCCCATGTAAGATGCAGTGAGCAGATCAGTGTTCTCACAGAGGAGATCGGCAGAATAAAAGAACGGATTCATGCCGATGAACAAGCACGGGAGAAGATACAACAGCTGCAATCTGAGTATGACACGCTCTGTCGTGAAGCCGCTCCATGGCTTGACCTCGATAATCTCATTGGATCGAGTGATGGGAAAGTGTATCGTGATTTTGCACAAAGTCTCACATTTGGAGTATTGATAGAGTATGCAAATATGCATTTACAGCGTCTTACTGACAGATATCAGCTTATTGGAAAAGAAAGGCTTTCATTTCATGTTCGGGATCTGTATCAGGCTGGTGAGATTCGCTCTATCAAAAATCTTTCAGGTGGGGAGAAGTTTATCGTAAGTCTTGCACTGGCACTTGGTCTCTCGGGTATGGCTGGTGAGAAAATATGCATTGATTCGCTGTTTTTAGATGAAGGATTTGGAACGCTTGATGAACAAGCATTAGAGTTTGCACTTGACACTCTGAGTACCCTTCCTCACGAAGGGAAGATGATCGGTATCATCTCACATGTCCGTGCATTGAAGGATCGAATCCCTACTCAGATTATGGTTACAAAGGTTGGTGATGGACGGAGCACAATCACAGGGCCAGGATGCAGGCGCCGTAGTTCTTGAAAACATTTATCTGTCAGAACTTATAACGTTATAGAAGACAATGCCGCCATAACTCAGTTGGTAGAGTGACTGGCTGTTAACCAGTATGTCACAGGTTCGAGTCCTGTTGGCGGCGTCGCTCTTTTTTTGGGCCTATAGCTTAGTTGGTCAGAGCGCCCGGCTCATAACCGGGAGGTCATGCGTTCGAGTCGCATTAGGCCCATAAATCTGTTATTCATTTACTTTTTTGTAAACGTAAAAATATAATGCGGCAGGTTTTTTTGATGTTGTTTTTCTCACATTCTCACATTAATGTACAGGCATCATCTCACGAGGCCGTCCAGTGAAGAGATCTGCATATAATGTTTTCCCAAAAAAAGCCTGATTGGGGCTTGGTATAGATCTCCGATTTCCTTCACTGGACGATCTCCTCACGCTACAATAAAAATCTCACAAAGTATATCATACATATCAACTGACATGTAAATATGAACGTCACGAGACTATCAGTCTTTTTAGTGCTGATACTGGCGGTTTGCTGTGTACCTATAATATCAACAGCAGATTCTATTGATAATGAATACGAAGAAGAAACAACTGTAGATATTTCCAGCAAATCTGAATCCAGTAATTCAGAGTTCGCAGGAATGTCAGCGGTGGATCTGAATAACCTTGGTGGTACCTCACTGATAAACGGAGACCTGGCTGCCGCGGTAAGAGCATACCAAGCCGCAATGACGGAGTACCCAGATGATCCAGTTGCATACTATAATCTTGGTTTTATTTTCATTGATTATCTTCTCGATACTCAAAACGGAATTCCTTTACTTCAAAAGGCAGTAGAGCTGGATCCTGAAAATGGTGATTCATGGTTCTATCTTGGTACAGCATATGTACTTGATAATGACCATACGAACGCATATAATGCATTTCGAAGAGCCGTCAATATAAATCCCCTGAATGATGCAGCCTGGTACTTCCTTGGAATGTCTGCTGAGGTTCTTGGCAATATAGATGAGGCATTACAAGCATTTGATGAGGCATTAGTGATTAATCCAGCTAACACTCTCGTGCACCAGTCAAAAGGGGTAATCTTCTCCGTGCGTGGAGAACATGAAAAAGCCCTTGAGTCACTGAGAAAAGCAGATTCCGAAAGTTTGATTGCTCAGTTTTATATTGGGGCAAGTAATCTTGAGCTTGGAAACACCGACCTCGCACTTGAATCATTCCAGAAAGTAAGCAGGATGACGGCATTAGACAGCCTTGAAGAAGGGTTCATTACAACTGCGTTATATAACATTGGAGTTATTCAGTCTGCGGCTGGAGATACACGTACTGCAACTTCAACACTTCGACAAGCAGCAGAGCGGAGCGATGATCCTGCAAATTCCTGGCTGCATCTTGGCAGAGCATATCTTGACGAAGAAAACTTTTCAGATGCCATTTACGCACTGAACAGAGCGATTCAAGCAAATCCAGAGAATGGAGCTGCGTACTTCTTCCTTGGAAATGCTCTTGCAGATACTGGTGACAATGTAGGTGCATTTAATGCATTTACGAGTGCAGTTACCTATGACCCAGATAATTCAATGGCGTGGGAAAATCTTGGTATCGTCCTTTTCCTAGCTGAAAATTATGTCGATGCAGCACCAGCTCTTGCTGATGCAGTTCGTTTAGATCCTGAAAATGGAAATGCATGGGGTTACTTTGCACGATCCCTGTGGTATAATGGAGATGAAAAAGGCGCAATTCAGGCATTTGATAGAGCATTTGAGCTTATAGAACCATATGCAGGATTGTTAAATGATTACGGTGCAGCACTCAATGACGTTAGACGTTACGACGAAGCCCTTGCTGCATTTGACAGAGCAATCGCACTTGACAGCAGTGTTCCAGATTTCTGGTTCAACAAAGGAAATGTTCTAAATAACCTTGGAGAGCCTGAACAATCACTTGCTGCATATCAGAGAGCAGTCTCAATAGAGCCATCACCGCTTGGATACAATCACATTGGTCTGCTTTACCTGAGATTACAGGATTATGAAAATGCCCTGAGAGCTTTTGACAGTGCACTGAACCTCAATGATCGCCTGGCTGACGTGTGGACGAGCAAAGCACAGGCACTGTTCCACCTTGGACGAAACCAAGAGGCATTACAAGCAGTCGAGTCTGCACTTGCTGTCGATGATTTCGCCCCGGCAAGGGAATTTAAAGCAATTATTGAAGAACAGCTTGCTTCCTAAAGAAAAGTCACACTTTCTTTTTTTATTCATCCCATTATGAATAAAGATACGAAAATCTTTGACCTTCCTTCCTGTTGGCAGGTTGGTGCCAGAAAAATGATGATGGAATATTTTTATTTATTTTGTTGAATTTAATCTCTTCATATTCGCGAAATTACATAGATTAATCGCTCAACCCGCTGTTCTTTTGGAGCATGTCGAAACACAAACGGCACATCCACATTTTGTATTCTTCGCTTTTGAATCGCAAATCCATATTTGCTGAAAAGATCTTCAGGATCAAGTGTGTACAACATATCATTTGCACTGCGAATTCCAGGAACAATAATCACAGCAACGCCATCATCAGCCAATACATCACGTATTGAAGCCATATACTTCTGATATCGTTCAGATAGATCACGGATTATTTTTGCTGCTACTCGTTTGTCAGGATAGCCTGTTAGGGCAGGACCAAGATAAGGCTCAGTGACAATCGTCTCAATATCATGCAGATGTTCATCGGCATACGTAAAGTCAATTCGTTTTACAACATCTTTCGGTTTTTTTATCTTCATGCGTTGTGAAATCCAGGACATATTCTCTCTCGTCCCTTTAATGCATGTTTCATCAACATCAGAGCCCTGAGGAGTATATCCAAGCAACAGCGCTTCTTGCAGAATGATACCAGTACCACAGAATGGATCATAGATCTGGGCAGGAGGTTTTTTCTGCGAGATGTGTATCATTGCCCGTGCAAGTGCTGCCCCCATTCCAAGCTTTGCCCTGAAGAATGGCCGCTTGACGTCACGATCCTCAAGTTCATTAATATCGAGAACTGCATCAGTAGTGCAGCATATGATCTCACTGCCACGGTGGAAGAGAACGCATTCAAATCCTCCAGGTAAAATATTTTTTTGCAGCATTTTTTTCGGCATTACTGCATGGAAAGCGCGTTCAGGATTATATACGCGAAGCTGATCCTGACTGGATTCGGTCGGAACATAGGTATGCTTTCTAACTCCCATGGATTTGAGAGCTTCACGAAATCCTGATACAATCATCTCGTAATAGTCTGAGTCAGCATTTCCATCCTCGCCAAGCTCTTCATGATCCCGCTCTTCATACGCACTTACACACCAATGTGGCTTTTCATCCAAGAACTGAGTTGTAAGAAGATGTTTGCATGCTTCCACGATCTCATCATATGAGATAGGCTTTTGTAATACGATATGTGGAGTACAAGATTTGAGAAGTGTGCCAGAACGGGTAATATCAGGGTACTGGGTTTCACTCCTAACAAGGGCACCAGAGGGAGTAAGAGTTAAGAACTCAAGCTTATCTGTTGAATCAGCAATGTTCGCATTGAGCGAGACAAGCTCAGCACATGAAAGCATTGGATTTCTTCCAAAAATATACAGCTTATCAGATGACTTTGGTGGTTTATTCGAACATTTCATCTGGTGTATCAGTTCTTCTATCTCCATAACGCTCCTCTATGAAATGGGGAAGTTGGAGTGATCAGGTTTAGCATATTCTATAATCTGTCTCACAGCTAGAAAAAGAGGTATTCTTCATCGTGCAAATAGTGAGTGAGAGGCGATCATCTACGTATGCTGATATAGCCGTTATCCATGGCTAGAGAGAGATTTTTTCCATAACATTCATCAAATGTAAATAACTGGTGGCGATAATGAAATGGCTTTATGCTGTACTGACCTTGATAGATGTAGTATGGCTCATATGCATTGTCTGAAAATCAGACGTGAACATGGTTTAATTTATAGTTTCGGAGGATTAATATGATTCGTGATGCAATTCCAAGTGATAAACAGACATTTTTGTCTATGGTCGGAGCATTTTATTCATCAAAAGCCGTGATGAAGCCCATAGATCCTCAGAATTTTGAATCAACATTCGTCGCTGCGATGAATAAATCCCCTTCATACGCTTGCTTATGATAGAAAACCATGAAAAACCTATTGGCTACGCACTTTTGTCGTTTACTTACTCCAACGAAGCAGGCGGTATGGGTATTCTGATTGAGGAAGTCCAAATAGATAGCGCATACAGAGGTGGCGGGTATGGCAGCAAACTCTTCAGCTTTTTAGAGCAGGAATATCCAACAGTAAAACGATTCAGACTTGAAGTTGATGTGAATAATATAAAAGCGATAGATTTGTATATTCGGCTTGGATATAAAATTTTTGACTATGTCCAGATGGTGAAAGAGGTTTCATGTGACTTATTTTGTTCAAAACTGGCATTATTGGACGGGAAGAGAGGATCTTTTTTAGGCAAAATCACATTTTTCAAAATAAGAGAACTGGAATAATGAAAGAACATAGATAGAAGAAAAAAAACATACATATACATGAAATCACCTCACCAGAAAAAGGCACATCATACCATAAAACAAAAGCAAAAAAAGCATCTCATATCTGAATTTTCATCCATTGGCCAATGTATCATGAATGAACATCTCGTTGGTGGGAACTTTGGAAATATGAGTGTACGAATAGGAGAGGGCTTTTGCATCACACCCACCGGATCATTTCTTAATGACCCAAAATCAGTAATCTATGTGCCGCTACAGGGAGATGTGCCAAAGCAGGCATCAAGTGAGTATAGGGTTCATCGAGATATCTATACCAAGACCGACGCACAGGCGATTGTACATGTTCATCCCCCATATGCCGTTTCAGCTTCACTAGTATCCGATCAAGAGTCACTCATACCAATAGACTCAGAAGGTCGGATGTTTGCACCTACGATCCGTATCGTTACGGGAGAACCAGGAACACAAGATCTTGCAACGAATGTCTCTGATGCTCTCGTACATGCACCATCTTGCATCGCAGCAGGACACGGAACATTTTCCATTGGGGAAACACTTGAAAAAGCTTATCTTTTATCATCTCTCGTTGAGCATTCTTGCACTGTACTCATGCTCACAGGCCGAGTTCAATCACACAAATCGTAGAGCCACCTATATGCCATCCTCAGCAATTTCGCAGGACATTCTCAGATTTTTGGAAAAAATAAGTCATCTTACAATAGAAGAGACACAAGAAGTTGAGAATTTTATTGATTTTTTACTCTCTAAAAAAGAAAATGAGTCACATTATTCAGACATAATACCTGATAATACAAAAGATACATTACATGCAGAGATTTCTGATTTCATCGCTTCATTCACTTCATCTCACTCAGACGTATCTGAAATGCAACCTCAGCCGATACCTGATGTTCACTCTCCTTTATATGTTTCAGAAGAATCCATTGAAGGAAATGAAATTCCAAACGAAAGCGGCGGTATCAAAGAAACATGCAGCATAGAGAGCAATCATGTCATTGTCGCTCCAGAAGAGCCAGTATCAGAAAAATATCCTGCTGATATCGATTTTGCAGACATTAACGCACGCTTTGCAAAAAAGAGAGAAGAAAGAAAAAAAGAAGATAAAAATAACAAAGGAACTCACTCAGAAGATCTCGATTGGTTATAGTTTGATAATGAAAAGAGAAACTTGACCATACCTGACGAACTTACAGGTATGGTGCTTAAAGACGAATATCTTTGTTGTTACGATGCGTCTACTTGCTTGATAGAGAGGGAGATGCGACCGCGGGAAGGATCGACATCAGTAACAAGTACTTTTACTTCCTGACCGATCTGAACAAAATCAGAAGGATCAACAACAAACTGGTTTGCGATCTCGCTGATATGAACGAGGCCTGTTTCTTTGATGCCGACATTAACAAATGCACCAAATTTTGTTGTGTTTGTTACTGTTCCAACCAAAACCATGCCTTTCTTGATGTCGTCAATTGATGAGATTTTACCGGCTGTTCCTGGGTTGCTTTCAAAAGATTGGTTTTCTTCATCCATTTTACATTACCTCTTGTTTTTCGTTGGTAGGACTGATGTCCATTTTGTGCTCACAATGGGCTAAGATCTCATGTGATCTTGCCATGCATAGATATGTCTCTTGATGTCTGGACGATGTTTCTACGTAATCATTACTGAGCCTCCTTTTCTTTTTTTAGTGTCATACGCATCTTTTAAATGATAACATGATCTCTCTCTTTTCAGAATACACAGTAACATGAATAATCAGAAGCGAGTAGTGCAAAAATGATAAAATCATTATAGCAATGTATATGCGATGATTATGACTGCGTTATACTGAAAAGAGAGAGATCAATATTTAATTCTTGTTAATTTAAGTCCTTTTTGCACAATAATATGCACGATAACGATCTACAGGTATATACAAATGAAATTTCCTCATAATAACGATGTGAATAATCTTTTTCTACTTTTCTATGTTGATATATTATTAATTACACTGAGCAGGTATAAGGTTTACGATGAGCTACGTATTCAATGAGAGACTGTCCAGTATTGTGAAACTACGCTGGACAAAGATATGTGTTATTTCATCTACAATTGTCGATATTCTGCGTATTTTTCCTTTACCTCGTATAAATAATTCCAATTTCATTTTTTCAATGTAATATCATTATTAATTTCTGACATAACAATGGTCTTCAGTTTACTATTTCCATATTTATTAAATCATTCTACCAAAAACTGCCTCTAGCTTCCGCTCCCCAATACCCCTTTATTGGAATTTTTT
>Ga0209737_10002040_pt1 | contig 14195 bp, 3 predicted proteins | sample TergutCu122P3_FD_187284 | JGI IMG/M metagenome (GOLD analysis project Ga0209737, IMG submission 187284) | Cubitermes ugandensis P3 segment gut microbial communities from Kakamega Forest, Kenya - Cu122 P3 (SPAdes) (version 2) | ecosystem: Host-associated > Arthropoda: Insects > Digestive system >...
CCCCAAAACCCCAAAACCCCAAAACCCCAAAACCCCTAATAACTTACATATATAAGAGCAATAAGGTTAATAAGAACATTGATACAACTTGTCTTTGATTACTACAAGTCCTAGTATCATTGTCAATAATATTGATATGCATAAACGTTTACGCATTGTTCTTTCTTTTGATGGTTTAAGTGTCTGCTTAGTCTGCTCTTCTAATTGCTTTTTCAGTTTTGCTATCTTCTCCTTATATTTCCTATTGGAGGTTAGGTGGAGATGTACAGGGTGGATAGTTGGTCTGGTTGGAATGTGGTGGATAATTCTTTATGAGACACATCTTCTAGTTCTAATAATTCTTGTATGCTGCTTTGTATTTCTTTGTCTAAACTTTTGAGCCAATCATCTTCTTTTGTTGTCTTATTAGTTTTATGATCTTCTACTAAATCTTTTATTTTTCTTAAACTTTCAATAGCCTTGTCTCTATAACTCTGATTCAACTTAGAATCTTCTATTTCCTTACTATGTAATTGTTCTTCAAGATCTTTTGCCTTCAAATCATCCTCTTTCTGCTTTATCTTACTCTCATTCAACAATTCAATCTCCAACTCTTTATCCTTAAGCAACTCTCTCATCTGCTTTAATTCATTGATGAGTTCATTTTTGGTTTTATCTTCATCTGTCTGTGATTTGTCAATAGTCTTTCTTTGAAGTGTTTTCAATTCCTCAATTAGCTTTGCTTTATCCTTTGGAATACTTTTTTGCTCACTTATTTCAGATTCTCTTATAGCCTCTTTAAGTCTCTCAATGTCTTCTATTAACTCTTCATTAGTTTTATAAGCAAGTTTAGCCTCTTCTTGTAATAATGTGAATTCTTTAGCTTTTTCACCGAGAATATTTTTATGCTGCTTTAACTCTTGAATTAAATTCAACTTATCTTCAGGTATATTCTTTTCTTTGATAGCTATTTCATTATGTAATTCATCTATCTCTGCTTGCTTATGTTTAATTTCATTCTTCACTTTACTTATTTCCTCTCTTAACTCTTCTTTAGTCATCCTTTTCATATTATCCAACCCAATAAGATCCTTATTCAGCTTATTAAGCTCCTCCTCCCTTGCCTCCAATTGATTCTTGAGTCTTAGAAGTTCTTTAACATACTCATCTTCCCCTTTCTCTGCTATACTTTCTTTTACTTTACTAATTTCATATTCTAATAATTCCTTAAGCCTCTTTACTTCTTCTATTGCTTTACGCTTATCTTTAGGTAGTTTCACGTATTCGTTTTCTACTTCTTTATTCAATATATTAATCTCACTCTGCTTGGCTTTTACTTCATCTCTCAATTGATTCATTTCTCTCTCTAGTTCTTCATTAGTCTTAGACATTAACACCAGTTGTTCCACATATTCATCTTTCAATCCTTCCACCTCTGCTCTCTTCTCATTCAATCGTTTTAATTCCTTTATACGATCACTCTTCTCCTCTGGTATATCTTCTACCTTCTCTCTAAGCGCTCTTACTTCATCCTTCTTATCTTCTATCTCCTTCTTCACCCTCTCTATTTCTTCTACTAATTGGTCTTCATTCATAAGTGCTAGGCTTTGCTCTTTGAGCAATTCTTTTTTAGCTGCTTTGAGTTTATCCTTTAACTTCATTAATGTCTCAATATCTGCAAGCTTGTCTTTCGGTATCTCCTGCTGTCTGTATACATTAAGCTCAGCTTCCTTACATTTTATTTGCTCTTTAATCTCTTCTACATCTTTGCTAATTTCGTCTTCATTCTTTAACATTAACCTTTGTTGCTCATTGTATTTCTCTTTCAAGTTATTAAGCTCCTTATCTTTCTTGCTTAATATTTCTTTACATAAGTCTAGTTCTTGTGTAACTTGAGCTTTGTCTTTAGGAATTAATTTAGATTTAGCTTTAATCAAATCATCTATTTCAGATTGTCTTTGTTCTAATTCTTCCTTAATTGATTTTATCTCTTCTTTAAATTCCTCTATAGGTTGAGCAGCTATCTCTTGCTGTTTAATAAATAACTTAATCTCTTCATTTTTCTCGTTTAACTCTTCTTTGAATTTCTTTAATTCATTTATTAATTGTTGTTTTATAGGATCAACATCTTCCTTTGATTCTAACATAAACTCTAACTCATCTTCTTTGCTTCTTAACTCTTCTTTTAATATCTCTATATCATCAGCCAATTCATCATTACTTTTTCCTAACATGCCTAGTTCTTCCATACACTTCTTTACCTCCTTATCTTTTTCATTAATTTCTTCCTTAATTTTCTTCAGTTCTTCTATATTTGCCATTTGATCCTTGGCAATTAGATTTTCCTTTGCTTTGATTCCTTTTCTCAAATCAATAATCATCTCTTGCTTTTCTTTTAGTTCTTTCCTAAGTGTATCTATTTCCTCAATGATTTCACTTTCATCTTTACTAACTATATCCTGTTCTTCAATACATTCATTAATCTGTGTATCTATGGTCTTTAAGTCTTCCTTTAGTTTCTTATGTTTGCTTATAAGTTGTAGCTTTTCTTTTGAAGTATCTTTTAGTTCTAAGGTAGTTTCTTTTCTCAATGTGTTGATGGTATTTTGCTTTTCTCTTAACTCTTCATTAAGTTCCTTTACTTCTTCTTCTAATTTACCTTCATCCATATGAATTAGTTCATTATATTCATTTAGTTCTTGTTTCTTTCTCTTAATCTGTTCCTTAAGTTCTCTTACTTTGCTCTTATCTGCAATTTTCTGCTCCTCTACTTTATGTTGCAAAGTGTTCAATTCCTCTTTGAGTTGCTCTATAGTTTCTTTACTTGCTTCTTGCCCTACGCTCTCTAAATTCTTATATTCCTCTTTCTTGGCATTTAACAGTTCTTTTAGTTTCTTCACTTCGTTTATGGCAGCAAGCTTATCTTTAGGAGTGTTTTCATTGATTTCTTTATTTAACTTATCAACTTCTGCTTGTTTTATCTCTAATTCTTCTTCAAGCTTACTCTGCTCCTCACTTATCTCTTCTTTGGTTTTGGATGCTAACTTTTGTTCTTCTAAGCATTCATTTATCTCTTTATCCTTTGCAGCTATTGCTCCTTTAAGTTTCTTCCATTTAGCAATAGCTTTATGTTTCTCTTTAGACATATGTTCTTCCTCTTTCATGATCTCTTTCCTCAATTCTTCCACTCCAACTTCTTTTGTTCTAAGCTCATCTTCCAACATTTCTATCTCTCCTTCAATCCCTTCCTTTGTTTTCATACTCATTTCATCACTTAACCTTTGAAGCTCCTTATTCTTCTTGCTTAATTGTTCTTTTAGATTCTTTACTTTAGCTTTATCTTCTGAATCTATTTCTTTTGTTAAGCGATTAATAGTATCTTGTTTATTTTGTAGTTCTTCTTGAAGTTCATTTATTATTTGAGCAAGCTCACCTTCAGACATTGATATTACCTCACTTAATTGTGCTATCTCTTCATTTTTAGTACCCAATATTTCTTTAAGTTCCTGCACTTTTTTAATATTAGCCCACTTATCCTTAGACAATCCTTCACTTGATATTTGATTACGCAGCTCACTAATTTCTTTATCCTGTTTTATTAACTCTTCTTCTAAATCAATCCTATCCCTAACTATCTCTTCATCACTCTTGGTTGTCATGCTCTTTTGTTCTTTTAATTCATTGAGCTCTTTCTTCTTGTTGCTTAATGTGTTTCTTAGATTCTTTAGTTGAGTAATGGCTCTTAATTTATCTTTGGGCATTTCACTGTATATGTTTTCTAATCCTTTGTGGAAACTTCTGATTTCTTCTTCTCTGTTCTTTAGTTCTTCTTTTAATTCTTTAGTCTCCTCAGTAATTTCTCCTTCATTAATAAGAGCTATGCTTATGTCATCCTTTAATCTATTTAACTCCTTCTCTTTGCCTTTAATATTATCTTTGATTGCGCTTAACTCTTTTGCTAACTCTAATTGCTCTTCATCTATTTTTTTCCTTCTCTCTATAATACTTAATATTTCCTTATATTTCTCCTTTAATTCTTCTTTAAGTGCGTTCAATTCACTGCCTTTCATCTCATCTGTAGCCTCCAATTCATTGATCTCTTCTTCTTTATCCTTTATTGCCCGTTTTACAGTTCTTATTTCTTCAAGTATTTCCTTTCGAGTTGTTGGCTCTTCTGCTAGAACAGCTTCATTTTCACGCTCTCTTAATGAATCCAACTCTTTAGTCTTTATTTCTAATTCCTCTCTAAGGCTCTTAATCTCTTCGTTTATTTCCTCTGAACTCTTGTGTGCTAATTCAAAGTCTTTAATATATTCTGTGCGTGCTTTTTCAATCTCCAAGTCTAGCTCCTTTAACTGCTTTTGAAGCTCCTTGTGTTCCTCAATATAACTAGCCTTATCGCTCAGTACACTCTCATACATTTCTTCTATATTGTTCTTTATTTTTTCAATTCCTTTTTCTTTCTTCTTTGCTTCCTCTTTTAGTCTATTAATATCTCTGTTTATTGCACCAATATCTTTATGTAGTAACTGCTGTTCTTCATTTAATAAATCAATCTCTTTATCTTTCTCTTTTAATAAATCCTTCATAGCCAAGTATTCATTAATAACTCTTGCCTTCTCCTTAGGAATACTTATCTTTTCTTCTTTTATTAATTTCTTTAACTTATTTATAATCAACTCTTTATCATTTAATTGTGCATTAGCTTTGTTTATTTCTTCTTTAAGTTCTTCTTCTGACTTTGATATATGTTCACTCAATTCTTTATTCAATTCAACAATTTCCTTTGCTTTCTCTTCTATTTCTTTCTTTATTGCTTGTAATTCATCTATGAGTATTACATTCTCTTCAGGTAATTCACTTCTCCCTTCATTCATCCTCTCATTTAATCTATTAATCTCTGCTTCTTTATCTCTCAAATCATCCTTTAAGTTAGCTATGTGTTTAGAAAGTGCTACGGGATCTTTACTCAATTTAATTTCTTCATTTAATTCATTTATTTGTCCCTGCTTGTCTTTAAGAGTAGTTTGAAGCTCCTTTAGTGTATTTAATGCTTCAGTATCGTCTATGGACTTTTCTATATTAGCCTTTACTTCAGTTAATCTATTAATCTCTTGCTCTTTGTGTTTCAGTAGTTTATACATTTCGTCAAGTGTTCCATCTTTGTTAATGAGGTTCTGATATGCTCTGATTTCACTATTCAATTCATTTATTTCCTGTTGCTTTTCCTTCAGTTTACGTTCTACTTCTTTATACTCTCCAAGAACTCCTTTGTCTGTTACACTCAACACTTCATCGCGTTCTTTCAATAGTCTACTAACTTCCTCACCTCTATCTTCAAGCTGATCCTCTAAATCATTTAAGTCTTTGGTGAGTTCTGTTTTGTCTTTAGATATGAGTGCTTGCTCTTTATTGATTACTTGCCTTAGATTTCTGATCTCTTCATCTCTTTCCTTAATAGCGCTCTGAGTATCTATTATACTCTTGATTATTGCTACTTTATCTTTAGGTAATGCACTTTGTTCTTTATCTTTAGTCTCCTTTAAATCATTTATTTCACTCTCTTTATCTTCTAAGGATGCTTTAAGTTTAGTTAACTCTTCAGCTAACTCTTCTTCTGTTCTAGCCATTAACCCCCTTTCTTCATATAATTGTTCTATCTCTTGTTCCTTCTTATCTACTTTTGTCTTTAATTCTTCTGCTTCCTTTATGAGTTCCTCTTTTGCTTTCCCCTTATTAGTATTTAATGCAAGGATTTCAGCTTGTTTACTATTGAGCTGCTCTTTAAGTTCTTCTACTTCTTTTATTAATTGTTGTTTATCTTCAGGTATACCCTTTCTTTGTTCTTCTACTTCTGACTTTAGTTTCATAAGTTCTGTTTCCTTACTCTTTATCTCATTCATTATATCTTCAGTAGATAATGAACTCAATTGCTCTCTTTCCTTAATCTCAGCTTGTAGCTGTTCTATTTGTTTCTGTAGTTTACTATTGTTCCTTATTAATTCATTCTTTGTCTCATTTAATTTATCGCTTTCGGTTTCTTTACTCTGTACTACTTTACTGAGCTCCTCTTCTGTTGCTTCCAGTAATTTCTTCTCTTCCTTTAATTCTTCCAGCTTCTCCTTTTCTTCCCTCAACTTCTCTTCAATGGAATCGTAGGTGTCTTTGAGTTCTGCACTCTTACTTTTTTCGCTCCGAAGTTCAGCTATTTCAGTTTCTTTACTTTCTATTTCTTTTTGTACCCGATGTAATTCCTCGACATATGGAGTTATTACCTTCCTCTGCTCTTCTATATCTGCACTCAACAAAATTTCGCTATGTTCCCCTTCCTGTTTAAGTTCTGCATATTCCTTTTCTTTACTTTTGTATTCCTCTTTAAGATTATTTAATCTATTGATCAATTCAGCCTTTTCCTTTTGCAGTGTACTTTTATCTTCACTCATTACTTCCTTTAAATCTTTTATCTCTGATTGCTTATCTTCTAATGATGATTTGAGTTCCGTTATTTCATCTTTGAGCTCCTCTTCACTCTTTACCATCATCTCTCTTTCCTCATACAACCTATTCACCTCTTGTTCTTTAGCTTGTAATTCATCTTTTAATACTTGTACTTCTTTAAGGATTTGTTGTTTGGGTTTTGATATGGTTTCTTTCTCTTCATTCAGCTTAGCTATTTCTCTTTCAGCTTCTTTAATCTTTGCCTTAACAGCATGTAATTCATTTATTATTGCACGCTTATCTTCTGGTATAACTATATCTTTACTTAATAACATAATCTCTTGTTCTTTTTCCTTTAATTGTTTTTCATATTTCTCTAATTCGTTCTTAATGTCATCTTCACTCATACGTGTAAGCCTCCTATTATCAGCATGTTCCTTTTTCAATTCTTGAACAATCAACTCTTTGCTCTTAAGCTCATCCTTAAGTGTCTTTAATTCTGATTTCAAACTATCCTTAGCTATCTCATCTCTTACTTCTTTCTGCCTTTCATTTAATTCTTTGACTTCTTCTTCTTTACTAATAAGTTGTTTATTTAATTCCTTAATATCTTCAATAGTACTTGTTTTATCTTTAGTAAGTAATTCTTTATCATTGGTAATATCTTCATTTAACGTATCTATTTCTCTTTGTTTATCTCTTATCTCTGCTTTAATACTCTTCCATTCTTCAATCAAGTCAAGTTTTTCCTTTGGTATTAAATCATGCTCTTTAGTCTTTAGTTCTCTGATTTCTTCTTCTTTTTGTTTTAACTCTCTCTTAGCATTGCTTATGCATTCACTTATCTCATCTTCAGGTTTTTCCGCTATGTTCTTTATCTCATCATATTCACTCATTAACTCACTTACTTCTTCTTCCTTCTTCTTTAATTGCTCCTTCACTTCCTTCAATTCACTCACCAATTCAAGTTTGTCTGTAGGTATATCTTGTTGGCTCCTTAGTTCGTTAAATGTAGTCTCATACTCATTGAGCTGCTCTTTTAGAGTAGCCAATTCTTTACTTAGCTCAGATGTGTTCTTTGATAATAACTTCTTATTTTCACTTCTTTCATTATTTAACTCTTGTATTTCTAATTCTTTAGCTTTTATTTTGTCCTTTATAATTAATAAGTCATTTCTTATACCATCATTCTCCTTCATCATTACCTCTCTTTCTTCTTCTACCTTAGTATTTATGTCTTCTATTTTCTCTTCTTTATATTTAAGCAATTCTTTAGAATCTGCTATCTCCTTACTAATCTCATCCTTACTCTTAGCATTCATACTTGCATATTCAATATATTCATTCTTTAATCTATCTATACTTTTCTCCTTTTCATATAACTCTTCTTTGAGATCTCTTAGTTCACTGATGCTATTGACTTTATCTTTGGGTATAAGACTTTCCTGTTCTGCTATTTTCTCCTTGAGACTGTTAATTTCTTGATCTCTGCTAATTAGTAATTCCTTAGTAGCATTGATTTCTTTAGTGAGTTCTTTATCGTCTTTAGATATTAATTCTTTAATGCTATTGCTTTCATCTTTTAATTTGGAAATTAATAATTCTTTATCACTAAGTTCTGTTTTGAGATTCATTATCTTTCTAATATTTACATTCTTATCTTCAGGTGATTCTTCCTCCAATTTTCTCTCTTCTAATAAATTATTTATCTCCAATTCTTTCTCTTTAATTTCATCTTTAAGATCATTTATATATTCTTCTAGCTCATTTGTATCCTTACCTGCTAATTCTTGCCATTCACTCCTTTTATCAAGTAACTCTTCTAGTTCTAACTGTTTCCTACCTAATTCCTGTTCTTCTTCTTTTTGTGTTTTCAATTCATTTAGAACAGAATCTTTGTTATTCAATATGTTTTTTAATTCCATGTACTCCTTTATTAATCGTTGTTTGTCTTTGGGTATTGACTCTTCCTGGTCAGTTATTTCATTCCTTAATTCAGCTATTTCTATTTCCCTGTTACTTATTTGATTCCTTAGGTTTTCATTCTTCTCCTTAAGTTCTTCTGGTGTGCTTGTCCTCGCACTAACCAAATCCTCCAATTCTAACTCCTTATCCTTTAGGGAATCTTTGAGTTGTTTGTATTCTTTTATTAGTTGTGTATTGTTCTTAGCTTCCTCTAATTGCCTCTTAATCTCTGAATCTTTGCTCTCAATCTCCTCTTTGAGTTCTCTTATAAGTTCAGATGGTTGTACTTCATCTCTTAATAGTTTCAACTCTTCTTCCTTCTCCCTTAATTGTGTTTTCAACGCTTCCACACTCTCCCCTATTTCTTTACCATCAATGTTTGCATGAAGCATATTTCTAGCTTTTGCAATTTCTTGTTCTTTGTCTTCTAATTGCTTCTTAAATGATATAAGTTCTTTTATGGCTATTTCTTTCTCTTTAGGTAAATTAAGCTTTACTACTTCACTGTTCATATGTTCTATTTCTTTCTCTTTATGATTTAATTCTTCACTAAGTATTTCTATTTCCTTTGCTATATTCTCTTCACTCATTGATGCATACTTTGCATACTCAGATAGTTCATTAGCTTCCTGTGTTATAGTCTCTAATTCTTTCTTTACTCCTTGAATTTCTTTAATTAATTTTTCTCTTGATGTACTTAAATTTAATTGATTGCTCTTTAGAATTTCAATCTCCTTCTCCTTATTTTCTAATTGTTCCTTAAGCATATCTGCCTCTTTCACAATACTCTCCATTGATTCATCCTTTAACTTTTTAATCTCTTCCTCTTTTGCTTCAATTGCATCCTTGAGTATCTTTACTTCATTAATAATGTTGCTTGGTTGATTAATAACACTCTCTTTAAGTGACTCTAGCTCTTCTTCTTTTTGCTTCAATTGTGCTTCCAATGTAGCTATATCTTTAGAATCACCTGCTGTATCTATCGCCTTTATTTCAGCTATAGCCTGATCCTTATACTTCAATTTCTTCTTTAATCCTATTATCGTCCTTACCTCTTCAGGTGCATTGGTAGAGTATTCAAGCTCTTTGGATTGTAGTTGTTCAAGTTCATTATCTTTAGCGTACAATTGTTCTTTGAGTTTAGTTACTTCCTCAGCCAATTCTTCTTTACTCTTAGACAGACTATTAACATACTCTGCTATCTCTTCATTCAACTCTTCAATAACAGCGTCTTTACTCTTTAATTGTTTTTTAAGTGTTATAGCCTCTTCTATCAATTCTTTCTTTTCCTCAGGTATACTTGCCGCGTACTCATCTCTTTCTCTCTTTAATATCTCTATCTCTTTATCAGTAATCGATTCTTCTACAGCTTTACCTTTCCTTTCTTGTTGTGCTATTATTTCTTGATTAAATGTCTTAATATCTTTATTTGTTAATTCTTTGATTTGGCCTTCTTTTGCATTAAGTTCTTCCTTAAGTAATATTATCTCCCTTACCATCTCTTCTTTATCCTTTGGCATATTGTCTGCATATTCCATTATTTTAATTTCTAACTTCTTTACCTGCTCTTCCTTTCTCTTTAATTCTTCTTCAAGCTCTGTTACTTTCTTATTAGTATCTTCGAATTCCATATTTCTCAACTGTTCCTTAACTGAAATTAACTCTTCAATGAGTTCTGATTTGTCTTTAGGAATGTACTCTTCCTTTAATTGTTGTTTAAGTTCTTCTGTTAATTTAGTTTCCTTTGGTTCATACACTTCCTTATCCTTTATTAACTCTTGAATAGTATCTTCTTTTCTTTTAAGCTCTTCTTTGAGTTTCAGTACTTCTAAATTAAGCATTTCATTATCCTCATCTCTTTCCTTACTATACTCTTCTTTATCTTGCAGCATCTTAGTTAATTTGCCTACTTGCTCATTACTCTGTTTAGACTCAGAAGTAAGTCTAGCTATAGTTGCATCTTTATCCTTTAATATCTTATCAACCTTATCAAATTCTTTTAATAATCCTTGTTTATCCTTTAATGAACTTACTTTCTCTTTTATTTCTTCCACATCTGATTTAGGTTTATTGAATTCTTCTATAATCTCATCTTTAGTTTGCTCTTTTTCCTCCTCTACCTTGTTTTGATTAATACCTTTCTTTTCTAACTCTTCATTCAATTTCTCTATAAGCATATTATTATCCTCCAACAACTTAGCTATCTCTTTCTCCTTATTGTTGAGTTGTTCTTTAAGTTTGTTGAGTTCAGTAATTGATTGTGCTTTGCTCTTGAGTATTAACTTCTGTTCAGCTTTCAATTTATTTAATTCAACTTCCTTATCTTTCAATAACTTCTCTGTCTCATCTTTAGATTTACCTTTTTCTAACAATTCACCTTCATCATGTTTCTTTAACTTGCTTATGATTGCTTCTTTCTCTTCAAGTTGTTTTCTTAATTTGGCTATTTCTTTACCTATTGTTGACTTATCTGCAGGATTCTTACTAATTTCAGCTTTAAGTTTAATAACCTCTGACTCTTTATCCTTTAATTGTTTCTTACATTTCTTTATTTCTTCATTTGATTTGTCTACTGCCTTCTTTCTTTCTGCATTTAACTTCACTATTTCTGCCTCTTTATTCTCCAATTGTTTCTTCACTTTATTCAACTCTGACCCCATCTGACTCTTGTTTCTTGGTATAGACTTCTGTTCCTCCTTTCGTTCAGCTTGCAATTTAGCTATTTCCTCTTCTTTCTCCTTAAGTAATTCTCTAGCATTCATTAGTTCATTGGCGAGCTCATCTTTTTGCATATCTTCTTTCCTTGGACTTATTTCTTTCCTTGACGATCTAATATTCAGCCTGCGTAATTTTGCTTCAATCGAATTTAATGCATCTTTTGCATTTTCTATCTGCTTAAGCAATTTCTCTCTAAGATTCTCAAGTGCACTTGAATCTTCCTCTGACCACAGCTTATCTAACTTGGCCTCGTTATTTCTTATTGCCTCATTGAATCTTACAAGTTGATCTATCATTTCATCTCCATCTACATCTTCATCAACTCCTCTTAGTCTTTTAAGTTCTTCTCTTAATATTTGGTTTTCATTTAAAACTCCATCACGTTCAGCTGCTATCCTTGTTAACTCTGCTTCTCTATCATTTAATGATCTTCTTATATCCTGCAATTCTTCTACTATACTTTCATTATCCTTTGGTATCAACTTCTGTGTCTCTTCTATCTCGTTATAGAGTTTTATGATTTCGTTGTCTTTCTCATTTAATTGTTCTTTAAGTGCATTAATCTCACTAATCGCTTCCTCATTGTTAATGATGGATTGAAGATCAGGATTTTCACTAATTAATTTATCGATGATAGCTTCTTTCGCTTTGAGATCATTTCGGAGTACCCGCATTTCTAAGATTATCTCTTTCTTATCCTTCAACTCATCATTCTCCTCATCTTTCAAAACAGATGTGAATGTGACTATAGGTTCACCCATGGATTCTTTGAGTTCTTCGGTATCTTCAACACCAATTCTTCTTCGTATTGACCTTAGGCCTCTGCTTTCAAGGTCTCTCTCCTCATACAACCTGACTATCTCTTCATCTCTTTCTTTCAACATAAGCTTTGTCTGTGCTAGTTCTTCTATTACTTCAGCTTTATCTTTAGGAACAGCCTCCTCATATGTAGTTTTTATATTTGTGATAACTTCATCCTTTTCTAGCAATAATTCTTCTAATCTTCTTAATTCTTCTTCCTTGACTAGTGATGCATGCTCTTTAGCAAATGGATCTCTTCTCTGATCCAACTCATCCTGGATTCTTTGTAGCTCCATCTCACTCTGATAAAGCTTATCTTTGAGAGATTCATTTTCGTTGAGAAGCTTTTCTATGGATTCATTCATCATAGATATCTTCTCTTCGTATTCATTAATCCTAGTATTATACAAATTCTTACATTTTTTCATAATCCCCCTCTCTGTCAGTTTCAATCTTTGAACCTTTATAGATTGAACTAACAGCTTCAAAATCAATGAATTTGTCTTCAATACTCTTAATCTTACCTGTACGTTCAGCTACTGATGCTTCTGATGCTGCTATTGTTCTTAATTCTCCCAGCTCAGCTTCTTTTGATCTTAATTCACTTAGAGCATTTTGTAGTCTTTCTTCTTGATCTATACGTTCATTTTCTAGTTCAGAGATTTTGTTGATTAGCTGTTCGTTTTCAACTGTTAATGCAGATATTCTTGATTCATATTGTATTCTTGTCTTTGCCATTGCTTTTTCTAATTCTTCATTCTCATTTTGTAACTTTTCTCTTATCATCTTCTCACTGTTAATCTCTTGCATTAAATCTGATCTCTCCAATTCACTCAAACCTTGCAAAGGAGTTTTATTATCTTCAGGTGTAGCTTCAAATTGGAAGTTAACAATTTCATTAGTCTTCTCATTGATCTTGGCCTCATATTCTCGTATAATCACTTCATTCATTAATTCTATATCATATATAAACTCTTACTTAGTTCTTCTATGGTTTGGTTAAGTAAGGCTATCTTATCATTTATGATTTTTCTTTCTTCTCTAATCTTTGCTACCATATTGTCTCTTGTGTCATCCCATTGTGATTCTTCCTTTAATTTTATTAGATCATCAAAGTTGTCCTTCCATTTATCTAGTTCTTGTGCCCATTGCTCGTTCTGATGTTTCTTTTGGTCGAGTTTCTTTTCTAGCTCTGAGACTCTACCTATTTTGTACTTAGACTTTTCTATTCCTGTACCTGGCTCCATTGTTTCTGGTACCGTTTCCTTTATCTCTTCATACTTCTTCCTAAACTGTTTCAAAGGTCCCTCATAAGCTTTGATAAAGATTTGATCTTTGCGGAGATTTGAATTTTCTGCCCTCAAAGTTTCTACTAATGAACTGAGTCTCAAGAACTTTCTTTTCAACTTTAACTTCAACTGATTCATCTGCGCTGTTATCTCTCTCTTAAGTATGGAAGTGCTGATAGAAACTCTCATGTAGTTTCTTTTTAGAACTTCAAGTTGACTTTGTAAGGAATGAACTCTGCCTTTGTAAGCTTTGGCATTTAGGTTGACATTATCTCTGTGTGCTTTTTTAGCTCTTAATAACTCTGCTCTAAGTCTTTGCAGCTCTCCTTTCTTTGGCTTATTCTCCGCTAAATCTCTTAACATAAACACCTCCGCTGTCAAATCTTGTATTTGTGCATTCTTATCATCAAGAATCCTCTGAAAATTATCTTGACCACCCGTATACGCAGACTCTAATCTTTCTATCCTAGAATTCTTCTCTCTTAATTCTTGTTTAAGCTGTGCAATTTCTTTCAACAGCTTGTCTCTTTTCTTCTCATCCATTTCTTTCATCTCTCTTAAACTATCTAAGGAATTATTAGCTATAATAGCAGCTTTTTCTAATATATTCTTAGCTTCTGCTTGTACAGATTTAGTACCAGCAAGCACTCCAGGAGTAGCTACACGTTCTATCATAGATGTTTTGCCTATAGAAGGGGCTCTTTGAGGATTAATGGGCGGGATTTCTAATGTTGCAGGTTCTACAAAAGAATGTGTTGAAGAGATTATTCGTTGTGAAGGAGCCTTATGTATCGTCCTTCCTTGTTTAGGATTCTTACTAATATCTACTCTTTTTATTGGGATTGCTTACCTCTGGGCTTCATTGTGTTGTTGTTTAATTAACAATAGATTACGAAAATCTTTAATAATTACTTTTACATCAAATGTACAAATAGTTTTCCAATCAATTCACTCATTTGGTTACTTAAAGGGGTTTTGGGGTTTTGGGGTTTTGGGGTTTTGGGG
>Ga0209737_10002042_pt1 | contig 14188 bp, 7 predicted proteins | sample TergutCu122P3_FD_187284 | JGI IMG/M metagenome (GOLD analysis project Ga0209737, IMG submission 187284) | Cubitermes ugandensis P3 segment gut microbial communities from Kakamega Forest, Kenya - Cu122 P3 (SPAdes) (version 2) | ecosystem: Host-associated > Arthropoda: Insects > Digestive system >...
GAAACATTTTGCCAAGCGGCTTTAAGACCATTATTTTTAATAAATGACACCGCTTGTACAGCCACCTTACCCGTTTTTATAGCTCCCTTTACAGACGTTTGTACTACTCGGCCAGTAACCTTACCTGCAGTAATAGAAGTACGGATACTATAATTTGCTAAATTGATAGCTCCGCCCATACCCTGTAATGCAAAGTTGTCTGTTCGAGACAGTAAACCCGCCGCTCCTAGTGCGATATCTCCCGTAACATTCGACAATTTTGGTATTCCTTTTACTATTGACCGAGTAAGCCCTTTAACAGCGAAACGTGTTACACCAGTTAAAGCTGCCTTTCCTGTTATTTTTAATCCTTTTATCGTTACGTTTTTTACTTTCGACAGAATATGACTTGCGACTACTGATGTATGTATTGTTCCATTCGTAATACCACGTACAACACGTATCGTCTTTTCTGCCCCCGTTTTTATTTGTGATACCCCATGTTGTATTTGAGTGACCCTATGCTGTATCTTATTCACGCTTTTGACTATTGCTTGGGAAAGCTTTGTTGCGTTAAGCTTTGTTGCAATAGCTTGAGAACGAAGTATTTCTAGTGCTTTCCGTGAAAATATAGGTACTGAGAAATTGCTTGCGATTTTAAAAGTGTTTGTAACAGTAATTGTAGCTTTAGAAGCCGTGTTAATAATGTCGATAGTTTTTTTTACTGTATTGACAATAACTTTGCTTTTTCCTTTTATTGCGTTAACAACCAATGGGGAAGCATCCTGCGCTAACTTGAATGTTGAATAAGTCAACGAAACCGTTTTCATTATGCCTATTGCTGTTTTCGCACCAAAATCATTTTGATTACTTAAAAGACCTTCTACTTTGCCTACAATCTGTTTCCCCCCGGATGCTAACGCATTACCAGTCAATGACAAAGTGGAAATAGGCGGCGATTGTATTCGGTATTTACTAAGTGATTCCAATAATGACGCTTTGGCTTCAATTTGCGCATTTTTAATTAAGCCGAAAAACGTATAGTTTGTACGCATCGTCGACTGTAAAACACGTTGTTCAGCGGCGGTTTTTAACATCCTATACGTAGTTACACCATGGTCACTTAAACTATTGTATTTTTGTATATAGGTTCTATTCGTTTTTTTAAAATCATCATAATCTTTGAGGTAATCATTGTAAGCAGTTTGCCACAGCTCACTAGCCTTCACAGTCGGATTTGCGTTAAACTTTATGAATAGTTCACTTGCGTTATTTAAAGAGGTTTCCGCGCGTTTTTTTGCTATGTCAACCGCTATCTCAAGATTTTCGATGTCCTTTATTCTTCTTGCGTAGTCATTATTGTATTTCGTTAATCCTGTTGTTAAGTAGGCCATGCCAATTGTGTACCCACCACGGTTCTGTACATTACCAGCAACAACAGGTATGCTGAAAGAAGGCATAGAACGATTTTCGTTTTCCTCATCAGGAATACTTGCTGTTATTTGTTGTGTCTGTTGGGTTTTCGGCACGGCAGCATTAGTAATGATGTGGGACGGTTTGTATGTTGTTTCCTGTGTTGTATGTACAACCCTGTTTTCAGTGGCTCTTGCCGTTTCGCTTGCTGTCTGAATATTATGCGCGAAGCCAATTGCTGAACCGCCTGTCAAATTCGCCTTAAAACTACCTATGCCTATGACGCCTGAAGAATGAGGTAATGAAGTACTTACCAGTGGTTTTGCATAGATTTCTGGTTTAGGTGCATTGTCTGATACACTGTCCGCAACTATAGGCGATATAGAGGAAAGTGATGATTGAATCCTATTTGACCCCGTACCAAGGTTCGGTACATTACCGGCAACAACAGGTGTGCTGAAATAAGGCGTAGAACGTATTTCGTTTTCCACATCAGGAATACTTGCCGACTGGGCTTTCAGCACAGCGGCATTATTAATGATGTGGGATGGTTTGTATGTCGTTTCCTGCGTTGTATGTATAACCCTGTTTTCAGTGGCCCTTGTCGTTTCGCTTGCTGTCTGAATATTATGTGCTAAGCCAATTGCTGAACCATCTGTCAAGTTCGCCTTAAATCCACCTGTACCTATGACGCCTGAAGAATGAGATAATGAAGTGCCTACCAATGGTAGTGCAAAGGTTTCAGGTTTAGCCGCATTGTCTGATACACTGTCCGCAACTATAGGTATAGAGGAAAGTGATGATTGTATCCTATTTGACCCCTCAGCTTTCGACGTGACGGTATTATTAACGATATGTGACGGCTTGTATGACGTTTCTTGAATAGCCTGCTCAGCCCGGTTTTCTGCGGCTCTTACCGTTTCACTTGCCGTCTGTACACTATTCGTAAACCCAATTGCTGAACTACCTGGTAGAGCTATCTTTTCTGTACCTTTAACATTAGCAAAATGAGATAGGGATACATCTGTGTTTTTTTGTACTTGAATATTTGTTTTAATTGTATTTGCTTCATTTTGCAAAGTTTTTCGTATATCTCGCGGCGCGTGTTCCATATTCGAAATGGAATGTTCTTCTTTGTGTTGCGGCTTATATTTTTCAATATCATTAATGCTAAAGTTCTTTCCACCTATCTTTACACTTACGTTTTGACTTAGTTTTTTATCCATCTATATAATCACCCCGCAAATTTATTTACGAGGTTTTTATCGTCTTCCATGATTTCATTTATTTGAGCGTCGATTTCAGCGCGAGACATATCTTCTCCAAACCGTGTAGACATCAGCTTATACAGATAACTTGTTTTAGGGAAATGATCTATAAAAGGTACAATTACCTTTTCCGCAAATATTAAGCCACTGCCGGGCTCCGCGCCAACAACATATTTCAATTGTTCTTCTGAAATATTAAGCATACCCGCAAGTATCCGTAAATCCTCACTATTCTGGCTAAGCATCATAATAAAATCACTGTTCCCTATCATGCCTCGTGCCTGTTCGGAACGTAACAAATCTTCAACGTTCTGAGTCAGACCGGTAATACACAATCCATACTTTCTTCCACGCTTATATAATTGTTTAAGGAAGTTCGCAGAATAATAAGATAAAAACATAACGTGTATCTCATCGCAATAGCAATACGTTCTTACACCTTTATTTTTATTCTCTATCATTCTGTTCCAGATAAAATCGAAGACGATTATTAGGCCAATTTGTCGTAACTGCTCGCCTAAGTCGCGTACATTAAAAACTACAAGCCTGTTACTAACCTCGACATTTGTTTTATGGGCAAATATATCCATACTCCCACGGGTGTAATACTCTACCCCTTCTGCAACCATTCGTCCTTCCTCTGACACTTTTTCACGGTCAAGCTCATTTTGTAAATCAAGTAATGTAGGCAGATAATTAGGATCAAAGTCTCGGTCAAGGTATTGTCGATAACAGCGATATACACAGCGATCAACTATCGTTTTCTGCTGTGGTGTAATGGTGGTGCTATCTCCATTGTTTCCAACGCTTATCATGCGTTCCACAATAGACATGATATAGTCGGATTTCTTTTTCATTGCCTTATCTTTTTTTACTGATAGAGGTGTAGAAGCGTCATCATCTTCATCAAGCCCGTAGTCTTCCGACATATCCATAGGATTTATGTAGTTGTTGCTATCCGCACTAATTTTAAGCACAGATCCACCAAAGGCACGGCAAAAATCACCGTATTCATTTTCCGGGTCGATGATTAGTACGCCTGTTTTAGCATCGTTAAGTAAGACATTAATGATTTCACGCTTTGTAGCAAATGATTTTCCACTACCTGTAGTCCCTAGTACAAAACCTGATGGCGTTTTTAACGCTGTTCGATTTATGATGACAAGGTTAAAGCTTATTTGATTTAGTCCATAGTAAAAACCCCCGATTTGGTAAAGCTCCTGATTTCTGAAAGGCATAAAAATCGAAGTACTTTCTGTTGTTAGTGTCCGATTAACACTTACATCGCAAGGGGGATAGCCAAAAGGTAGAGTTATCTTAAAACCTTCTTCTTGTTGTGACGTTAAGGTTTGAAGTTGAGTGGTGAATTTACGGGCCTTTCCTTCAAGAATTTTGCAATTTTCGTTCAGTTCGTCAAGTGTACTACCGTGTACCATAAACGTAAACGTTACAAAGAACATTTTCTGATTTTTATTCAACATATCATCGTATAAGGCTTCAGCCTGAGCATGAGCGTCTTTAATGCTGTGCTGTATGGTTTCCGGATTGTACCCCGCGCGAACGGCTCTTTTCTCTGCGTCCATTTTATTCATTTCAATGCCTGTAAGCTGTTTTTTTACAATACGCAGCCCTTTGTCTTGCGCGACCGGTTGTATTGACATAGATGCGGTTACGGCAAATTCGTTGTCATATAGTTCAAAAAGTAATTCATCCGAAAGGCTTGCTGGTAAATTATTCAGATATAAGACCCGATAATAGTCGTCTTCAATCTGAAAATGCTTCCTATCAAAATGAAAGTACGAAGGCGCGATATAATCTTTACTGCTTATCCCCTGAGTTTTGATAAAATCGAAGTCAATAGCAAAATCATTTTCGCGACCCCTGCGGAATTTATCATGGTAATAAGAAAGGCGCTCCTCCGTAGATAATACATTTGCATCAGAGCCGATTTTACGCAGATTCTCAATAACCTCCGCATCGATCTTATGAAAGCGCAACAAGGCTTCTATAGCTGTGTCTGCATCAATAGTAACGATAACAAACTTTTCGACCTGCATGTCATTGCGTCCCGCGATTATCTGAGAGCGCAAAATATTATTATACTCAATACGGTGTCTATCGTACTTATCACCTGTGGTCGGATAAAATATTCTATGTTCCTGTTCTGAAGTCGATACAAAACGATTGTCTATAACGATCTGGATATGCATATCTTCAGAAAAATAATTATAAAACTCACCTAGCTTACAGAATATCCTTACTTGATCTTCTTCATGGCTTATCGTGTAATTTATATCTTTTAGCTTATACATCTTGCTGAATTTATTTTGAGAAACTTCAAACACGCCCTCATCATAGTCTGCTATAAACGGAATGGTTTGTTGAGTAGAGCGCGGTACAGTCGTTCTCGCTTTTTTACGCTTTTCTAAATTTTTTGTTTTTTTATGCAGTATCTTTTTCTTTTTACTTAGCTCATTTTTTCGTTTTTTTAGTTCTGTTTGCTTCCACCTTTTCAGGATATTAAACTCCTTCTTACTGGGTAGATATTGCGGATTTTTACTCATTTCTTTTTCAATTGATTCTGCCTTTTTCTGTAGTGGAGATTTGGCGGAAGACCTGTTTTTCACCTTCCTCTTTCTCTTTTTGTTCTTATCAGGCCCTTTGTTATCTCTACCCGTACTCACCGTGAGTAAATCTACCGCGTTGGCATCGAACCAAATATTTCCCTGTTCCTCAGCTTCCATAATCAATACAGAGCGTTCCAGGCTCGCTTGCTGTCTATATTTTTTTGCAGCCATTTTTTTTATAGATGATTTCGGTTTATCAATTTTTTCTGCTTCCTTCTGCCATGTCCAAAAAGCGTTCTCAGAAATAAATTTTCGTTTTTGTGGGTGAAGTAATTCATATTTAAACATAACAACCATGTATTTTTCCATTGGCATACCATTGAAACGAAAGAAACCTATTCCCACTAATGGTACAGCGATAAGTATTATCAACCAGGTCAATATTTCGTCGTTAATAAAGCTTTTGCCGAAAAAGTACAAAGGGACACATACCAGAAAAGCCATGGCTGTCGCAATCAACTGGCGGGCTGTAAGCCCTAACATTATTTTTTCCTTATACTTTCTGATTTCATCAGGTATTCTGACTGCTATCATGTATACTCCCCCAATTACATAGCGTCAAGGATAGATTTAGCCCAACTGCCGCATTTAACAACTGACATGACAAGTACAATTGAACCAAGCAACATTGTATAACATAGATCTGATACCGCTACTGTACCAGATGCTGATGACGCTTTCGCTATTCCGTCAGTTATGGCGATGGTCATTATTACACCAAATATTCTCATACAAATAACCATCATCACACCCTGTAAACATACAGCCGCAAAACTACGTAAGAATTTGGCCGTTGTACGACTGAACCCACCACCATCGCCGTTTCCCAAGGGAAAAAACGCGCACGGTAATGGACTGATAGCAAGATAAACGTATAGTTCAAACATTCTCCCAAAGGAAATTACCGCTACTACTAAGCCGCAGATTTTTACTGCCATTACTATAATAAATACTGAAATAAAAAGTCCTAATATACTCCATAATCCGTTAATTGAATTAACAAAGCTTTCCATTTCAGTATTCACGAGTGAACCAAGTGCAGATACTCCGCCTATCGCTGATGTCGAAGCTTGCGTTATCCACTTATTAGCCTGTAAATAACATCCTTCAAGAAACTTAGGCGCTATGTCTATAAAAGCTCTCGCTAAAGCCATTTTAACGCAAATTTTTAAACCATGTTCCCATTTGATAACATCAACCTTTGCTGCCACTTGCGCTAACTCAATTAATAGACATATGGCAATGACAACTAAACAGAATGGCTTTAAAACATTGGTGAATGATTCGATGATGCTCCATGCATTCAATCCATCCTGCAAGACTTCAGTTGCATACTCTAGCATGCTATCAAAACCTAATAATGCGCTTTTAATAAGATCCAAGAGTGCGTCTCTAAGCTTATCCATGTCATCAACTTCCTTCTCCCTTTGTCATTTCAAAAGGCCGCATTATCGCGAAACGCTTACGGTAACACGGCTTTATGTATGTATTGCAGTCTGTTATCAGCAAACTGACAGTCTCGAATGGCTCAAATAAAGGGATAAAGTTGTCTTACTTTTATCATAGATCGAAAAAACTGGTTATCCCTGCTGATAAAGCTGTTACAATTGCTCCCGAAATAAGTGTACCAACACCACGCGACTTTTGCTCCGCATCATCATTTTTCCAGCCTAAACCAAACATTATGCCACCAACAAACATAACAACTCCACCAAGCCGCGTAACCCATTTTTTAACGAGGTCCCTTACTGTATTCCAGACTTGATCTGCCGGATCTGCATAAACCGTTACGCAGAATAAAATGGTGAGAAGAATAATAAAAATTATTACATGCATATTTCTTTTGAAAAATAAGCTTATTTGTTTTAACATTCCATTTCCATCTCCTTTTTTTATTTGATAGCAAGTTCAAAATCCTTTATCCATATTTCATGTGTAATACCTACCTTTCTTAAATGAGCTACGGCCAAGAATGGAACCGCCTATGTGTGCAGCGGCTCCAATCATGCGGCCATAACCAAGACGGGCGAAGCGAGCGGTCTTAGCTGGCTCTCGCCTATGTGTGTGTTTAATTTCACGCACTTTCTTTATCAAGCCTTGGCAGTATTGTATCTCTATCCTTGGCGGGTAGTTCGTCGATTAACGTATTAATAGCATCACCGATCAATTCTTCTGTTTGGGTCAAAATATCTGATAAGTCAGAATTATCGTCAAAAATAACTCGATCAGAATCAAATTCCATTATCATCGTATTTACTTGTTCGTCTGAAAATTTGGGTTCTCCATCTTCAACTAAAAGATCCTCATCAGGTACGGGGACAAGGTGCCTTGCGATTCGCCCCATTCTAATGGCAACCTTAACTGGGTCAAATGTTATTTTAATATCAGTTTTTCTTAACCCTTCTAATTCATCTTCTAAATTAGCAGATCCTGATATGATCATATCAACAGCCTTATCATCTTCATTATCCGAGAGGAGATTTAACAATTCGACATTCTGTTGGTCGGATAATAATGGTTCTCCGTCATCAACTGTAAAATCGTCGTCAGGCACTGGTACAAGGTATTTAAACACTCTTCCCATATGATTAAGTAACGAATGATAATCAATTGATAATTTAATTTCATCAACTACCACATTCGTGTTTTCACTCGGAACAAGAAGCGTCGTCTCTTGTTGAATCTCTTCATTTTTATGAATATCCATGGTTTTAGACTCGTCAGGTATTACATATGGAATATATTCATAACTATAAGTGTGATTACCGTCCGATGTAAAACCGTAGTTCGGGTGTGATTCATAAATATACTTTTTACTGTAAAACGGACTCCTACCACTAATAAGCAAAAGGCACTTATCTTTTGGTAGTTTACTTATTTCAGCCGCATCTAACAGTTCTCGGCCAACGACATCCCAATTATGCGAAGAGCTACCTTGCTTACTCCGCGTTCTACCGGTCGTCTTTTTATCATATGTACCCTTACCAAGTCTTTTAGATATGTATTCCAAGGTATCCATGTGGTTTATTCCGCCGAGAAATAGGGTTGAGTTGCAATTATCAATTATGACACCCCATTCGTCTTTGTACATATTTTTTATCTGTTCAAGGCTTTGAAGAATGGGGATAATTCCTATACCAAAAGAACGGGCATATGCCAGTATCTTAACAAAATTCGGAATCGTACAAGTATTCGCAAATTCATCAAGGATGAACCGTACAGGTACTGGCAATTTTTGACCATCGTGTTTATGTATTTCAGTCGCGCAGTGTTGCAGTTCTTGAAACATCTGCGTGAATAGCATACCTGCAACAAAATTAAAAGTAGAGTCAGTAGGCGGCACAACAACAAATATAGCCATTTTTTTTTCGCCTAGCATATTTAAGTTCATCGTGTCATAACTAAATAGTCTACGCACAGCAGATGTTCTAAAAGGTGCGAGCCGCGCGACTGCGGATATTACGATAGATTTTGCTGTTTTTCCGCTTGCCTTTGAACGGAACTCTTTATATTGCTGTACACCTATATGGTCAGTTCCGTGTTCTTTTTCAAATATTTTGGCGAAATAATCAAGATCGCTATCGTATTTGTCTTCTTCTTCTTTAATCTGCAACATGCCTATCAGTGCAAGAACGGTACTCATATTTCTCTCAGGCATTATGAATCCGTCACATGTAAAGAAGAATATTGCCTGTAAAAACAGTCTTTCAGCTTTTTCCCAGAATGGATCGCTAGCATTTCTTTTTTCTCCGCCATCTGTATTAATAATAATTGTTTCAATCAACATTAAAACGCGCTCTTCATACCCGTCACGATCTGAGTGTATATAAATAAAAGGATTATAGCCGTCTGACTTGGCTTTATTATCAAGATTTAGTACCCGTATGTCATATCCCTGAAATTCAGTTAAAAAATAACCACACTTTTCCAATATTTCACCTTTGGGATCGGTTACAACATAAGAGCTATGTGCTTGCAATATATTCGGTATGACGAAACTACGTGTTTTACCGCTTCCTGAGCCCCCTAATATAAGAATGTTATTATTTAATTTGTTGTTATAAATGCTTATCCGTTCTGAGGAGGTTAATATTTGATCAGCATTTTTATACTTATTATTTAAAGCTTTCTTTTTCCCCTTTCCATAGTAAAATTGTTTAAGAGATTTTCGATAAGATTTATGCGCTTGTTTCAAACACTTATCTTTTTCTTGTTTATTTAGAAGTTTTTTGTGGTATCGACTTCTTATAACCTCGATATAATTATTGTGCTGTTCTTTAAGCTTCAATGGCGTCCAAGCTTCTAACTTAGCGTGTCTTACCATATTTTTAACTTTTATTGTAATTTGCCTTTTTTCCTCTTTATAAAAAGATTTATCGGCAGTACCATTCTCTATACGTAATTCCTCAGCGTTATTTAACCTCCGAAGATAATGATTTTTTAGCAATGCTCCGTTTATTTCGCATTCCTTGTAAACTTTCCTTTTTACAAAATGACGGGTTATAAAAAATTTGGTTTTAATATTTTTTTTTATTTCTTCTTTGAGAATATTAATGGCAAATAAATCCTTAATATCGTTGACATTACCCCATTTGGCAGTGCCATGTTCTTTTCCGGCAATTGTGTTCTTTTTCGAAGTTGATATGTATGCAACAGTAATGAACCATCCGAACATACTCCATAGCAACCAGTTTGGGCTAAATTTATTCCACTCAAAATTAAACGGATTATTTAATCGTTCGTTAAACACTTCTAAAAAATTGTTTAATACTACAAATAAACCACTATCTGTATACTCTTGAATGTCAGCATACGCAGCGGCACTATGCGCGGCGAAAAAAATAACCATGAGTAAGGTTCCCATAACAAACACAAAACCAATACCGGTCTTTTTTTTGGGCTCCAATATATCAACCTCGTTTCATACTCACCGTGAGCAAAGCACGCCTTATTCTGTACTCAGTGTGTACAAAAATTATCTCTTTCGTTACTCACCGTGAGTAAATTTACCTTATATGTTTCATTGGGGAATTCTTCATGTTAAGTTCTTTATTAACCTCTTTGTCTACCGCATCCATACCTTTTGAGCCTTGAACAGACCGGTCATCTTGAATTTGTCCATGATAATCGACCATGCTATGTTTATTTTTGTCATTTACCTCACTAATGCGTTCATCACGCTTTTCATCCGACCTAAGCATGTTCGTTGTTTTATCAAGCCGATTTCCTGTTTCAAGTTCGTTCAATTTCGTATTCTCTAATACAACAGGAGCTTCAACTCTGCTTAATTGTTCAGCCTGTACAGCGTTTATCATTTTTCTTTCCTTTATCAATTTAGCTTCTTCTTGTAAAGCAACCTGGTAATTTTTATGTACTTTATTATACTCATCAATATATTTCGAAAATTCAGGTGTGCCTTGTGCAGCTAACATTTGGGCATACGTGATAGATACCTGATTCTCATATTTTTCTAAATCTTTATAGACAGATATTTGCTTATTGATTAAATTTGCCTCAGCATCTCGGGATTCTGCTAATACTGTATTTGTCTCATTTACATTTCCAGCTTCCGAACGATTCTTTGATAACTGTCCTTCAAGTGAAGCCTGGATAACGGAAAAGTCCCTGCTCTTCCATTGCTCATTATTGTTTAAATGTCCAAGCTTTGTCGCGTTCTGAGTTAAATAATTCTGCACAAACCTTTCATACTCAGCAGCGTCATAGAATTTGAAAACATGATCTCCAATGCCGCCCGCAGTTCTCATAGCGTTTTTTTGCGTATCCCAATATCCAAGCGGACGACCGTCAAATCGTCCATCATGTGTGTGGTATACCTGTGTTTTGTCATTAAATACCCAATAGTTAGTTTTGATATATGGCTGGTTTTTGTAGGTATCCATGTAGCTATGACATACAATATGTTTTGTTGGATCTATGGCATCAGCAATTATGTATTTAGCGTCTTTGTCTATTTTCTTTCCAGTAATTCTATTAATAGCTTCGTCGAATGATATTTTGGCTTTTGAATCATCTCTCATAGCAGTTGCTATAATGCCGTCTGCCTGTTTATCGTTAAAATCGTAGCAATGCCCTTCCTGTATATTCTTCCGTTGCCTTCGTAATTCCTCAAGATCGATCTTATCCTGTTCAGATAGGTTTTCTTTTCCTTTACTCAAAATATCCATCATTTTATTGTCAATAAATTCAATTCTCTTTTCGTCATTCATTAAGTCAATGAGCTTTGCGATCTTATGCAAATCCTCTTGTTTGCATTCAACAATATAATTCTTACGATTATTTAGTGTTAACTCACGGCTGTCCACTAATGCAGATATGATTATCCCTTCACGTTTGCAATGTGCGACTAACTCTTTAAATTCTTTCTTGGTTAGTGAAATATCGGTTACCGTCAAGGGAACACCGGCTTTTATTAAGTCCTCATGTTTTACAAAACCGGCTTTTCCCTCAATTTTTTCAATCAAGTTTTTGCGTTCAAATTCATTTTTAGCTTCTTTTACTTTTAATTTATTAAGTTTTCTTTCAGGCGCGTTCTTCCATATCTCATATATTTTATTGATTAAAGCCAGCAATGCTTCAATTATCTTAGCGACAATACCGCTCCCGGCTTGTACGACATTGATGCCTAGCTGCATAGCAGAGTTACTTACCTCACTTCCAAAATCGGACATGCGAAAACTCCCCTCTGTTTCATCACCTTATTGCCAATACACTATTCTATATAATAATAATACCATATAAGTGTATTGCTAATACACTATAGTCAGTATATAATATTGTGGTGATTTTTGTCAATCATTCTGATTAATTTATTTTTGATGGGAACTAATGTAGGCTGAGGTCGTCCCTTTTAGCATATAACCTTTAACGGTTGCCGGTTCACTTTATTTACTTGACAAGCAATTTAAAATCAAGTAAACTGTTAACATACATTTTTTAATGTTAACATATGTTAACGTATTAATTTTAATGTGTTAACACTGATTGATAATATATAAATAATGTTAACATGGGAGGATTTTTATTATGGCTGAAACGTTAGGTATAAGGGCAAGCCAAGAACTACAATCGAGATTCAAGCAATTCGCTGAGGAAAGCGGCTTAGGAAACCATAGTGATTTTTTAGCTCATTTACTCACATTACATGCGGTAAGCGAAGCTGTTAACCGTGTACCGACGTTAGAGGGAGCTGCGACGGCTGTGACCGATATGTCAGACCGTGTATGTAAAATTCTTATTGGTACTGCTGAAACTATTTCTATGAATCAAGAAAAATTAAAGGCTGAAACAGAATCTCAAATTCAAGAACATCGGCAAGAAGCAGATAAAAAGATTATGAAATTAACTAATGAAATTGAAAATTTAAAAAATACACTTGAAGAATTTACATCTATCAATAAAAACATGGAAAATGAAATTCAAAATATGAAAAATGAATTGATATCAAGCGGGGAACATGAAAAAGACTTAGTTCGTGTGATTGATGATAAGATAACAATCATTAACGGAAATAATGAAAAGATTATCGGATTAGAAAAGAAATTGAGACTTCAAGATGAGCTTATAAAAGGCGCTACCGATGCGCAGTCCGAGCTCGATTTCCTTCGCATGAGTAATAAAGAAAGAACGCTAGAAATCAGAAATCTCGAATTTGAAAAAGAAAAAGCCCTTAATGATCTTGAAAATACGTTAAGAAATCTATTGAATGAACAGCAAACCCGGCATAATGATGCTGTATCTGATTTTGAAAAGCGATTAATGGAAAAGGAAAAAACTTTAATCGAGCTTGAAAAAAGGCTGAGAAATGAAATGGGGGAATTGCAAAACCAATATGCTTCTAATATAAACATATATGAAAAAAAAGTAATGTCCTTACTTGACGAACTTGAACGCCGCTCACCTAGAATTCCATCACCGGAGAGCTAAAAGCCTAAAAGCATTAGGGAGAGAATAAAATGGGCAATTATGATGACTTAAAATTATTCAGTGTTGGCATGGTTGATGATATTTGGGCAAATGGTGTAGATGGAGCGTTTATGGATTTTACAGGAAATTATTTACTGCTTTATGTATTTCTATCAAATATCTCCGATGAAGAAATGACAGGATATGGCGCAGATAGCCGTTTTAACATTCGTTTTGTTGAAAAAGATGACATTTGCTTTTTCATCACCAAATTTGAATTATGTAGTACAATAGACTGTCCTTTTAGTCCTTGTATTTATGATAATCCCCCCTCTTATGATAATCCACCAGAAGAAGGGCAGGGATTAGCATTACATATTTTCCTTATCGAAAGTACAAAAGGTGAGTTAAAGTGTATTCGTACAATTGGGTTGGGTCATGAATTTTCGTTAAATTGGCGAGAGTGGTATTTACAAGCCTTAACTAAGTCTATATCAAAAGATGAGTATAAAAAGCGTATAGATAATATTTACAATACCTATACGACAATAGATTTATATGCGGAAGGTAAGACAAGAAGCTTTTCAATATAATTCGTAGAACTGTATCGTATCCTCGGTGGTGAATTAAAACGCTCATAATGACGCATCTCTCTGTATTGTATACATCTGTGAAGTTTCAGAAAACACGGCGTCGTCCTGCGGGTCGTCCTTTTACGAATACGGGGGATAAACAGAGGGGTTTGAGAGCATTCCGGAGCGTCCGGGCGTATAAAAGCCCGGGGCGATCCTCAGTGTAAATTAGCGCGGCAGCCGACTGATGGCGGCCGTGTCTCCATGGCTGACAGGATGTTCCGCAACGTCCAAACATACGAAAGCTCGGTGCGATCTCTGGCGTCATTCTGTGGGTCTTCTGGCTGCATTTATGTGGCGGCTAGGGCTTGCCGGAATATCCGGACGTATAAAACCAGGGCGGTTC
>Ga0209737_10002044_pt1 | contig 14181 bp, 8 predicted proteins | sample TergutCu122P3_FD_187284 | JGI IMG/M metagenome (GOLD analysis project Ga0209737, IMG submission 187284) | Cubitermes ugandensis P3 segment gut microbial communities from Kakamega Forest, Kenya - Cu122 P3 (SPAdes) (version 2) | ecosystem: Host-associated > Arthropoda: Insects > Digestive system >...
GGTATGTCCCAGCGCAGCCGCCATCGCCTCGATACAGGTGCGCGTCACGTTGTTGTACGGGTCTTGCTCGGTAAGGCTCCATCCCGACGTTTGCGAGTGCGTGCGCAACATCAGCGATTTGGGATTTTTCGGATTGAACTGCTTCACGATTTTCGCCCAGAGCATCCGCGCAGCGCGCATCTTGGCTATTTCCATGAAATGGTTCATCCCCACGCCCCAGAAAAATGACAGGCGCGGCGCAAAATCGTCGATGTCCATGCCTGCGTTGACGCCCGTACGAAGGTATTCCCAACCGTCGGCAAGCGTGTACGCCATTTCGATGTCGTTGGTGGCACCCGCTTCCTGCATGTGGTAACCCGAAATGGAAATGGAATTGAACTTGGGCATGTTTTGGGCTGTATACGAAAAAATGTTGCCGATGATGCGCATGCTCATCTCGGGCGGGTAGATGTAGGTATTGCGTACCATGAACTCCTTGAGGATATCATTTTGGATAGTACCTGTAAGTTCGTCGAGTCTTACTCCTTGTTCGAGCGACGCCACGATATAGAATGCCAACACCGGCAACACAGCTCCATTCATAGTCATTGACACAGACATTTGTTTTAGCGGAATCTGGTCAAATAAAATTTTCATGTCCTCCACGCTGCAAATCGACACGCCTGCTTTGCCCACATCGCCTGCCACACGTTCGTGGTCGGCGTCGTAGCCGCGATGTGTAGCGAGGTCGAAGGCTACCGACAGACCTTTCTGCCCTGCAGCAAGGTTGCGGCGGTAGAAAGCGTTCGATTCTTCGGCAGTGGAAAAACCAGCATACTGACGAATCGTCCAGGGACGCATCACGTACATGGTGGCATACGGACCACGCAGGAACGGCACGATGCCGGCGGCATAGTTCAGATGCTCCATGCCTTCGAGGTCGGAGGCGGTGTACACGAGCTTCACGGGAATTTGCTCCGTTGTTTGCCAGATTGTTCCGTCATATTCGGATTTGTCCGATGGTAGGGAGGTTTTGAAATTGATGGTTTTAAAGTCAGGCTTCATTTATTTTTGTTTTTCGATTGATATATATTCTTATCACACTTGAGATCAGGATAAACACTAAACCGATTTTACACAATGTCTCACCAAGTGATATGTGAAAAAAAACTACTAAAATCACTCATGTAATCATCAATAAAATTGCAAGTGAAATTGCTAATTTTTCAACGATTGTATAAGTGTTGGAACTGTTCATGTCTTTTTTTTATTAAATATTTTGTATTTACTCTGTGGTTCTCCGCGTCTTCTCTGCGGGTCTCTGTGTAACTAACTATATTACGAAGAGGTGCGCGGAGAAGACGCGGAGGTGCGCGGAGATGATTTACTAAATTTTTAATTTTTTCTGATATTCCTCCAACGCTTCCACTACATTCTGTCCCGCATAGATAAAATTCTCTATCCCTGCGGCTTTGAGTTCTTCCACGATGGTTTTCGGGTAGCCTGCCAGCACGAGGATGCCCTTGCCTTTGGCGGCTGCTACAAATTGTGGCGCAAGCGCAGGATATTCTTCGTCGCTGCTGCACAGCACGATGATGTCGGATTGGGCTTGCACGGCGGCTTCCACACCTTCTTCCACAGTGTCAAAGCCGTTGTTGTCTATTACCTCAAATCCGGCAACGGCGAAGAAATTACATGCAAAACCCGCGCGGGCTTTCCGCATGGCCAAATTGCCGATGGTGAGCATGAATACTTTAGGGCGCTTAGCACTACATTCTGTTTTCAGGCGCATATCCTCAAAAGGTTCGCCAAGACGTAATGATTCAACCGGTTCTGCAATTTTTTCTTCGAGACACGATACGGCACAACGATATGGCCTGATTTGGTCTTTCATCATCTCGCCCGTATTGGCATACTGATTGGTTCCCAAAAGAATTTCCTTGCGCGATACAACAGCGGCGCGGCGTTTGGCTGCGCTTTCCTTCACCTGATGCTGAATAAAACCGTCTTTCATGGCGGCGATGTAACCACCTCTGTCTTCTATTTCGAGGAAAAGTTTCCATGCGTTATCTGCTATCGAAGCGGTAAGGTTTTCGATGTAATACGAGCCTGCCGTCGGATCAATAACCATATCCAATCTAACTTCTTTCCTAAGTATTATCTGCTGATTGCGTGCGATACGTTCCGAAAAAGCGTCAGGATGACGATACGCTGCATCGAAGGGGCGCACCCAAAGCGAATTGACGCCCACAATAGCGCCCGACATGGCTTCGGTGGCGGTGCGCAAAAGGTTCATATATGGATCGTATACAGTCAGGTTCCATTCGGCTGTTTCGCCGTGAATGTACATGCGGGCGTCAGCAATGCAATTGGGGTCAAAAGCCTTCACAATGTTTGCCCAAAGCAGACGGGCGGCGCGGAACTTGGCGATTTCCATAAAATAGTTCGACCCGATAGCAAAGCGAAAATGCAATCGTCTGGTCACCTCGTCAACCGGATAACCGGTGGCAGTGATTAACGACAGGTATTCGCTGCCCATTGTCATCGCATAAGCCAACTCTTGTACCAGCGTAGCGCCGGAGTTCTGGAAATGAGCGGCGTCCACGCATATCACACGAAATTCCGTCAGTTTCTTTGACAGTTCCATCAGTTTTTTTACGGTATCCACCGGAAAATCTTTGCTTCCGTAAAAACATCCGCAAACAGCCAGGCGTCCCAGCGGGTCATAAAACATTGAACCGCATAATCGTTCCGGTCCACAGTCTTTGTTTTCGGCATCTGCCAGCATGGCTTCAAGTACTTTTAACGAGTTGACGCCCGCATCGAAATGTATGGGAGTACAGCCACTGCAAATGTTCTCTAACAGGACGGGAATGTCAATATCTTGCTCCATGCCCTTGCCATAAACAGAAAATCCAATTGCTTCGACTCCATGCGCGACAGCATCAAGCGCTTTTTTGTTGGTTTCGATGGCGTCTTTGATCGAGAAATCCTGACAAATCTGCCAATGATTGACGAAATCACAGTTACCCCTCACATAGGGAAATTGCCCAGGCAACACATTCAAATACTCCAATCCGGCAAGGTCTTCGCTACGATAGTAGGGACGCACCGGAAAACCTTCATTGGTGCACCATACCAACTTCTTTTCGTAATCGGCGCCTTTCAGGTCAAGAGCGATTTGCTCCTCCCATTGCGCTGTGCTTACCGGCGGAAATTCAGAAAACAGTTTTTTATTTGACATTAGTTCTTTAATATTTCTATTTTACGGCAAATGTAGGTGTTTTTTTGATAAAAACTTATTTTTTGTAGTTTTGCATCAAAATCACAGCATGTATTTTTATGGATAACAGACTGTCAATATCAACAATAGAAAGGCAAAACGTGCTCAATAACCGTTTTGCTGTGGAGGCAATTCAAAAAGCGCTGAATGTGGAAGCGATTTTTTTTGATGGCCAGTACTGCTTTACCAAACAAATGGTAGCAGATTTTTACGGGGTGGATGAGAAAACCATCAACAGGTATCTCAAAAGCCACGAAAAGGAATTAAAGCATAACGGATATTTTTTAAGTAAGGGTAAAATGCTGAAAGAGTTAAAATTGCATTTTGCTAGGGACATTAATGTCCCTAGCAAAACAACAATAGTTGGCTTGTTCAATTTCCGGGCATTTCTCAATATCGGAATGTTGCTTTCGGAAAGTGAAAAAGCAAAACAGGTGCGCAATTTGATACTGGATATTGTGATTGCGACGCTCCATGAGCGCACAGGCGGCGGGACAAAGTACATCAATCGTCGTGACGTAAACTATGTGCCCAGCGCAATCGCCGAAATTAATTACCGAAAATCGCTTACTTCGGCTATCAACAAGTGTGTTGACGGACATCAAACGATGAAGTACGCCCAAATAACCGACAAAATTTTCAAGGCTGTTTTCAAAGAAAATGCCAAAGAGTACCGCGAGATATTGAGATTGAAGGATAACGACAAACCCCGCGAAACCATGTATTCGGAAGTACTTTTGATGATTGCCGCTTTTGAAAACGGCGTAGGATATGAAATTCGGGAAAAATTTAAGTCAAATGGCGAACAACTTTTGTCGATACAGGAGGTTTACGATATTATTGACAAATTTGCCGAACATCCTTTTCAACAACCACATCTAAACGATGCGCGAACAAAAATGGCTTCGCGCGATTTGAGTTTTCGCGACGCTTATCACGGAAACATTGCCGAATATCTAAAAGCCGTAACACCAGAAGAATATGAACGGTTTATCGGTAGCGAATCCATTGATTTTGACGCCATTCTGGAAGCAAATACGGATGTTTTGAAACGTCTAAAACAAGGTGCAGATGAATGAAATACAATATATTTCTTACGATGAAGCGTTGAGTGTCTATCAAAAAACGATAGAAAAGAGCGGTGGCGGTTTTTCGGGCATTCGCGATGAAGGCGGTATCAAAAGCGCTTTGGAATTTGTACAAAATGACTTGTATTACCCCGATTTTATAACAAAACTCACATATTTGGTGTTCCGCTTTTGTTCGGGACATTTTTTCATGGATGGTAACAAACGCATTGCCCTTACGCTTGGAACATATTTCCTGCACAAAAACCGTCATTACTGGGCGGCAACACAATTCATGCAACGTTTGGAAGCCATTATTTATCACGTTGCTGCATCGCATATTGACGATGAATTATTGCTGCGAATCATAAATTGTGTAGTAGATTGTAGCGACTTTGACGAAAATCTAAAAATTGACATCATTCATGCCATGCAAAAAGGGGAAATCAGTAATTTTGACGAAAAAGTTGAAGAAGAAATCATCCACAAAAAACCATGAAAATTTTCCGTCATTTCAGAAAAAACATATCCCTGCGAATGGTAAATTTTGCAGGGTTATCCATTATGTTTGCCTGTTTGTTGCTTTCGGCGGGCTATATCAAACGTGAGTTGAGTTACGACCGGCACCATGCCAAAGCCGACCGTATCGTGCGCTTGACGTTACAGTTTGACGATGAACCCGTTGACGGGCGCACTTGGGGTAATGCCCTCAACGCTGTATTGCAGCAAATTCCAGAAATTGACCGGACGGTGAAGATGCGCCATGTCAATACTGCAGTGATGACTTATCAGGGAACGCAACGAATCATCAACGATTTTTTCATGGTCAATCGCGATTTTCTTCAAGTATTCGACGTCCCACTGTTGCTGGGCGACAAAAACGATGCGCTGCAACGAAGTGGACAGATATTAATCAGCGAAAGTTATGCACGGCAACTGTTAGGTACGCTCAACCATGACGAAATGATGATGTCTGAATTATTCATAGAAGGTAGACAGGTTACGGGTACTACTGTTTTCGTTTCAGGAATATTCAAAGACATTCCGGAAACCTCACATTTTCATACCGATATATTGCTGCATCTTCCCGACGATGCAGAAGTGTTTGCTTATACGTATTTGTTGTTGAAGAACCAAACGGATAATAAAGCATTAGCGCAAAAAATAACCCATCTTATCGAAGAAAAAGAACTGTTTAAACGCTCAAAAACCCGCATTCTTTTGATGCCGCTCACTGATATTCATCTTCACAGCCATAACCTGCGTGAAATGAGCGTTAATGGCAATATTCATTACATTTACCTGGTTGCTGGCGCCAATGTGCTTTTGCTGGTAGTGGTGCTGTTTAATTTGTGGTTGAATGCAAGTTTAATTTTTGCACATAATCGTCGATATTATCAAATATTGCGGATGTGCGGTGCGGCTACATCCGAAGTATTCAAAGATGAAGCCCTGTCTGCTTTGCTACTGGGAATTTTGTCAAGTATTGCGGGAATATTGGCGGCCTTTTACATATCATCATCCGGATATTTTTCCACTCAAATCGCTTTCTTTGAAACAGTTGTGTTGTGCCTGATATTTTTGCTGTCAGTTGTTGCCGTGTCGCTTTTGCCGGCGCTGAAAGGTATTTCTTACACATTGTTTCTCAATACTAACATGGATTTGAAACCCGTCAGGTTTTCCTATTCGAATGTCAAATGGATGTTAACGGCGCAATATGCCGTGGTGATGATTGTAATCATTCTCGCCTTTGGCATCAACAAGCAGATGAATCTGGTAAAGGATACACAAGTGGGTGGAAACGAACGAAATATTCTTGTCTTGAATGAACAGCCCGAACAAATACAGGTAAAATATGAGTTGCTGAAAACGGAGTTGCTGAAACACACCGAAATAGAAGCCGTTACTTCATCGTATCAATTGCCCGGCGATGCCATACGCGATGGTATCCGCGTGAGAAGAGAAGACAGTATGGATTGGCAATGGTTACCCATCATGATTGCAGGGGAGGATTTTCTTCCGTTTTTTGGCATTTGGACGATTGCCGGACTGGGATTTTCTTCCGCAAAGTATGATTATCCAACCGAAACTACCCTATTAATCGACCGCATTGAACATCAAAAATTTTCGGAACATATCGAAGAATACGTTATCAACCGGAAGGCTTTAAAGATACTCGGGTTCAACACTCCCGAAGAGGCAGTCGGCGAAATGTTGCGGATTGAGCACGGAGTGATTGACTATTTTCGCCGGGGCGTAATTGTAGGCGTAACAGACGATTTCAATTACACAGGATTGTACGAAGAAACCATCCCATTGCTAATGATGCAACGTCGCTGGTTTCAAGGGGGCATTATGATACGGCTTGCTCCCGACCGTTTTGCGCAAGCCCGCGCCGTTTTTGAAAAGGTTTGGAGTGATGTTATTCCCGACTTTCCTGCTGATTACGCTTTTATGAACGATGTATTTGGCCGGATGTACCGCAACGAAATGAACGCGCAACGGTTGGTGTACGTTTTTTCGCTATTGTGTTTTGCTGTTGCCGATTTGGGATTGATTATCTTTATGGCGTTTATCATACGGCGGAGGACGAGAGAGATTGGCATTCGGAAAGTCTTCGGGGCAAGCGTTGGCGGCATCCTCCGAATGCTCAACATGGATTTTATACGGTACATTGTGTTGGCTTTCGCGATTGCGGTTCCTGTGGCATGGTATGTCATGTACCGCTGGTTGGAGCGGTTTGCCGCCCGTACATCGCTCGACTGGTGGATATTTGTCCTGGCAGGATTGGTTGTTTTGATGCTATCGGTGGTTTCCGTTTCTTTGCAAAGTTGGCATGCGGCGAATAAAAATCCGGTGGAAGCGATTAATAGACCGTAAGACCGTAAGACCGTAAGACCGTAAGATGGTAAGATGGTAAGACCGTAAGATGGTATGAAAGATTTACAGGTTTTTTGCAGTTGTTGGTAAAAAGAATTATGTTTGCGCTGAAAAATTTTATGTGTAGATAATAACAATCAAAAATAAATTAAAATGATCAAAACTGAAAATCTTCAAAAAGTCTTCCGGACGGAAGAAGTGGAAACATGGGCGTTGAACGACGTCAGTTTAGACATTGCCGCCGGCGAGTTTGTCGCTATCATGGGGCCGTCGGGATGCGGTAAATCCACGTTGCTCAATATTCTTGGGCTGTTGGACAATCCAACAGGAGGCGCCTATATCCTTAACGGAACGGAAGTGAGTACATTTCCCGAACGGCAACGCACGCGATTGCGCAAAGGCGTCATCGGGTTTGTGTTTCAAAGTTTCAACCTTATTGAGGAGTTGAGCGTGTTTGAAAACATCGAACTACCGTTGCTCTACATGGGTGTTCCGTCTGCCGAACGCAAAACCAAAGTGCAGGCGGCAATGGAAAGGATGCAAATCACACACCGCGCTAAGCATTACCCGCAACAACTGTCGGGAGGACAGCAACAGCGTGTAGCCATCGCCCGCGCCGTAGTAGCCGGACCAAAAATCATCCTCGCCGACGAACCAACAGGTAACCTCGACTCGAAAAACGGAAAGGAAGTGATGAATCTGCTTACCGAACTGAACAGGGAAGGAACTACTGTAATTATGGTGACCCACAGTCAGCACGATGCGGGTTATGCAGGGCGGATCATCAATCTGTTCGACGGACAGGTGGTGACGGAAGCAAGGCTATAAGAAATGGATGTAATTTTAAAAAAGAAACACCCTGTTATACGATTTAAGTATTACATTGCAGGGGGTGTTGTGTTTATAGCGTTCCTGGTTTATGTGATTGTGGCTTCGGCAGGGCCACGGCGGCTACGCTACGAAATCGACAAACTGACCATTGCTGAAGTGCAAAAGGGAAAATTTTTGGAATATTTGGACGTGGAAGGGACAGTGCAACCTATACTTACGGTGAAACTGAACGCGCTTGAAAGCGGAACCGTGTTGCGTATCATTGCCGATGAAGGCAACATGCTGGCTCCTGGCGACACTATTCTTATCCTTCAAAATCCCGATTTGGTACGCAGCATTGGAGACGAACGCGATGAACTGGAAAAGAAACGCATCACTTTCAGCGAACGCGAAATACAAATGCAACGCAGAACCTCGGAGTTGAAACGAAAAACAATAGAAACGGCTTACAACCTGCGGCGCATCGGCAAACAATACGAATTGAGCAAGGCGGAATTTGGGATGGGCGCCAGCAGCAGAGCGCAGTTGGAACTGGCGGAAGAAGAATTTAATTTCAACAGTGCGAACACCGCGATGTTACTGGAGGAATTGCAGCACGATTCGTTGATGAACGTCATTCAGACAAGTCTGATGCAGAACGATTTCCAGCGCGAAAAGCGACGTTTCGAACGCAGCCGCGAACGATTAGACCATCTGACAGTACGGTCGCCCATAGCAGGTCAATTGAGTTTTGTGAATGTTATTCCCGGCGAACGGGTATCGGCAGGAAATAGCATTGGCGAGTTGAAGGTAATTGACCGCTTCAAAATCAACACACGTGTAAGCGAGTATTATATCGACCGGATCACTACCGGATTGTCGGCTACCATCGTTCATCAAAACCGGAAATTGCCGCTGCGCATCACAAAAATCAATCCCGAAGTGAGAGACCGTAATTTTGCCGTCGACCTCGTGCTGCTCGACGAAATACCCGAAAACACGCGCATCGGTATGACTTACCGCATTCAGATTGAACTTGGCCAGCCCGAAGAGGCATTGGTTATCCCCAGAGGCAGTTTCTTTCAGGCAACGGGCGGACAGTGGATTTTCCGTATCAACGAAACAAGCGACAAAGCAACCAGAGTCAATATCACCATCGGAAGGCAAAACCCGCAGCAATACGAGATTTTAGACGGACTGAAACCCGGCGACCGCGTTATTGTGTCGGGATATGATAACTTTGGCGATGCAGCGGAAATTGTGCTGAAATAAGACCGTAAGACTGTAAGATGGGAAGACCGTAAGAATTAAAAATAATGTCATGGAAAGTAAACGATTGAAATTGCCAATTGGAATTTATACCTTTGAAAAACTGCGGACAAAGGGATGTTTATATGTTGATAAGACAAAATATCTTATCAATCTAATCGATCAGGGAGAAATCTATTTCCTTGCCCGTCCTCGAAGATTCGGGAAATCGCTCACCGTTTCAACTTTTGACGCGCTGTTTTCGGGAAAAAAAGAACTTTTCAAAGGGCTTTATGCGGAGGAGTTTTTGAATCGTCCCGATTTTCAACCAGGTCCGGTTATTCGGTTGGATATGAGCAAGGTGATCACCAATCGCGGAATAGATGAAATAGAAAATACGATTTCAAAGCAAGTTAAGACTATTGCAAGGAAATTGGGGGTATCATTATCCGAAAGTAAGTTGCCGGGAAGTCTGTTTGAAGATTTGATTGTTAACACGGCAGAAAAATATGATCAAAAGGTAGTCATATTAGTGGATGAATACGACAAACCCTACACCGATTTTGTAGACGACCCCGATATGGCTGAAAAAGTGCGCGATGTATTGAGAAACTGTTACATACACATCAAAGCAAACGATGAATATATTCGTTTTGTTTTTATCACAGGCATTTCCAAATTCGCTCGATTCGGCGTTTTTTCTACTTTAAATACGCCATTAGACATTTCCATTTCGCCGAAATATGCCGGAATATGCGGTTATACGGAAGAAGAAATCATCCGGTTTTTTCCGGATTATTTAGAAGAAACGGCCAACAGTATGCAAATTTCCACTCTGGAATTGATGGATAAAATGCGCTATTACTACAATGGTTTTTCATTCGACAGCAACGCTGAAACAAGACTTTACAATCCGTATTCGACCTTGTCGTTTTTTGAAAACAAGAAATTTTTTAACTACTGGATTGATACAGGTAAACCCAAATTCATTGCCGACTATATGAAGCACCGGAATTTAACGGTTGAGCAATTCCGTCAGTTCCCAATAACATGGGATTTTGCCAGAAGTCCCGGCGATGTGGATACAACTCCTCCGGAAGGTTTTTTGTATCAAAGTGGATACTTGACTTTGCGCAAGGGTATTACTGATGACCTTTCGTTAGATTACCCCAATACAGAAGTGCTAAACTCAATGTCTGAATTAGTTACACAAAATATATTACGATACAGGGATGAAAATTATAGCCTTTGCCGTACTGAGTTGTTAAACGGCTTAACAAATAAAAATCATGAAAAGGTGATTGGCGCTTTCAACCGTTTGCTGGCATGTATTCCCTACGATGATTATACAGCCGCTGCCAGACAAAGTATTTCGAATAACGACTATGATATGAAACCGCAGGAATGGCTGTACCGTACTGCTATACTGTCATTTTTACAGGGTTGCGGCGTGGTGGTAGCCGCCGAGATGCACACTAACAAGGGACGCCCCGATTTGGTCATTTCTTATAAAGGTAACTTGTGGGTAATTGAAATCAAAGTAGCGCATGAAAGCGAAACCGCCGAGCAAAAAGCCGAAGAAGCCTACCGGCAAATCTTAACAAAGAATTATGCATCGCCTTATCCTCATGCATTTTATCTTGGCCTGGCTATTGATGATACAGCGCGGCAGATAACCGCTTCGCGAATAAGACCGTAAGATGGTAAGATGGTAAGATGGTAAGATGGTAAGACCGTAAGAAAATCAAAAATAATCAATCATCAATCAAAAATATGTTCACACATCACCTCAAAATGGCCTTCCGTAACCTGCGGAAGTACAAAACACAAAACTTCATCAGTATCATTGGGTTGGCAATCGGGTTTGTATGTTTCTCTTTTTCGGCTTTATGGATCAGATATGAAATGAGTTTCGACAGTTTTCATCCGAATGCTGACAGGATTTATCGCGTAAATACGGCTCTTTTTAAATGGAATACTGTTGAATCCGGTAGCAACGCCTCAACACAAGGTGGAACTTCCTACCAGTTATCCAATTGGCTAAAATCCAATTATCCGGAAATAGAGGAAGCCTGTGCAGTACTAATTCAGGGATATGAACTGTTTATAACTTTGTATCTTGACCAAAACTTTGGCAAAATTTTTGATTTGAACTTGCCTGAAGATTTTTTTCTACAAGGAGACGCAGATAAGCCGATGGCAGTAATACCTGAATTTGAAGCAACAGCAGAATCCATAAAAGAACAGAGAAATTTGAATGTCCGAATAACGACAATACCCCACTGGCCTGAAAATACCAATTTTAAGTTCAATTCGATTATGCCTATAACCCGTCGTTTTAACGATGCACAACTGAAAAACTGGAATTTAAGGGAATTTGAGATATACATATTGGTACATAGAGGAGTGGATATGCAAATGCTTAAAAAAAAATTGGATAAAGTTGAGTTGCCGGAATGGGATATTCCAATATCCCTTGTTTTGTCGCCGTTGAAACAACTTCGGTATAAAGATCCGACAGGGAACATGCAATCCGATATAAAATTCGCTCATATTCAAATCTTTGCAATTGCAGGGTTATTGGTTATTGTTTGTTCCTTGTTTAATCACCTGACACTGTATGTTACCCGTGTGCGGATGAGGTTGCGCGAACTTGCTTTGCGCAAGGTGAACGGCGCAACCGACTGGCAAATTGCCGCTACGCTCTATACCGATTTTCTTTTGGTCATTGTGCTGTCACTTGTTGTCGGCTTTATGTTGATGGCTTTGTTGCTTCCAACTTTCAGGGAATATGCCACCATTGGAAACAACAATGTTAGTATTTATACAGAACTTGCGCTTTATGCGACTTTATTGATTGCGTGCGGTTTTATTGTGGGCGGTTTTCCTGTTTTGTATTTCAGGAGGCAAGCCTTGAATGATGGAATTAAGGGATCCGGCAGCCCCGGTTCACGTAATCTGTTCAGAAAGAGCAGTCTGTTGATACAGTTGATCATCAGCCTTGGAATGATGTTTTGTGCCGCTGTTTTCATCAAACAGATACATTATTTACATCATACTGACATGGGTATCAGTCGTCGTAACATAGCCTCTGTGCAAGCATGTTCTCATAATATTTTATTGCTTCCTCCTTATGCAGACCAAATCAAACAAGTTCCTGGAATCGTTGACGCTATACCAATTGACAGAAATGCTTTTCTTCGGGGAATGGCTCGCAGTAGTGGCACAAACAGTTATGTTGACAGTACTGGAAATACTGTGTCCTATACTACTTTTTCATTACGTGCTGATGCCCGGTTTTTTGACTTTTTTGGAGTAGTAATTATTAAAGGTATGACCTTCCCCAATGAATTTGACAACTACAAATTTGTACTCAATGAAACTGCTATGAAAGCGGCAGGAGAACATCTGTCAAAATCTGAAAATTTCATGGGTGTTGCACGGGACTTTTATCTTACGCCCACCGAAAAAGTGAAACCTATACAAATCTGTTATCCTGATCCCAAATATAATTCTTTAAGCGCCATTGCTTATAAATACGAAGACGGCATGCGCCAACCAACCCAACAAGCCGTCACCGAATGGCTGCGAAAAGAATTTCCTGATCAAGGGGAATTTGAAATTGACTTCGCCTACATGGAAGATATTTTCGAAGAACATTTCAAGTCCGAGCGGGCGTTGCTTACCCTTTTGTCGGTGATGACCCTTGCCTGTATTCTGATTGCCGTTTTCGGAGTGTACTCTCTTACCAGCCTCACCTGCCAGCAACGGAAAAAGGAAATTGCCATTCGCAAAGTACATGGAGCAGAAGTAATTGATATCATGAACATCTTTTTCAAGGAATACCTGATTTTGCTTGCTTTGGCAGCGCTTGTGGCTTTTCCTGCGGGGTATCTCATTATGAAACGCTGGTTGGAGGGTTACGTAAAACAAACATCAATGGATGCGTGGCTGTATGTGGCAATTTTCCTGATGGTGTTTATGGTGATTGTGTTTTCGATTGTGTCGATGGTGTGGAAAGCGGCAAATCAGAATCCGGCGGAGGTGGTGAAAAGCGAATAAAATAAATGCCACGAATTTCACGAATTAACACGAAAGGAAAATTCGTGACAATTAGTGTAATCCGTGGCATCTATGACAAAAAAATACTATCTTTGCGCCGATTGGGAGTTCAATTCCCGATTTGTCAAGATATAGAGTATGTTGTTTATTGATAGATACTTACAGTCGGCGATTATTCATGCCGCTCCATTTTTTCCCGTTCTGACCCTTACAGGTCCAAGGCAATCCGGAAAGACTACGCTTTGCAAAAAACTTTTCCCCGACATGCCTTACATCAATCTGGAAGTGACGCACATAAGGGAGCAGATAATGCAAGATACGGTTGGTTTTCTGGATAATTATCCCGATGGATTGATCATTGATGAAGCGCATCATTTTCCCGGACTGTTTTCCTACATTCAGGTTGCAGTAGACGAAAACCCCAAACGGAAGTACGTTTTGACAGGAAGCAGTAATTTTGCACTACTCGAAAAAATTACGCAGTCGCTTGCCGGACGAACCGCTTTGTTTACGCTTCTGCCATTTTCGTTACGTGAATTGGGAACCTTAACCAATGGTATATCAACAGACAAGTTGATCCTTAACGGAGGCTATCCGGCTGTATGGGCAAAAAATACGCCAGTAGATCTGTTTTGCGCAAATTATTACTCCACCTATATTGAGCGCGATGTACGACAACTTGTCAATATAAAGGACATAAGTCTGTTTCAACGGTTTATCCGTTTAGTTGCCGGAAGAATTGGGGCAGAATGTAACGCTTCTTCATTGGCAGGTGAAGTAGGTGTTACGGCAAAGACGATCACACATTGGTTCAGTATTTTGGCTGCTTCGTATATCGTTTACATGCTCCCG
>Ga0209737_10002045_pt1 | contig 14176 bp, 13 predicted proteins | sample TergutCu122P3_FD_187284 | JGI IMG/M metagenome (GOLD analysis project Ga0209737, IMG submission 187284) | Cubitermes ugandensis P3 segment gut microbial communities from Kakamega Forest, Kenya - Cu122 P3 (SPAdes) (version 2) | ecosystem: Host-associated > Arthropoda: Insects > Digestive system...
ATCTGGGACCTGAGGGAGGCGATCTCGGAGGTAGCATCGTTGCCCAAGGAACACCCGAGGAAGTCGCGCAGGTCAAAAAGTCATTTACCGGACAGTACCTGAAGCCCATTCTGACAAAAGCAAAACGTGTATGACGATTGCGCGAAAAGAGCTTCTTGCCCAACTCGCATCGGTCCCCGATAAGCCGGGAGTGTATCTTTGGAAAGACGCGGAAGGCACGGTGCTTTATATAGGAAAGGCGAAAGAGCTTCGCAAGCGCATGAGGCAATATCTATCCGGTCATGATGATCGGGCTCAGATTCCCAAGCTCATGAATCAGATCGCATCGTTCGATTACATCGTGACACGCAATGAGAGCGAGTCATTGATACTTGAAATCAATCTCATAAATGAGATGAGTCCGGCCTTCAACGTCGACTTCAAAGATGATAAGTCATATCCTTTTCTTGCAATCACGATGGGAAACATCTACCCCGCCATCAAATACACGCGTGAGAAACCGGTGAAAGGGACGAAGTATTTCGGGCCGTATACTGATGCGAAGGCTGCGCGAAGCATACTTGATTCCATGCGTCGTTTGGTGCCCATGTGTCGGGCGAGTTGTCCTGAATGGAAGCAGGTTGCTCGTAATGAAAAAGCGGGTAAGCCATTCAAGCCCACTCAACGTCCGTGTTTCGATAGTCATATCGGACTTGGTCCAGGGGTATGTGAGGGGACTGTTGATCCGGATGAGTACCGCTCTCGCATCAATACCGTTATCCAGTTTCTGAGCGGGCAACACGCCCCTCTTGAGCGCGAGCTTCGCCAGCAGATGCATGAGGCTTCCGCGAATCTTGATTTCGAGGGAGCGGCTCGTTATCGGAACCGCATCGATGCGATAGATGTACTCAAGGATAAACAGACTGTTCTTTCTGACAGCAAACTGAATCTTGATGTTATCGGGACGTATCGGGAGGAAACGGTTGCCGGTGTGTATGTTCTGGTTGTAAGAGGCGGGCGAGTTCTGAACAGTAATGAATTCATCCTTGACAAAGGCCTCGATGTGCCTTTCGATATGTTGATGAGTGGATTTTTGACAAAACACTATGCCCAGATGACAGAGATTCCAAAAACGATTGCAGTAGAGTCTCAGGTTGAGGATGCCCGGCTCATCGAGGAGTGGCTCTCTGAAAAGCGGAGAGAGTTCGACTCGCGCGCCGGTCAAGTCAAATTGATTGTGCCTGAGCGCGGAGTAAAGAGCGAGCTGGTTGCTATGGCCACCCGTAATGCACGTCATGCACTCATGCGTTGGATGATGCGAACTCATTATGAGGATGAACTCATCAACTCGGCACTTCTTCAACTGGAGTCGGCTTTGGCGCTTGAGAGCTCTCCCTACCGGATCGAGTGTTACGACATATCGACACTGCACGGGACCCATTCCGTAGGATCGCTCGTTGTATTTACCGCAGGAAAGAAAGACACATCGGCATATCGTCGTTTTCGCATTCGCGGAAAGACCGATGAGGCAAACGATGTGGCGATGATGCGCGAGGTGCTCGGCAGACGGTTCTCGAATCGCAATAAAGAGGACACGCGGTTTGCGAGTAAGCCTGATTTGATTATCGTTGATGGGGGAAAGCCTCAGCTCAATGCTGCTCGGCAGGTATTGGAGGAGCTCGACATTGACGTGGATGTCGTGGGATTGGCAAAACGTGAAGAAGAGGTGTGGGTGACGTGGCAAAACACATCGGTGGTATTGCCTGATGGATCGCCTTCTTTGTACCTTATGAAAAGAGTTCGTGATGAGGCGCATCGATTCGCGATAGAATATCATCGATTGCTGCGCTCGAAAGCGATGACCGCATCGGTTCTTGATGAGATTGTGGGAATCGGTCCGAAAAAACGCAAGGAGCTCGTCAAGTACTTCGGGTCCTTCAAAAAATTGAAGGATGCGACTATTGAGGAGATATCGCAGGTCAAAGGCATCAATGAGGCACTTGCGTTGGATGTGTACAGCTTGCTGCATATGGAAGACGGGAAGTAGGGAAGGAACGCATGGATAAGCAGGAGCGCGAAGCTCGTCATATGCGCAATACCGTCAATCGAATGGTCAATGCTGAAATCGCGAATCAGAACAAGGCGATCTATGCCTCTATCGAGCAGATCGAAATCATAAAGAAGGTCGAGGCGTTACGAGGGCTCGATACGTTGCCGCAGGCACTGGAATCGTTTGCGCGTTTGAGGCTCGCCAACCCCGGAGTATCGTTGCGGGAACTCGGCGAATTGGCTGATCCACCGCTCTCGAAATCCGCGGTCAATCACCGCATGCGTCGTATGCAGGCATTGCTGGATTGAGATAACGTGACGGTCGCACTATTGCGAATTCAGACGCTCTCATTTTACTATACTGGGGTACACTTGATTTATGTATGTGCATAAGGCGGGCATTGTGCTTGCCTCAGAGATGAAAGGGGAGATTGCGATGGCAATCAAAACTGGTATCAATGGGTTTGGACGTATTGGTCGTTTGGTGTTTCGAGCGATGGCGAAGGATCCCGATTTCGAAGTCGTTGCAATCAATGATCTGACCGACGCGACAACACTCGCCCATCTTCTTAAATACGATTCAGTTCATGGGAGATACGATGGCGTCATTGAGGTTGACGGTGAGGATATCATCGTCGATGGAAAGCGCATCGCTATCACTGCTGAGCGCGATCCCGCAAATCTCAAGTGGAGCGACTACGACGTCGATCTTGTTGTCGAGTCAACCGGGTTTTTCACCGATGCCGATAAGGCGCGTGCACACATCGATCAGGGCGGAGCAAAGAAAGTCATCATTTCAGCTCCTGCCACAAATGAGGATGCGACCATCGTTTTGGGCGTCAATGACGAGGATCTCGATCCCGAGAACCATTTCGTAATCTCCAATGCATCTTGCACCACCAACTGTCTCGCTCCTTTCGCAAAGGTGCTCAACGACAAGTTCGGTATTAAAAGCGGATACATGAATACTATCCATAGCTATACGAACGATCAGAATATTCTCGATCTTCCGCATGCGGATCTTCGTCGTAGCCGTGCGGCAGCGATGTCGATTATCCCGACCTCTACGGGTGCTGCGAAAGCAATCGGTCTCGTCATGCCTGAAATGAAGGGCAAATTGGACGGAATGTCGATGCGCGTACCGACTCCTAACGGTTCGGTCGTCGACCTCGTGGTTCAGCTGGAAAATCCCGCGACAGTCGAAGAGATCAATGCGGCGGTAAAAGAGGCGGCTGAAGGTCCCATGAAAGGCATTCTCGAGTACTGCGAGGACCCTATCGTCTCCATCGACGTTGTGGGCAATCCCGCATCATCGGTATTCGACTCGAAGCAGACTATGGTCATGGGAGACAAGGGTACGTTTGCCAAGGTCGTGAGCTGGTATGACAACGAGTGGGGATACAGCAACAGAGTTCTTGATCTAGCTAAACGTCTCTTCGCATAAAGGAAGACGTCATGTTTTCAAAGAAGTCTGTTAAAGATGCGGACATTGCGGGAAAACGGGTACTGGTACGCGTTGACTTCAATGTGCCGCTTGATGGTGCGACGGTAATTGACGATACACGGATTCGTGGAGCATTGCCAACGATTCGATATCTCGTCGATCATGGCGCACGCGTAATCTTGATAAGTCATTTAGGTCGTCCCAGGGGAGGCGCATTTGAACCTGAGTACTCACTTGCACCTGTTCAGCGCTCTCTTGAGAGACTGATTGGACGAAACGTCTTGCTTCTCGAGGGAACTATCGAGCATGAGGAAGACATCATCACCTCAATCGGGGCGATGAGCGATGGCGATATCGTTATGCTTGAGAATATCCGGTTCTATCCTGAAGAGAAAGCGAATGACCCAACGTTTGCTCGCAAGCTTGCCGATCTTGCCGATCTTTATGTTAATGATGCGTTCGGCGCGGCGCACCGCGCACACGCATCGACTGCGGGTGTGGCGGAATACCTACCGGCCTATGCGGGCCTGCTTCTCTCGCGAGAGGTCGATACGCTTACCTTGATGCTCCAGGATGCGCCGACTCCCTTTGTCGCCATTCTTGGCGGCTCTAAGGTTTCCGATAAATTCGGTGTTATCGATCGACTTATCGATGAGGTTGATACGCTTCTTATCGGCGGAGGTATGGCATTTACGTTTCTTGCCGCAAAAGGTTATGGCATAGGCACCTCGATTCTTGAAACCGATTGGATCGAGCCTGCGAAAGAGATGCTTGTGAAAGCCAAGGAGCAGGGGTGCAAGTTGCTGTTACCTATTGATTTCGTTGTGGCAGACGCGTTTGCGGAAGATGCCAATACGCGTATAGTCGGCCGAGATGAAATCCCTGAAAATATGATGGGCCTTGACATCGGGCCTGCGACGTCAGAGATGTTCAAGGCAGAAATCGCCTCTGCAAAAACTATTTTTTGGAATGGTCCGATGGGCGTTTTCGAAATGCAGGCATTTGAGACGGGCACCAAAGAGGTGGCCGAGGCAGTTGCGCGTAATACCAATGCAACTTCAGTCATAGGCGGCGGCGATAGCGTTGCCGCACTCAAGAAGTTCGGCTTGGAGAACCAAGTGACATTTATTTCGACTGGCGGAGGAGCCAGCATGAAACTTGTCGAAGGTGCGGCACTTCCGGGTGTGGACGCACTCTTGGACGCATGAGAGGAAGGGTACACTGATGTCTAGAAAAATGATGGTTGCGGGTAATTGGAAAATGAATAAAACATCCGTTGAAGGTGTCGCGCTTATTCAAAAACTCAAAGAGGCTGCACGCAAATGCGGCAAAACAGTCGACATAGTCGTCGCGCCTCCTTTCACAGCAATCCGCGCAGTCTCTACGCTCATCGATCTTGATAAAGTCTCAATCAAAGTAGCCGCACAGGATATGCACTATGAGGACGAAGGCGCATTCACCGGCGAGGTTTCTCCGCGTATGCTTGTCGCAGAGCATGTCTCGTATGTGATTTTGGGACATAGTGAACGTCGTGAATATTTTGGTGAGACCAATGAGATAGTCAATCGCAAAGCAAAAGTCGCGTTCGCAAATGGTCTCGTGCCCATTGTTTGTTGCGGCGAGTCTTTAGAAGTGCGTGAAGATGAAGAAACCGGCGCGTGGATTTCCGATCAGATTACCGAGGGTCTTGCTGATTTGAGTCCCGAGGACGTCGAGAAGCTGGTTATCGCTTATGAGCCGGTTTGGGCGATTGGCACAGGAAAGACCGCTACCCCGGAGATGGCGCAAGAAACGTGTCACATGATTCGCGCTATTGTGGCTGATATGTATGGTGAGAACCTCGCCTACAAGGTGCGCATCTTGTACGGCGGTTCGGTCACAGAATACAATGCCTATGCGTTTTTCGCTGAAGCCGATATCGATGGCGCGTTGGTCGGTGGGGCAGCATTGTCTGACGAATCATTTGCCAAGATCATCGAAGCTGCGTGCTAAGGTGACCAAACCGGTCTGCCTTATCATTATGGATGGTCTTGCGTATGGTACGCAGACCAGAAGTGATTCAGGTAACGCTATACAGGCCGCACATACGCCTGTGCTCGATCTCTTATGGGAGAGGTGCCCTCACGGAATGCTTGAGGCATCAGGGAAGAGCGTTGGTCTTCCTGAGGGTCAGATGGGCAACAGTGAAGTCGGTCACCTCAATATCGGGGCCGGACGAATCGTGTATCAAGATCTTTCCCGCATCGATAACGCCATCGAAAATGGATCCTTCTTTGAGAATGAAGTTCTCGTCGAGGCTATGTACAAAGCTAAAGATAATGGGAGAACGGTTCACCTCATGGGTCTTCTCTCAGATGGCGGAGTCCACAGCAGCAATGAACACCTGTATGCTCTTTTAAGGCTTGCGCGAAAGATGGGTACCACCGATGTTGCGATACACGCATTTCTCGATGGTCGCGATACTCCTCCGGTCAGTGCTGTCAATTACCTCAAGCAGCTGGAGGATCAGAGCGCAAGTATCGGGGTTGGCCGAATAGCGTCTCTCATGGGACGGTATTGGGCAATGGATCGCGATATGCGATGGGAGCGCGTGCAACAGGCATACGATGCACTCACGCTAGGTGCGGGACAGCAGTACCCGACAGCAGAGGCGGCAATAAAAGCCAGTTATGAGGCAGGGATCACCGATGAGTTCGTGAAGCCGGCGATTATCTCATTTGCCTTTGAGCCGATCAAAGACGGTGACAGCGTCATCTTCTTTAACTTTCGTCCAGATCGCGCTCGTCAAATTACCGAAGCTTTCGAGGACGAGGATTTCGAAGATTTCACGCGAGAGAAGTACCCCCAGGTACATTTTGTCCGCATGACCTCATATGATGGATCGCCGGAGGCATTCGTAGCATTTCCTGATGAGGGGCTTGAGGAAGTTCTGTCAGAAGTGTTGGATAGGAATGGGCTCAGGCAACTTCGCGTCGCAGAGACCGAAAAATATGCGCATGTCACCTACTTTCTCAATGGCGGAGAAACCGTGCCCCGACCACTTGAGCAGCATTTGCTTATACCGAGTCCTAAAGTCGCGACATATGATCTTCAGCCTGAAATGAGTGCGGCTGAGGTGGGAGAGGCGCTTGTTGATTTGATTGGCATGAATATCGCTGATGTCTATATCTGCAACTTCGCCAACGGAGATATGGTGGGACATACCGGCGTGTTCGATGCGACGCGAAAAGCAGTCGAGACTGTTGATGGTCAAGTAGGGCTTGTTGTGGATGCGATGATCGATCAAGATGGGGTTGTTCTTATTACAGCAGATCATGGAAATGCCGAGCAGATGATCGATGAGGATGGGACGACACCATTTACTGCACACACATGCAACAAGGTGCCTCTTATTGTGGTAAATTCGGGTGCGCGGGAAGTAAAAGACGGCAAACTCAGTGATATAGCTCCCACTATATTGGGAATCTTAGGACTACCTGCTCCTGATGTATGGACAGGCACGGACTTATTGGTATACTAGTACCCGCGCTTTGCGCAGTTGTTTTAATGTGAAATGAAAGGTAGGGACAGTGAATCCACTGTTTATTATAGCTCTCGTTATCTGGGCGATTTCTTCTATCGCATTGGTTATCCTTGTTCTTATGCATAGCGGGAAGGGTGCCGGGCTCTCAGAAACCTTCGGTGGATCGATGGATCCCAATATCGGTACCGGCATGATTGAGAAGAACCTCAATCGCATTACCATCATCTGTGCCAGCATCTTTATCGCAACGCTTATTGCGATGGTATTCTTGTGGCCGTCACCGGATTATCCGGATTACGATGATGGGTATATGGATATACCGGGAATCGAAGAGTACCTCGATCAAGAAATCATGCTTGAAGATTCACTTGTCGATCTTGAGGCTGACGACGATGTCTCTACCGACGATGCTCCTGCTGGCGATGAAATCACCGATGAGGATCAGTAGGTTATTTGATATTATTGATATTCGCTTATGTGTCGGAGTGGCGGAACGGCAGACGCGCTAGCTTGAGGGGCTAGTGCCCGTACGGGTGTGAGGGTTCAAATCCCTCCTCCGACACCATCATTGTGTTCCCCTTATAGACCTCCATCCCCAATGAGCCATTCATTAGGATGCTTGATTATAAGAGCCAGTCAATCCAACTCTTTTTCAGATACGATTTCCCGTGCTTTTCTCAAGAGCTTTCTGTAGTGCTATCATTTTAGTATCTATTGGTCCGGGAGCACGTCGACAGAAAAGGTTTGAGGAAATGATAAAACGGAGACAGCTTACAGCATTACTGGTATCGTTCATGTTTGCGCTTGGATTGTATCCCGTGCCAGCGTTTGCGGCAGTTGAGATAGGGTCCGAAGGCGGTAGCCTTTCCGAAGGCACGGGAAACCTCACAGGCACCCGGGTGTACTTTGGCGAGTACGGCGGCAGTGCGATTCCTTGGAATGTGGTGGCCACAGATGCGGGCACAGCAACCCTTTGGACAACAACTGACGTTACAGGCGGAGCAGGGAGGCAATACGATTCTTCAGCCCACAACTACTGGTCCGGCTCTGCGATTTGTGCGTGGCTCAATGGGACTACCTCAGGCACCCTCCTCTATGATGCCTTCTCTTCAGCCGAGCAAGCGGCGATGGTCGCCTACGGCACAACTGAGCAAGCGAATCCAGCAATAGGCTTCACCACTGATATCGACATCAGTCAAAAGATTGTTCTGCCCTCGGTATCAGAGATGGGCGATATGTATTGGCCAGGCACCTGGGGTATCAACGATTCGACTCGTGACTCTGTGTCGAACATGTACTGGTGGCTGCGCTCCCCAGGCGGTATCACCTCCGACGCGGCAATCGTCTATCCCTTCGGCTACATCCACTCTCCCGGCCTTCCGGTGAGCTTCATGGATGCTGTTTTCCCTGCCTTCAAACTGAATCTGTCATCTGTCATCTTCACGTCTGCTGCAAGCGGGGCAAGTAGCAAATCTGTCGCGACCGTAGGAAGCGGCCTCGTTGAAGCGCAGTCGCCGGCGTCAGCAGCGGTAAAATTGACGCTTCTGGACACAATGATGGCAACACCTTCGCTTACTCTCACAAGCGGAAACGGCACCTCTGCCATCAACTTCGACTATACGGATGCGATCACAGGAGTAAACCAGTACCTCTCCTGTACGCTGACTGACTCGCTCGGCAATCTAGTCTACTACGGAAAACTTGCAGACTGTGCTACTGCCGCAGACGGCTCCTTCACCCTTAACCTTACCGGTGTCTCAAATGGCATCTACACCTTGGACATATTCTGTGAACAGGAAAACGGCGACTACCTCACCGACTACGCGGGCGCGGCAGAGCAATACACAATAAATGTAACAAACGGCGCCGGTAACATACCCTTCTATACAGTAACGGTTAACCTGATCATAGACGATGTTGCAGCAAACGCCACGAGCGTGACACTTGATACCACGACAGCGGGTGCATCTCCGGTGGCTATGACACCGGGCGCTACCGGTATCTACACGCTTGCAAACATCCCCGGAGAGATACTCCACCTGTTTGTCAACGATGTTTACACCGGAGTCGTCCTTAGTAACTCTCCGCCTGCCGCATACACTGCAAACGTTGCGCTTTACACCGTGAACTTTGCAGCAACTTCTATCGGCACCGGCACGACAGGGCCTATCACAGCGGCCTATGCTGCGTCCAATCCTGTGGTGGAAAACAGAGGACTTCCGCTCTCAAGCGGAGATCTTGCCGTCGCCGGCTCCATCGTGACCTTTAGCGTGGCCGGTGCAGCCGCAACAGATACCATCGCCTGGGGCGGCGGAGCAACCTCTTCTTCGAACCCCTCTGCGGCGTCTACCAACGTGACCTTCAGCGCTCCCGTGGCACAAGTGACTTGTGCAGTCAATAATGAGTACTCTGGCTCTGATATCTCTCCAGATAATGTGCCCCCCGGCTCCGATATTATTCCCAAAGCAGGAGATGCAAGCCTGCCCATAATGGCTGTAGCAGTGCTACTTTTCTCTGGAGGCGCCCTTGCCGTTGCAGGATTGCGTCAACGTAGACAAAAGATGTGATTTTCGTAGCGCATACGATGCTTTTCGTAGAAGAAGTCCAAGAGTATCCATGTCTCGGTCACTTCGTGCACTACCTCCTTGCCAGATTGCCCTAGATACCATTACGCTTTCCTCGATCGCACCACAATGGCGTCTCATGAAAAACCTGAGCTTATACTGCGTGCTACAATCGAGTGCATGATTACTTTCAAGGAATTACGTATTGGTACGGGCGCAGCCTACGCATGTACGCTTTGCGGAAAACGCAACGGTGTTCCTGCCGGGCCGATGCCTCTCTCAGAGATTGACGTTCATATAGATGCTATTGCTCCCGCCTCGGTTATGATGCGGGGATTCGAGCCATTCAAGCATCCGAATCTAGTGGGAATTATTTCTCAGCTCACGCAATCCGGAGTTCGTCAGATCGGCATGAGAACCAATGGGGGAGCACTCAGTAGCCCTCGCGATGCGCAAGGCTGTATTGAAGCCGGTGTTCGGGTGTTTGAGGTTCCGATACTTGCGGGCGCTGCTAAAAAATCAGACAGAATGAGCGGAATACAAGGGCTTCACGAGGCGGCACTTCAAGGAGTCAGGCAGATTAATGCTAGCGCAAGTGACCTCAATGCGAATACATTCGTGTGCGCAATAGTTCCGATATGCTCGCACAATACAAACCAATTGATTGGGATTACACAGGCAGCGTTAAGCGCCGGTGCTCAAGCGATACGAATCGAATGTGACGACCTCAGCTATCTTGACCCCGAAGTACTTGCAGTAGCTCATACTATCGCCACGCGGGCAAGCGTATCTTTTTCCGGCGACGGATGTGATACCTTCATTGATGGCGCGCGTCTTTATGAGGTGATCGCATGACGGATACCCCTTACGTTGTCGCGCTGGTTGGCATTTCCCAACCAAAATACAAGTGTCTTGCGAATGCCTATTTGAGAGAGTCGCTCAAGCAGGACTCTCGTTTACCCCTGCTTGCGGTCGCAACGCTTGAATTCGATACATCGATTGATGCATGGTGGATTGTCTACGATATTCTTGCACTCCAGCATACTCCCGATCTTCTCTGCTTTTCCGTATATTGCTGGAATGCGAGCATTGTCTATGAGGCGCTCGATATACTGCACAAGATTCGACCAGATCAAAAGATTGTTTTGGGAGGACCTGAGGTCGGACCGATTGCTGAGGAGCTTCATGAGCGCTTCTCGCAGCTCACATATATCGTGCGCGGGGAAGGCGAGCGGATGCTTGGCGATGTCATTCATGCGCTGCTGCGTGGAGGCGACCTCTCGATTTTGCCCGAACGTGAACCGACTGAGAATCTAGACGATATACCGTTTCCCTATAGTGACGCGTATCCTCCTGCCACAGACGGCTCGGCATACATCGAGACATTTCGAGGCTGTCCGCATAAGTGCGCGTACTGCTACGAGGGTAAGGGGATCTCAAGGATACGAAGCTTTAGCTGGAAGCGCATAGCACAAGATATCGAGCATATGGCAACGACGCCGGGAATGAAGTCTTTCAGTTTCGTCGATAGTGTATTCAACCTCACCAAAGATCGCCTGCAAAAGCTTTCGGATATTCTGGCACCCTATGCTGAGCGCGGTCTGAGACTTCATACCATTGAGGTCGATATCGAGAGTATAGATGATGAGCAAGCCCAGCTCCTGAAGCGTGCCGGGGTGGTCAGTGTCGAGACCGGACCGCAGACCACAGGCGAAAAGGCACTTGAGTTGTGCAACCGCACACTTGATAAAGAAGCGTATGTGCAAGGCGTTGAGGCCTGTAAGCGCGTGGGGATCAGGGTCGAGGCGGATCTGATAATCGGGCTTCCCGGAGATACTGTTGATGCGGTGCTTGAGAGTATGCGGTTTGCCGTCGACGCCGATCCCGGCATAATCCAAGCATCCACGCTCCACGTGTTGCCCGGCACTCTGCTTTGGGAGCAGGCAGATGAAATGGGATTACTCTTTAGCGAAAAGCCTCCGCATGAAGTCATTGAGACACGCGACATATCCTATGCTGACTTGCGTAATCTCGAGATATTCGGACATGCCCTTGGTAAACTGTATCGAGCAAGGCTATAGCGAGCAACTATGAATGACAACAAGCATGTTTGGCGCGGTTATGCGCTCGCTCTTTTTGCTGCATGCGGATGGGCAAGCGGCGGACTTATCAGCAAGTGGATTTTTCTTAATGACGCTGTCACTCCTGAGGTACTTGCCGGTGTTCGCGCCTGTGTTGCGGCTCTGATGCTTGGTATATGGCTTCTCGTGTTTAGAAGAGATCGGCTTCTTAAGAAGTTTTCCCTTAAAACGTTATTGTTTCTTGTCATGTTCGGAGCTATCGCCATTGCGGGAATGCAATTCACCTACTTCAAGACGATATCGCTTACCAATGTGGCCACTGCTATCCTTCTTGAGTATCTGGCACCGATGTTCACTCTTGCGGCAAGCGTTGCTTTATTTGGTCAAAAACTACGATGGCAATCGGTTGCCGGAGTTATGTGCGCGCTCCTTGGATGCGCGATTGCGGTAGGTGCGTTTCAATCCGGCGGTCTCTCTATTTCAATGGCAGGACTTATCTGGGGAATTGTCGCGGCAATGTTTTTTGCGCTGTATACAATGATGGGAGCTGAGGGGAATAAGAAGTTCGACTCGACGGTACTTCTTTTCCACGGCCTGTTTTTTGCCTCACTCATGTGGCTGATAGTACTAAGGCCGACACAACTTGCGAGCGCATTCGGGAACCTTGAAGTCTCACTCGCAATCATAGTTATGGCAGTTACTACCATTCTTGCTTTCGGAGCTTATTTGATCGCTCTTCGATCTATCCCGCCGACCCATGCGGCTATTACCGCTATGATCGAGCCGGTAGTGGCGGGAGTTGGAGCCGCGATACTATTTGGTGAACAGCTAACAGCATCGCTCATCATCGGTGGAGCGATTATTCTGGGCTCGATAGCGTTTATACAGATGCAGGATGCAGGCGACTGATCTGACTTTCCGTGAAGATGATGCGCAATTTTGAGCACATGCTACAATGCGGGCTAGCATGGCATTTACTCGCTCATCTTTCAAAGGCACCAACTTAGTTTCCTCATACTGACTAAAGCGTGAATGCACTCTTGACATTGAAGCGCACTTCAATGTTATAGTCCTTTTAATCGACAGGAGGATAGATGAGCTTCACCACAAAAGAAATCTCTCGCAGAATTGGCGTATCAACCGCAACGTTGCGCTATTACGACAGGTACGGCATTTGTCGCCCCTCTCGACGCGACAACGGCTATCGAAATTATGACGAGAATGATATCAGGGTACTTAAATATGCAGTCGCACTTCGCCATGCGGGATTTCGCCTTGAGGAAATCAAGCGGATTACTGACCTGTTTGGGCAGAAGCCATCAAAAGATTGCGGGATGGTTGCGCATACACTCGTTACACAGCGAGTTGCTGAGCTTCAAGATCTTATTGACTACTATGAAAAGGCCATCGATTTACTCAAGATTTCGCCTCCATTGATGTCGAGCCTCGAGTCGTATCTCGATCACAGAGACGAACTCGATAGTCTCATCGATAGCGTATTCGACGATATCCAAAGTGGTGTTCTCGCAGCTCCGGAAGGAGATTGATATGCCAACGGTTTACTGCTTCACTTCAACAGGAAATAGTCTCTTTGTCGCAAAGACGATTGCCCAGCATATCGATGGACAAGTTGTCCCACTTGTAATACGTGGTGACGAACAGATAGTTTGCGGTGATGAAGTGGTCGGGCTGGTATTTCCGGCCTACTTTTGGAATACGCCTCGTATGGTGAGACGCTTTGCGCAAAACCTTCGGCTCACGCATTCGAGTCCGTATGTCTTTTGCGTCGTTACATACGGGGGTGTTATCTATGGAATCTCTGGATGGCTGAAAAGGGAACTCCGCAAGGCTGGCATATCGCTCGATTACAGTGCGAAAATCAAAATGGTCGATAACTATATCCCACTAATTCCTCCTAAAGACAGCGATAAGCTGCAAGAAAGTATTGCCATCAACACCAGCCGAGTCGCTGAGGAGATCCAGCAACGAAAGCTTCTTAAGCCTGAACCGCTCACGCCTCCGGCAATACTATGGAGCAAGTTAAGCGAGCTACTCTTGCGAGCAAATCATAGCACCGACCGCCATTTTATCGTTGATGAGACGTGCGATGGGTGTGGGATTTGTAAAAAGGTATGCCTTGCATCAAATATTTCATTGGAAACTGGAAGGCCCATGTTTCACCATCAGTGTGAATACTGTTTTGGATGTGTGCAGGCGTGTCCTGAGCAGGCGCTTAACTGGACTCGATTGACGCGTGGAAAACAACGCTATCGGAACAAAGATGTTTCGCTGAGGGAGCTTATCGAGTTCAACGATAGCGCTAGGCAATAAGCAATGCTCATGCAATCACTCAACCGGACGTTCGATTTCGAAAATAGCTTTACGCTTAAAAAGTGGCTTATGAATCTCGGGTTATAGGACAGAATGTGTGTCTGTTTTAGAGCAAAACAGCAGTTCATTCCCTACAAAACAGCCTGAAAAGTTGATATGCGTCAACTCGTCACTCGGACAAAAAGTGTGTCTGGATTCGACCGTT
>Ga0209737_10002046_pt1 | contig 14174 bp, 11 predicted proteins | sample TergutCu122P3_FD_187284 | JGI IMG/M metagenome (GOLD analysis project Ga0209737, IMG submission 187284) | Cubitermes ugandensis P3 segment gut microbial communities from Kakamega Forest, Kenya - Cu122 P3 (SPAdes) (version 2) | ecosystem: Host-associated > Arthropoda: Insects > Digestive system...
TAACCGCCTCACACGCGCAAGCGAGACCGCCCGAAAGATTAAAGAGCAGTTAATTAGCGAAGCACCCACGCAAGCGGCAGCCCTATTTTTGAACAGCCGCCCCCTAAATTATTTTATCCTAAACTTTGTTTATAAAACCAACGGCATAACTGATTTTAAGAAGTTTAACGAATGGAAATAGGCAGGCGCAACGGTTAAAAAGGGCGAAAAAGCGTTTCCGATATGGGGGCAACCCATAGGGAAGCAGAAAGAAGAGGAAGCGAAAAGCAAGGGCGAAGAGTACGAAGCAAGATGAATTACGAAAAGAGATAGATAAAATAGTTAATGATTTGGAAGGAGATTAGGAATTGAAAGGACAATTTAACGCGAATAACCGTGTTTTTGTAAACGATTTACAGAAATTAATTGTAAAATTTGTGGTTATCTAAAAAATATTGTTATTTTTGCAGACTGTTTACAAAAATATATACTTATGTTAGTTAGATTTAGTGTTCAAAATTTTGGCTCAATAAAAGATAAACAAACCCTATCTTTTGAAGCCGATAAATCCAAACATTTGGAAGATTATTATGTGATTGAAACAAATGGTTTACGACTACTAAAATTAGGCTTGATTTATGGAGCTAATGCTTCCGGAAAAACAACAATTTTAAAGGCGTTAGATTTTCTACGAACACTCATTTTATATCCAAAACCACAAAAAACAGAGACATTTTATTTTGAACCATTTCTATTTGATGAGAATACTCCAAACGAAAATTCCATTTTTGAAATAGAATTTATTCAAAATGGTGTGTGTTATTTATATGAAATAGAATTGAACAAAGAGGCAATTGTCAGAGAGGAACTATTTTCTTATAACCCAAAAAAATCTAATATTTTTAAACGTACAACAGATTTGTTGAGCAAATTCACAAAAATTGAATTTGGCAATAAAATAAAAATCTCAAAAAACTCAAAAGATGCTCTTGAAAATAACACACTTTGGAACAATACTGTCTTAGGTGGTTATTTAAAAACAAATATGGATGTTGATGTTTTTATTGATATTATGAATTGGTTTAGTGATTATTTGAGTTCGATGATTGAACCTAAAACAGAACTTGAAAAAATGATTTCCACGAAACTTGAAAAAAAGGAAATATCAAAAAAAATTGTCTTGGAGATTCTCAATAAAGCGGGCTTAAATATTTCTAATATCATCTTTCAAGAAGAAATTATTGAAATGCCAAACGGGTTGGTTGATTTTATTGAAAATAAAAAGAAATATAGACCTGATGATGAAAAGGAAATTTCTTATAAAATGATGTCAGGAAATAAACTTTCAACCATCAATTTAAAGTTTGAACACTCTGTTAGTAACAAGCAATATAACTTAGATTATAAACAAGAATCGCAAGGCACAAAAAGATATTATGGAATTGCGGGCTTGTTGGCATTATTGATTACAAAATCAGCTGCCTACTCAATTGACGAACTCGAATCTTCCTTGCACCCCGATTTGTTCATTCATTTTTTGTTGTCGTTCTTAACAAATTCTAAAAAATCACAAATTATTGCCACAACACACAATCGTGAAATTTTGAACAACAAAGATATTTTTCGTAATGATGCTATTTGGATTACAGATAAAGGCAATGCAAACTGTGCCACTGAATTGTATTCTCTTGCCGATTTCGACACAAAAGTAATTCGAGATACCACAAATATTTATAATGCCTATAAATTTGGAAAATTGGGCGGCGTGCCTCAATTAAGTGACTATTACATTGATATTGAAAACGATGAGAAAAAATAAAAATATTTCACTTTCTAAAAAACCGGTATTTTTCTTTGTTATTGATGGGAAATGCGAATATTGGTATTTGCAACTATTGAAACAACACGAAAATCTGAATGTTAATTTAGAACCAAAATTACCGAATAAGAAAAAACTGAAAGACCAATTTGAATCAGTAAAAAATCTTTCCAAAGATAATGAAGTTGAAAAAGTGTTTTGGATTATTGACTTTGACACTATTTTGAAAGAAACAAGAGAATGTAAACAGGGCAACGAAACGCCTTTGCGAAAATTTCAAAAATTATGCGATAAGTGCAAGAACAACAAAAAGATACATGTTATTGTAAATAATCCTTGTTTGGAATATTGGTTTTTGCAGCATTTTGTACAAACCGCAAAACACTATGAATCTTACACTCAATTTAACTAACGATTTAGTAAGAAGAGTTTTTGAACATAAAAATCATTTAATAAAAAAATCTTTTACTGATACATATAATCTTGAATATTGCATTTATTATGAAGAGTTTACATATATTGAATCGGCAATAAATAGAGAAAAAGAGTTAAAAAAGTGGAGTAGAAAAAAGAAAGAGGATTTGATAAATAAGAAAAATCCCGAATGGAAGGAATTGGTAAATGAGAAAGGTTTTATTAGGGAATTGATTGAGGTTTCTCGCTTCGCTCGAAATGACAACAGTGCCACCGCTGAGGGAGGAGATTCCTCACTCCGCTGCGCTGCGTTCGGAATGACACGCGCCGACAACGCAGAAGAAGGAAAGAAAAGTGCAGGGGAATTGTTCGAGATTCCTCACTGCGTTCGGAATGACAACAACGCCACCGCTTCAAAAGGAAGGATCGGCGGCGGATTGCACGAGATTCCTCAGTCGCTTCGCTCCTTCGGAATGACACGCGCCGACAAAGACATAAACGGAAAGAGCGGCCCGTCATTTCGAGCGAAGCGAGAAACCTCGAACAAATGAGGAAACACTAATTAAAAATTAAAAATTAAAAGAAGCGTTTTTTATGAATAAGTTCGGATACGTTTACATCATGACAAAGACCGGCGGCGGATTGCTCGAGATTCCTCACTGCGTTCGGAATGACAACAACGCCACCGCTTCAAAGATATTGTATATATCTTGTATAATTGTGAAGATGTTTTGTTGAGAATAAAACAATGTAGTAATAGAAAACTTGTAAATTTCATACAAAAGGAATTTTGTACTTTGCTTAATAATAGCAATATAAGAGAAATTATCTATGTTGCTTTGCCTTATGACTCGGAAGAAGAAAGTATTGATGAAGTATTAGATTTAATGAATAACATTTGTGCAATAGAATGCTAAAAAAGTAATTCATTAACACAAGAACCAACAAACTGCGCGTGCAATTTATTGGTTCTTACTGTTTTTCGAGTGAATGTGGAGCGTACGGGAGTCGAACCCGTGACCTTTAGACTGCCAGTCTAACACTCTAGCCAACTGAGCTAACGCCCCAACTTGTTTTAAGCGGCGAAAATATATTAATTATTGAACAGACACTACTTCCAAGTCAAAAATTATTGGCGTATAAGGCGGTATAGCATAATCCAGTCCTCTTGCACCGTAAGCCAATTTTGAGGGTAGAAGTGCGGTTGCCCTATCCCCGCCCCTCAAAAGCAAAATAGCCTCATCCCAACCGGCAATAAACCGTTCTTCACCTACTGTGAACTCAAGAGGTATTCCGCGCTCCGTAGAGCTGTCAAAAACAGTACCGTCTATAAATTTACCTGTATAGTGAACAGCAACTTTTGAGCCATTTTTTATAGCCTTGCCGCTTCCATTAGCGGTCTTAATAAGATATAAACCACTGTTCGTAGGTTTCGTTTTAATGTTGTTATCTGAAATATAGTTGTTAATCAAATCATCTTCCTCAAGTCTAAGCTCTTCAATCATAGCCTCATATCTTCTTCTTTGTTCCATTTGAATTTGCTCGAACTTCTCAGGAGACGTAATTTTATGCAACTTTAGGTCAAAATAAAGGTCTTTCTTTTCAAAACGAAAGGGCTGTCGCATAAAATAGTGAAAGAAGGTGTCGCCATTTAAAATAAAAGTGGCACTGTCTCCCAAATGCATCATCCGAAGGGCAGCATAGATATCTCCCGTATAAATAGATTCAATAATTTCCTCATGCATAGGAACATTGTCCACTAATATTGAGTCGCTTGTACGAAGCGTATAGGTCAACTCTACGATATCGCCCACTTGGGGTTGCGCTTCGTTTTTGTTCTTTTCGTAGAACTTGTAATAAAAGCCTTGTTTGTCTTTTTTAAAACCGCGATGTTCTGAACATGCAGTCCCAAGTGCTATTAAAGCAACAAGGGCAATGGTTAATTGTGTTAGTTTTTTCATAAAATTTTTATTTTGATAATTATTGTTTGATACGGTTTTATTCTGTTCCCATCTCCGCTGGCGCTGTATGCCAAATGTGTTGGGATGATTAATCTTGCCTCGCTTCCAACATTCATCAACTGTACAGCTTCATGTAAACCGGCAATTTCCTCCGACTTTTCTACCCTAAATTGTTTTATGCCATCTATTTTAGAGTCGTAAAGTTTCTCTCCACTCAACAAAAAGGTACTATACTCCAATCTTACTGTTTCGCCTATTTCAATATTTTTCCCCACTCCTTTGGAGGTAATTTCGTACCTTAGCCCTGTATCGGTTTGCTTCATCTTCCAATTGTATCGTTTCAAAAAAAGTTCAATATTCTCATTTTCAAGCTGTACTATTCTTTGATTACCCATTACAAACGGATTATCTTCCTCTTTTTTTATTGTTGGATTTTGGATAACGCCGGTAGGGGGGTGATTATTGCATGAAAGGAGAAAGCAGAAAGCAGAAAGCAGAAAGTATCTAATCATATCATTGTGTTCAGTTCCGGATGCTTATGAATAATTTCTTCAAAATACTTGATAGTATTTTCCAAAGTATCGTAGTGGTAAGAGGCTGCAGCATTGGGGTGTCCCCCCCCTTGAAAGTAGGTTTGCGCAAATTGATTTACATCAAAGTTGCCTTTCGAGCGAAACGATATTCTGATACGTTTTTCTCTTTCTGTAAAAAAGGCAGTAAAGAAAATTCCCTTCAAAGAGATTCCGTAGTTTACAAATCCTTCTGTATCGCCGTCTTTAAACCTGTTTTCTTTCATCTCTTTTTTAGTGAGATACATATAAGATGTGCCGAGATGGGGAAAAACGGTTAGTTTATTCAAACTTAATCCTAACAAGCGAATACGACTTTCCGCATAATTATCATAAACTTCACGATGAATATCCTCTCCATTTACGCCAATCTTCATCAATTTTGCCAAAAGCAGATAGGTTTCGGGGTCATTGCATACATAGCTTAGCGACCCGGTATCTGTAATAATTCCCGTATAAATACATGCACCAATCTCTTTATTCAAAAAATCGAAGTCAGAGATTTCACATAAAAAGCGATACACATTTTCGCAAGTGGAAGTAGTTTTAGTAGTAGAAAAAATCAGTTCGCATTTTGCTTCAGGATTAGGATGATGGTCTATCAATATTTTATATGCGCTTGCCTGTAATAACAAGTTTTGAATATCTACTCCACTTCTGTGTTCAGCATTCATATCTACCAAAAAAATTATATCTGCTTCCGCGATAGTTCTTTTTGCTTCTTGAAAAGCTTTTTGCGCATTTAAAATAGTTTCTGCACCGGGCATCCACTCGTAGAAAGTAGGCATATTGTTAGGTATCACACATTTTACTTCAAACCCTTGAGAAGTAAAATAGGAACGCAAGGCTAATGATGAGCCAATGGCATCGCCATCAGGGTTGTAATGAGTACAAACAGCAATTTTATTACTTTCTTTTAATTTTTTATGAAGTTCTGAAATTTGGGAAGATGTGAGCACTTGTAAATATTTTTTGCAAAAATATAAAAATATCAAGGCTCGGTAAAACGAACCTGAATAGCATCTTCAACGCAAAATTCCCCAATACGAGCTCGCCGCAATGATGTGAGATGTGCACCGCTTTCTAATTTTTTTCCAAAATCACGAGCAATAGAACGGATGTAGGTGCCTTTTGAGCATACAATCCTAAAGTCAACCTCCGGAAGTGAAATTCTTGTAATTTTAAACTCCAAAATGTTTACCTTTTTGGGTTTTATATCCGGCTCTTTTCCTTCTCGCGCTAACAAGTACGCCCGTTTTCCATCCACTTTAACGGCAGAAAAATAAGGAGGAATCTGTTCCTGCTCTCCAAGAAACGATTGCGCCGCTTGATAAATTTTCTCTTCTGTTATATGTTCAATTGGGAAAAATTCATCCACAGGTTTTTCCAAATCAAAACTGGGGGTTGTAGTGCCCAACATAAAAGTTCCCGTATATTCTTTTTCCTGAGCTTGGTATTGTTCTATCTTTTTTGTAAACGACCCCACACATATAATCATCACACCGGTAGCTAAGGGGTCTAAGGTACCGGCGTGTCCTACTTTTATTTTTTTTGGTTTTTGATATAAACTACCCCGCCCTTCGGGCACCCCTTCAATAGATTGAAGGGGAATATAATAGCTTTCTGCTTTCTGCTTTCTGCCTTCTGCATCTTGATACTTTTGCCGAACATACATCTTTACCTTGCTCACCAAATCGAATGAGGTGCATTGGTAGGGTTTGTCAAACACCAGCACATCGCCCTCCAAATTTATGTCTATTTCGGGCAACTCAAACCGTGCCTGATGAATCATTTTTTTTAGCATAACGAATAGACTATTGCGATAATACCGGCAATGCAACAATAGAGGGCAAACCAAAGCAGGTTGGTGCGCTTAATCAATTCAATCATAAATTTACAGGCAAAACATCCGCTGATATAGGCGGCAAAAAAACCAATGATCAGCGAACTTGTTGGAATCCCTGAGACAGCGGTGGAGAAATCGCCTTTCATGGTGCCCAGCGCTGTTTCGCCCAAGATGGGAATCAAAACCATGAGGAATGAGAACTTTGCTACTTCTTCTTTTTTTACGCCTAGTAACAATCCGGTGGCAATTGTGGTTCCGGAGCGCGACAACCCGGGCAACACCGCCACCGCCTGCGCAACACCGATAAGGAAGGCATTTCCCCAATTTATTGTTTTGTGGTTTGTTCTGTTTGGAGAGAGCGTGTTAATTAAATTAAAAATGCTTAAACGCAAAGAACGCAAAGATTTTTCGCAAAGAACACAAAGGTTATTAATTACGATTTTTATTCTTTGCGTACCTTGCGTATTCTTTGAGTCCGTTGCGTTAAAAAATTTTTTTTGCTCAACCTTTTTACTATTTCCAGATACCAATGATGACATTGCTAGTAATATAGCAGTAATTAGCAGCATAAACCCCACTAATGATAATCCTTCGCCGAAAAGTTGTTCTACATTCTTCTTAAAGAACAGTCCTACAATCATAACCGGAATCATAGAAAGCAAAATCATACCGATATATTGTGTTTCTGGGTTCCATTCCAGTTTGAAGAGTTTGAGTAACAGTGTGGCAATCTCTTTTCGTAAAATAGTAATAGTGCTTAATACGGTAGCGCAGTGCACTACTGTTTCAAAAGCTATATTGTCTGTAACTTCCAAACCGAGAATCTCTTTACCAATAATGAGATGTCCGCTACTGCTAATGGGCAGAAACTCGGTTAATCCTTGAATAATTCCTAAAATTAATGCTTGTAGCCAGTCCATAGTGTTGTTGTATTTCATCTTGATAATGAGCGACTAATTAAAAAACGCAAATTTTCCTTCTTCAAATGAGTCAACCTTTATCGGCAAAGATTTATCTAATGAGCCTGATAAAAGTATCTTTGACAATTCGTTGAGGATTTTCTTTTGAATCACACGTTTCAGTGGGCGAGCGCCGTACATCGGGTCGTAGCCCATCTCAGCCAATAAATCTAAAGCGTATTTTGTAAATTCTACTTGCACGTTCTGTTCGCTCAACAATTTATTCAAGTCGTTGATTTGTATTTTAATAATATCTTTTATTTCACGTTTTGAAAGAGGCTGGAACATCACAATCTCATCAATTCTATTGAGGAACTCGGGTCGTAGCGCTTTTTTTAGCAAGTCCGTTACATCGGTCTTAGTGCGCTCAAATAGTTCTTCTTCAGTGTATTTCCCTTTTTCGGAATAATTATCTTGAATAATATGCGAGCCAATGTTTGAAGTCATTATGATGATAGTGTTTTTGAAATCTGCTACCCGCCCTTTGTTATCGGTAAGTCTGCCGTCGTCTAACACTTGCAGTAGGATATTCAAAATATCGTGATGCGCTTTCTCAATTTCGTCGAACAAAATAACGGAGTATTGTTTGCGGCGAACCTTTTCGGTAAGTTGTCCACCTTCGTCGTAGCCTACATATCCGGGTGGAGAGCCTATCAATCGAGAAACGGAGTGTGCTTCTTGAAACTCGCTCATATCAAACCTAATCATTGCGTCTTCTGTGTTGAACAGGTACTCAGCTAATGCTTTGGCTAATTCTGTTTTGCCCACGCCTGTAGTTCCCAAAAAGATAAATGAGCCAATAGGTCGCTTGTTATCTTGCAACCCTGCTCTGCTTCTGCGAATGGCGTCAGCAATAGCTGTAATCGCTTCATCTTGTCCAACAACTCGTTTATGAAGCTCTTCTTCTAAGTGCAATAGTTTCATTTTTTCACTTTGCATCATTTTGCTTACAGGGATTCCTGTCCATCGAGCTACAACTTCGGCGATGTCGTCGCTCCCTACTTCCTCGTCAATCATAGCACCATCGGCTTGCAATGCGTTTAGTTCGTGTTGCATTTTTTCTATTTGTTCTTCGGCTTCTTTAATTTTTCCGTAGCGCAGCTCCGCCACACGTCCGTAATTTCCTTGACGCTCTTGTTCAGCAGCTTCTAATTTAAATTGCTCAATATCTGCTTTTATTTTTTGAATATTCTCTGCCACTTCTTTCTCTGCATGCCATTTAGCGTATAAAGTGTTGCGTGTTTCCTGCAAATCTGAGATAGCTTTACTTAGCTGCTCTAATTTATCAGGAACATTCTCGTTTTTAATTGCTTCGCGCTCAATTTCTAACTGACGAATTTTTCTATCTAATTCGTCTAATTCTTCCGGCATGGAGTTGAGTTCTAACTTTAATTTCGATGCAGCCTCGTCAATGAGGTCAATCGCTTTGTCGGGAAGTTGTCTGTCTGTAATATATCTTGATGATAACTCCACCGCTGAAATAATTGCTTCGTCTAAAATACGCACTTGGTGGTGAGTTTCGTATCTTTCTTTCAACCCGCGAAGAATAGAAATTGTGCAATACTTATCCGGCTCTTCAATTTTTACCGGTTGAAAGCGACGTTCTAAGGCTTTGTCTTTTTCAAAATATTTTTGATACTCGTTAAGGGTTGTTGCGCCGATAGAGCGGAGTTCACCACGCGCAAGTGCGGGTTTAAGGATGTTAGCGGCATCCATAGCCCCTTCCCCTGAACCGCCTGCACCCACTAAGGTATGTATTTCATCAATAAAAAGAATAATTTCACCAGCCGATTCAACTACTTCATTGATAACATTTTTTAAACGCTCTTCAAATTCTCCTTTGTATTTAGCGCCGGCTATGAGCGCTCCCATATCAAGCGAGTAGAGTTTTTTTGTTTTTAAGTTCTCCGGAATATCTCCACTCACTAAACGATGTGCTAACCCCTCTGCAATGGCAGTTTTTCCCACGCCGGCCTCTCCAATAAGAATCGGATTGTTCTTCGTTCTTCGTGATAAGATTTGCAACACGCGCCGAATCTCCTCATCACGTCCAATTACGGGGTCTAATTTGCCTTTACGGGCGGCCTCATTCAAATTGACGGCAAATTTATTCAGCGAGTTATACGACTCCTCGCTGCTCTCTCCTGTAACTTTATTGCCTTTTCGCAAATCTTCAATGGCAGTTTTAATGCCTCTCTCGTTGATGCCCGCATCTTTTAAGATTTTAGATGCTTCATCGTTTGTCATAAAAATACCATAAAATAAATGTTCTAATGAAACAAAATCATCACCCAATTCATTACTAAAAAGAATAGCTTTTTGGATAGCAGTGTTTGCCGCAGGCGCTATATAAATGTCGCCCCCATTTCCTTGGGCAAGCGATTGAATTTGCTTTTCAACTACTTGTAAAATAATTTTAGGGTTTGTATCCAATTTTTTAAGCAAAAAAGGAATAACATTAGCATCAATTTCTATCAATGCTTTTAAAATATGGAGCGGTTCTAAACGCGCATGGTTGTTGCTGCGAGCAATGAGTTGCGCTTGTGTAATGGTTTCTTGAGATTTTAAAGTAAGGTTATTGAGATTCATTGTTTAATATTTTATTACGATATATAGTTATGCAAATAAGATGCCAAACATTATCTTCTGAAAATCATTACAACGCCGCTGATGAATTTCTTTTTAATTCCACTTAATGTGTATAGATATACGTTGCATCCATAATAATAAGTGCCTTCGGGGAGTGGGCGGCGCGTTTTTTCATCAGTGCCATCCCAATTAATATCAGAGTTTTCGGTTTTGAAAACACGTTTTCCCCATCGGTCGTGAACCTCCAAATCTATTTTTTGTACATTTGTATAAGGGAAAGGTACCCAAGTGTCGTTTACTCCATCTCCATCAGGGGTGAAAACATTGGGTAAGGAGTAGGTTTTACATTCATCAATATCAAAGCAAATTTTGGGAGTTATTTCGGAAGAATTACCCGCTTTATCCTTAATAATCATTGCATAACAACCTGTTATTGAAGGAATATTTTGAATGATATAGGCACACGGCGTTGGGTCGGCCTGCGTTGAAAGGCACTGCAAATCAAAATAGAAAGAATCCACGCAAAAGAGTGGCGTTTGATAATTGGGTTGATAGTAAATATAATACTTATAAGCATCTAAGTAAGAATCCGGAAAAGGGAATCCCCACTTGAAAGTAACATTTTCACAGTCTGTAGTGATGTTGATCTTTGGCTGGTCGGGTGGAACGTTATCAATGGTTGTACCGCAAGAAATGTGCGAGCGGTTGAGGAAAAGAACTGTCGTTTCCGGATGAGTATAACGCCCCACGGAAGTTACGAAATAGCAATAGGTATTCTCGTTTTCCAAGCCCGTGTCATCATAGTTATTGGTTTTGGTGGTAGCAATAGAATCGAATTGTTGTGTATTTTCATTAAATCTGTAAACAATGTATTCTTCGTTTTTCCACGGAACATACTCGTTCCATTTGATCTTCAAGCGTTTATCGGTTTCATAAATATTCAAAAAAATAGAAGAGGCGGGGTCGGAGGTTTCTATGTATTCCAACTTTTTGAGATTATTCTCTCCCCAAAATTCAATCTTATAAAAATATTGTATCTCTTCTGTATTAAGAGATTTATCAGTAAAGGAAGTATCACTCAAAGAGTAATTTGTAGCCAAATAGTTAAAGTCATTCAGATTGTTTTCAGAGCGAAAAATTCTATATTCATAATTTGGGCCGGGAAAAAGTAAGGTATCAATTTCGGGTGGTTGAAGCCATGAAACAAAAATAGCCCCTTCGTTTTCAGAGGTTTGTTCAATATCAACATGGATAATCATGGGAGCATCATTAGCAATAGCGGCGCATGTTTCGTTCGATGCTCTACTTTCTGTGCCATCGCTAAAAACTGCAATGATGCGGTAACAGTACTCCCTTCCGTGTGCTACCGGTGTTATTGCACCGTTATCTGTGTAACTTGTGTTTGAAGCATTTATTTTTTCCAATAACCGAAATCCTGAATAAGACGGAACCCCTGTTTCGCAGTAGTCGGGTTCAAAAAAGGAGGAATCTGTTTTTTTATAAATATGAATCTCTTTTGCATTAGGGCAACTATATTTGTCCCATTCTAAAAAAACGGAATTTTTAACAGGATAGGAGCTTAAATTTTGTGGGGCAGGTGCAATTACATTGATATTTACAGTTTTAAAGGAAGATAGTTTTACTTGCGGCCCATTATCGGTAGCTTTAAGCAATAACCGGTACGGATTTTTTTTGATATGTTCACAAATGTTTAACCATTCAAAATAAGTTTGCAAAGTGGGTTGACCTGTTACATTTATTGGGATTGGGCGAGAGTTGGCAACCATATAGGGTTCGCCGCTTGCTGTTAATGTTACTTGCGTGGAAGCTTCGTCGTCGGTTACTATAATTTCTAAAGAAAAGAGGTTTCCGGTATTGGCAACTACGCAAGTGTCGGCACAAATAATTACGGGTGGTTTATTATTGCAAGCGCCAATAGTAATCTGCATATCGCGCACTACACTCCCCATAAATTTTCCTTTTCTATATTCTGAAATCAAGATTGCAATATTGTACTCTCCTTGTTGTACAGGCGTTTCCCAAACTAAATCGCCTGTAATTTCATCAATAGTAATGTATTGCGAAGCGCGTGGCTTAGTATATCCCGGTATGGGAAGCCCGTTCAAGCCGCGGCAATCTATCAATTTATACGACAAAGAGTCTCCGTCGGGGTCATAAGCGCCTACATTATGATAGTAAGTAGTTCCTACACAGCCGTTGTCTAAGGGAGGATTGAGTAATCTGGGCGAATTGTTAGGCCCCATGAAATTGTCAATCACAATTTTAGTTTCAACAAAAAAAGGAATGTTCACAGAATTGGGAATATTAATAATACCCGCGTTTCTGTTTGGGTCTTCAAAAGTAACAGAATATATGTCGGCTGAGGGGTAAGTATGCGTAGCTACATATTCATTTTTAGAGATATTTTGTACCGTGTCTATTTTCGATTTGCGTTGGACTGTACTTTTGGTGTTGTCGCCCCAAGATATTTCAATAGTAGGTCGGTCGGCCGGACTTGGGGTGTAGGTATAGGTTATGATTGTAAATTCGTAGGTTAAATCTCTGATATGTTTGTAGGTAATTTCGCCTGCCCTTTGGTGGGTAGCAAAACCTGCATTCCAAAGCAGAATAAGACCAAAAAACAAAGCAAATTTACGCATCACTATCTTTTGAGCAAAGAAAGTAGTTTTTCTTTAAAAACATCTTCATTCTCTAAAAAAACAATTTCAATAGGAACCGTTTGGTACTCAAATAAATTTGAGTACCCATGCAATCGTGTAGCATCTTTTTCAGTAGTAAGTATCGTGCAATTTTTGCCGCCTAATTTTTCTTTTGCCCGAACAATTTTTTCGATGTCTCTATTCGTAAATGCGTGGTGGTCGGGAAAATGCAGCGTGTTTATTTTACCATACGCCATTTCTAAATAATGTACTAAAGGCTTTGGATTGGCGATGCCGGTAACCAAGAGGATGTTAGGGTTATTTTCTTTCTTTTTTTCTGCGTACTTGATTTTTGTAAAAAAAACCTCTTGACCGTTTTGTGGTTTTAGTTTTTGCAGCAATCGTTTTTTATCTTCGCATGTAATATTTTCGGGACATTTTGTTACAACAATTATATCAGCATATTTGGATGATGAGCCAAATTCCCTCAGGTTTCCGGAAGGAACCGGAAAGTCGTTGAAAAAAGGACGTTCATACTCAGTTAAAACAATTTTTAATGAATAGTTTACTGCCAAATGTTGAAAGGCATCGTCTAATACAATAGCTTCTAACTTAGAATTTTTACTCAACAAGTGGGCAATGCCAATTTTCCTATTTTCACACACTGCCACTTCAATATTAGGAAATTTTGTTGCGTATTGCATAGGCTCATCGCCAATTATGCTACTATTAATATCTTGTGTTTCTCTTGCATGGATATATCCTTTTGTTTTTCTTCCATACCCTCGGCTTAATACTGCTATTTTGTGATTTTGCGACAGAAAGCGGGCGATATATTCTACCAATGGTGTTTTTCCTGTTCCCCCCATGCTCAAATTTCCCACACAAATAGTAGGCACATTAAAGGTTTCTGAATGAAGCCATTTATTTTGAAATGCTTTTCTTCGAAGAGCGGCTGCTAATCCGTAGAGAGCAGAAAATGAGAAAAGTAAAAAACGGAGTATGGTAATCATGAATATTTTACCTTTAAAATTATTTACTTGCAAATTTATATTTTTTAATCATTAATCACTAATATGGTAACATATTGCCGAAATTGCTGCTTCCCGACACTTTATCAGCGCGAGCAACGGCTTCAAAAATAGCAAAATTTCTATTCCACATGGTAATGTCGCAATTTTGGCAAAAAAAAATAAGTATTGAATTAAATTTTTTATATTTTCACATCCTTATTAAAGGCTTCATAAAAATCCTTAAATCCGCAAGCAAAAAAAAATAAAGTTTAAGGAAAATATACAAGTGATTTTATCAAGTAAAAAATATGATTTTTTTAAAAAAATGTACAGAAAAATCGATATTTTTTTGATTTTTTCAAGTT
>Ga0209737_10002047_pt1 | contig 14172 bp, 11 predicted proteins | sample TergutCu122P3_FD_187284 | JGI IMG/M metagenome (GOLD analysis project Ga0209737, IMG submission 187284) | Cubitermes ugandensis P3 segment gut microbial communities from Kakamega Forest, Kenya - Cu122 P3 (SPAdes) (version 2) | ecosystem: Host-associated > Arthropoda: Insects > Digestive system...
GAAATCGGTTGTCGTCATTGCAACACCCATAACCGGTTTATTCGGATATTTGCCTCTGACTTCCATAATTGCGCGCGCCATTTCAAGCGGCACAGCGCCCATTAATTGAAGATAGATCACAATCACGGCGTCAACATTTTCATCCTGAAGGCAAGCTTCAACGCATTTCTGGTAATGCTCCATAGAAGCTGAGGCTATCATATCCACCGGATTTTTCACACTCGCGGCTGAAGGCAAAAACGAGCGCATATAATCTTTCGTAGCGTCAGAAATCTGCGCCATATCAAGCCCGTTATCCTCTAAGGCATCAGTAGTTAAAATTCCTAAGCCCCCCGCGTTTGTAACAATCGCAACGCGTTTGCCCGTCGGAAGGGGTGATTTAGCAAAAGCCTGCGCAGTTTCAAACATGGTTTTTAAGTTAAATTCGCGAATAACGCCGCTTTGCGTTAATAAAGCGTCCGCGGCTTTATCGGCACCCGCCAGAGAACCCGTGTGCGAACTTGCGGCCGAAGCGCCCGCTTCGGAGCGGCCTGATTTAATAGCGATAATCGGCTTTTTCTTTGTAATTCTTGTTGCCTTTTCCCTGAAGGCTTTCGGGTCAACAACTGACTCCATATAAAGCATAATTTGTTTTACGCTGGGTTCATTCTCCCAGTATTCAAGCAGGTCTTCAGCGTTGATATCCGCCTGATTACCGGCTGACACAAACTGCGAAAAGCCGATATTCAAGTCTTTTAAAATGCTCAAAATGCCGCAGCCAAGCGCTCCCGATTGCGATGAAAAGCCGACATCGCCCCTAACGGGCAATACCGCCGCAAAAGTAGCGTCCATTGTAAGGCTGTCTAGCGTGTTAATTACGCCCACACAGTTCGGCCCGACCATTCTCATACCGTATTTTTTGACTTTTTCAAGGAGTTGACATTCAAGCTCAACACCGTCGCCGCCAACTTCTTTAAAGCCCGCAGAGATTACCACCAGGCCCTTAACGCCCTTTTGTGCGCACTGGTCAACCGTATCTAAAACGAATTTTGAGTTAATTACAATAACCGCTAAGTCAACATTTCCGGGGGTTTCAAGAATACTCGTGTAAGCCGTCAAGCCATACATCTCGCCACCCTTGGGATTAATCGGGTAAATCGGGCCATGGAACTGATATTCCGTCAGCCTTTTCATCACCTCCGACCCTATCGTACCCTCCGTCAACGAAGCACCGATTACGGCGATTGATTTGGGTTTTAAAATTGCGTCTAAACTGCTCATTTCAGTATCCTTCCTTTATGTATTCTCTTATTTTGAACCTCACGCCCAGCTCTTGCGAGATTTTGTAGCATTCCACAATGCCCTCGTCAAGCTCCAAATTGAACCCTGACACGGCGCTCATTATTACGGGAATTTTCGCCTCAATGCACTGACGCGTAAATTCAAGCATAGCCTCATATGCGCCCTTAAAATTCGGTTTGCAGGCTTTTTCATACGCCTGCGCGTTGGGCGCGTTCAGGCTGATTGACATTGAATCGACAAGGCCTTTTAATTCCCGGGGAACATTCTTGCGCAACACTTTTGATGCGTGTCCGTTTGTGTTTACTCTCACTTTGACATATGGGAACTTGGTTTTGATGAATTTACAAACGTCTTTGAGGATTCCGAGCTTCAGCAAAGGCTCGCCGTAACCGCAAAAAATAACTTCTTCGTGCGTCGCCAAAGAAGTTGTAGCATGGTTAATGAGTTCCTGAATCACTTCGTCCGCTGTGACATTATCCCTGTCCAGCACAAGGTTTGTGCCCGCAACATCGTCTTTAATATCCTTGATACAAAAAACGCAGTTGCAAGTGCACGCATTAGTGAGGTTAATGTATGTCTTTCCACCTAAAAAATAAACTACGTTAGCTTTTTGCATGACAATATCAATTGTAACGCTTCAAAGTTCAATTGCAAGGCTTAGAAGGGAAAATCATGCAATTTGTGCAGATTTAGCTACTCGGGTAAAAAGCTGTCAAGTATAGCATCTTGAGCCGCTTCGACACCAATTCCGTTTTGTTTCGCGTATTGCTCAATAAATTTCTTGTCAAAAGCGGAATTTAGCAACTGTAAGCTTTGCACATCATCAAGGGCTCTTTGGGGGTCGTAAGGCGGATAGCCCTTAAAAGCAGCACTCTTTTTCACCTGCGACTTACCACCCACAACCGCGGGGTCTTCGTTCAGGTTTAAATCTTTTTGTGTTGTTGTGTTGTTCGGCTCTGGTGCGGGAGTTTCGCCTTTGGCGCGCTTCTCCCCCTCGAACGACGGCTGGGTGCCATGCGCCTTCGGAAGGTTAGGGCCAATGTTGGTTTCAGACATTGTTACTCCAATATGGTTATCTCGTGTAATTTTTGCTTCCGGGGGACTTCGTCCCGCGTCGCTTGCATAGTGTTTCCGCTCCCGTCGGGCTCATCGCCCGCCGCGCCGCTTTGCACCAGCTTGCGCATTTTTGTTGTATGTATAAAACATGAATTTTAATTTTTTTGCTAGCTATATTGCAAAAATATATACTTTTTTAATATTTTTCCTTAACAAAACGTCAAGAAAGCGTGTAATAACGGTACTTTTTACACTTTAAATTTAACTTAACATTTCTTAATATTTGCTCTGCATTTTTATACTATAACCTTTCGGGTTGTATCTCACTCGCTCAAAAAGCAAAATGCACAGTATTTTGCTTTTCTCGTTCCTTTCGATATAATTAAAAAATGCAGGTTTCAATTGAATGGCTAAATGAATTTGTTGATATATCGGACATTGAACCCGAGCTAATCGCCCATAAGCTTACTATGAGCGGGCTTGAGGTTGACAAAATTGAGGTCACAAAGCCCAAATTCACAAACATTATTACCGCTAAAATCACCGCGCTGGGGCTGCACCCAGACGCCGATAAGCTGCAGCTGGCAACTGTTGATACAGGTAATGGCGTCAAAACCGTTGTTTGCGGCGCGAAAAATATTGCCGTCGGGCAAATTATTCCTTACGCAAGCGTCGGTTCGGTTGTTTTTTCAAGGAAAACGGGGGAAGAATTTACCCTCACGCCCGCAATTATAAGGGGTGTAGAATCAGAAGGCATGCTCTGTTCGTCAGATGAATTGGGGCTTGAAGGCTTGCAGGATGAGGATGGTATCCTTATTTTGGACAGACTGTATAAGGATATTGCAATAGGGCAGAAGCTTGAGGAGTTACTCGGGTTGAGTGACGATGTGATTTTACACCTCGCTCCGACCGCAAACCGCGGTGACCAGATGTCTGTAATCGGCGTAGCGCGCGAAGTTTCAGCACTGTTCGATAGGAAAATGAACTTTTCGCCTCTCACTTATGAAGGCAAGCTTAAGGGCGGCAGTTTTGAGGTTGAAATTAAAGACCCCGAGACCGCAAAATACTACAGTATCGGCGTAATTAAAGATATTAAAATCAAGCCTTCGCCCGATTTTATGCAAAGAAGGATTACTGCCTGCGGCATGCGCCCGATTAATAACATTGTCGATATTACGAATTATGTTTTGCTTGAATATGGAACACCACTCCACGCCTTTGATTTGGACAAGCTGGAAGGGTATTTGTGCGTTCGATATGCTAAGGAAGGCGAAAAAATAACTACGATTGACGAGGTTGAGCGCAAACTGACCAATGAGTCGGTTTTAATTGCCACGCGCGACAGATGCGCTTGTATAGCAGGCGTTTTCGGGGGTAACGACAGCGAAGTTGATGATAAAACTAAAAACATTGCCCTTGAAGCCGCTTATTTCACCCCGCACACGAACCGCAAATCCGCACGCAGCGTGGGTTATCGCTCTGAAGCGAGTGCGCGTTTCGAGCGCGGCATTGATTTAGAAATGGTGAAGCCCGCACTTTTGCGCGCGCTTGATTTGATTACAAAATACGCCGACGGAAAGCTTGAAAGCATCACAGAAACAGGCTCAAGCGAACTTGAACCGGTTGAAATCACATTAAGGAGTGCGGAAGTTCTTCGCATTTTAGGCATCGAAATTGAGCAGGAAACTTGCATTAATATCTTGCAAAACCTTGGTTTTGAACTTTTGGGCAAGAATGACGCTGCTGCGAAATTTAAGGTTCCGAGTTTCCGCGCGGGCGATGTGACGCGTGAGATTGACCTAATTGAAGAGATTTCACGCATTTTCGGCTATGAAAAAATCGCTCCGACTCTGCCGAAAATCACCGAAGGGGCTGAGGTCAGCAGCGAGGAGCGTGAAATTAAAAAAATTAATGAGCTTTTTTTGAGTTACGGTTTCAGCGAGATAATAACCTCATCGCTTGTAGGCAAAGGCCTTTGCGGGGAGTTTTTGTGCGAACTTGATGACAGCTCAAGCGTCCGCGTTAAAAATCCGCAGAGCGAAGAGCACACAACCCTTTGTCAAAGCCTTATTCCGAATCTCCTGAGCGTTGTAAAATATAACTTTGATAACGGCAATAAAAATTTCTGGTTCTATGAAACCGGCAAGGTTTATAACGCTAAAACACCTGCCACGCGCGAGAATACCGGAGTTGAGGAGAAGCGCATTTTATCAGGCGCAATTTTCGGGAGCATCAACAATGAAATCTGGAATAATAAAACCAGACCCGATTTTTATACGCTAAAAGGCACTGTTGAAGCGCTTTTTGAGGAAGTAGGACTGACAGGTCGTGTCATATATTCCACACCAAGCACTGCCCCGGGCTATCTTCACCCCGCACAATGCGCCAAGGTCGAGCTTCTGGGTAAAACCCCGACGACCCTCGGCTACATCGGCAAAGTTCACCCGATTTTAAAGGATAATTTGAAATTAAATCAGGATTTATATATTTTTGAGCTTGATTTAGAAACAATCCTTCAAAGCGCCGCCCCCACATTAACAAAATTTAAAAAATTGCCGCAAACAGGCATTGTTCAGCGCGATATTGCTCTTGGCGTCGACATTGAAACAACATACGAACAAATCCTCAAAACCATTAAAAAAGCCGCCGATAAAAACATTTTTAAGACTGCGCAGGTGTTTGACATTTATCAGGGTGAGAACATTGAAAAAGGCAAGAAAAGCGTTGCGATAAGGTTATTTTTGCAGGATGAAAATGCGACATTAACCGATTCTCAAATTGAGGCCGAAGTTAATAAAATCAAAACCGCGCTTCAAAATTCAATCTCAGGCCTTGCGCTTAGATAGCTACTGGGCAAGTCGCAACCAATAATATACCCGTTTCGCTTCGCTTCGATAAAAATAGCCCACACGGCTAATATCATAGCGCCACTTTTACCTTTAAATTGAGCATGGTCCTATAGTATTACTTAGAGAGAACAATGGTTTACAACACGCTAGCCGCAAGCGCTTTGATGAGCGCGATGCCGTTTTATGCTTCAAAAAATTGCACTCTGGCCGATGTGATTAAAAAAATCGAGAAGTATAAACTTTCGCAAATCGTAATAACCGATTCAAATTTTGCAATCGTCGGTATAATTACCAAAAAGCAAATTGCGAAATTCCTTCTTTTGAAAGGATTGAAGCGATATGATGAACAAACGCACGAAATCCGGGCAAAAGAGCTGTTGGATGTCTCAAAAACCTGCGTTACGGCCTACCCGACAACACAAATTTCCGAGATTAAAGATATTATGGAAATGCTGAAGCTCGAGCATATTCCAATCGTGAAAACGCCCTGGAACAGGATTCTGGTTGGTTTTATCTCATACGGCGAAGTTCAAAACGCGCTCGGGGAAGTGATGTGCAATATTCTTTTCTGATGATGTTATAATTAACCCATGTCAGATGAAGATAAACAGTTTGAGGCAACACACCAAAAACTGGAGAGAGCACGAAAAGAGGGGCAGGTTGTTAAGTCGAAAGATTTTTCAACCGCAATTACCCTGATTGTTATGTTCACGGGCATTTTTATTCTTGCGCCTTTTATCTGGATTAAAATTTCGGGGTTGTTTGTTTTGCTCTATGAGCAAATTCCAAACGCCAATCTGGAGAAAATAGGCTACAGCTACGTTTTATTCACGGCGCTCGCGTCCGTTGCAATGATAATCTTCCCCATACTTGCTCTGGCCTGGTTTATGGGAATTACGTCAGATTTAATTCAGATTGGCCCTCTGTTTACCGTCACGCCTCTGATGCCCAAAATTGATAAACTAAACCCGACAAAATATTTTAAAAATTTAATGAGCCCCAAAACCCTGTTTGAGCTTGTGAAAAACATTGTTAAGGTGTTAATTCTGGGGTTTGTGGGCTTTAAGGTTTATATGGCTCATTTCCCGAACATTTTACAATTGGCGCAAATTGATAACCAGCTTGCCGTTTTGATTGCCTTTGGAAAACTGGTTACAGACTTCGTTTTCAAAGCTGCCATTGCCTTTCTGGTGATTGCTGCGGCGGATTATATGGTGGTTAAATGGAAATTTTTACAAGACCAGAAAATGTCTTTTAAGGAAATTAAGGATGAGTATAAAAACGCCGAGGGTGACCCGCATGTTAAGGCCGCTTTGCGCCAAAAAAGGCAGCAGATGTTACAGCAAAGCATGATGGATGCCGTTCCGACCGCCGATTTTGTTGTCACAAACCCCACGCATATTGCCTGCGCGCTGAAATACAATCAGGAAGAAATGGAAAGCCCGAAACTCGTGGCAAAAGGAACCGAGCTTTTTGCCAAAAAGATTATCGCGGTTGCGCGCGAGCACGGCGTGCCGATTATTGAAAATCCGCCCGTGGCGCGGGCTATATTCAGGGTGGTTGAAATTAACCATGAAATTCCGCCCGATTTATATAAAGCTGTTGCCGAAATCTTAATTTTTGTATACGGACTGAAAAACAAGCTCCCGAGCGCGCCGCCACCCCCAAGTAATCCTTAAATCATTTAGTTGAGCCAAATATTGCTTTTTTGTATATAATAAATATTAGTAACGCGGAGAAATTAAAAATGGATATAATTGCCTTAATAGGAACCTTTCTGGGAGTAGGCCTTGTTTTGGCCGGTATGATAATGGAAAACGGCGGCGACCCTAGAAGTATTATGGACATTGTGCAAGTCACCGCAGCGTTTATCGTAATCGGTGGTACGGCAGGCGCGGTTGTTTTGAGTTTCCCGGGTGATATTCTTCTGGGCGCTCTTAAACAGCTTAAAACCGTTTATTTTATGTCTCCGCCAAAGTTGGAACCTTTAATCAGGGAAATTGTCGAATATTCCCAAAAAGCGAGAAAAGAAGGGGTTATTGCCCTTGAAAAGCTCGCCAAACACGCTTCCGACCCGCTTTTGGAACTCGGCCTTGGCGCGGTAGCGGACGGCGCCGACCCGTCTCTTGTGCGCTCAATGCTTGAAACACAGGTGGCGCAGGAAGAAGCCTGGGTTGCGGCCACGGCAAAAGTTTGGGAATCGTTTGGCGGCTACTCACCCACTCTGGGTATTGTCGGCGCGGTTCTGGGCTTAATTCTGGTTATGAAAAACCTTAATGACCCTGCGGCTCTCGGGGCCGGTATTGCGGTTGCTTTTGTTGCAACGGTTTACGGTCTTTTTGCCGCGAACTTATGGGCAATTCCTTTTTCTTCGAGAATTAAGTTTAAATATCAAAAAGTTTTTGTCGCAAAAGAGTTAATCATTGAGGGTATTCTGGCTATTCAGGCAGGCGAAAGCCCCGCGCTTATTGACAGAAAATTAAGCACTTACATAATAAACAACACCAAAGCACAGAAGGCATAGAGGTTCTGCGTTGGGTAGAAAGAAAAAACACGAAGAACACGAAAATTTAGAGCGTTGGCTGGTTTCATACGCTGACTTTATAACGCTGCTTTTTGCCACATTTGTTGTACTGTATGCCCTTTCGCAGGCCGATATCGCCTCATTCACAAAGCTTGAAGACTCACTCAGGCGGGCTTTTTCAAGCAAAGGTGTAATGGAAGGCTCGCAAGGAGTGCTGAATTCTTCAATGAGTCTTCTTGAGAGCGAATCAACGGGCGCTGATGCTAATCCTTTAATGCTTGAATATTTAAGCCAGCGATATGAAGACGATTCTTTTGACGAAATCAAGGAAGATGTTGAAAAATTAAAAGTTGACGGCCTTGATGTGCGTATGGAAGAGCGCGGCCTTGTTATAAGGGCGTCAGATAAGGCAATTAATTTTGCCTCGGGTTCGGCCAAGCTCACCCCCGAGAGTGAGCGGATTCTGGGGCAAATTGCGGAGATAATTTTCTCAAGATTCCAAATTCACCTCATTAAAGTCGAGGGTCACACCGACTCTGCACCAACTTCTGCTACAAGCATCTACCCCACAAACTGGGAACTCTCGGGCGCGCGGGCAAGTTCGGTTATTAATTATTTCATAGGTCGCCACAGTCTTAACCCGAAAATCTTTATTGCTATGGGTTTTGCGGACACCATACCCCTCAAGGGTTCTGAGAAAAATCCTTCGATTAACAGGCGCGTTGAAATCGTTGTAACGCGAAACAAGTATAAAATTGCCGAAAATAATGACATAAAGACCCTGATTAACGACAAAAGCTTAAATATGAAATATATTAAAAGAGGTATCTCGCCGAAAGGAGGCGTCGAAAATGTGCTTGAGAGCAAGGAGCTAATTGTGCCGGAGATTATAAATCCCAGCGCTGAAACAAGCGAAATCAAGAAAACTTACGAAAAAGAAAACGCGCGTCTTTACACGGAAGGCGCAAAACCCGGTGTGACTGCGATGCCCGATTTCCTTAGAGATGAAAAGAGGTAGTACAAACAATGGATAACGTGAGCGGAGAAAAATATTTTTGCATTTTTGGCGGCGGCGGAGTAAGAGGGTTATCCTACCTCGGAGTTTTTCAGGCGCTTGAAGAACTTGGCATTGAAATCAAGGGCTGCGCAGGTTCGTCTGTCGGTGCGATTTTCGCGACGCTCGTTACACTGGGCTATAACCTTGAAGAAATGAAAGGTATTTTAAAAAAAGTAGGTATTGACGTTTTCCGCGACATAAATTTCGGCTTTAATCAGGCGTTTTCGCTCTCTAAGGGCGAGGTTTTTCTAAACTGGCTGAAGGAACTTGTTGAGAAAAAATACTACGGCAATGCTTATGTTAAGGGTATTGAACCCGTGAAATTTAAGGATTTAGACAAAGATTTGGTCATACTTTCCGTCAACCTGACCGATTCTAAGTTCAGTGAATTTTCAAAACAAAAAACTCCCGAGGTTGAAGTTGCTTACGCCGTAAGGGCTTCGGTTTCAATTCCCGGGCTTTTGCCGCCGGTTGAATTCGGACTTGATTATCTGGTGGACGGCGATTTGATGAAAAGCTGGCCGCTGTGGCGCGTGAGCGAAAACCTCTGCCCTAAAGACAGTCGTATCCTTGAGTTTCGCCTCGAAGACAGTCAGAAAGACAAAAAAATCGACAGCGGCATTTCATATATTAATGCCGTCTATAACACGATTTCGGGGTTTTCAACAGATTTCATTATCGATCTTTATTCTCTTCGCGACAAATTCGATTACATTAAAATCAATTCAAAAAATATAGCTATTTTGGATTTCACAATCAATGAAAAAATGCGCGACAGCCTTGCGGAAGCAGGCTATCTGACCACGCTTGAATACTTTAGAGAGTTTTTGCCCAAAAAACGCGCGCTTCTTTTTGAAAAATATTATAAAATCGAACTCGGACTTTTAAGGGTTCGGGAATCGCTCAAAAAGGGTCGCGTAAAAAGAGCCTATTTGCACCTTTGTGAGCATTTTACGGAGCTTTGCGAAGCAAAAAAAGATATTGATTTGGAAATTTACCACAGCATTTTAGAATTAAAAGATTTATTTTTTGAAAACTACGAAGTGAGTCCGCTCGGGCTTGCACAGCTTAAATCCAAAAATGTGGTATGGGCAAAATTGGGCACTATTCTTGAGGTTCTGGCGATGAAAACCGCTGAATTGAAGGCGAAATCTCAAGGCTCCCAAGGGTCTTGAATGCCGGCGTGATGTCGTTAAAAATTATCCGCGTGTTTTGGATAATGGATTGTTCTGCCGCAACGTTAAGGAAATCCTTTGTTAAAATAACATTTGACTGCACCGTTTTAAAGTCCCTCTGGCGGACAAAATCGAGTAATTCTTTGGAATTGTAGTAATAGTTTTTCATTTTCACATATAATTTATAATTTTTCGTGCGCTTTGAAATTTGCATGTGCGCAAAATTAATGAGGTCGGGAAAATAATATGTGACGGCACTTGAGAGGAAAAAATCCAGAACGTAGTTCAAATTATCCTGAGTCGAAATCGAGAAAAATCCGTATGTTTCGCCCTTTTCCTCGTTCTCGACAACAAATTTAAACGAGATTTTTTCAAGGCCGTTATCTATAAACTCATTTTTAAATTCCGTCAAATTTTTTGAAAAGGAGTATTTGTATTGCGCGTTAACGCAGTCATTATAGAGTTCGGCCAGTTGTTTGACGCTTGAATTTCGCTGGGGCTTGAAAACCGCGTAATTAGAGGATTCCTCCTGTTTTCCTTCGGCCGCAAAAACAAATTCCTTCGAACAAACCCTGAAATGGCAATTTTTTACAAACAGGGCGTGCATATCCCCGAGGTTTTCGTCTATGCTGATAAAAAACGAACTCGCGCCCATCGTGCAATACTTCAAAAGTGCGTAATTTATCAGGTGTTCACCGATTTCAAAGGAATTTTCCTCCAGAAAAAAGTTTGTAATTTTAATTTTTTTATAATTTCCCCTGACAGGCTGAAGCCCGATAAGGCCGATTAATTTGCCCTTTTCATCCACTGCCGCGAAAAAATCGGTTAAAAATTTCACTCTCAGCGGCAAAAAGTAATGTACGATATCGGCAATAAGAGGCGGAAATTCTTTTGAAGCCGGATTTTTGCCGAACTTAAATCTGTTTAAAAAAGCTAAATTTTTAATCACGGCCACGACTAAAATCCTATACCAGTTCGGTTTCTTTAATATAACGCGGACGCGATTTCACTTCGTTGTAGACCTGACCCATATATTCGCCGATGATGCCGAGGCAAAAAATCTGCACGCCCGAGAAAAAACAAATCGCCACAACGATTGTCGCCCAACCGCTTACATCTATACCAAGGAAAAATTTCTCATAAATTACATAGAGTCCGTAAGCAAAGCTTACAAGCGCCATAAGAAACCCGAGCACAACCACAAAGCGAAGCGGCACAATGGAAAAAGACGTTATACCGTTTAGCGCTAAAGCTACCAGCCTTGCCCAGCTGAACTTCGTTTGCCCCGCCGCGCGCGGTTTTATATTATATTCAACGTAAGATTTTTGAAGTCCGATTTCGCTGAAAACGCCGCGCAAAAAGAGACTGTATTCGCCGTACTGCGAGAGGGCCTCCATTGCGCGTTTGCTTGTAAGTCTGTATTCGCTATGGTTCGGGGTAATCTTTGCGCCCAGAATATGCATTATTTTATAAAAAAGTGCGGATGAAAATTTCTTGAAAAGACCCTGTTTGTGGTAGTTTTTGCGCACCCCGAAAACAATATCATTGCCTTTTTGATACTCAATCACGAAATCTTTAATCACGCTCTCGTCCTGCTGAAGGTCGGCATCAATTGTGATGGCGCAATCAACCCCGAGCTCGTAAACCCGCCCGAGGCCTGCCAGTATGGCATTCTGATTGCCGAAATTTCTGCTGAATTTCAGCGCCTTAACTTTTTTATCTTTCGAATGCAGCCTTTTGGCAATCTCAAAAGTCCCGTCCGTTGAGCCGTCATCCACAAGAAAAATAAAGCTTTTTTTTGAAATAATTTTCAAATTTTCAAGCTCGCGCATAATCTCTAAGAGACGCAAAACTGTTAATTCTACAACTTCCTGCTCATTGTAGCAGGGAATTATGAGCGCAAGCTTGGGCGTCGATTTTTGCGGATTATCGAAAATTTCTAACAAAACATACTCCTTTACGACGCCTTTATTATATAATAATTACCACTATGAACACAAGTAACAAATTCATTTTAACTGCGGATGATTTCGGATTAACAAAGGAGTGCAATTTTGCAGTGCTTGAAGGGGTTAAAAATGGAATCCTCACGAGTGCCTGCGTTTGCGCAAACGGAGAATTTTATAAGCACGCAATGGAAGAAATTCTGCCTCAAATAAAGGATGTGGATTTAGGCGTGCACCTCAATATTATCGAGGGCAAAAGCCTTTTAGAGCCGGGCAGGAATTTTAAACACGGGTTTGCTTCTTTACTTATAAAATCCTGCTTCAGTGAGACTTTAGGGGAAATTGAGGCCGAATTCAGGGCACAGATTGAGCGCGTTCTTGAAGACGCGGCGGCGAGCGGAACAAGGGTGAATTTCATCAACTCTCACATCCACACTCACGCCATTCCGGAGATTTTTAACGTCACGGCGCGTCTTGCAAAAGAATATGCAATTCCCGCTATAAGGCTGCAGGCGGAAAAATTTTACTCCGCAGGCCGCCCGCCAAAGCCCATAAACCTCGTCAAAGTAGCGCTTTTGAACTATTTTTCGCTCTCAAACCGCGTAACAGCGCGAAAATACAACCTTAAATGCAATGATTACATTCTCGGCGTAGGCTATACGGGCGAAATGAACGGAGATACGATTTTATCGGGTCTCAAAGCGCTTTCAAGATTTAAAAACATAACCGTTGAAGCCCTTCTTCACCCCGAAAATGACCCGAGAAGCCCGCGCTACGACGAATATCTGACAATAATCAACCCCAATTTAAAAGAAAAAGTCGAAAATTTAGGCTTTCGTTTTTGCGGTTTTGAATAATTTGTTATAGAATATAGAAGTAACTAGGAGGAGGCTCTGAAATGGCCGAAGAATTAACAGCAGAACAGAAAGAGAAACTTGCGTTTGAAAACGCCAGAAAACTGGACGAGCTTATTGAGCGCGTAAGGGTTGCACAAGAAGCGTTTGCGACCTATCCACAAGAGCAGGTAGATAAGATTTTTAAAGCCGCGGCACGTGCGGCAAACGACGCGCGCATTCCGCTTGCCAAAATGGCGCAAGAGGAAAGCGGCATGGGCATTGTGGAAGATAAGGTTATTAAAAACCACTTTGCGTCCGAATATATTTATAATAAATATAAAGAGACTAAAACCGCAGGTATCATTGAGGAAGACAGGGTTAACGGCATCAAGAAACTGGCCGAGCCGGTCGGCGTTGTAGCGGGCATTATCCCTACAACAAACCCCACTTCAACCGCGATTTTCAAAGCGCTCATCTGTCTTAAAACCAGAAATGCCCTGATTTTAAGCCCTCATCCGAGAGCAAAAAAATCAACCGTTGAGGCAGCAAGAATTGTTCTTGAAGCGGCGATTGAGGCTGGTGCACCAAAAGACATTATCGGCTGGATTGAGGCGCCGACGCTTGATTTAACTAATCAGCTTATGCATCACCCGCATATAGATTTAATTTTAGCCACAGGCGGCCCGGGTATGGTAAAAGCAGCATACACTTCAGGCAAACCCGCGCTTGGTGTCGGCCCCGGTAACACTCCCGCGGTAATTGATGAAACGGCCGACATAAAAATGGCCGTGAGCTCGGTTTTACTTTCAAAAACATTTGATAACGGCGTAATTTGCGCTTCAGAGCAGGCCGTTGTGGTTGTTGACGATGTTTATGACGCTGTTAAAAAAGAGTTTGAACTTCGCGGCGCATACATTTTAAACGCGCAGGAGAGGAAAAAAGTCGCTGATATAATTCTCAAAGAAAACGGTGACTTGAACGCCGCAATAGTCGGGCAAAGCGCTTATAAAATCGCTCAGATGGCGGGTATTGAGGTTCCTGAGGCGGCGAAAGTTTTAATTGGCGAAGTGGATAAAATAGCCTTTGAAGAGCCGTTTGCGCACGAAAAACTATCCCCCACCCTTGCTATGTATAAGGCAAAAAGCTTTAAAGAGGCAACACAAAAAGCCTACGACCTTGTTGAATTTGGCGGCGCAGGGCATACTTCCGTACTTTACACCGACGAACGCAAACAGGACAGGATTAAAGTTTTCGCCGAAAAATTGCGTACGGGAAGGGTTTTAATTAACACCCCCTCATCCCACGGCGCAATCGGCGACCTTTATAACTTCAGGCTTGAACCCTCACTAACATTGGGCTGCGGCAGCTGGGGTAAAAACGCCGTCAGTGAAAACGTGGGCGTAAAGCATCTTTTAAATTACAAAACGGTAGCAGAAAGGCGTGAAAAT
>Ga0209737_10002048_pt1 | contig 14167 bp, 11 predicted proteins | sample TergutCu122P3_FD_187284 | JGI IMG/M metagenome (GOLD analysis project Ga0209737, IMG submission 187284) | Cubitermes ugandensis P3 segment gut microbial communities from Kakamega Forest, Kenya - Cu122 P3 (SPAdes) (version 2) | ecosystem: Host-associated > Arthropoda: Insects > Digestive system...
AAATCTGCGCCTGCGAATGTGTTTTGCAACGAAATGGGCAAGCAGGAAAATTATTACGGCGAACTCGACAACGACCGCAAAAACGGCTGCATAAGAAGTGCGGAATTTGCCTACACAAAAGAGGGCGGATTAGGCGTTTTGTTTGGGAATATCGCCGAAAAGGGCTGCATAATTAAAACCGCCGGCGTTGATGAGGAATTGTTTAACTTCACGGGCAAAGCAGTGGTTTTCGATAGTCAGGAAGACGCTTGCGAGGGCATTCTGGGCGGAAAAATCAAGGCGGGCAACGTTGTGGTAATCCGCTACGAAGGACCAAAAGGCGGTCCCGGAATGCAGGAAATGCTTTATCCGACTTCCTATATTAAATCAATAGGTTTGGGCAGAGAGTGCGCACTGATTACCGACGGGCGTTTTTCGGGCGGCACAAGCGGGCTTTCAATCGGACACATTTCCCCCGAAGCGGCAAACGGCGGAGCGATAGGACTTATAAGAGACGGCGACGAAATAGCAATTTCGATTAGCGATAGAAGCATAACGCTGAAAATTTCAGACGAAGAACTTGCAAAACGCCGTGCCGAAGAAACAGCAAAAGGCAAAGACGCATTTAAGCCGAAACGAGAGCGTGTTGTCCCCGAATCGTTGAAAATGTACGCCCATTTCGCAGTGAGCGCCGATGAGGGTGCTGTCAAGAGGTTTTATGAATAACAAAGTATATTCAATCGACGAATTAGGGTTTCAAAAAGTTGTTAATGCGTTTAATAATGTTGGTAAATGGTATGCTTAAAAAGGGTTTCGTCACGCCTGGGAGTAAAAAGGTAAAGTTTAAGTGTTTTTTAACGGAAAGGCAGAGAAATCTGCCTTTTTTTGTTTTTGCGCAAATAGTATTTTTATGGGAAAATAAAGGAGGAAATATGATGACAATGACAATGACGATACCCAATGTTAAGCGTGCTATGATGGATGTCGGGCTCGGCGACAGAATAAACGATTTGTTCGCAAGATTAGACGAAATGGCACTCGACGCAATGCTCGCGGAAAGTATCGCGCAAGCGAATAGAGGCGAGGGAAGACCAGCAGAAGAATTTGAACGAGAATTAGACGAGGAGTTTGCAAAAGGTTATTATGGTAGAGTATAAACTTAAAAGGAAACCATCGATAGTATTTCCCCGATGTGAAAAAGAGTTGCGAGATGCGATAAAATATATTTCTAAAACTTCGCCTATGCAGGCAAGAATAATGAAGGAGCAATTTGTAGAAACCCGCAAAACCATAGAACGAATGCCCACAATGGGCGCGATTTACAAAGGCGATATGAGAAGAATAAAACTCGGTAAATTCAGATACTACATTTATTACAGAGAAACTAAAACAGCAATTGAAATTCTAGGAATTTGGCACACAAGCAAAGGAACGGATTTTTAGTAGGGCGCGGTTTGCGCGCCCGTCTTAGATTACGGCAGATAATTCCCTGCGGATTGCCAGATTTCATACCATTCTTCGCGGGTTAGCAAAAGTTGGCTTGCCGCAATGCACTCTTTGAGGCGTTCGGGGCTTGTTGTTCCCGTTACCACTTGCATTTTTGCGGGGTGACGGGTAATCCAAGCCGCCGCGATTGTTGTTGATGAAACGCCGTATTTCTTTGCGATTTCGTTGAGTTTTGCGTTTAATTCGGGATATTTTTCGCTTCCGATAAAAACGCCCTCAAAAAAACCGTATTGAAACGGCGACCACGCCTGAACTGTGATGTCGTGGAGACGGCAGTAATCCAAAATGCTTTCGTCGCGTGAAACCGCCTGCTCGGTTTCCATATTCACGAAAAACCCGTGCGTTATCATATTCGAGTTTGTAATCGAAAGTTGCAGTTGGTTTGCGATAATTTTTTGCTTCACATTCTTTTTAAGCAACTCAATTTGCAGAGGTTTTTGGTTTGACACGCCGAAATGTCGCACTTTTCCCGATTTTTCGAGAATATCAAACGCTTCGGCGACCTCTTCCGGCTCAAAAAGCGCGTCGGGACGGTGAAGCAAAAGCACGTCAAGATAGTCGGTTTTCAGACGTTTTAGTATTCCATCGACCGAATTTAGAATATGCTCTTTTGAAAAATCAAATGTCGTGTCGCGAATGCCGCATTTGCTTTGAAGTATCATTTTTTCACGGACACTCGCGTTCATTTCAATCGCTTGCGCAAAGGCGATTTCGCTGTCGCCGCTATTTTCGGCGCCGTAAATATCGGCGTGGTCGAAGAAATTCGCACCGTTGTCAATCGCCGTTTCAATGAATTTTCGCAATTCGTTTTTCGGCATCGGAGAAATCCGCATACAGCCCACAGCAATATTGGGAACAAGCAAGCCGGATTTTCCGAGTTCAATTTTTTTCATTCTTTTACCTCTTCCGCAATAAAAATTTCGGATTTTACCGGAATGATTAAATAACAGATAAAATAACCCAAAATGCCCCAGATAAAACCGGTCATTACCGTTAAAATCGCCGCTGCGATTCTCGTCAGTGTCGGGTCGATGTTAAAATACTCGGCGATTCCGCTGCAAACTCCGAAAAGTTTTACATCTTTTTCACTTCTGTAAAGTCGTTTCATATTTTACTCCTTTTTTAATTTTCAAATTCAAACACCAAAAACGCAAGCGGCGGCAAGTCGATTTGTAATGTGAAGTCCTTGCCTTGCGACGGCTCTTTTTTCGCCGCAATCGCTTTGCTTCCGTTGCCCAAGCCCTCTCCGCCGTAAATATCCGCATTCGAGTTGAAAACTTCCTTGTATTTCGTGTTGTAGGTGATTCCCAAGCGGTAATCTTTGCGGATAACGGGCGTGAAATTAAAGATAAACAGGAATTTTTTCTTCTGTGATTTCGCCTTTCTGATAAACGCAATCACACAGTTGTCGCGGTCGTTGTAATCCACCCATTCAAAACCGTCGTGCGAAATATCTTCTTCCCACATCGCAGGATTTTCGCGGTAAAGTTTGTTCAAATCCTTCACCATTTTTTGCAGACGGGTGTGGTATGTTCCGCAGACCTTTTCGTCTAAAAGCCACCAGTCAATTTCGCGTTTTTCATACCATTCGTTACGCATTCCGAATTCCGCACCCATAAAGCAGATTTTTTTGCCCGGGTGTCCATACATAAAGCCGTAAAGCAAACGCATATTCGCAAATTTTTTCCAGTCGTCGCCGGGCATTTTTTCAAGCAAACTGCGTTTTCCGTGAACAACCTCGTCGTGCGAAAGAACAAGCATAAACTTTTCCGACCACGCATACCACAGGCAATAAGTCAAATCCGCCTGGTGGTATTTTCTGTTTATCGGGTCTTGTTCAAAATAATCGAGTGTGTCGTGCATCCAGCCCATATTCCATTTGAACGAAAAGCCCAAGCCGCCTTGTTCGACGGGTGCGGTAACACCCGGATACGCCGTGGATTCTTCGGCAATCGTTATAACGCCGGGGAAAGAATTTCGCACGACCCAGTTGAATTGCTGTAAAAATCCTATTGCTTCCAAATTTTCGTTTCCGCCGTAGCGATTGGGAATCCATTCGTCCGATTTTCTGCTGTAATCGCGGTAAAGCATACTCGCTACCGCATCAACACGCAAGCCGTCGATGTGATACTGCGAAATCCAGTAAACGGCATTTGCTACCAAAAAGTTTCTGACCTCGTGTCGTCCGTAGTTAAAAATTAACGTGCTCCAATCCTTATGTTCGCCCTCGCGCGGGTCGGAGTGTTCGTAAAGGTGTGTGCCGTCAAAATGCGCCAAGGCAAACAAATCCTTCGGGAAATGCCCCGGCACCCAGTCCAAAATTACGCCGATATTGTTTTGGTGAAGATAATCCACGAAAAACTGGAAGTCCTCGGGTGTGCCGAAACGATGGTTTACGGCGTAAAATCCGCCCACCTGATAACCCCAACTCGGCACGAACGGGTGTTCCTGCACAGGCATTAACTCAACGTGCGTGTAGCCCATTTCTTTGATGTAGGGAACAAGAAGTTTCGCAATATCGCGATAATTATGGTGGTCGCCCTCTTCGTCGGGTCCCGCTTTTTTCCAACTGCCCAAATGCAATTCGTAAATTGACATCGGCTCTTTATGCCAATCGCCTTTGTCCTGGCGGTTTTGAATCCATTCCTGGTCGCCCCACTTGTAATTTTTTGTAGAGCCGACAACCGTGCCGTGATATGGAAACGGCTGCTGTTGAATGCCGTAAGGGTCGGTCTTCAAAACCAAATGTCCGGTATCTGCCTTGCGGATTTCGTATTTGTAAACCGCGCCCTCCGATAATTGCGGAATAAACAACTCCCAAATGCCCGAACCGCCGATTGGACGCATCGGATGCTGTCGTCCGTCCCAAAGGTTAAAATCGCCGACAACCGCCACTCTTTGAGCGCTCGGCGCCCAAACCGCAAAATAAACGCCCTTTACGCCGTCTATTTCCATTGTATGCGAGCCCATTTTTTCAAAAACGTAATTATGATTCCCTTCGCCGAAAAGATGCAGGTCAAAATCGGTCATAACAGGCATAAACGAATACGGGTCTGCCATTCTGCGGACAAATCCGTCGCCGTATATAATTTCCAGTTCATACTTGAAAACTTCATCTCTGCCTTCCAAAAGAAGCGTGAAAATCGGCGTTCCTTCCAAGTGAAACATATCGGCAACAAAATTGCCGGCACCGTCAAAAACTTTTATTTGCGCCGCACCGTAATGCACCGAGCAAATCGAAACTCCGTTATGTCTCGGATGCATTCCCAAAATCGAAAACGGGTCTCTAACCGAACAATTGCACAACGCGTTAATGTCCCCGTCCGACAAAACTCCATAAATATCCGCACTCATAGATACCCCTTACTGAAAATTTGCTATCTTTACCATTGATAAAATATAATAAATACAGGAAAGAATGCGGAATTTTCTGCAAATTACGGAATTTTAGCGTTAGTTAATGCTTTTTTTTCACAAATCAAAGGGATTTATTAATTTCAAATCTTCAATTTTATCAAAATCGCCGACATTTCTTGTTACCAAAGTCATATCATAAACAAGACAAGTTGCGGCAATTATAGCGTCAGGAAGTTTAATTTTACTTTTTCTGCAAATTTGTGTCGTTTTGTTGATAATTTCTCTGTTAATCATTATTTTATTGGCAAGTTCGACAAACATCTCTACCTTTTCACTTGCTTCACTAATGGCGTTAAAGCGCAACACTTCAATTTCTGTTATTACAGATATTATTGCTAATTCCAAAATTATATCAGAAACAAAAAGTTGCCCTTTTTCAGGAAGTGCCGCGTCAAAATAATCTATCACTACATTGCTGTCTAAACAATACTTCGTTCCCACTCGTTCCTGCTTTCTTTGATATAATTATCCCACTCTGCTCGTTTTTCCGGGCTTAATTTTAGTATGCCTGCAAAATAACCTTTTGGGTATTTCTTTCCGCTTCCTTTAATAACATAAGGGTCGTTATTCCAATCGTCATCTTTAACTGAAATCAGATTTTTCTTTTCCATGTTTTTCAACATTTCCATAGCATCATTGCTAAGTAATTCAATCTTTACCATAAATTGCTCCTTTCTCCTTTTTCTTTGAATAAAATACTTTCTGCGCAAAACAAATAGAGCGGAGAAAATTCTCCGCTCTATTTTTCGAGTATTTTACTCGCACAGGATTATTTTAACATAATCTTATGCTGCAATACAGATGCGCCTCTTGCGTCTTTAACTCTGAGAATAAACATACCTTTCGCAAGATTGTCCGTTCTCAAATTCGTCGCATTTACGCCGTTTACCGCGTTTATGTCCGTTCTGCCGACAATACGTCCCTGAAGGTTGTAAAGTTCCGCAGTGTAACTACCCGCCGAAAGACGCAAGTTAATTCTGCCGTTCTGGATTCCCGTGAATGCGTAAGAGGTGGTTCTCTGCGCAACATTGGAAATCGCCACTTGACAGTTCGGGTCAGTGAACGGGTCACAATCGCTGCCGCCAATGTCGGTAGGACAACCCGGGCAATCCCATATCGGGTCAACAAAATTCTGACCGGGAATAAGCCGCACTTCATTACTTACGAACGGATTGAAGTTAATCGCCCAAGCAGTTCCCGCGCTGTTAAGACGCCTGGGTGCCAAACGTGGGTTGGTAACGCCGTTAGCGCCGCCTACGTATTCAACGTTCAAGTTTTGAGTTGCGGGAATGCCCACGATTACCGAAATCTCATCGCGCTGTTCTGCACGCAGAGCAGTATTAACCGTTACTCTCAAAGTGTGAGTTGTACCCAAAGTTAATTGCGGATTGCTCGTCGCATTTGCCGTCAAACGATATTTAACCGCTTCTGAAGGCGTAAATACAACCAATCTACCATCTTCAATCATAGGTCTGATATAATTGTAGTGCTGACGAAGTTGATTTTGGGTAATACCGCCCCACCAGCCGCCTTGTTGCGCCGCCGGAGAATTGAGTGTCCAAGTATTCGACGGTCGATCTTCTCTGCCTTGCGCATCTTTGAACCAATCATTATCTCCAATAGCCGCAACAGAGTGGAATTCACGAATCATATAACCGCGAGATGCCACGATTTTGTCAACCATTTCGTTCAAACCAAGCCATACGTGAGCATTACCCGGAAATGTAAATATCGGATCACCTCTGCTATCCAATATGTCGCTGCCGCTTCCCGGCGTCCAATCGCGTCTGTCAATCCAGAATGCGTCAAAGTCAATCGCGTATGGGTGGAAGAAGTCGTGCAACATCGGAACAGGAGTTTTAGAGCCGCCTCTTGCCTGGAATATTCCGTATTGCTCCAATCTTTGGTGTGTCGCCAAACTATAAGCGTCAAACGGATAGCCGTAATATTCGCTTCTTTTACCTCTTGCAAAGTGTTTGCCCGGATTTACAATTCTGCTGTAAATTCTTTCGTTGATTCTGTTGTTCGCGTCTCTCATGTTTCTGGTAAATTCAGGACCTTCCCACGCTTTAACAGTGAAGATAGAAGCAATCAAACCAGGAGCACCTTGGTCAGACCTTACATTGCCGCCGATACCTTGTCCATACACAGTGTTTGAGTTCCAACCATTTTCACCCTGTTCGTCAAGTTGTCTCAAATCAAGCCAAGCGGGGGTCGTAGCATAAAGAACACCCTCGTTTCTAACCTCCATATTAGAGCCGTCCTCAGGCGCTCCATCTTGCCTGGGGTCTCTGAATGTGTAATTAATAAACACTTCCATACCGCTGGGCAATCTTACTCTTTGTGTGGTGCCGAGCGGGGTAATTGTCGTCGGAACTTTGCCTCTTACACAGTTGTCTGTCGAAAACGACATGCCTGTCCAGTATGCTGGACCTTCTATTCTTATGCCGGCATCCTGCATTGTAAGGATTCTAATCGGGTCGCCTGCATATCGAGGGTCGCAATTACCCAAAAGTTGTCCGCTTAGTCTAAGGTGAGGAGGGTTGTTCCAAGGAGCGTCCCAACTCAAATTACCCCAAAGTGACCTTACCGTCAATCCGCGGATTGCATAAGGAATCGACGGGTCAAAATCAGGAATTACGTCTTTGTTGTAAAACCACTGATACTGGTCTGCCGCAGATGTGTGGTCGTATGAGTGGTTGAACATTTCGTGTCCGTCTCTAACCATCACAAGTGCATTGTTCCAGTCATCATCTGACATTCTGCCTACGAAAACACCCCACCCCATTTTAATTTCTTCAAAGCCCGGCTCCCTTGCAAGGTCAAAAGCGGGTTTAATCGCTTTGTCAAACGGCATAGGACCGATGTCATCGTGTGTGAAAGAATACGCGCCAAACGCTCCGTTTCTCCAAGTTGCAACTCTTGCCTCTCCGCTGTTAATACTTCCATTCGGACCAAAACCTCGCCACGACTGTACGGGGTTGCTCGGTGTTCCTCTTGGCGAATCCGAAGCCGAAGCCGAGTTAATCATTACCCAGGGAGACGTTCCGCCGCCTGTTCCCAAAGTTCCCGGCTCATCGCCTTTCGACCAGAATTTTGCCCACCAAAAGAGCGGTCTGCCGTTGTAAGTTCCGTGCTGAACGGTGTCACCCCTGAAATTCGCGTAGTCGCCGTTATACAGAGAGTCTCTGTGCCACGTCTGTCTGAACGAATAGGTAACATTTCTCAGCTTACTTTCCTCGCTCATTCTCATTCGCTCCCTGTCGATTTGAAATCTCGCGTCATTTGCTGACGGCAGGTGAGCACTCACCATTGTCGCTGATACGGCAATAGCCGCTATCGTTGACACCAATTTGATTCTCATAACATACCTCCTTACGGTATTTTTGTTTAACATCACTTAACCATTATTTTATTGTTCAAGACCAATTTCCCCGCTTGCTTCACATTAAGGATAAACATTCCTTTTCCAAGGTTGTCCGTTCTCAAGTTAGTTGCAACAACGCCGTTCATTGCGTTTATGTCGGTTTTTCCGACAAGTCGTCCCTGAACGTTGTAGAGTTCTACCGTATAATTACCCGCCTGACGCAAATTCAACGCGATGCGTCCGCTCTGTATTCCCGCAAATGAAACAGGGTTTTGTCTCACAACGGAATTTGTATTTCTTTCGCTAATCGAAGTGGGACCATCAGGCACACCGTTCCAAGGCGCATTCGGAATAATTGTAGCAGGTCCTCTGAACGGATTCACATTTACCGACCAGACCCTTCCGCTGTTATCCATTGGAATAGGACGACGATAAGGCGCTCTGTCGTAACCTGCTCCGCTGCCGTATTCAATCGCCATTTGAGTTGTTGGGTTTCTGAGAGCAATAATAACAGAGATTTCGTCGCGATATTTTTCGGCAATGGGTGACGCATTTACCGTCAATGTGTAATTATTTCCTGCATTTGCCGGCACAATACTTACGCTCGTTACCGCGTTTGCCGTAATTCTGTATTTTATCGCCTCACTCGGAGTATAAACTACAATTTGTCTTGCGTCAATTCTTTCCTGCAAGTACTGATAGTGCTGTCTCAACTGGAATGCCGCGATACCGCCCCACCAGCCGCCTTTGCCTAAACCCGGATTATTTACGGGCCAGTTGTCGGGATTCAGGTCGTTATTATACCAATCGTGTGTCGGAGACATAAAATCCGCAACCGAGTGGAATTCGCGAATCATATAGCCGCGTGTTTTAATGATTTCGTCAACCATTTGGTTCAAACCCAAAAGCACGTGTGCGTTAGCGGGATAAACGAACAAAGGTCCTTGACTTGCAGGCGTCCAGTCGTTTCTTTCTATAAAGAACGCGTCAAAGTCGATTCTGTAAGGGTGGAAAAAGTCGCTCGGCATAGGAACGCCTGATTTTGCTCCGCCTCTTGCACCCACAAATCCCGCACCTTCAAGATATGCGTGAGTTCCCTCAGAATAAACGTCAAACGGATAACCGAAATATTCGCTTCTCTTTTCGTTTCTGAAATGCGGAGTTGCTCCTATTCTCGAATAAATACGCTCGTTGATAATATTGTTGGATTGCCGCACGTTTCTTGTCATCGCAGTTGCGTCCCAACCTATCGCTGTGTTCATTTTCAAAATAAATCCGGGACGTCCTCTGTCGCATTGAACATAAGTTCCGCCGGCAGGACAATTCGGATTCGGTGTAATCATCGCTCTGTTGTTATAGAAGGGCCATCTGTTCATAATATCAATTTCTTCAAACCAGCCGGTTGAATTTACGGATATTTGGTTGCCTCTTATGAAAAGTTGTTGCCCTGTTTCAAGCGTGATTGTTTCGGTTCCGGGTTTTGGAACTATTTTCATAATCGTTGACCTGCCGTCAACAAATTGAGCGTCGGGGTTGGGGCTCACGCCTTCCCAGTAAGGAAACGCATAAATTGTAACAAGGGCGTTTTCCGCTCGCAGTGTATCAATATATGTTCCGTTTTCATAGTAAGGTTTTCCCAAAGGTCCCTGCCAATCGCCGTTTCTATCAGGCAATACCCCATTGCCGTTGGCATTCCATACTTCTAAGTTAACCGCATTGCTCCAGCCGGTATTCACATGGTGAAACGATACTGTCCACGCACCTACAACATGTTTCCCGCGAACTGCTGCGGGAATATCAAGGTCTCCCTCGCTTACACGGTCTCCCGGATTAAGAATAAACCAGCGGTCTGCCGCAGAAGTGTGGTCGTATGAGTGGTTGAACATTTCGTGCCCTTCCAAAACCATCTGTCTCGCCAAATCCCAATCCGTATCTGTCATTTCGCGAACAAAAATACCCCAACCCTGTTTAATTTGAGGGAATTCCTTTGCAACGTTCCAACCGGGTCTGACTGCAGTTTCAAACGGCATCGCTCCGATATCGTCGTGAGTAAACGAATACGCACCCTGCGCACCGTTTCTCCAAGTAGGAACTATCGCCCAAGGCGCCGTTGCCGAATGATTAACAATATCGCCGTTCCAACCTCTCCACTGCGGATTCGGAGTTCCCGTAGGCGACTGCGAAGCCGACAACGAATTCACAAGAACCCAAGCGCTCGTTCCGCCTGAACGAGGCAAAACGCCCGGCTCATCTGCTCCGCTCGCCGCAAATTTTGCCCACCACACCAATTTTCTGCCGCTGGGGTCATTTGCGGGCCAAGTACCGTGAGTAACCGTATCGCCTCGGGCAATGGTAAAATCACCTCTATAAGTCGAATCTCTGTGCCACGCGCCTCTGAACGAATAACTGCTTCTCGTTTCCCCCCGTAATCCTCTTTCCGCCGCGGGTTGCGTGCCGAATCCCGTCTGTCCTTTTCGCAAACTTGCGTCATACCTGCTCGGCAAATGTCCGAATGATAATGCAGCAAACGAAATTATCGCTAATGCTGCTGCCATACTTTTTTTTAACATAAAACACCTCTGTTATGGTTAATTTTTTTTATTTTCCCACAAAACACCGTGAGTATTGAAAATTGCCGTACTAAAACGACCGTTTTAATGCCACTTCTTCTATGAATATAATAAATGCATCTTAACTTTGCTTGTTTTTTTACGATATTGTTAATTTTTTTTGAAGTTTTTGATTAAATCCTTGTTTTTTTGAAGAATTTATCGTATTTTACCATTAAATGCGCAATGAAACGGAGGTAAATTTATGGCACAGTATGCAAAATCTTATGTCGAAGAAAACGATATAAGAAACGTTATGGGAAAAATGGGACTCTACGACAGAATGGACACATTTTTAGATTTGTTGGACGAGATTGAATTAGACAGGAAACTTCAATTAAGTATAGAAGAATCAGACAGAGGAGAAGGGAGACCTGTTGAGGAATTTTTGAAAGAGTTGGACGAAGAATTTGCAAGCGGTTACTACACACAAGAAAATGCAAGAAAGAGGATTGAAAGTGGAATGTACGCGAATATATGATTGTTTACCGGCAACAAAACAGGTGATAATTTTTCCGAGATGCGAAAAAATGCTGAAAAAAGAAGCTGATTATATATCGCTTAATTCTCCAAGACAAGCAGAAATATTGAAAAAACAATTTCGTGAAATTCTTGATACTATCCAACGAATGCCGACGATGGGAACACCGTACAAAAGCGGAATACGGAGAATGAAACTCGGCAAATTCAGGTATTATGTTTATTACAGAGAATTGGAAGTCGTTATCGAAATAATGGGAATACATCACACCCGCAGAGGTACGGAATTTGCAGGGTAATACCATCAGAACGAAATGGTAATCTCCATTGCTACTCTGCCGTTGTGCATGAAATGCTGGTCTTTGCCGGTGATACTTCGTCTTAGGGCATACCATACGCGCGCGTCGATATTTCTGGTGAATCTGTATGTCCATTGCGGATTGATTGTAACCGTTGTTTCGTCGTAGTTTTCGTTTTCACCGAAAAGGTTTCGTTCCGGGTAGAATCTGTAATAAACTCTCGTGTAACCTATGGAAAGCGTAAAATCCATATCGCCGTTAATATCGACTATCTGGTCGCGGAAAAGCCGAATCGTCCGTCCGCGTCTGCCGGGGATATGGTAGCCGGCTGTCCAGTTGTTGTTGATAACTTTCTTTTGCGACGCCCGCGTGAGCGAATCCCGCCACCTGCCTTCGTCTATTACAAAAGATGAGTCGTAAGTCGCAACCGTGTCAAAGCCCAAGTCGAGAGAATACGACAAATCCAAGCCGGGTCTTCTCAAACGCATTGTTGTTTTGATAAGCGGAGTAAATCCCCATGAAATCGTGTGTCTTTTTTCTATTTTTCCGGGAAGATGCGGCTGGCTGGTACTATCAATATCCCAGGGTCTTCCGGTTCTTGCGTTTACGTGGCGGTATGTATAGCCCCAATCCAAACGGAAAGTCGAAAAATTCTGCTTTATTAGTTCCAACTGCTCCAAAACCGTGCTGTTTGCTCCGATTCTAATATCCGGAAAAGTTATGGACGTGTCGAGACGGTTAAGTTCCGGCGTTATGGAATAAGTTCTCGTCCAGCCGAGCATCATCGTATTTATGGAAATATCGACGGGGCGCGGGATTCTCATTGAAGTCGAACCCGTAACGCTCTGCGACGTATTTCTCGTATCTGAGGCGTTTTTGGGATTAAAATTGCCGTTCTCGTCATACCAGTAATACCAGTTGTTACGATTCTGCACTCCCCCGAAAGCCAAGCCGTCGTTCATATTTCCCGTAATAAAGTCCTTAAAGCTGCGGTCAAAAACGCCGAAAGAATAAAGCATATAGTTCGCGTTTGACCGCTCAAGCCCGTAATGCAGATAATTCGTATCCAAAAAGGTATTTCCAAGTCCCATTGTTGCGCGATAAGTGAAACCCAAACTTTCAAAACCTACCTTTTCAAACCCCTTTGCAACATTTCCGAATCCGTTTGAAAGTCCCTCGTTTTTCTTGATTCTCCTTGAAAGGTCTTCAAAAAGACGGCGGATATTAAACGTGCTGTTTATGTCGAAAGCGCTGTTTATTGTCGTGCGCATGTAAGTTGCGGTGTCGCCGCGCACTTCCATATTTTGCGTGTAGCCGCCGGTGCTGTTTGACGAAAGGGTAAGCCAGCGTGTAATTTCGGGTGTTAAGGAAAGCCGAATATCCTGATTTCGCCGCTGTTCGCTGAAAAGAACATTGTAGGTATGATATTCGTCATGACGGCGGAAAACGGCGGAATTGGCAAAGTCGCTGATGCCGCTTCCGTCCCAATGCCTGATGTATTGGTCAAAATTTCTGTTTATTCCCAAATTGTAATTTATGGTAACAAAAGGATTTATGGGCTTGTAAGTAATATTCATTCCGTGCGTCATTCCCACTTCTTCAACCGGTCTTCTGCTTGCATAATACTGCCCGGGCGGAATTGTGTCTTCTCTCATCATGTCGATAACGTCCTGAATTGACGAATAACTCTCGCGCTTTGAATAATTTACCTGCGCAACGTCAAAAACCACACGCTCCGGAAGCAAATTAAACGACATCGTTCTAATTCTGCGGTGGAGCGTCGGACTTTTTGCATTAACGAACGGTGACCACGAAGCCGTTTCGAGAACTTTTTTCGACGGCGAAAAGTTGTAGTCCAAGCCGGCGTTGTGATTCTGGCTTAAACTGATTTCGGCGTGATACTGCTCAAAGCCCGCACGGTTTGCCAATCCTTTTTCGATTTGTGGAACTTCGCCCATTCGCGCAATTGAATCCCTGTAATTCAAGCGATAGTCCACCCCTATTCTGTCGGCAGTTAATCGCGGCACGACTTTTTCGGAGGTTCTGTTTTTACGATAGCCGGTATATGCGCTTCTGTTTCGTCCGCGTCTTTCGTATTTTTGCGATTCCGTAACCCCGCCTCTTTCGTCGGCACCCACAATAAATCGCCCGAAATCGCCCGTCATATCCCGTAAACCGTCGGAAGTTCCCCGGTCATTTCTCAATGGAATATCGCTGTTGGGACGCACTTCCGGACGTTCAAGCGAAGCGGTAATTTCTCCGCCCAAAGGTAAATTTACGCCGAATCTGTCGGGTAAAAACCTGTCCAACTGAATTTTGGAGCCGACACCGGAGCCCACCTGCGCGCTCGATTGTTTAAGCACATTGTCGGACATACTTCTGAAACTCGCGTCGTGATACCTGAAATTCGCGGTGTTTTCAATGAAGTCCGACCAGTTTAGTTTCATTGTCGCCCGCGTCGCCCAACCGCTGTAATCCGAAATTCCCGTAGTCCTAAATCCGTTTATGTG
>Ga0209737_10002049_pt1 | contig 14164 bp, 14 predicted proteins | sample TergutCu122P3_FD_187284 | JGI IMG/M metagenome (GOLD analysis project Ga0209737, IMG submission 187284) | Cubitermes ugandensis P3 segment gut microbial communities from Kakamega Forest, Kenya - Cu122 P3 (SPAdes) (version 2) | ecosystem: Host-associated > Arthropoda: Insects > Digestive system...
TATCGTAAGAAAATGCTTCCATGATTCTCAGTATTCGAGCATCAAGCTTGTTCATTAAAATAGCATTGCAATAACCAAGCACTGCATACCGGATACTTTCGGGCTCGGTCAAATCCATTTTCTTCATTAAAGCAGTCATGGTCGACCAGTTAGATTTTCCACTAACCAAAGCCCTGCAAAAGTCAATAGTTTCTTTTGCTTCATCTTCATTCCCGTCCCTGAGTGCTCGCAGCCGGTCTTTGTCATTATCCAGGAATAATACCTTGCCAAGCAGCTTGAGTGCCTTTCGACTTCCCCCACCTGCCAACTCAATAATCCGGGCAACGACGTCCTCAGACACTTGCTTCTTCTCCGCCTTCATTGTCCGATTCAAAAGCAATTCCATTTGCTCATCCCTAAGCGGCTTCATATTTACAATAGAACATCGGGACTTAAGCGGAGCAATAAGCTTCTCAGGATTGGTCGTGCAGATAAAAAAATACACATGACTGGGGGTGTCTTCCAAAGGTTTCAAAAACGCTTCCTGAGCTGCCCGGGTCTGTTGATGAAACTCGTCAAGAATCCAGACCATAGAATCCCCGTCACTGGGGTTATAGCGCATTTGTTCCATTATTTCCCGGGCACTATCAATACCCCGGTTTTCGGCAGAGTTTATTTCCCGGGTTGATAATGGACCCGCGTCAAGATATTTTGCCATAATCCGTGCAAGGGTTGTTTTCCCGGTTCCGGCAGGACCAGTCATCAAAAAAACATGACTCCCATGCTTTAATTCCTGCCGAATTGTTTTAATTGCAGTTTCATTCCCTACCAACTCGTCAAAACTTGCCGGTCGGTATTTGCGATACAATTCTTCTTTTTCTTTCTTTTCTTTTTCCATTTTGTCCCCCTACCTTATTATTATAGAACCAACATTCTATTTTTCTACCCGTCCATTAGTACCTAACAACCCAACTTCCTGCACTTCCGACCATGGCCGGTCAACCTCTCCCGCAGACATTTCGATTGAAATAGGTACTATTATCCAGTCAAAGTCGTCAAGGATTTCTTGCGTACCATGATACCACACCATTTTATCAACATACTTTTCTTCATCGGGATGAGCACTGGTAATCATCGAGTCATGTATCTGACCTATCTGCTTTGACTGCAATCTTTCGTGTTCAATTACTTCAGATATTCTATTGAAAGTTCTTAACAACACATGGTGGGCAGAGCCCTGTATACAAATATTCAAAACTTCATTTTTTGACATTGGTCCATAATAACGAAACCCCGTATAGCTGTCAACATATCCATACTTCAAATAAAACTTATATACATCTTTCTTCCACTGAGAATACCCCGCAAACCGCACTTCCCAGAACTGGCGTTCAATTTCTCGGACATGGTCGGTAAAATCACGTATGCCCCTGATTCCCTTTACCTTCATATTTTCGCGAGCTTCCTTACTACAATACCGCCACAAGTCCGGAGCACACTGCTCAAAATACGAACCATAAAACTCAGGGAATACAAACTTGTTTTTTGCAATCCCACGGTCAAACTTTGAAAAATCCTGCGGGTTGTCTTCATACAAGAAAAGCTCAATACCGGTATCCCTATGCATGTCAGTACTCGGGTCACTCACATACTTAATCAGATTCGGGTCTTTGTTATAGCATGCCGATACACAAACTTCAATAGCTTTGTAATCGTGTTCTTTTAACTTATGCCCCCGGTGGGGAAACATTAAGTCTCTAATTATTTTAGAACTCTTCTTATCCCGCTTTGGTATGTTTTGAAAGTTAAAAGAATCAGATGACGACCGATAAGTTACTACCGTATATAAGGAAAAAAACGGATGCATAAACTCATCCACTACTTCTGTCACCAGTCCATTGACATAGGTGTCCCTGAGTTTTTGAAGTTTTTTCCACTCCATAATCGGGGTAACAATGGGGTCTTTTATCCTTTCAATAACTTCCTGCTCTGTCGACGGCTTCCCGGATGGTGTAGTCTTTTCCGGAACATTCCCCATAATGTCGTATAGTAACTTTCCAATATCATCACTTGCACTGGGGCGAAAATCTAACCCCCGCGGCCACCCCCGCTTCTGGGCAAGACTCTGGATTGATGAATATAAAGTATTCAACTCAGTAGTTAGTTTCTCTTTTACTTTTGTAGTCCCTGCAGTGTCAACCCTGATTCCATTATCTTGAGCCTTGACCAGGTTAATAGCTGATTCCATAAGAAACTTATACCCTACCCAGTTCTCAGAACGGATATGGTCGAAAATATAATCCGCAAGCCTATAAGTAAAAAGAGCATCCAGAGCATTATATGTTAATCTTTTTTCCCGTGGGGCTTGCTTCATTAAGTTAAAAGCATTAGCACCATACTTTGCTTCTTCTCCTGCCGGGGCACTAATATACTCTTCTATGTCATCATCATACCCAGCAACCCCAAACATACAATACACATTCGGCTTTAATCCTTTCCGTTTCTGGGAATTCATAACATGCACCCCCAGTATAGTATCTTGTTCCAGATTCACCGGCCAACATCCGAATATATTTTTTGACCATAGCCATTCAAACTGTACATTATGAACCCGCCAAAAAATATACTTTGACAACAATAACGAGCCAAAGGTTTCCCGAAGCTCAGTGTTTTTATGGTTGTAATCAAACGCCCACGCTAACTTACCATCGGACATTCCAATAGAAACAATTTCATGTCCGGACCTATGGGGTTTTCGTCCAGTGGTTTCATAATCAAGTGAAAGAATCAATCTTTGTCGCTGCTGGGCTTCCTGAAGCAATCCAGATAAAACGTCAAGGATTTCTGTACCTTCAATTATTTTAACCCGCTTCTCGTAATTATATTTTTTTACAGGAGTCTCCGCCCGGAGCACTGCTCTTCTTACGTGCTTTACAAACTGGTCAACAAGTACATTGTTTGGTTTATTAGAATCCAGATTAAACATATAAGTGTCATGGGTCGGGCATATCCACTTCATAAACCTTTGGTCAGGTATCTGAAATCCCGCCCAGTCCTGAGCAGTTTTGCCCCGACTCTTCCCCGTTAATATATCTCCGGAAACACCTATCATTGCCCAGTAGCCAACCGGAATAATAACTGCGGGCTGCAACTCTTCTATATCTTGATGAAGATACTTCCGGCACGCTTCGCACTGGGGTGACTTAATATTTTTCTTAGCACAGCACCGAACTGCAAAAGTAGTCCAGCAATCTTTCTTTATACTCAATTCCAATCGGTCTTCTATAATTTCCTTGACCAATGTTCCAATTATCCCCGCCCATGGTTCCCCGCTTTCGTCTTCACTCTGACTCGGAGTATCAAGAACGAACAGTATTTTTTTTCTACCCTGACCCCACACAGGCATTTTTGGAGTCTGGGCACTCATATTCAAACCACAATCCGCGCAAGTAAAAGTCTTTTGTTTCCGAGCAGCTTTTTTCTTGGACTTTCCTTCATCCCCTCTAATCACTGCCATATCAATGTCATCAAGAAAACCAATTTTTCCCATTATGATTCTCCAATAATAAAAACGCCCAGCGGTGTAGACGCCCCTCGGACACGACCCGATTTCCCACCGCTGGGACTTTTACTTACTCGTCTTCTTCATCGTCAAGGTCATCGTACTCGTCACCCTCAACTTCTTCCTCGTCGTCGGAGTCGTCATCCTCTTCTTCCTCATCCTCTTCTTCATCGTCTTTCGGCTCAGGTTCCGGTTCAGGTTTTTTCTTTGCTTTAGCTTTTTCTTTTGCGGGAGGAGTATCAATTTCTACTTCTTTCTCCTCTTCCTTTTTCTTTTTTGACTTGTCCACTTTTTCTTGAGCAGATACTTCGTCCCGTGACAAAGTACTCATCAAGTGAAGTGAGTTTTGTGTAGTAAAGACCATTCGCGGGGCACCACTGCTTCCTTCATGGATATAAAACGCTAACGAGCGCCGAGCAGCAAAAAGCATCATAGTTGTATCAACATACAACTCGAATGGTTCAAAGGTCGGAATTGCTTCTTTCCAATCAACTGTTTCCGTGAACTTTCCCGCTGCCCGCTCGGCAGATACTTTGATTCCCTTCGGGGATATTCCCAGCCGGACTGCCTTTGTATCAGATATGTCCATAAAGAAAGAAGCTGCCCGATTGATTGCTTCAAACAATTCCTTCGGGAACACTGCCGACAATCCACCCTTGACCTTCTTATGAGAATCAAGGACAGTGGAAAGCTTCTCGTACGGCCATTTTTCTGCCTGCAGGGTCTTGACTGAGAATACTGTACCATCGGCCGCTTTGAAATGTGCCCAGGTTCCTTTTATCTGGATTGAATTCAATGCCCCGACCTTGAGTAACTCCGCACCGGAAGCATCAGAAATCCAGAAAGGTTCTATGTCCGGACCCTGATACGTAAAGCGGTTAACCTGGTATCCGTCAGAAGACATAATGTCTTTGCTGGTCACATAGAAGCCTGATATAGCGTTTTTGTTATTGACCATACGACAAATACCCATGCCTTGAGCAAACTCCGTAGATATGGGTAACCACTTCTTTTTGTCAGGAGCGATGTTATTAAGCCGGTCGGAAAAGTCCCCTGCCATGAGGGTCAATTCAACCTTCGCTCGTCCTGACTTAAGAATCCACTTGTCCTTGTCCGGTTCAAAGGCAATCAGGTCACCGGTGAACTTACTAATGATAGAGAAAAACTCTTCGGCTCGAACTGCGCCGTCAATTTCCTCTTCCAACAAACCATCGGCCTTTACCGGTACTGACACCGATATAAGGTCGTTGTAGGAATGGACAAACCCGCCTTTGAAGACAAAAAGGTCTGCCCCCTCCAACACCGCCGTTCCTGATTCTATACCAGGTAGGCAATGTTTTAGTGCTTTTAGCAACTCCGCTCTCTTAACATTCATTCTTGACTCCTTTCCCCCGAGGGAGATAATTTTTCAATACTCTATATTATATAATTATAGAACATCATTTAAGTTTTGCCTGACGGGATTTCAATACCCCTCGTGCAAAGTTACTTGGAGTATCGGCTATAAACTGAGCATTCTTCTCACCATCAAGTACTTGTTTCTGATTAGCATATCCTGTTTTTATTCTTTCTATTGCATCCTCATCAATAGTGTTCGGAGCAATCAAATAAAAAGCCATGACCGAGTCCGCAGTCTGCGTTTCTCTATGCACCCGGTCTTCTCCCTGTAAATGCTCTGCTGCCGTGTCGCCAAACTCAATAAAACAGGTTGCCGGAGCAGCGGTCAATGTGATGCCAACTCCCGCTGCTCGTATTTGACCAATAAATAATTTTACCTTCTTATCTTTTTGAAATCGCTCAACAATCCCCTGTCGCTGGTTGGAAGGAGTTTCCCCATTGATTCCCACTGCGATACTTTTGAACTTATTCATAAGGTCACGAAAAGCTTCCCGGTGATAACAAAATACCACAAGCTTATCCTGACTAACAAAATACTCTTTAATCCAAACACAACAAGCTTCTATCTTTGTATAATACACCTGTTGGCGTAAAGTATGGTAGGTTTGCTTCTCATCCTTTATGACACCATCAAGCAGCTCGCGCTCTATCTTCGCGTACTGTTGAAAATACACTGGGTCAACTTTCATCGGGACAATGACTTTAACCTTCGGTGGCAGGTCTTTCATTACATCCTTCTTTAACCGCCGTAACATTATCCCCTTAACCAAATTATGTAGCTGGTCACCATTGGATAATCCCCGGAAGTCCCAACCAAACGGGGTCTTGACCGGGTCACAGAATTGCATTTTATATCTCCACCGGTTTGGAAACAACCTATGAGAAATCAAGTTAAGTGTCGTAAAAAATTGCTCAGTCGCTGCTGTATAAGGAGTACCGGAAAGGAAAATCCTCCGAGCCTTTTTCAACTGCCTACATAGGTCAACAATTGCAGTGGTTCGCGCAGTGCTTTCCTTTCCAATAAACTGACTTTCATCACATATAATATTTTTGAATGGAATAGTTTTTAGAATATCAATCCAACCCCGGGCAGGAATCCTTTTTCTACGAAATGGTAATTTCCTTTTCTTCGCCTCTTTAATTCGCTTCTCATCCTGAGCAATTTCTGCCTTATCCTTCCGACCAAGAATGTCATAATTGATTATCACTACAGGGTGAGTAGTTAAAAACTCTTCAATCGGATATGGAATCAATCCCTCAAGAACTTGACACTTTTGCTTTGTCCACAAGTTAATTTCTTTTTCCCAGTTAAGTTTTAGTGAAGCAGGGCAAACAATAAGAGTGGGAAAAGATTGAGTAAAGTGTAAATAAGCTGCAATCTGGACCGACTTCCCCAAACCCATTTCATCACCTAACAATAAATGGTCACTGTGACTACATAACCACCCTACTCCTTCTTCCTGGTATGGTCGGAGTTCAAGCGGGGCAAAAACCCTGAAATTAAACTTTTGCTCAGGTTCTTTTTTCACGGCTTTATCAAGAAATATTTTTGCACTTCCATCAAAAACTAAACCAAGTTCAAACAATTGCCGTGCAATAAACTTTGTTGGCGGCAGACTCATAACCCCCACGCTATGCAAATACTCTGAGTACTCTGCCTGTTCTGCTATTTGAAGGATTGCTTTATAGTTTCTACTATTGAGTCGGGCATTAAGATAGGTACCGTCGTAAATTACATCAATCACCGGTACTTAACCTCGTTTTGCAATTCCCGAATATCATTTTCCAAGTCCCTGACTTTGTAATCATAGTCAGTTGTCTGTCGCTCAAGCTTCCGCTCAAGGTCGTTACATTTTTTTTCCAAGTCTTCGTGGTCCCGCCTCAAAGCATTTAATGCCGATGCCAATTCTTCTATCTGCTCTTCCATGATTAACCCCTTTCCCCGATAAAAAAAGCCCTACAGGATTGCTCCTGTAGGGCACCGCAAATGTCGGGGGACACTCGGCGGGCAAGACTCAGGAGTCCTCTCTTTCTCCCTCATCTTTAATTATAGAATATACTTCACAATTGTAAAATATCAATACGCCCCGAAGAAAGATAATCCCTTGACCTTCCAAAAAACATCCAATTCTTCCCAGAACTCTCTAACCACATCAGTTCTGACTTTGAATACTTTTGCGACCTGAGCAGGAGTTGGTTTCCGATTCGACCCAGCACAAACCCACTCCATACCAACTAACCACTCAAGTATCCGATATGACGCCGGGGAAAGGTAATCCCGCGCGTAGTCCATGAAAGATTCGCTCAAAGGAATTTCATCAAAACTCCTTTCAAAAGTTTCTTGTACGCATATTGTAGTCTGAAAGATTTTATCAGCCTTCCTTGCCTTTTTTCGAACACTCATACAATAATCTTTTAACTGTCCAGATAACCGCCTATACAAATATGTGGAAAAGGATGCCCGGGCAGGGTTGAATTCTTTTATCGCTTTGCAAAAAATTAAAAACCCCTCCGACTCCATTTCTTCATAATTGATTCGATACCAGCGGGAGAAATCTCCCGCACGACTCCTGACCATCAAAACATAGTCATCAAACTTAATCTTCTTCTTTCTCAACATATCCCCCTCCTACCAATGGGTTGCTTATATTTTATGCAGATTCCCTGCATACTGGACCGATACCAAGCCGGACAGATTCCGGTTCCGTCAACTCCCGACCACATACCGAGCACTTGTTTGCATGATAAATTGTTAAGTTTTGGGCAAACACTCCGGCCTTAAGTGCGGTCAAGAAGTAAGTTATTGCTTTGTACACTAAAGCATCGTTTGTTATTTTTGATTTCTTTGTTAATCGGATAGTCAAGTCATCCGGGTCAAGTACTCCCATATACTCGTAAGAATCCCCAGAATGGAGAAAGGAAATAAAGTAAATATACCCTTGAGGGTTTTGAACATATTTTCCATTGACCCAGGTCTCTGCTTCTTTCTTCGTTATCCGATACGTATAATGTACCTGAGTCTTCTGCGACTCCAGAGTAAAAATTGCATGACCCCCGCGAATGAACTTGCGAAGGTCTGCCACTGTCACATCTTGACCAAAGTTAATCATTTTTGTCATATTGTCCCCCGACAACTAAAAATAATATCCCACAAGGGATTTTGTGACAAGGGGGTCTTAACCCCCTGCCGGCCTTACCGGTTGTCAGTCATATACCACTCAAGCTCTACTTCATAACCCAGGTCTTCCAAAAGTACTTGCATCATTGCCCAGTCACCAGTGAAGCTATAATGCTTCTCAGGAAAGCATACCAAATAAAATCCAGTGTCTTCCTTGTACTTGTTCAATCGCCGCTTGATAAAAACTTTCATACTCCCCTCCCCTTATACCTTTTTTGCCTGAAGTATATCCAGAGCATTACTTCTTCTTACTGTATAAACATTACCATAATCATCAGTTACAATAATCGATTTTTCAGTTAACTTGGTAATGGTTACCGGTATCCGAATTGTCCGGCGTCTTCTTCCCTGACCTCTTCGACCTTATCCCATTTACTACCAAAAGTAAAAGCATTCATTTTCTCTATCTGATTCAAAACGCGAAGCTCTTGCTGAAGGTCAGCCACTGAAGGTCCTTCGGATTTTTCATAGTCGGTAAACTTCCAATTTTTTGCTATGTCAAATAAAGGACTGAAATTGGTTAATGCCAACTTACTGATAACCGAAGCAACCGTGGCATAGTATCGAGTATATGTTCCAATATCCTGATTAGTCAATACTGGACTACCACGGTCAGGTGAAAAACTCCGACCCGATGCAGATACGTAATAGATACCTTCCCGAATAATCTTCACTGTAAAGTCAGAACCTTCTAACTTAAAATAAAGATTGATATTTGGTTCAGAAAAATAAGCAGTGTATGCTGCATCAAGTTCAAAACCGTTGACCACATCAATAAGAGCATCTTGAATAAAAGTTTTTATTTCATTATCCAGAGCCCTATTCTCTTGTCCCCAAAGCTTCGACCTTTCGTCATCCTGCTTCTTCGCAACCTCAATAGCCATTTCCAATTCTTTGATTCTGTTTGTCATAATGTCCCCCGACAAAATTAGTTTTAATTGACTCAAGTCAATCTTGATATAATCATAAACCCTTTTACTCATCCTGACAAGCCCTTTTTACCACAAAAGTTAAAATAGTTTCCTAACGACTTATATAATGGATAAGAAAAGCTCTATCCCCTACCCTTCTCTAAAGTCCTCTAAAACAGCTCTATTTACCGCTCCAGTCAACTTTAGCCCTTTTTCGGGGGATTTTATCAAGGAAGGGATTAAAATGCTCTATAGTGGAAATATGAACGGCCTTTTTGAATTAAAAGGGGATTTTACCCCCCAACTCTGACCCGGGTCACCCCGTTTTTATCCAGAGAACATTCAAACGACTTATCCGCGGAGTCAATCAAGGGGGCAAGATGAGTGGTCAAGATAATCTGCAAACCTAATTTTTCAGACAACTCCTTCAACAAAGACCCCGCCCGGGGCTGCAAGTCCCTGCTTAAAAATCTGAACGGCTCATCAAGAACAATTACCCGGTCAACTCCCCTACTCAAAGTCCAGCAGGCAAGCCGGAGTGCAAACGAACAAACATCCACTACCCCTCCCCCACTGGCTACCATCGGGTCAATAGAAAACCCCGACTTTTTAGAAACAAAAACCAACTCCGCTGTGGTCTTCCCATAAGAAATTGAAAACTGGATTTCGAAAAGGTACTGGTCGGGAAAGATTGCGTCAAGGGCTAACTGTACAATGTCCTCTACGTGGATTTTAAGTTGCTCTTGAGTATCCTGAGCAACCTGTTGGAGGAATGCCTGAGCTTTTTCAAGATTCATTAGCCTTGCCTGAGTTGCCTGCACTTCATCCAGTATCAATGCCTGTCGTTTTTGAACCTGCTTTCTTGCCCCTGTCGCCTGAGCAATCAGTCCTTTGTAATCACGCATCAACATCCCTCTTTGCCTTTCGACCTTCTTTGTAGAGCGTAGTTGCTTTATCAAGGGCAGCCAACGTCTTTTCAACTCCATGCTCCGGAGTCACCGTTGCCTTTAACCCCACTCTCATTGTCTCATAATTACCCAGATTAAAAACCCGCTCGAAATAAACTTCAATTATGTTGTCTTGAATCTTCGCCATATCATTCCTCCAACGAATCCCAGTCGTAAAGGTTATCAAGCTCTTTCATAAGCTCATCCCGCCTTTTTTCTTGCTTTTGAATTTTAGTTTGCAGTTCGGAATAGGCCTGCTTTGCTGCAGTTAATGTCCCTTCACCATACCGCTCCTTCCACTTCTCTTCCAGGTTATCAAGAACGCCTTGAGCCTTTGCAGCTTTCACTTCTGCTTCCTGGATAAGCTTCTTTACCCGCTTTACATCATCTGCAGTTTTTACTGCCATATCAATCCTCCTGAGCCGTTAAAATCTTTCTATATTGCATTGCACGAAACATTACAATCACTTCACCAATCTGGGTCAACTCTTTCAAAGTCACATACCGGGCAAAGATTTCCCGCGGAGTCCGGCTTGAATTGCTCCAAGTCACCAGTTCCTTCCCGTTAAGACAATTAGTCGTCCGTATATCTATATCAAGAGAAAATAATTCCTTGTGAGCAGAAGCAAGGGACTTATGCCCGAGTACTGACTTTAACCCCCACCGAAACTGTAACCAGATTATCCATGTAAAAAGTCTGAGCATAAGTTTGTTTACCATTACTCCTCCAATAACTCAAGAATCATGGCCTTAACCCCTTTGTCGATTTTATTTTCGACAATCCGGGTCTTTACATTCTCCACAAAGTCGAAAGTGAGTTCTCCTTTCGACTTAATTTTTTCAATAAAAGAAGCAATCCGATTATCACGAGCTTCTTCTTCTGCTATATATTCATCAGTTACAAGGGTCGCAGAATCAACAATAGGAATAAGTTTATGAGTTAATTCGCCGTCGTTTGCTTCTATCAACATCACAGACGGTTCATAATCAATTAAGTCTGCCGCTTGCCGAAGAAGGCACCCCGGATTAAACACTTTCCTCTTCCCCTTATAGTTCATAAAAGACCTATGGTAATCACCAGTAAAAATATATCGTGCCTTCTTTAGGTCTGCAAATAACTCAGTTGGCCTAACTATTTTTGCATTCGGTGGGGCTTTCTCACTTTGTGGAAAGCAGAGTATATGCTTAAACACTATTTCTGCTTCTTCATTATCAGGCGCCCCAAAGTTTGCAGCAGATACCCTCATACCAAACTTACCGTCGTTTATGATAAGGTCTTCTATGTGGAATATGTTTTTTGAATTAAGTAAAAGATTAAAAGCACTTTTATGAATGTTATCCAGATTATGTTGTGGAAGGTCATGGTTTCCCGCGAGAAGGTAAAGACTCAAGTGGTCACATTCGAGTGTAGCTGCAAAACTCTGCACCAATCCAATAACTTCGTTTGTGGTTTCATTGGTAGAATGAAATATATCTCCAACCACAATAACATCCGCTTCATACTTCCGAGCAGCTACCGCTACCTGGTCAAGCGCATTTTTTTGAGTTGCCAACCAATCATCATCAAGCCTACATCGAGGTCGAGTTGACCGAAGGTGCCAATCCGCTGTTAATATATAACTCATACCTTTCTTCCCTCTTTCATAACTGCCCCACAAGTCGGGCAAGTATCAGGTAATTGTTTATGCAACTCTGATTGCTCAATTACTGCTTCCTCTTTTACCTTCTGAGAAGTTTCATACTCCTGAATCTGCTTATGCAATCCCCGGAAACTATCATAGTCGGGTCGAATAGAATCTAACTCACGTATAATTTCATCTACGACAACTTCATCGAATGGGAGTAACGCACATCCGCTATAAAACTCATACGCCTTAATATTTTCAAGCTGCTCACCCATGTCCTTACCAAGTTGAGAAAGCGTTTCTTTTACTATAATTAAATCTTCAACTATAGCTTTCCCCAATTGAATTGTTTGCCATACCTTCCGTGTCTTGTTAAGGTCCCGATACTTTTGAATTTCATTGTCAAGAGTCTCCAACCCAGTATAGTCAATATCAATTTTTTCTATCTGGTCAATATAAGTTTTTGCAGTTTTAATATTAGGAAAGTTTTTAATAATTTTCCTTGCTACCTGATATGCTACTTCTTCTTTTTCAAACTCTGCCCTTGACTCTTGAAACTCATTCATTCTACTCATAACTTTATTCAGCAACTCTACGAGTCTCTCTGCCGACTCAATCCAGTCAAAGGAAGCAAGTTCTTTTTCTATGTCCACTTTCTCCTGCTCATATCCCTTTAACTTTTTTACATGCTCCCTTCTGGACGACTCCGCATTAGAAAGCACTTTATCAATCACATCAAGTCGTACTATTTTATTAAAATACTTTGCTACATCACTCGGTGATGAAGAAAGAAGAAACGGAGCATCATGCTGTGATTGAATATTTACATCAGTTAGTTTGAAAAAATCCCTTACATCATCTGGTACATCTTTACTAACCGCTTTGAATACTTTTCTAAAATTCTCCGGAATATGTTTCTCAATTAACTCGTACTCATTATCCTCCGCTGTTCGTCGGCGGACCACTGCCCCATTCTCCGTAGAAACTTTAACTCTCAACTCATCAACTATTTTACCTTTTTTATCACGTGCCCAGTGACTCAATACATCGTCTGTTCCTGACGGCCTATTGTTTATTGTCCAGATAAGCGCACGAAGGATAGCTGACTTGCCCATGTCAGAACTCCCGACAAGGACATTAACCCCATTCTGGACAAACTTAATATCAGTCTGTTTATGTGACTGAAAGTTCTTTATTTCTATACGGTCAATCATTTCTACATATCCCCTTGTCTTTAATTATAGAAGCGTATTAGCGTTTCCTTCCCAGTCTTTTATTCTTACCCAACCTTTTTCTCCGTGCCGTCCCCTTGAGCACCGCTTCTTCCTCTCCTGCCTTTGCAGGGGACCCGTCAGGGAGAACTAACTGATTCGCCCATACAGATTGCATCACAGGCTGCCCAATATTGAAGTTACAAGAACAATACACATCCCGATATTCGTACCAACCATCACGAGTTTTCAAAAGTCGAAGCATTAGTAACCCCAATTCACGGTCACGCTTATCTGACATAATGCCTATTGCTCCGGTCACTTCATTCAACTTCCTTGAATCCTCCGCTATTGCTTCCCGGGTAAAGTGTCTGTCCCATGATGCCCGGTTAGTTTGAGAAGCTGTAATCAATAAAAGGTTTTGAGAAAGCGCAAGGTCACGAAGGTCTTTCCAGATAATCCCGAGCGCTTCCCGTTCAGTATTAACCCTCCGGGGAGTTGTCATTTTATCAGCATAGTCCAATACGATAACATCCGGCACAAACCTGGATTGATATTTTAATTCCGACAATATCGCACGAAGGTCACCAATGGTGATGCCCGCCCGACATACAATCTTAAGTCGCCCATGCGGGTGCTTTCCCATTGTTTTAATTTTTAACCCGGATATATCCTCGGGCAGTAACTGTGCCGCGTTTAATTTCTTATGAATTATTTTATGCTTGTCATCATCATCTTTAATAAACTTAGCTATCTGGACTTCTTCCCCGTACAAAGTCCTACGATAATACATTTGCTGAAATCTTCTAAGCACTGATTGCTCTTGCATTTCCAATGATATAAAAAGAACATTGAGTCCCTGTTCACGGCATTGCTTTGCAGACCACATCAACCACCATGATTTTCCTGTCCCAGTCGGAGCAACCCAGGTAAAGAAATCCCCCCTGTATAATGGACCCACAAGCTGACCAACCTCATCCTTGAAGTGAATAATCAGATTCGTATTTTTGTTTAATACTTCCCGCTGCTTGTCAAGGTCATCCTCAAAGGTTATTACCGACGACTTCTGCACTTCCGGTATTATGATTGATTGATATACCTTCATTGCATTTTCTTCGTCATCATTATCAAGTGCAAGAGTTATGTCTTCCATATTCCTTTTTAACTCTGCTGCCTTAATAAACAATTCTGCGTCATCAATTATGTACTGGGATTCGTACTTGTCAAGCAAGTCATCCATGCTTTCCGCCGATGTAATGAGTGTCTTTTTTAATGACTCATACAAAGCGACGTCCTGAAACTTCCCCCGATGCTTTTCCATATAAGATACAATCAACTTCTTCGGGGGTCGGG
>Ga0209737_10002050_pt1 | contig 14163 bp, 20 predicted proteins | sample TergutCu122P3_FD_187284 | JGI IMG/M metagenome (GOLD analysis project Ga0209737, IMG submission 187284) | Cubitermes ugandensis P3 segment gut microbial communities from Kakamega Forest, Kenya - Cu122 P3 (SPAdes) (version 2) | ecosystem: Host-associated > Arthropoda: Insects > Digestive system...
CACAACTCACCTCTCTCCCCCAAAGCAACATCCCTACAACCTGTTTCCACATCAACAATCCGCGCCTCTGTACCAGGCAAAGCTAAACCAACTGACCCAACTTTAACTGGACCCATAGCTCCATCCACAGGAGTACAATGCGTAACAGGCGATGCCTCAGTTAAACCATAACCCTCAACAAGAAAAACCCCTGCACGCATAAACCGCTCTTGAACATGACCAGACAACCTAGAAGCACCCGATATACACACACGCAAAGACGATAAATCATACCTCTCAAAATCCACTTCTAATAACATGTTATACATAGTAGGAGAACCACAAAAAACCGTCACTCCATAGCGCCTAACAGCCTGTAAACACTTAACCGGATCAAAACCAGATAGTAACACTATTTCTGCACCTAAACTAATTGGCGTGAGCATACTAGACATCATACCATAAACATGAAAAAGTGGCAACACACTCAAAAAAACATCATCAGACGTACCTTTTATCCACGACGCAAAAGACAAAGTATTCGAAACAAGATTAGTATGACTCAACATAACACCCTTTGACGCACCTGACGTGCCACTCGTATACTGAAGCACCGCCAAATCCTTCTCAGACTCAACATGCAAACTCGATGACACAACAGCTGATTTTTCAATTAACCCCCAAAAATCAAACACGTTTAAACTTCTACTATTCGACACTTTTAATTCACCATTTGCTAAATCTGTAACTATAACACTTTTTAACAAAGTTTTATCCATAATTTTTTCAACAATAGGGTAAAGCGACTTCAAAACAACAACAATTTGTGCCCCAGAATCACAAAGTTGATGCTCCACCTCCCTATCCTTATACAAAGGACTGATAACTGTAACTACTGCCCCCGCCTTAAGCACACCAAAATACGTAATTATAAACTGGAGACTATTTGACAAAAAAAGTGCCACTCGGCTACCTTTTTTAACACCCAAGTCAATTAGGGCACTAGCAAATCTGCTGGAAAACTCGTCTAATTGCAAATAAGTAACTTTTTGTCTGCCGTACGTGATAACAGTTTTTTCTGGAAAATCTTTTGCAGTTTGACTTAAAACTGATTGAAGAGGCACCCGTAAACTGTTTAAGTGTTCCAACCCTTCTATTGAATAACGTTCAAACAGTGTCTTTTTTTCATATACCCCTTTCATTTACTCACCAGTATTTCTCTATACGTTGTTATTACAAAGTATTCAATACAAGAATTTTTCTCTACCTGAAAACTCATAAAAACATGTTGCATAGAAAAAATGAGCATTATAAAAAATCTACATTTCTGCTCAACTTATTCGCAGGCATAATTATCAAAATACCCTTTTATCAATACAATTGGAGTTCCCTTATCCCCACTACCACTTACAAGGTCACATAGACTGCCAATTAAATCAACTATACGTCGTGGTGTTGTTCCCACGTTTTCTTCTTTACCCACTAAATCTTTCTGCTTGTGACGTATGCGTTCAATTATAGCTGTTTGAGCTTCCACTGCACGTTTATCAGCAAACTCGTTATCAGCAAGATACTTTAATTTGAGCTCATTTGGCAGACCAAGTAAACCGTCTGTAAAAGCCGGCGATACTACGGGATCTGCAAGTTCCCATATTTTACCCACAGGATCTTTGAAAGCACCATCACCATAAACAAGAACTTCCACTTTCGCACCAGTTTTCTCAAATAACAATTTTTGAACATTTTCTACAAACGCAACACAAGAATGAGGAAAAAGCTTTACCTTATCTTCACTGGCCTTATTAGAACCTAATAGCCCATACTTTTCATTATAACCACTGTTATTAACACTTTTAGTGAGAAAATCATCAAGACCAAAAACTGTTTCAGCACCACTTAAAAGAAGACGACGCTTTGTCTGAACACGATCATGTATATTTGCAACAATGACATTTTTCGTATACTTCAAAATTTCACAGGGATCATTTGCTAAAATGATCTTAGCCTGATTACCTATATTGCGATAAAGTTCAAGATAGTCTACTGCTGTAAATTCATGCTTAAGATCTTGAAAATGCCCGCGAAACTCTTGCTCACTAAAAACATCCACATATGGATTAATCCCAGACTCATATAATTGCTCAACACTTACAATATGATTACCAACTTCATCTGTAGGATAACTAAGCTGAATATAGACCTGATCAACAACGGAAGCTATACTTTTTAACAACAACGCAAAACGATTACGACTCAAAATTGGAAAAACAATCCCAACAGCACCTGAAGGAAACTTTTTCTTAACGTCCACTGCAATCTGCGATATAGTTGCATAGTTACCCTGCGCCCGAGCAACAACAGCCTCAGTTACAGCAACAATATCCCTATCACATATTGAAGAACCCGTCTCTTTAGTGTATTCCATTATGGAATTAACAACAATTTCAGGCAAATTATCTCCTTCATAAACAATGGGTGCCCGTATCCCCACAGCTTGCGTTCCAAAGGTTCTCATCTAACTTTACTTCTCCTATGTTGCCAAACCATAAAGAGTGAACAAACTTGTACATAAACCATTACAAACTTCATCACAAAAATTCGTACATTTAACAGCGAAACTAAATGGTGCCGGGGACGGGATTCGAGCCCGCGACTTCTGGCAAAGAGCGTTTAGCCCCTTTTGTCTCCAGATTATGAGTCTGGCGCCCTAGCCAGGCTAGGCTACCCCGGCAGTACATTGCCATCCATATTTACTTATGGATGTCATGCTAATTTGTGTTCAGTGATTTAAACTTTAAGATACACTTCCCATCTAACTGTTTCATTTATGCCATACAGTGAGCCAATTGCGATTAGTTTATTTTTATCAAAACTATTTCTTCTATAACCTATAAAGAAGTGAATTTTATGATGCCTGAAAAGGAAATGATTACAATGCTGCATGGTGCAGGCGGAACGGTTATGCACAATTTTGTCAAAAATCACATTATCAAACACTTTGGTGGTTTAGACTTGTTTGCTGATGTACCTTTAGAGGCTATGGATGATGCAGCAGTTATAGGTGATATAGTTTTTAAAAGCGACTCTCACGTTGTTAACCCCATATTTTTCCCTGGCGGCGATATCGGTCGTTTGTCTATATCTGGCACAGTTAATGACATCTCTGCCTTAGGTGCTGAACCGTATGCTTTAGCATCAGGCTTTATCTTAGAAGAAGGTTTGCCTCTGAATGATTTAGATCGCATTTTGGAGAGTATGCGACAAACACTTATCGAAGCTGGTGTGGGCATTGTTACAGGTGATACAAAAGTTGTGGAAAAAGGCAGTTTAAACGGGTGTGTTATGAATGTCTCTGGCATTGGTAAACGTTCAACTGCACTTGAAAACAATATACAAACTGTGAAAAAATATCGCCCAAACTTTTCTGCTAGATGGACTCTCGATTCAAACCTCCATGTAGGTGATAAAATAATTCTTTCAGGAACAATTGGTGATCATGGGTTAGCGGTTCTTTCTGCCCAAAAAGGCCTGATTTTTGGAAGCAAAATAGAGTCTGATGTTAAACCTTTAAACAAGATCATACAACGAATATTGTGCGAAATTGGTGGAATTGTAACAATGAAGGATCCGACACGTGGCGGTTTAGCTGATGCTTTAAATGAATTCACAGAAAAATCAAAAATAGGTATTTTACTTCAAGAAGACAAAATTCCAATACGAAAAGACGTAGCCGTAGCTTGCGAAATGCTTGGTTTAGATCCATTGGAAATTGGGAATGAAGGCAAAATGCTCTTTGGTGTTGTATCTCAAAAAGCTGAGGAAACATTGGCTTTTTTGACACAAAATAGGGAGGGTAAAGACGCACAAATTATAGGTGAAGTTACAGATGCTTTTAAAGGTGTAGCACTGCAAACAATTGTGGGTGGTAAACGTATAATTGCACGCCCCATAGGTGACCCTGTACCAAGAATCTGCTAAAATGTCCAGAGCATTGTTTTTTGGAAAAATAGTAAACCTATTTCTGAATTTTTTCTATTTTGTTTTCAGTTGCAATATAGGCGATGTCTGTTAAGTCTGTAAAGAACCCTGTTTCAATAACACCTGGAATCATTTTTACTTTAACTGATAATTCTTGAGGGTTTTGTATTAATCCAAAATTAGCATCAATTATTATATTTCCATTGTCAGTGATGATTGGGCCAAGTTTGCCTTTTCCTTCCCGTACAATTGGCACTCCGCCTATTGCTGTAATCTTGTTTTTTACAAGCGAGAGTGCAAATGGTAAAACTTCGATTGGTACTGCTTGATTATTTTCGCCTAACATGTTAACTTGTTTGCTTTCATCAGCTATTATAATATTGTATTTACTGGCAGTTGCAACGATTTTTTCTCTTGTTAGCGCTGCTCCCATGCCTTTAATAAGGTAAAGTTCAGGTGTAATTTGATCGGCTCCGTCAATGGTTATATCAATTATTGGGTGCTCGTCAAGTGTTGTTATTTGAATGCCGTGTTGAACTGCAAGTTGGAATGCTTGATATGAAGAGGGAATACCTATAATTTTCAGGTTTTCATTTTTTACACGATAACCTAATGCTTCTATAGCAAAAGCAACAGTGGTCCCACTCCCTAAACCTACAACAGAGTTGTTTTTAACATGTTTAACTGCTTCAATAGCCGCATTTTTTTTTGCTTCTTGTATCAATTCTATCCTAGTTTTCAATTTCCATCTGTCCTAGTTTATCTAGTACTTTTTCAACTTCGCTTCTGATGGTTTCTATGCGTTTTTCCGCTTCACTTTTAACGTCTGGTTTTTCTGTTGCTGGGAGTTTACGTTTCTTTCTATGTTTCTCTTCAGTGCTGGTGTTGTTGTTACTGTTTCTGTTGTATATTGGTGCTGTTTCTTCTTCGTCATCGGGTTCCATTTGTTGTATTGGAGCTACAGGTGTTGGTATTTTAACTGGTATTTCTTTTATTGGTTTAATGTCTATTCTTCCACGTAATTCTTCAACTTTGCTGGTCAATTCTCCAAAACGTTCACTGAAAAGTTGCATTAAATCTTCTTGCATTCCTTCAAGCTCGTGTAGTGCGACTATAGTTTCATCTTTAGCTATTGATTCTTTAATTGTGGACATACGGTTCTTATAAGTTACAGCAAGTCTTTCGCGTTCTGCCTCTGTAATTTTGCCCTCTGCTTGTGCTTCATAAAGCCGTCTGATGGAATCTCCTAAAATTTCGCGTTCTAAATCTAAAATACGTAACTCGTTTTTAGCATTTGATGCTGCAGTTGTTTGAACGCTTTTTGATATTCTAAATGATATGTTGGGTATTTCTAAATCTGTATTTTTTAGATTTTTATTTTTTTCTTCTTTTTTCGGCTTTTTATCCCTAAGTCTCATTCCAAAAAGCATAGCAATGGTTGCAATGATCGCTATCGTTACAACTAGAATAACTATTATAACGTTTGTGGTGGAAGCCTCAAACCAAGACATGCGCGTACCCTTCTATAAGATTATTACATGTTATCTATATAAATAAATTAATATAATTAACTCTGACACCACGTATAAAGTTTAGCAAAACTGGTTTTTTGTATATTTTTGTGTATGTTTTTGTTCAAAGGGTTCGAAAAAAGTGTTTAACGTCCTGTTTGAGTTATGTTTTTTGTTGTGGTAGTGTGTATTTGGAAAAACTATATATTCTTAGTTGCACTCCAAGATTTCAACACCTCACGCGTTCGAATTGATTCCCTCGCAGGGATACTTATTGGCCTAATTAAGCTAAATTCTACTTGTGATACGGAAAGCCATATAAATCGCGTCTGCGTGATTGATTGCGCATCGGAGATATAGAAATGCCAAAATGGGGATACTCTATTATTCAAGAATCCTTAAATCCAGAAACAACAGCGAAAGCCAGTGGAAGAGAGCTCAAGGTATCCCATAAAGCGGCAAGAGAAGTTTGTCGTGCCGTTAGGGGTATGATGATTACCACCGCAAAACAGTATTTGCGTGATGTGGTTGCAATGAAAAAGGCAGTTCCCTACGCAAGGTACAACAAAAAACTCGGTCACAGACACGGGCTAGTCCGTACTTTTGCCGGAAGATACCCAGTAAAAGCATCCGAACAAATTCTTCGTGTTATCGAAGCGGCAGAATCAAATGCTGAAAATAAAGGCTTAGATGTTGATAGTTTGAGAATTATACACGCTGCTGCCTATCCTGGTATGAAAATTAAACGTTTCACTCCACGAGCACAAGGCAGAGCATCACCAAAATACAATACAACGACGCACGTTGAAATTGTACTAGAAGAGAAACCAGGAGAATAGGCATGTCAATAGTTAAACGGTTTATAACTGAATCAATGAAAAAAACAGAAATTGACGAGTTTTTACAAGAAAAACTTGAACGTGCCGGATACGGTGGAGTTAACATTTCTAAAACTCCACTTGGAACCCATGTTGTTATCTACGCAATGAGGCCCGGCTTAGTTATTGGTCGAGGTGGCGATACAATTAAGGAACTCGCAACTTCGTTAGAAGAAAACTTTAAACTTTCTAACCCACAAATCAGTGTCTCAGAAATTGAAATTCCTGAATTTAATGCGTCAGTTGTTGCGAATCGTGTTTCGTCCGCACTGCAACGTGGCGTTCACTTTAGACGCGCAGGTTTCTGGGCACTTAACCAAGTTATGGAAGCTGGGGCATTAGGTTGCGAAATTGTTATCAGCGGCAAACTTCGTACAGAACGCGCTAGATTTGAAAAATTCCGTACAGGTTATTTCCCAAGATGTGGTGAACCAGCATTACGTTTCATGAAAAAAGCTGAAGCACATGTACAACTTAAGCCAGGTATGATTGGTGTTCGCGTTAAAATTATGCCTCCAGACGCTCAATTCCCTGACAAAATCAAAATAGTTGCAGAATTGCCCCAACAAGAAGAAACTAAGATAGTTACATCAGACCCAGTTGTAATCAAGGCACCCCAACCAGTAGCAAAACTTGAACCAGTACCTGACGAAACAATTGTAGCCAAAGAAATATCCGATGAGCCTAATCCTGTTAAAACGGCTGAAACAGCAGTAGTGGCAGCGTCTGTAGAGAAAACTGAGGGGGCAAAAGAGTAATGCCAATATTGCGTATAAAAGAAATTATTAACATGTCCAGTGAAGCTAGGACAAAAAAACTTTCAGAATTACGTACTGAACTTGCACGCATGAGAACAATGATTAACGCGGGTGGTGCTGTCGAAAATTCATCACGTGTAAGAGATTTGCGTAAAACAATCGCTCAAATTCTCACAGTTGAGAATGAAGTGAAACTTAACCTTAGGGCTACAACAAAAGAAGAACAAGTAGCTGACAACAAGTCCAAGGTGAAAGCATCTAAGGAGAAACAAGATTAATGAAAATTACCCCAGACATCATCCGATACGAGTTTATCGGCACGGCAGCTCAAATCGCTTATAGCAAAAATGCGGGTTATCTTGGATTAAGCGGTAGAGTTATCGGGGAAACAAAAAACACTTTCACATTAGATAGTGAAGGCAAAACTAAAAACATAATTAAAGATTCTACAGTTTTTAATTTTACATTCAATGATGGCACAAGCGTTGAAATTGACGGTAAAATTTTGATTGGAAGACCTGAGGATAGACTAAAAAAAAGCATTAAGAGGTTATGGTAATGTCTCTAACATTCAAGCAACCTAAAAAAACATGTGACGACCACAAATGTCCATTCCATGGAACATTATCTGTAAGAGGACGTGTTCTCGAAGGAATAGTTGTTTCTGCAAAAATGGATAAAACAGTCATAGTTGATCGAGAATTCATGCAATTCTCATCAAAATTCTCAAGATACGAAAGAAGACACGGTCATATTGCATCACACAATCCCCCTTGCATTGATGCTAAAGAAGGCGATCGTGTAAAAATTGCCGAATGCAGACCAATAAGCAAAACTGTTTCTTTCGTAGTTGTTGAAAAAATAGGAGAACAAAAGTAAAATGTGTGCAGCGAAAGCAAAACAGAAAGCATTTACAGCAAAAGGCATGCATTCTCACGGCCAAAAAATCACCAGAGGACTAGTAGCAGGCTCCGAACTCAAATGTACTGACAACACAGGCGCACGAGTTCTTAGATTGATCCAAGCCATGGGCTACAAAGGACGACTAAGACGTTATCCATCAGCCACAATAGGTGACAAAATAACTGTTTCAGTCCGTCAAGGTTCACCAGATATGCGTAAAAAGATTTTCCAAGCAGTCATCGTACGCCAAAGGAGATCTTACCGTAGAGTCGACGGTGTCTGGGTACAATTTGAAGATAACGCGGCAGTAATAATCACACCTGAAGGCGAAATGAAAGGCTCTGAAATCAGAGGGCCAGTTGCAAGAGAAGCAGCAGAAAGGTGGCCAAGAATCGCCAGTGCCTCAAACATGATCGTATAAGGAGAGAAAAATATGCAAACAAAAGTTAAAAATCCTCGCAAACAACGAAAACGTCTCTATAACGCCCCTGCACACATACGTCACAAAATAATGGCTGCTCCACTCACAAAAGAATTAGCTAAAAAACACGGAGTAAAAACTCTTCCTGTGCGAAAAGGTGATACCGTTCGCATTCAACGTGGTGACAATAAAGGGTTTGAAGGGAAAATTTCCCGAGTCGATCTGAAGAATTATCGTATTTATCTTGAAGGCTTAACACGTGAAAAAGTTGATGGCACAAACGTTTTCCTTCAAGTACATCCTTCCAAGGTTATAATTAAAAACTTTAGTCTTAACGACAAAAAACGTAAAGCTGTCGTTGAACGAAAGAAACCATTGGAAAAAGAAACAACTCCAAAACCAACACAAAAACCTACACTAACTATTAAAGCAAAGCAAAAACCAAAAATTTTCGTAATAGAAGAAATAGAAGAGCAAACAAAACCCGTAGTACCAAAAACGGAAATAGTTAAAAAAGCACCGACAGCAAAAAAAACAGCTGTACCTAAAGCGGCAGCTGCATCTAAGCCTAGTGCTAAACCAAAAACCCCTAAAAAAACTGAGGGAGGACAATAAATTGGGTAAAAAAGGAAAAACAGCAAGGCTGAAACGTAAGCCAGCACCAAAAAACTGGCCAATTCACAGAAAAGAATCAACATGGATAGTTAAACCTGCATCTGGTCCACATTCACTTCAAAAATGTTTGCCAATGACCCTTGTACTCCGAGAAGTACTTGGTGTTGCGGGTACCAGAAAAGAAGGGAAACACATACTATCCGAAGGAAGAATACAAGTAAACGGTATAGTTCGCAAAAAAGATGACTTCCCACTTGGTTTAATGGATGTTATATCAATGCCAGACTCAAACCAGTACTACCGCATTGTACCTTCACACAAAGGTCTAGTATTATCCTCGATTAGTAAAGAAGATGCAAAATACAAACTATCACGAGTAGAAAACAAAACAACAACAAAAATGGGAACTCAAATTGCACTTCATGACGGCACAAACATGCTAATTAAAGTTGCAGACCCAAAAAACCCTATTGAAGTAACATACGAAACCTTTGACATCTTAAAAATAAACATGAGCGATGGTCAAGTTGCTGAAAAAATCAAAACAAAAGAAGGTAGCACTGCAGTTATCACAGGCGGTAAAAACATTGGTGTACAAGGTAAAATCGTTGAAATAGAAAAGACTGAAGATAAAAAGCGTCGACAAGCACTAGTAGTAATTGAGAACGATCAGGGTGTACGCTGTCAAACTATTTTGGATTTTATATTTACTATAAACGGCAACGAACCACAAATAGAGCATCAAGTGAACCTGCAAGAAATAGCGGAATTGGAGGAAAACACAGTTGACTGACGAAATACAAACTCAGTGGTCTGAACATAAAATGCGACAACCACGAATCGAGAAAGTGGTTGTTAACCTCAACATAGGCAAATCCGGAGAGCCACTTGAAAAAGCTGTACGTGTGCTTGACGAAATTTCGGGTCAAACACCTTACAAGGCAAAAGCAAAAAAGAGTATCAGAGACTGGGGTATAAGAGAAGGTGAACCAATTGCTTGCGTTGTAACATTACGGCACAGCAAAGGCTTAGTTTTTCTAAAGAAAGTTCTTCCAGTTATCGGTAACAAAATTTCTAAAAGATCCTTTGATGAAATTGGAAATTTTGCTTTCGGCTTAAAAGAGCACATTGATATACCCGGTGTAAAGTATGACCCTGAAATCGGCATCTTTGGTATGGATGTTTGTGTTTCAGTTAATAGACCTGGTCAGCGCATAAAGATTCGTCGAAAACAAACAAAACGCGTCGGCAAAAAGCATTTGCTTACACCAGAAGAATCCATGGAATATGTAAGACAAACGTTAGGAGTCGAAATCGTCTAAAAATAGAAGTGTGAATGTATGGGAAAACAGCAAACTAAAAAAGACCGAAAACACGGTAAAGGTTCACGACCATGTACTCGATGTGGTGCTTATGGACCAGTAATTCGACGTTACGATTTATATTTATGTAGGCAATGTTTTAGAGAAGCAGCGCCGAAATTAGGGTTCAAAAAATATGAATAGGAGCTAGGGCAATGGATACTTTAACAAATGGATTAATAACAATAATTAACAACGAAATGCGAAATAAACGTGAATGCGTAATTAGCCCAGCATCTAAACTGTTAGGACGCGTTTTGCGTATAATGCAACTTAATGGTTACATAGGTGAATTCGAATTCATTGACGATGGTCGCTTAGGTAAATTCAAGGTTCAGCTATTAGGCAGAATAAACAAATGTGGCGCAATTAAACCACGTTTTCCAGCTAAAGTTGGCGAATTTGAAGAATGGGAAACGAAATTTCTTCCATCAAGAAATGTGGGATTAATGATTGTTTCCACATCTGAAGGTGTTATTGCACACAAGGATGCCGAACAAAAAAACATAGGAGGAAGGCTGTTAGCCTTCGTGTATTAAAGGTGTTTTTATGCGGCTTCCAGAAATATCTAGAACAATTCAAGTTCCCGACGATGTAACCCTAAATTTGCAGGGAAAAATAGTTAGTGTGAAAGGTGAAAAAGGTTCTTTAACACGTGACTTCTCTTTTGCAACTATAACAATTGATGTTGATGGAAAAAACGTTCGGTTATCAGCAAAATGGCCTCGTAAAAAGGAATCTGCTCTTGTTGGTACTATCTATTCTCACATACAAAATATGATAACAGGGGTAACTAAGGGATACACTTACAAACTAAAAGTAGTGTTCTCTCACTTTCCAATATCTGTAAAACTTGAAGGGAAAAACCTTGTAATTGAAAACTTTACCGGTGAAAGAAAAGCAAGGTACACAAAAATACTTGGTAATGTTAAAGTCAAAATTGAAACGGATGACATTATCATCTCAGGGATTAATCTAGAAGAAGTAAGTCAAACAGCAGCTAACATTGAGCAAGTAAGTCGTGTTAAAGGTAAAGATGTGCGTGTTTTCCTTGACGGTTTGTACGTTTACGAAAGAAATGAGGGTATGGAATAATGACTGAAAGAAAACCACAAATACAGCGCAAAGCACTCAGAACAAGAGAGCGTGCACGCAACAAGAAACCTGCTTTTGTTAGACAAGAAAGTTGGCGAGACTCAAAGTTCAGCGAAAGCTGGAGAAGACCACGTGGCTTAGACAATAAAATTCGTCAAAAAGTCAAAGGTTGGCCAGCAGGTCCTAGCACTGGATACAAAGGACCAAAATTTGCTCGAGGATTACATCCCTCAGGGTACCGTGAAGTTATAGTTTACAATGTTGAAGATGTAGCTACCGTTGACTCTACCACACAAGCAATTCGTATTGCTCATACAGTTGGTAAAAGAAAACGCGTTTTAATCATTGCGGAAGCTGAAAAATTGCAAGTGAAAGTCCTAAATATGCCAATTGATGAGGAAACACTCGAGGCTGAGACTGAGCAAGGATCTGAAGAAACATCTGAGCAATCTGATAAAAAAGAAAAGAAAACAGACAAAGCTAAAGATAAATCAAAGGACAAAAAGTCTAAGGAGAAGAAGTAAATAATGACTAACCTAACCAGTCAAAGACGTCTTGCTTCAGAAATTCTCAAAATTGGTAAAAACCGTGTTTGGATTAACCCTGAACGCATTGATGATGTTGAAGGGGCTATTACACGTGAAGAAATTAAAAAATTAATCTACGAAAAAGTCATTGTCTCATTACCTGAAAAAGGTGTTAGTCGCTCAAGAGCAAAGGTTATCCGTGAAAAGAAACGCAAAGGTAGACGACAAGGTCCAGGTAGTTATACTGGCTCACCGAAAGCTAATGTAACGAAAAAAGAAGCTTGGATGATTAAAATTCGCTCATTACGTCGTAAACTCCGCGAACTTAAGGCAAATCGAACAATCACTGAGGAAACGTATACAGAATTTTACCGTATGGCCGGTAGTGGTAGATTCGAATCTATTGCTGATTTAGAGCGTTATCTGAAGGCAAAAGACCTATGGAGGAAACGTTAGATGGCAAAAAACGCAAGTTATCGTGTACAATTAAGACGTAGGCGTGAAGGTAAAACTGATTATCAAGCTCGTAAGGGTATGGTAATCTCCCGCAAACTTCGTCTAGTTACTAGAGGTTCATTAAAGAACGCTACAGTACAAATCATAAAAGCAAAATCCGAAGGAGACTTTGTTTTAGTGGCTGCAAGCAGCAAAGAGTTAAGCAAACAGTTTGGTTGGAAAGCTCCAACAGGCAACATTTCCGCTGCATATTTAACTGGCTTACTTTGTGGTTTGAAAGCTAAAAAGAATGGTATTAAAGAAGCCATTTTGGATGTAGGTCTTGGCTTCCCTACTAAGGGTGCAAGAATATTTGCCATGTTAAATGGTGTTGTTGATGCAGGTCTTGATGTTCCTCATAGTGAAGAAAAACTGGTTAAGGAACGCATAAAGGGTGAACATATTGCAAAGTATGCAAAAAAACTTGGTGCGGGCTCTGAAGAATACAACCAAAAATTTGCTGCATACCTTAAAGCAGGTATCACACCCGAAAAATTACCTGAGCATTTCACAAAAGTTAAAGCTGACATAATTGCGTCATTTAAAGGTGAGAAGAAAGAATGAGTAGACAACAACGAGAAGATCGCGATAGACGTGCAACAAATCTTGAAGAATGGGTTCCAAAAACTCGCCTCGGCAAGATGATTCAGGAAGGCAAAATTACCACAATGGAAGACTTGTTCCTTAGCGGTATAAAAATTTCTGAACCTCAAATAGTTGATGCTTTACTTCCAGACATCCAAGAAGAAGTTATAAACGTTAATCTGGTTCAAAAACAAACTGACGCAGGCGAAAAATCCCGTTTTAAAGCAATAGTGGCAGTCGGAAACAGAGATGGATATATTGGTGTTGGAAACGGGAAAGCTAGTCAAGTACGCAACGCAATTGAAAAAGCCGCTGCAAACGCACGTTTAAATATCGTTCCAATAAAACGAGGCTGTGGAAGTTGGGAATGCAGCTGTGGACAACCTCATTCAGTACCATTCCAAGTTGAAGGCAAATGTGGTGGTGTCCGTGTTGTTATTGTTTCCGGTCCAAGAGGATTAGGGCTAGTTTCAAGCGAAGTTGCAAAAACAATCTTTGTCTTAGCAGGTGTTAAAGACCTTTGGATGAGAAGTTTTGGTGCAACGAGAACTGTTCCATCATATGCATACGCAATATTTTACGGCTTGCGTAAAACGTATAACTTGATTACTCAAACTGATTGGGTGAAGTAAATGACACAAACCGAACAAATCCGACAAATAGCAGTTATCCGAATACGTGGTACCATCAGTGCATTAAGAGAAGCACGAGAAACTTTGAAACTATTACGTCTAGAACACACTAACAACGCTATCCTAATTGATGACCGCCCATCATACAAGGGTATGTTGCAGCAAGTAAGTAGTTATGTTACATGGGGTGAAGTTACAAAAGAAACTGTTGTAACAATGCTTGAAAAAAGAGCCCGCTTAGCAGGTAACAAAAAATTGACAACTGAGTATCTTGAAAAACTTGGCTTCAAAAACTTTGAAGAACTCGCAGATGCAATAATGACTGGCAAGGCCGAACACAGCAAACTACCCTTCATGGTTCCAATATTCAAATTACATCCACCATCAAAAGGCTTTAAAGGCAACATTAAAAAATCTTTCAAAGC
>Ga0209737_10002051_pt1 | contig 14160 bp, 3 predicted proteins | sample TergutCu122P3_FD_187284 | JGI IMG/M metagenome (GOLD analysis project Ga0209737, IMG submission 187284) | Cubitermes ugandensis P3 segment gut microbial communities from Kakamega Forest, Kenya - Cu122 P3 (SPAdes) (version 2) | ecosystem: Host-associated > Arthropoda: Insects > Digestive system >...
TAATCAGCTACATAAGTAGCGCCGTCACAAGTACGAGTGTAGGTAGTGAAACCGCGCTCGGTACAAGTAGGAGATGTTACCACAACTACATCATAACCAAGTCCGATAGCAGGTACGAAGTTGTCAATGTATTGACTGTCGTCGCAAGAGCTGGTGTAGGTAGTGAAACCGTCTTCGGTACAAGTAGGAGCGGTTACTACCGCTACGTAATTGTGTCCGATGGCATCAACATAATCAGCTACATAAGTAGCGCCGTCGCAAGTACGAGTGTAGGTTGTGAAACCGCGCTCGGTACAAGTAGGAGCTGTTACTACAACTACATCGTAACCCAATCCGATAGCCGGAACGAAGTTGTCAACGTATTGACTTCCGTCGCAAGAGCTGGTGTAAGTGGTGAAACCGTCTTCGGTACAAGTAGGAGCGGTTACTACTGCTACGTAATTGTGTCCGATGGCATCAACATAGTCAGCTACGTATGTAGCACCGTCGCAAGTACGAGTGTAGGTTGTGAAACCGCGCTCGGTACAAGTAGGAGATGTTACTACAACTACATCATAACCAAGTCCGATAGCCGGAACGAAGTTGTCAACGTATTGACTTCCGTCGCAAGAGCTGGTGTAAGTTGTGAAACCATCTTCGGTACAAGTAGGTTCTGTTACAACTGCTTGGTAATTGTGTCCGATTGCCGGAACATAATCAGCAGCCCACCAAGACTTACTGCACGGATAACTGTATGTTGTATAACCCATTTCGGTGCAAGTAGGTGGTGTTACCTCAACTTTGAGGGTATTGTCTTCTACCAAAAAGTCCACTGTTATACTTGCTGTACAGTAACCACCTACGGTGTATGTTACTTTATTGAAACCATCTTTTGCAAGTTTTGCTATTGAAGGGTCAAAATAGTATCCAACTACACCGTCGCCGCTGAATGTTCCGCCTGTCGGTGTTGCAACTGTTCTCAAATCAAATGGCGCTTGGTCGGAACAGAAGATACTCGAAGATAACGTTGGTTGCGGTACAGCATTTACATAAATGTATGTCACATCACTTGCAGTACAACCGTTTTCATCTGTAACGGTATAAGTTATATTGTATCTGCCTTCTTTTAATCCCGCAGGGTTAAAATAGTTTCCGCTTACGCCTTCACCGCTGAATACGCCCCCTACCGGAGTTACATTGGATAAATGGAATGGAGACCAATTTTCACATACATCGTCAAAACCAGGGAACTGTATCGCTGGTACACCCATTGCAGGCACAATGTCAACAACGTAAGAACTTCCGTCGCAAGAACTTGTATAAGTTGTGAAACCGTCTTCGGTACAAGTCGGAGCAGTTACAACCGCTACGTAATTGTGTCCGATAGCAGGAACGAAATCATTAACAAATTGACTTCCGTCGCAAGCGCTGATGTAGGTTGTGAAACCGTCTTCAATACACGTTGGTTCTGTTACCACCGGCATATAGAATATTCCGTCGATTTCAATATGCCCCGGCATAACATTAGGTCTTAATGCCCAATATATTTGGTTAATAAGCTCCCAATCATAACCGGTAAGGAATTGAACTTCGGTAACATCTTGTGTAATAACGTTAGAACCGTCGCAAGCGCTGGTAAGAAGGAAGTGGTCAAATCTACCACACGCTTCCCATTTTGCAACAACTTCCCAATTGTGTCCGAATGCAGGAACAAAATCGCCGTTATGTGAACTACCGTCGCACATATTCGTATAGATTGTGTAACCGTCTTCGGTACAAGTTGGCGCTACTACCTGAACAGCGTAGAATATTCCGTCGATTTCAACATGTCCTTCCGGAAGCATCGGTCTTGATTCCCAATATTTATGCCAAATAGAGTCCCAATCATAACCTGTAATCCGTGCAACTTCATTAAGGTCAGGCGTGATAATTTCCGTACCATCGCAATTACTAATTACGTAGAAGTGGATGAATTTGCCACAGTCGTCCCAGTGTGCATAAATCTTCCAATCGTGTCCGATAGGAGCAACATAATTAGCATCAAATTTACTTCCGTCGCAAGCGCTGATGTAGGTTGTAAAACCTGCTTCGGTACAGGTTGGTTCTGTTACCACCGGTATATAGAATATTCCGTCGATTTCAATATGCCCCGGCATAACATTAGGTCTTAATGCCCAATATATTTGGTTAATAAGTTCCCAATCATAACCGGTAAGGAATTGAACTTCGGAGAAGTCTTGTGTAATAACATTAGAACCGTCGCAAGCGCTGGTAAGAAGGAAGTGGATAAATTTACCGCAATCTTCCCATTTTGCAACAACTTCCCAATTGTGTCCGATTGGATCAACAAAGTCGCCAATGAATTGGAAACTATCGTCGCAAGTACTATAATAGGTTGCATAACCCTGCTCGGTACAAGTAGGAGGTGTTACCACTGCATAGTTATCGTAAGCATCGTATCCCAAAGCAGGAATAACTTCGTAGATATAACTTTCATGCTCGTTACAAGCATTTCTGTGGATTATGTGACCATCTTCGGTACAAGTAGGATCGATTTTTTCAACGTTGTAAAATATTCCGTCGATTTCAACTTGCCCCGGCTGAGGAGCAGGTCTTCCTTCCCAATATTTTTGCCAAACATAGCCAAAATCATAACCCGTAATTTGTGCTACTTCATCAGGATCTTGCGTGATAATTACCGAATCATCGCAATTGCTAATAAGGTAAAAGTGAGCAAATTCGCCACATTCCAACCATTTTGCGTGAACCATCCAATTGTGTCCCAAAGCCGGAACATAATCATCAATGTATTTGCGTCCGTCGCAATCGCTGGTGTAAGTGGTGAAACCGTTTTCGGTACAGGTCGGAGCAGTTACCTCTGCTTGCCAATTGTGTCCCAAAGCAGGCATTTCATTGCCATCTGCATCAAAATGATGGACATAGCTACTACCGTCGCAATCGTTGGTAAAGAGTATATAACCTGCTTCATCGCAAGTTGCCGGAATTATTTCAGTGTAATACATTCCCAAAGGTTGAATTTCGTCAATGATAAAACCTTTTGGTAAAAATCCTGATAATATATAACTATTTATATATAATCTCATACCCATATCGTATGGCATTATAGGATCATAATTAAGCGAATATAAGTAGTTTTTTGCACCATCAATATCGGCTTCGGTATCACACGAGTTTGCGCGGATTATATAGCCAAATCTATTGCAACTTGCCGGTATTATAGCAACAACAACCGCCATGTCATATCCCAAAGCATCAACATAATCGGCGTTATATGAACTGCCGTCGCACGTGCTGGTATAGATTGTATAACCTCTATTATCGCACGTTGGCGCTACTACCTCAATTGAGTAATTGTGTCCAAAAGGAGAAATAATATCGCCATCAATATGATTTCCGTTACACATGTTAATATATTTTGTGTAGCCGGGCATATCGCACGTTGGCGATACTGTCTCAATTGCATAATATATTCCCTCAATTTCAATATACCCTGTCGGAAGCATCGGTCTTGAATTCCAATATATTTGGAAGTAAACAAAATCCCAATCATATCCTGTAATAGATAATACTTCATAGATGTCAGGTGTAATATATGTCGAACCATCGCAACGGCTAAAAACGTAAAAGTGAATAAATTCGCCGCAATCTGTCCATTTTGCATTTACTTCCCAATTGTGTCCCCAAGCAGGAACAACATCGCCGATAAAGCTATCATCCCAGTTGCAAGCATTCCGGTAGATGGTATGACCGTCTTCGGTACACGTTGGATCGATTTTTTCAACGTCGTAAAATTTTTCATCGATTTCAACTTGCCATGGCTGAGGTTGCGGTCTTCCTTCCCAATATATTTGCTGGATATACCACCAATCATACCCTGTAAGCCATGATACTTCATCGAAGTCAGGTGTTGTAATTACCGAACCGTCGCAATCGCTAATAAGGTAAAAATGAGCAAATTCGCCACATTCTAACCATTTGGCATGAACCTGCCAAGTGTGGTCAAAAACATCAATGTAAAACATGGTTTCTACCGTACCATAAGAAAAATCCACGGTATAGTATACTTCGTTCATACCGATATGCGCCATCGAAGGGTGGAACATACCGTCTATAACAGCATTGCCGTGAAAAGTACCTCCGTAAAGAGCATATTTTTGCAAATCAATGGGCTCAGAAGCAATGCACACCGGTTCAATATATCCTCCTATTAGAAGATGATGCGCACCACAACAACGCAAATGAATTTTACCGGTTAATTGAAATGTGTCATTTTTTATAGGCACTTTAAATTTCGTCCATGTATCACAATATGCGCCGCCTGCCGGAACAAAAGTCCATCCGTCCCAGTAGAAGTGTGCGCCTTCGCTGAATACGGTATTCGGATTCATTTGGTTGTAGTAGTAATAATAATAGTAGTAGTCTGGCGAAAAGAGCAACAATTGCTCTTTCGCTTTCAAGCGCTTAAGTTTCGTCAGCTTCGACACATCAATGTCAGCAAGGAAATTGTGGGAAACATCCAAATACTTAAGCCCCGTAAGTTTCGATACATCAAGTTTAGTAAAGGCATTGTAGGAACAATTCAAATACTCAAGGCTCGGAAGATTCGATAAATGAAATTCATAGCCATAATAATAGTAATCACAATAACGAAAATAATTATTATAAGGATCAAAAGCTATAATAACACTATCCAACTCATAATCGTAATATTCCTGATAATAATCAGAATTAAGGGAACAATCCAAATACTTAAGATTCTGAAGTCCAGATACGTTAAGATTATAATAATAATTAAGTCGATTGCGGGAACAGTCCAAATACTCAAGCTCCGTAAGGTTTGTTACATCAAGATTATAAAGGTAACCAACCTTGGAACAATTCAAATGCTTAAGTTTTGTGAGTTTCGAGAAATCAAAACTATAAAAGTGAGTGTTGGAACAATCCAAATACTCAAGATTCGTAAGCACAGACTGATCATTAGGTCCATAAAAATAATTATTTTTGGAAACATCCAAATATACAAGACTCGTACACCCCGTCAGATTAAGGCTATAAAGGTTATTATTGGAACAATTCAAATGTTTAAGCTTCGTAAGCCCCGACAGATTAAGGTCATAAAGGTATCCATTGTTGGAACAATCCAAATACTCAAGCTCCGTAAGCCCCGAAAAATTAAAGGCAGAAGAGGAATAATAATACATGCCAGAACAATTCAAATGCTTAAGACTCGTCAACCCCGAAAAATCAAAATTAGAACTGTAATAATAATAATTGTTGTTGGAGCAATCCAAATACTCAAGTTTCGTAAGTCCCGACAGATTAATGTTATAAATGTGAGAGTTGGAACAATTCAAATGCTTAAGATTCGTTAACCCCGACAAATCAAGGGTAGAATAAGAATAGTAATAATTGTTGGAAATATCCAAATACTCAAGTTTCGTAAGTCCCGACGGGTTAAGATAGGTTTGAGTTTCGGAACAATTCAAATGCTTAAGATTCGTCAACCCCGACAGATCAATGCCATAAAGGTAATTCTTGGAGCAATCCAAGTACTCAAGCTTCGTAAGCGTCGACAAATCAAGATTATTAACTTGAGCATTGGAACAATTCAAGTACTTAAGTTCTGTAAGCATCGATAGATTAGGACTATGAATCTGATTGTTGGAAATATCCAAATACTTTAGATTCACAAAGTGTTCGATACCGGTCAAGTCGTATATTTCTATACCGGAGAGGTTGATAGTAGTAATTGTATCAACTTCGCTCGGGGTGAGAATTTCATCGCTTCCCCATGGTTGCTCCAATGCCCACGACCTGAAATTATAGTCGGGGAAATTAGTGCTGTTAATTGCCACGTCTTGGGCAAATATTGTAGCCGTTGTTGCTATAAACAACAGGCAAACATAAACTGTTTTTCTAATTAAATGTTTCATATTTTCAAAATTTGGTTTAAAATTATGTATTAATCGAAGCCGTCTCAAAAGTTCGTCATTCCGCGCTTGACGCGGAACCCCCTAATAATCAGTGTCGTTTTTAGGAGATTACGAATCAAGCCCGCAATGACGAAGCCTGTTTTTTTCTTTTGAGACAGCCTTATCCGTGTTTAGCTGCAAGGAATTGCCGGCTCACGGATTGTGGGTTTTAAGAAAATTTTCATAAGTTTTGCAAATTAGTGGTTTTAATTTTTTTTTTAATGACTGTCCGCTATTATGCCTAAATTGAGCAATCCATCAGGATTGCATCTTTTGGTAGATTAAATAAGCTCGTCCTCAATCGCAAGCCGTAGGTTTGCGTCCTAATTTATTCAGGGTTGCAAACCTACGGCTTGCAAGTTAGAGGGGCAAATTGAATTTCTACCGAGAGATAATCCCTAACGGGATTTTTTAGGAGCAATCACGGATAATCATTATTTGTTTTTTTAAGTAGATTACTATAAAATAGTAGGGACCAAACAGTAAAATATTGATTTGTATTTACAAAAAGGTAGATGAAGTAGATAATAAAAAGTAGAATTATACTAATGTCCAAGATACCAGTTTGAGGTTGTCTCAAGGGGCAAAAAACACGGTTTATCGTTGCTGGTTTGACCCGCAATCTCAATAATCAGTATCGTTTTTTTAGAAGATTCCGCGGCGAGCGCAGAACGATGTTTTTTGAGACTACTCCTTCCGATAGTGTTTGCTACAATTGCTCCCAGAGCAGTAGGCAAACGAATTGTTGATTTTGCTAAAAAAATTTTCATATATTTCAAGTTTTAGTGAATTGAATTTTTCAAAATAGATTTTTAGTAATAGTCGGTCATTTTTTTGTCCTGTTAGGGACATTATGCTGGTAGAAAAATCATCCCCCCTCTACCTTGTCCCATTAGGGACAAAATGTAGTCTTTACACTTCCTTCTACCAACATTTCGTCCCTAATAGGACGGATTACGACATCTATTGATTACCAAGTATTCTTTACACATTACTTTATAAAATTTTGTGAGTTGATTTTTTAAAATAGACTTCTAAATTTTTTGACAATTAGGTTATAAAGTGTTCGTTTGTGTTTAGGAAACAGGAATTACACTTTATTTATGGCTATACTATATCTAATTGTAAAGATATAAAAAAAATACCAATAAACCAAATAAATAGAAGCTACTTTTCAAAGATTTTAATAGAATATCATTTGTTTTTGTTAGATTCCTCACTCCACTCCGTTATGTTACCAATGACGGTTTCATTGAGAATATTGTTGGGAAGAGCGGCGGCTTTTCCGCGGCTCTCTCTCCACACGTTGAAAACGCTTGTCATTCCGAACGCAACGGAGTGGAGTGAGGAATCTAATCAAATAACTCAATAATCGTAGGGCGTTACCCTACGCTGGTGTATATCGCCCAATGTCATTAAGTTAAGAAAAAAAACTTTGCGTCTTTGCGTACTTCGCGTCTTCGCGTTAAAGTTTATGCACTTGCGCTCTTTTGTATTAAACGCAAAGGCGCAAAGTACGCAAAGACGCGAAGATTAATATAATTTTATCCTTAAGTATATCGCCCCGTAGAGGCTTAACTAAGCGGCATCCGGTTATAATTTTATTACCTTCACCGTCATATTGTCGTTTATCTTCAAGATATACAATCCTTTCGGATGAGCGGTCAAATCTATTTCGTTGCCAGTGCCGGAGTATAACAATACGCCTTGTTGGGTGTATAGTTTGATGTTGACATTGGCAGAGAGATGTACTTTGTCGACTGTCGGGTTTGGATAAACGCTGATGGCATCTTCGATGATACGGGTTTCTTTGTCGTCGCGAGATTCAAGATTTTCCAAGTTCGACACATTGGCTTTTTTGAGTTGGTTGTCTTGAGCATACATATTATCTTCACCGCAGCCTTCGGTCAACATATCAACATAATCATCGTTCTTTGAACTGCCATCGCAAGGATTAATATAAGTTGTGTAACCTTGTTTTTCGCAAGTTGGCTGTGTTACCACAATCGTTTGCCAGCTATTTTCCAAAGGAGACAGTACTTCAATGACGTGTTTAACACCGCAACGAACGCAACGATTGATTAAATAACCAACTTTTGTACAGGTTGGCGGGTGTACTTCTTCAATGAACTCGTGCCCCAAAGCATCAACATAATTGCTCATATAGGTACAACAAATATCGTCGCAAGCAATCGTATAAGTTGTATAACCATCTTCGGTACAAGTTGGCGGCGTTACCACAGGCGCGCTGTTGCAACCGGAGCAATCCGGTTTAGACGCCAGCATCATTTGCATAGCATAGTTAGCATCTATATCCAATGCTTCGAACCAATTTTTGTCATAAGATATTTCCATTTGATGATTGTCGCAAGAACGAACAACAACAAAATGGTCGAAAACATCGCAGTCTTTCCATATTGCGTTAACAATTTTGTGGTCAGTTTCCGAAACGGGAACATAATTGCCAAAATGTTTTTCGCCGGTAAAAGGATGAACATACATTGTGTAACCTTCTGCTGTACAAGTTGGCGGTATTACCCTGCGAACCCTGTAATTGAAGAAGTGTTGAGCGCCGCAACGAACACAAAAGTCCATTATGTAACCTTTGTCCGTACGAGTTGGCGGCACTGACATCATTTCAAAATCGTGCCCTTGGTAATGACAGAAAAACGCGCCACCGCAATCATTAAAGTGAAACGTGCCGCTCAATTTCAACGGCGCGCCTTCTACGTCTACTTCAAAAGACGTTTTTTCAATGTCGTATATGCTTAATATGCTTACGCCATTGTAGAACACGCCATTTGCAAATGAAGACAGCGTAGGATTGTCTAACGCGATTTCTTCGCTAAAATATAAATCGCCCGCTTCATATAAAGACGGGAGACACACTTCTTGCCCTTCCGCATTCAAAACGGCAAGTTTATTTAACCCCACTACGCTAAGCGAAACGAGGTGATTTTCGGAGCAATTCAAACTTTCGAGTTTATCAAAATACTCGATACCTTTTAGATTTTTTATTCCCATACCAGATAGATTTAATGATGAGATTTGATTTGCGTCGCTTTTAGTGAGAAATGCACTGCTTCCCCAAGGTTGCGACAATGCCCATGCCCTGAAATTATCGTCAGGAAAATTTGTTTCGTTTATAGCGATACCACTTTGGGCAAAGGTTGCTGCCATTGTTGTTGTGAGAAACAACCAAACGAAAAATGCTTTTTTTACTAAGTGATTCATAATAGATTTTTTTTGATATTAATGTAGAATTTTAATTTTGGTTTAATTTTTTTATACTTATGCCTTCGATAAAGGCTGCTGCCATTACTCCATAAGTGGGAGGAAGACGGATAGTTGGTCTTAAAAAGGTTTTCATAATTTTATATTTTTATAGGTTGTTTTTTATAGTTTTCTAAAAATATTGACAATTAGGCAATAATGCATTAATCTGCATTTACGAGGATAGAGATTACCCAAGATGGGTATAGTTTTAAAAATTCTTTATCGTTGCTGTTTTCTGAAAACTTTATGTATTCGTTGATTTTTTTTTGCGAATAGTTTTCATTGTTTGGCTGAATTTTTCATTAGTTTAATTTTTTTAGAGTTAGGTATTAATATTGAATAAATATTTATAAAATTTTATTCTCTATTAGACATATTAGTCTTTACTAAAAGTATTGGTAAAAGTACTACTTAAAATTGTATTTATCAATCGTACCTAAGTGCTATTTTTTAGATGATTTTTATGATTTTCAGTAAAATACTATGGGTAGGCTTTTCAAAATAGACTTTTCAGATATCCGATTGTCTGAATATCTATTTGCATTTAGCATCTGAGATATTCAATAATACAAAGATAAGAAAATAAATTCTAATAAAGCAAGAAAATAGGGTTGTTTTTTAAATGCTTATCAGCAATATTACCCCAAATGTCAAAATCAATGAATATTATAAACAAAAAGACACAAAGAACACGAAGTTGTGTCTACTTTTTTTTCTTTGTGTCTTCGTGTTTACTATTTTTCATTAGGACCTGAGTTCGGGATAAGTTTTTTCTTATTTTATTGAATTTCAATTACAAACAGATTCCTCACTCCACTTCGTTGCGTGAGGAATCTCGTTTATCCCGAACTCAGGTATTAGGGGCAATATTGCAGATAAGCATATTTTGTTTTTTCATAAGATTAGTAAAAAAAACAGGGCATTTTAAACACACAAAAACGGCAACCCATTTTCAGGCTTGCCGTTTTCTTAGTTGAATTGGACGCGGTGCAGTTGATTGTAGAGACGTGGCGTGCCGCGTCTCTACGTGTTGCGACGCGTATCCAATATCCGGTTACAATTTCACCACCTTCACTACCGTGTCTTCATTTATCTGTAAGATGTACACAGCTTTCGGATAAGCGGTCAAGTCTACTTCGTTGCCATAGCCGCTGTATAACAATACGCCTTGCAGGGTGTATAGCTTAACGTCGGCATTGGTTGAGAGATACACTTTGTCGGTAGTCGGGTTCGGATAAACGTTGATGTTGATAACGTTGCTTTCGTCTTCGATGACGCGAACACCTTTGTCGGCGTAATATTCTTCAAAATTTGCCAAACTGAACGCTTTCAGCGTAGTAAGCGGATTGCCGCTGACATCCAATCCTTTAAGGAATGTCAAAGCCGAAACATCAAGCGTAACGAGTTGGTTATTGCTGACATTCAAATGTTGAAGATGCGTCAGGCACGATACGTCAAGCGTAGCGAGTTGATTGTTGCTCGCATCCAAAATTTGAAGTCCGACAAAATGGCAAATTCCTGTGAGGTTAGCAATGTTACGTCCCGAAACATCTATGGTTTTTGTTCCCACAAGTTGCTCGTTGGTAAGGCAAGCGCCAAAATTAGCAAGAATATACGCTCTGAAGTTAGCATCAGGGAAGTTAGCAGCGTTTACGGTAACAACACAATCTCCGCTTGGAGGCGTGATAACCACCGGAGTATGATGATCATCCGCGCAATCGCAGCAAATGCAATCGTCATTTCCGCTGTCGCTGTCGCTATCACTATCGCTATCACTGTCGCTATCGCTATTGCTGTTGCTATTACTGTTGCTGTTGCTGCCCGGATTTTCGCAATCTACAATCCATTTAGCTACGCCCGTGTTAATTGAAACGAGCGGGTTGCCGCAGTAATTTAGCCCTTGCAGATGCTCCAGGCACGATACATCAAGTATAGTGAGCAAATTGTCTTGCACATACAAATATTGAAGTCCGGTAAAGCAGCAGATACCTGTAAGGTCTTTGATTCCCAAGTTAGGAATATCCAACAATTTTACACTCGACATTTGTTCGCAAGTAAGGAAGCCATTGTTGTGGTCGAAATTCTCCAAAATAAACTTTCTGAAATTCGGGTCAGGGAATTTCGTTTCGTTTATAGAGACAAGACACTCGCAGTTGGTATTCAACGTTTTGTTGTTGAATACCGCTTCGGTTTGAACGCCGTTTGCACCAACGTATATATACAATGCAGGGGCTATTCTAAATATTTCCGCAGCTTTGCCCGAAAGCGTTTCAACTACTGCATACCAGCCTACCGGAACTGTTGCCGGAGTAAACGTTATTTTACCGTTAATGTCAGCCTTTCCGGTTGCATAAGGCGCACCCGAAATAGCCGCACCGTTACCGGTAACCGCATAAAGATTGAATACCATAGCGTTGATTATTTCGGTAGGGTTAACATCAGGATTTGCTGCGAACCATTCGCCAATCGACTTACAGTCAATCTCTTTTTCCAAAATAACTTCACCGTCACAGATCAAAGCAGGAACATAGTCAGCGATATATTTACTACCGTCGCAATCGCTTGTGTAAGTAGTGAAACCGCCTGTGTCGCAAGTTGGAGCAGTTACAACAGCAGTGTAAGTGTGTCCGGTTGCAGGTACGATGTCGATAATCTCAACAGTTACCTGGTCGTCACAAGTAATTGTGCGGGTGGTGAAACCGTCTGTGTCGCAAGTTGGAGGCGTTACTACATCCACTACAACAGGATCCAGTTCGTCAACCCAGTCAGCTACGTATGTACGTCCGTCGCAGTCGCTTGTATAGGTTGTGAAACCTTTGTTTTTACAGGTTGCCGGAGTTACTACCGCTGTGTAAACGTGTCCGTCGGCAGGTACGATGTCGATAATCTCAACAGTTACCTCGTCGTCGCAAGTAATTGTGCGAGTAGTGAAACCGTCTTCGTCGCAAGTTGGAGGCGTTACCACATCCACTACAACAGGAGACAATTCGTCAACCCAGTCAGCTACGTATGTACGTCCGTCACAGTCGCTTGTATAGGTAGTGAAACCTTTGTTTTTACAAGTTGCCGGAGTTACTACCGCTGTGTAAACGTGTCCGTCGGCAGGTACGATGTCGATAATCTCAACAGTTACCTCGTCGTCGCAAGTAATTGTGCGGGTGGTGAAACCGTCGGTGTCGCAAGTTGCAGGGGTGATTACATCCACTACAACAGGATCCAATTCGTCAACCCAGTCAGCTACGTAAGTACGTCCGTCGCAGTCGCTTGTATAGGTTGTGAAACCTTTGTTTTTACAAGTTGCCGGAGTTACTACCGCAGTGTAAACGTGTCCGTCGGCAGGAACGATGTCGATAATCTCAACAGTTACCTCGTCGTCGCAAGTAGTTGTGCGAGTAGTGAAACCGTCAGTGTCGCAAGTTGGAGGCGTTACTACATCCACTACAACAGGATCCAGTTCATCAACCCAGTCAGCTACGTATGTACGTCCGTCACAGTCGCTTGTATAGGTTGTGAAACCTTTGTTTTTACAGGTTGCCGGAGTTACTACCGCAGTGTAAACGTGTCCGTCGGCAGGTACGATGTCGATAATTTCAACTGTTACATCGCCGTCACAAGTAGTTGTGCGGGTGGTGAAACCGTCTTCGTCGCAAGTTGGAGGTGTTACCACATCCACTACAACAGGATCCAATTCATCAACCCAGTCAGCCACATATTTGCTTCCGTCGCACTCGCTTGTGTAAGTGGTGAAACCTTTGTTTTTACAGGTTGCAGGGGTTACTACCGCAGTGTAAACGTGTCCGTCAGCCGGAACGATGTCGATAATTTCAACTGTTACATCGCCGTCACAAGTAGTTGTACGGGTTGTGAAACCGTCTTCGTCGCAAGTTGGAGGCGTTACCACATCCACTACAACAGGATCCAGTTCATCAACCCAGTCAGCCACATATTTGCTTCCGTCGCACTCGCTTGTGTAAGTGGTGAAACCTTTGTTTTTACAGGTTGCCGGAGTTACTACCGCAGTGTAAACGTGTCCGTCAGCCGGAACGATGTCGATAATTTCAACAGTTACATCGCCGTCACAAGTAGTTGTGCGGGTGGTGAAACCGTCTTCGTCGCAAGTTGGAGGTGTTACCACATCCACTACAACAGGATCCAGTTCATCAACCCAGTCAGCCACATATTTGCTTCCGTCGCACTCGCTTGTGTAAGTGGTGAAACCTTTATTTTTACAGGTTGCAGGAGTTACTACCGCAGTGTAAACGTGTCCGTCAGCCGGAACGATGTCGATAATTTCAACTGTTACGTCGCCGTCGCAAGTAGTTGTGCGGGTGGTGAAACCGTCTTCGTCGCAAGTTGGAGTAGTTACTACATCCACTACAACAGGATCCAGTTCATCAACCCAGTCAGCCACATATTTGCTTCCGTCGCACTCGCTTGTGTAAGTTGTGAAACCTTTGTTTTTACAAGTTGCAGGAGTTACAACAGCAGTGTAAACGTGTCCGTCAGCAGGTACGATGTCGATAATTTCAACTGTTACATCGCCGTCACAAGTAGTTGTACGGGTTGTGAAACCGTCTTCGTCGCAAGTTGGAGGTGTTACCACATCCACTACAACAGGATCCAGTTCATCAACCCAGTCAGCCACATATTTACTTCCGTCGCACTCGCTTGTGTAAGTGGTGAAGCCTTTGTTTTTACAGGTTGCAGGAGTTACTACCGCAGTGTAAGTGTGTCCGTCAGCCGGAACGATGTCGATAATTTCAACTGTTACATCGCCGTCACAAGTAGTTGTGCGGGTGGTGAAACCGTCTTCGTCGCAAGTTGGAGGTGTTACCACATCCACTACAACAGGATCCAGTTCATCAACCCAGTCAGCCACATATTTGCTTCCGTCGCACTCGCTTGTGTAAGT
>Ga0209737_10002053_pt1 | contig 14156 bp, 7 predicted proteins | sample TergutCu122P3_FD_187284 | JGI IMG/M metagenome (GOLD analysis project Ga0209737, IMG submission 187284) | Cubitermes ugandensis P3 segment gut microbial communities from Kakamega Forest, Kenya - Cu122 P3 (SPAdes) (version 2) | ecosystem: Host-associated > Arthropoda: Insects > Digestive system >...
TTCAGGTGCGGCAGGGTAATTTCATATTTGGGTTGGCGTTCCCATAGTTCGGGGTTGCTACACCCTCGGCATTTGCGGGTGCACCCACAAACCCATATCCCGACACGATTGCCCTCACCCAGGACTTTTACCGGGTAAAGAATCCGAGCAATATTCATCAAGTCACCTCAAATATAAAATAAGCGGCATCGTTTTGCCGGGTCCCGTTTACAAGTTTACCGCCAAAGCCAATTTCGTCACCGTTTTTGAGCAGTGTCGGCGCACTGTTCGAGATGGGCAAATTGTTGACAAACGTGCGGTTGGTGGAGCCCATGTTTTCAATAAACACCCCGCCGTCCGTGACGGTAAGCCTTGCGTGTTGCCGGCTGACATACGGTTTCGCCGATAAACACTCCTTCATTTCAAACTCGCGACCTATAACGGTGACAGGCTTGTCAAGCACAAATGTATGCTCGCTGTCAATGGAACGCAAATAATACTGATTTGGTTTATTTGCGCTCTGGCAAAAAACAGGGCGAATATCGGATATATCTTCACCACATGCCGAACATTTTCTTGCCTGCGGGGGATTTGCCGTGCCGCAATCGCAAGATCTTACCAGTTCGCCATTATCGCCATTTGTGGAAATGTTTTTGCTACTCTGCAATATGGTTTCGTCAACGATTTTGATGTTTGTCAGATCGGTTTCGCATTTCAGGCATTCAAGCAGGGAAGCGGGGTTACGCTCACCGCAAGCAGGGCAGATTTTGAATTTTTCGGATGCCATCAGTTGTTCTCCTTTCGGATTTTGTTTTTTGCACTGGATTTTTTGCGTTTTCCTATGGCAATACCGGATATGGGTTTGGTTGTCGTGATATTGTAATCATCGACATTGATGATGGCGGCATATTCTGCGGCAGGGGGCGACATGGAAATTCTCGACATTACGGAAATACCCTTTGCTTCCATCTTTTTCTCAAATGTCCTAAAATCCGCACAGAATGATTCCATATCTTCGCACAGGGCATCCGTTTCATCGGAAGTGGGTGTGCGGTCGATTTTATCGATACCGCCGAGTTCCATGGCGATTTGTCCTTCCGAGTCATAGGTCACGTTGATGGCCGTACCGTCACCATAGGAAAAGAGTTCGTTTCTGAACCGTTTCCCGCTGCGTTTGGTCACCGAACGATTGCCGATTATGTCATAACCCATTTCTGCCATCACATCGTTCACGCAATCGCTGATATACGCTTGTTCGCCCTGCTTCAAGATTTGTTTTTCAAGGGCGGAAATTTCCAAGGCCAATGCCCCAACGCCCGATTCATCCGCAGAAAAGGTTTTGGGTTGGGTTTGGGCAACGGCGCAAAGCGCGACATACCGTGATTTAAGTTCTTCCAGCGAATTCCTTTGCTTCCGCCTGGAAACCATATCATCGTATTTTTCAATTTCATTGCTTTCCGGTTCTATATAAAATGAAGAAACAGCGGCGATGTCATCGGCGATTTTGTTTTTGCTTTCTTTGATACCCGCTTTGGCCTTATCGTTTATTTCGGAAAGAGTTTGCTCAACTTTTTTTAGATACGAGTCCACCTTTGACTGTATAGATTTCAATTTGGCCAACAATGCTTTCTTCTTGTTGAGTTCGTTTTCGTTTACCGTGATTTTATCCTCAACTACGGGCATATTGGCGTTTAGTTCATCCATAAACGAAGCGCAGTCCTGTACCAAATAATTATGAATACCGAGAAGTTCGTCAAGACTATCTCCATAATTCCCTTTACGCGCATTGACCAAAGAGAGGGTATCGAGCAATGTATTGATTTTATCACCAAGCCCGTTTTGCCCATTAATCAATTGTTTGGTTTGTTCGACACAAACGAAGCTGTCTTGGGTACATTTCAACTGTGCAAGCAAATTCTTTTTTTGCCGTTCCGATAGTTCATATATGGATATTTTGGGACCGCTCATACAATTTCACCTCTCAATTTGCTATTCTTTCATCATGGTGCGCCAATTTTCCAGTTCTTTATTTTTTCCGATTACGGTCAGCCATACCTCAAGCTGAACATCAAGGTTGCCGTTATAATCGACGAGTTGATGACACAAAAATTCAAAAGCTTCAAAGGAAAACTCAAACTGATTCCGCATATATGCTGCCAATTCTCCCACAGTCCTGAAGTGCTGCCCATCGATATTGAGGAGTTTTTGCCCCGACAGCGTATAGGCCATGAGATAGAAGGTTTTGGTCAAATCTGTTTTCTCGCTTATTTCAAACTGATAAGATTCCTCCATGGCGGCAGCCGCTTTTTTCAATGGCTCGTTTTTCGGCGCAACGCTTGAAACATATGCCGTCAGTAGTTTTTCTGACAAAATGGTTCTATAATAACCGTCCTGTGATCTATCTTTGCGCCATAAATGTTCGAGCATATCGCGTCCAAGAGCGGGCAGGCTCTCATATATTTGTCCTTTCCAATAAAATCCATTTAGCTTTGGATTCAGTTTATACAGCAATTTCCAAAAAATAACATCATCTTTGCCGTTTTCGCGGCTGGCTTCTTCTTCGGCTTCGGTACAGCATTTGGCCAGTTCTTGATTAAATTTGCGGAAATGGGCGGTTAGTTGGCTTCTGAAAAGATGTTTTTTGCCTTCTTCCCAATTTTTGGCCAAAGCTGTTATCAACGCCACAGTATCGTCATAGGTTTCATTCATAAAAGTGTATTGCGGCATTATACCCTTGCCGATATTTCCGCTGCCCTCACCCGGGATAACGAGAATCTCCCCGGCAAGCCATTTTTTAACTTCCGCATAAGTCCAACGGCGATTCGGGTTGTCTTTGTTTGTGCGGTTCGTAATATCGGCAAATGTCAAAGCCGAAATAAGACCCACAAGGGGAGGGGGCATATTTTCGGGGAACGGAATACGTTGCACAGACACATACTGCTCGATTTCCTCCGCGCTCATATTGGCATATGGGGCATACCCATTGAACAACTCAAACAGGGTAATTCCAAAGGAATAATAATCCGATTCCTCGAGAAACAGATTTTTGAAAGTTTCCGGCGCGGAATATTCGGGGGTCATACCCGTTTTGGTGACAACAATGGAACCGGCATCATTCATCACCGAACTTATGCCAAAGTCTATTATCGCAACGGATTTTTCGTCGTCGGCAAGCATGATGTTGGAAGGCTTCAAATCCTTGTGGATAATCCCCGCTTGATGAAGAACACGCAACCCCTCGTTGATATTGGGTATAATCATCCGCATAACCTCATCATAGGAAAACGATTTGCCTTGAAGGCTTCCGTTTCTGTAGTAAGGCAAGATTTCGAATGGGTATCCGTTATAAACCGAAGCCTCATAAAGCCTTGCGACATAAGGGGAGTTTATCTGCAGCAAACGCTTGACGACATCATCCTTGATTGCCGTCTTGCGCCTGTAAATTTTGGCAACATATTTTTTCCAGTCGTAATCGCACAGGTAGAGGTCGGCTTCACCGGAAGCCACTTCCAATCGGCGTTCTACCGTATATTTATCACACAAAACAACGCCGATATCGAGCATTTCGGGATTGCGGGAAATAATTTCTTTGTTGACGATGGTTTGCGGGGTTTCTTGAATTTCCGGGTTTATCACGGTCCTATCATCCACGATATTCACCTTCCGTCACATTTACTTTTCCGTCGATTATTTTAATTCGGCGTTCTTTGACCAATTTATCAAACGCTTTGTTCAGCCAAGGCATTATGATGTCACCCTTTCTGGCATATCCCAATGCTTTGGCGGTAGCATCCATCAGATTATCGGTGAATATGCCAATCGACCGAGAGGCGATGGTGATCATAGCAAGCCCTACTTCATCGGGGGATATAAAATTTATCGGTCTTTTACTTGAACCCGGAGACGGAATTCTCACTTTCAAATCGACAAATCCCTTCAATGTGACAAAACCATCATTATCTTTTATGATCAACTCTCTGATGGTTGGATGGCGCATTGCGGCATCAACCTTATTTTTTATCGCGACAGTGGCTTTTTGGTTGCCGTAAGCTTTTGCCATTCTTTGATAAAGCAATTCAATGCTTATTGGCTGCTCGATGCCAATGATGTATTTTATAGCGTCGATATCCGTAATTTTGCCGGAAGCGGTTTGGGGTGTATTTTTCCAGTTGGTTTCAACATAGTATCCAAAGCCGTATGGATTGCCGTCTGCAGTCATTTCGCCTTGATAATCGTTGGGCACTTCTTCGTAAACAATTTCAGTCAATGCCTCCGCATCCTCATATGCCTGCACGGGCTTTTTTTCATCCGTTTCATCCGATAACGATTGTGACTGTGTGGAAAATCCGGAAATCGCCTTTTCTACAAATTCAATCAACTTTTTTCGTTCGATTTCGGGATTCACCATCCATTCGGGCGACCACACACGGTAAATGTTCCAGCCCATCGATTCAAGAACGGATTTCCGCAAACGGTCACGGTCTCTCGCGGTTTTTGCCGCCCTATATGAGAGCCCGTCACATTCGATGCCCGCCGCAAAACAGTTTTCCATTTCGGGATGCATTATGGCAATATCAATTTTGTAGCCCGAACAACCTACATATTTTTTGGGCATATAACCTTGAGAAATCAAAAATTGCGAAACGACATCCACCAAAATGTCGTCCTCATCGGAACTGTGCGCCGATTGAAATGACGATGGACCCTTCATTGCAAACTCTATATACGAGCGCAGCATCTTCACGCCTTCTGATTCTGTCCGGCTTAAATCAATGTCAGATGGCACAATGGAGCTGACGAGTTTGATGTTATGTTTTGCCCGGGTTATCGCGACATTAAGGCGGCGTTCCCCGCCTTTTTGACCAAGAGGGCCAAAACGCAGAGACATGGTTTGGTTTTTATCGCGCTGGTCTTTTGTTTTGGCATAACTCACGCTGAAAATTATCGTGTCGCGCTCATCGCCCTGTACGTTTTCCAGATTCTTCACAAAAAACTCGTCCTCTTTTTCTTCCGCAAAAAACTCTTCGTATTTGGGATTCTGTTCCCTGAATTTTTGGATCTCATGCGCTATGGTTTTTTGTTGGCTCTCGCTGAACGCGATAATCCCAAGCGAACGTTTGGGATGCTTTTCTATGTGCGCTTTGACAAGTTCCACACAGCGGCATGCTTCTCCCGTGTTCCGCCCTTTGCCTTCGTATATCCCATCCTCGACAAACACAAATTCAACGCCTGTGTCGTTTGCTCCTTCTATACTGCCGGGGAAAGTGATAAGGTCATTGTCGTAAATATTTCGATTCGAGAAAGCAATGAGATTTTCGTGCTTGCTGCGATAATGCCAAAGTAGCCGCTTGTTCGGGAGAATGTTTGCGGCTTCTTCAAGGATGGAGTCATAGATTTCGTCTTCTTGCTCGTCTTCGTATTCATTGTCATAATCGTCATCGCCGTTGCTCGTGCTTGCCGCAAAGAAATTGGTTGGCGGGAGTTGTTTGCTGTCCCCGGCTATTACGACTTGTTTTCCCCTGAGTATTGCACCGATTGCATCTTGCGGAAAAATCTGTGACGCTTCATCGAAAATAACCGTGTCAAACTCATATGATTCCGCTTCCAAAAAATAGGCGACGGAGAGCGGGGACATCATCAGGCATGGCTTCAATTTGAGCAAAAGGTTCGGTATGGCTTTGAATAATTTGCGGAGCGGCATGAATCCACGCTTTTTTCCAAGCTCGTGCAGAAGGATACTCAACTCGTCGGTGGCATTTGATATTCTGTTGGAATCGGGTATATTGGCTATTATATTTTGCCGTATGCGTTCGCGGGCTATTTCCAATTGTTTGTCGTCCATCAAGACAAAGCGTTCGATTAACTCGTCGTGCTTGTTCCTGTGGAACTGTTCTACCGCTTTTTTGCCTCCTTTGACCGATTCCACCCAGGCCGTATAAAAACCGCGCTTGAAAACACCGACGACATCTTCTATGGTGTTGTCGGACTGTTCAATCTTCGCGGTGAAGTCGGAAAGCCCAATCTCATCGCAAGTTGCTCTGGTTTCCATACAAATAAGCCAACTATCCAACAACATAAAGTTATCCATGCAAGCAGCCATTTTGTCCGACAAAACCGCCAATGGCAAGTTTTGCAAATCGGCCTCTTCGTCAAACACAGCAAAAAAAGCATTGCATCCAACTGTGAGTTCGTCGATGTATTCGCCCAGCGTTACCCTAACCGCTGAAAGCTCAATGCGTTTGATAATATCATTACTTGCCAATTGCACAAAACGGTCTGTCAGCAACCCGCTCTCGGGGGTTTCAAAAAAGGCAGAGATACTGTTTATATCGTCGATGATGGCATTCCAATTTGTCTCAATGCCTATATACCTGTCTCCAAACATTTCAGAATCCGGAACGCCAAACGCCAAAAGTTGTTTTTTCAATCTGTTGCTTTTTTGAATATCTTGAGCATGGTCGAGCGCAAGATCATATGGCATTTCACTCAATGCACAATATTGCAATTGTTTTACGCTGTCATTCAGCGCAGTGAACCCGTATCTAAGGGAATACAGCGCAGAGAGCAATACGTCCTTAATATTGGTTTCGCCTTGAAGCGGAACAAACGAATGGGATTCTGCCACAATCCTATCCAGATGTTCATTGGAGATTTTTTCAAGTGTTGCCGCTATTGCAGGACATTCTCTGTCGTGAGTGGATATATCGGTGACGATATTTTGGACAGTTTCGGGAATGGCATCACAATTAAGCTCGTTGAACAATAAACCGGCAAAATTTATTTTTTTCGAGATATCGTCCCATTTTGTATCATAACCCGTAAAATCATCGCCAAAAGTTTTGACAAGCAGGTTATATGCCTCATCGTCAAACCAATGTGTCTCGCTTGTTATCGTGTTTATATTACGCAGCAAACGGACAATTTCAGCATCATCAATCAAATTTTTATTTTCTTTTCTCAAGCCGATGAAGAATTTCATATCCTCTTTGTACTGACGCATCGTTTCATAAAAAGAGGGGGTATAGTACATCGAAAAGCGAAACCTCATTTGCTCAATCTCTGTTATGCCAATTGCATAGATATTGTCCTTCCAATATTCATTTTTCCAGTCTTCTGAAATGGATTTGCGCATGGATTTTATTTCGGCAGCAATCCTCGAAATTTTGTCTTTTATGGAAGAAACCTGTCCATAAGCGGTTTTTAGTATGTCCCAGTCTGTGTGGGCTCCGTCAAACTCTTTTGAAAAGTGTTTCGGTATAAGGTTTGCGTTTTGCGAAAACTTCTTTTCCTTTTCTGCAATTGCTTTAAGTTCCTGGAGTAAGGCGACTGCTGTGGCATTTGACAATTTTTCGCCAAATACTTTATATAGGCCTTTCAATAGCAACATATCCCTACGATATGAAGATTTGACGATTTTCAAAAAATTCGTATACTTTGTTCTAAAACGAAGAAGCATGGCCTCGGCATCAATATCAAAGACGCCGCTTTCCCAATTCGCAAGAATACCTTTCCAATTTGAAACAAGCTCTTTTGAGGCGGGCTGCGCCCTTTCAATTTGCTCACTGATTTGCTCAAATAATCTGTCCATGTTTTCCCAAAGCGTGTCTATCCCCATATATTCGTTTGGGAAACGCTCGGCGAGTTCCGAATCACTTTTGTTCAAGTCGGTATTCAAATTATTTAGATCAACCAGGGTGTCAAGAAGCCTGAGTATCATGTTATGATCAGGATCCGTATTTCCCTTATACGAATTTTTCAATGAATTTAAATCATGTTCATATTGGGATATGAGGGCTTTTGCATTATCGGTATAAAGGTTGGTGAATCGGTCGAGACATGCGGTTGTGTCTGTATCAAGGACATCGTCGGCATACACCCCGAGAACTTCAGACCGGGTTTCTATGAGATGGTCGGAACGGGATTTGGCATCGCCCAACAATTTTTTTGCGCTTTCAAATCCTGCCTTGATGCACCAATCGCTCTGTAATATTGGCGATGTGGCGAGTATGGCGCAGATTCCGCCCAATGCTTGCAGGTTTTTTATCGTACATGGGGCGTAAATTCCCGTTATTTCCTCTAATTTTTCATATGACGCCACCAATGATTCGATTTCGGCGATAACCACATTCAATTTTTCCGTCGCCGTGGTGGTTGCGTTCAATATATCCGCATCGGAAAAATCGTAATAATTTTGAATTCGGATAAATTCCAGAGCGTTATGCATAGAAACAAGCAAATCATCAATATCTATTTCGAAAACAGATTCATCAAAGGTTCTTTTTATATCCGCTCTTCCGTTTTGATAGCGTGATAACAAAGAATTGCGTTCTCGTGCGGTCGATGATGCCTTGTTTCTGACATCTCTGTCCGACCATTTGCTTGAAAACAAGGGCAGATTCTCGAACAGAGTCAACGACGATACCAATTCATTTGCATAAACCCACGAAGAAACTTCCGATAGACCGAATGCGTTTTGGAAATTCGACAGATAATCGCGCAAAACATTGAATTTTTCTGGGATACCCGAAAGGTTTTGCATAAAATCGCTTCTCAGTTTTTCGTCAAGCTGTTTGATATTGGTCCCGCTCCATGGATTTTCCGAAAGACGAACACCCAGTCTACCGAGTGCTTTCGCATATCTTGAAACATTATAGTGCATTTTGCGGTAATCGGCGGCGGAAATAGAGGCGGGCGAATCCAGATGGAACGGCATGGAAGGGGTATTCAATGCGGACAATTCGCCAAAGGCTTCATGCAGGCTCTTTTCAAGCGGAAGTATTTCAGCGTGCAATTCTTGCACATATTGATTTAGTGACTGCCTGTCATGGAAAAGTTCGCTCAATTCTGCCATGACGCTCTCCTTTATCCGCAAGCGATTCAATTTCAAATTGGCGGCAATGCTTTCAAGAATCTCCTTTTTGTTCGCTTTGTGGCTGTGCAGGGCAAGGCAAAAATCGGATAGCCCCACTTCGTTAAGCCGTTTGTAAACGACTTCAAGTGCGGCGGCTTTTTCGGAAACGAAGAGAACCTTTTTGCCACCAGCCAAAGTTTCCGCTATGATGTTGGTAATTGTTTGGCTCTTGCCTGTCCCTGGAGGCCCCTGCATGACAAAACTGACTCCTGCTTTTGAAAGCATAATAGCCTCTTGCTGGCTTGAATCTGCGTTCACGACCTGATAGCAATCACTGGGTGCAACGAGATCATAATCGAATCCGTTAAATTCGCCCGGAATGTTATTCACCGATTCGGCATTTCCTGTTATTGCCCTGACAACGGGATTGCGAATCATTCTTTCATAACTGTTGTCTATGTCGTGGTACATACTGATTTTGAGGAACGAAAAAAGACCAAGGCCCACTTCACGGGTCAACTTCCAACCATTTTTATCGGCGATTTGTTCCGTGGCCTGCATATACTGCTCGATGCTGTCTTCATCTTTAAGCTCGAATGCCGGCAGACCAACACCGTAACGCTTGTCAAAATAATAATCGAGAGTTGGATTCACTTCAATTTCATCGTCATATCGAGACAGGGTGAAAGGCGACTGAATGGACTCCAATCTCAACGAGACGGGCATCATCAAAACAGGGGATTTCAGCCACGTCGCATTTGCGGAATTGTTTTCTTTCCATTCGAGAAAGCCAAAGGACAAATAGAGAATATTCGTTCCTTGTTCGTCCTTTGCGAGTTTTGCCTTTGAACGCAGATTATTGAGGGTTATCTTTCGCTCAAGGAGAGAACCCTCGGTTTTTATATCCCCAATGTAAACAGGGATAGGATATCCCAAAGTTTCCAATAGCGTCAGCATTGAAAAAGCACGGATGTCAGAATCCTTGTTTATGGAACGCTGAAATGTTAGTTTTTCTTCGTTGACCGCCAAACGATTGAATAGCTCCGCAAAATCCGGTTCCAGGATTTTTAATGTTGTCCTTTTGGTTTCGCGGTAGTTGATCATCTTGTTTCTCTTTGAAAGATCAAGCAGTTGATTTTTCCAATATTCGAATTTGCGGTCAATGACAGCCGCATTTCGGTGAGGCTGTTCGTTCAAGTTCATTGCCGATGGAACTGATGAATCCAAAGCAATTTCCTCCGTTATTTTTGGCTTAATCCAGTTCAAGAAATTGCGGGGCTTTCGCAATTGATGATGAAATCATTATACCACATAACAGCTTTGTTGTCAATAAGTGAAAAAATATTAGGGTACAGCAATTTAATGTTGGTAAAAAAATCGAATAGTTCAAGCGGGTAAATAAACGCAAAAAATATGCACTCTTGCCTTCTTTCGCAAAAGAGGGTGTCATGCGAGAACCCGGTAAATCCCTGTAAAAACGCACCAAATCCGCATGACGGGTGTTTATCCTCCCCGTATCCAACCACACGACGATGCTTTGGTTCGCGTGAAATTCCGGTGTCGGAAATTGTCATTCATACTGTTCGAGTATTTTGTTATATACTTTTTGGTTCTTCCCCATAAAATTCCCGCATCAATTCGAGCGTTTCGCCGAGGGTGGGCATGGAGGGGGCGGAGCCAGGGCGCGTCACGGAGATCGTGGCCGTGCAGTTGGCGAACTTCACCGCCAGCTCGAGCGGCATCTTTTCCGCGAGGGCAACCGCCAAAGCGCCGTTGAAGGCGTCGCCCGCGCCGGTGGTGTCCACCGCTTTCACCTGGGCGGTGGGGATCATCTTGCCCGCCTGCCCGTCGTGGCAGTATGCCCCCAGCTTTCCCATGGTGATCACGACGTTTTTTACCCCGAGGCCGAGCAGCGCCTCCGCGCACTTTTTGGCATCCCCTTCGCTTTTTAACGGCATACCGGTCAGATACTCCGTCTCCGTTTCGTTTGGGGTCAGATAGTCGATCCCCGATAGCAGCCCCTCCGGCACCTTCTGGTAGGGCGCGGGGTTCATGATCATCGGCTTTTTGTATTTGAAGGCGAGGTGCTTGCACTCCTCCACGGCCTCCATGCTCGTTTCAAGTTGGGTCAAAACCACATCGCACGCCTCAAACTGCGCCTCGGCGCGGGCCACCTCGGCGGCGGTCAGCGCCTCATTGGCGCTTTTGACTATGATGATGCGGTTGTCGCCCGCGTCGTCCACCTCTATTATGGCGCAGCCGGTGTCGCGCTCGCCGCTTATTGTGATATACCCCATATCCATGTTTTCGCGCCTGTAGTGCTCGGTTATCACATTGCCCAGGATGTCAGAGCCCATCTTCGCAATCATGACCACGTCCCCGCCCAGCCGGGAAGCGGCGGTGGCCTGGTTGTTGCCCTTGCCCCCCGCCCCGAGCCGCAGCGAGCTCCCGATCACCGATTCCCCCGTCGCCGGGAAGTGGGGGCAGTACCCCGCGAGATCCACGACCAGGCTCCCCACGACCACAATCTTTTTCATTTGGCCTGTCCGCCTTTCCAGGCCTCGACTATGGCCAGCCCCGAAGAGGTGCCTATGCGCTCCGCGCCCGCCTCGATGAGCCGCCTCGCCGCCTCGTATGTCTTTATGCCGCCGGAGGCCTTGATTTTGGTTTCGCCCGACAGGTTGGCCTTCATCAAAAGCACGTCCTCCGCCGTGGCCGCCCCGGGGGATATCCCGGTGCAGGTCTTGGCGAAGTGGGCCCTCGCCTCGCAGACGAGGCGCGTGGCCGCCGCCTTTTCCTCATCGGTGAGTAGCCCGGTCTCGATGATGACCTTCACCGTGCGGCCCTTTGCCGCAGCCACGATTGCCGCGATCTCGTCGCGGACGTAGCTGCGGCGCCCGTCCTTGAGCGCGCCCACGTTGATCACCATGTCGAACTCGTCGCACCCCATGCCGAAGGCCTCCTCGGTTTCGCGCACCTTTGTCGCCGTCGTGTTCATCCCGAGGGGGAACCCTATCACGGTGCAGGTCCAAACACCCGACCCTTTCAAAGATTCCTTCACAAAGGGCGCATAGAAGGGGTGGACGCAGACCGAGGCGAAGTTGTGCTCTTTTGCCTCCGCGCAGAGTTTTGCGATTTCGGCTTTGGTCGCCGCAGGCTTGAGGTTGGTGTGGTCGATGTATGAACCTATGTTTTTCATTTGAAGTCTCCTTAAATTTTTTATCGATTGGCGTGAACTGCATGTGAATATCCTCATGTCTGGCGACATTCGGAATTCACATTCGTTACACGTACCAGATTTCGTCGTCGGACGGGGCGGATGCCCCCGGTTTTGTATAGGCGATGCGCGCTTTGTTGAACAGGTGCGTGTATGAGAGGTTCTCGCTGATGGAGTTGTTGCCCCAGCTCCCGCAGCCGAGCGTGGTGGTGGGGGTCAGCGCATTGAAGAAGCTGCCGCCGTTCATGGTTGCGCATATCTGGTTCACGATAACCCGGCATACCGGCAGCGCCAGCCCCGCGTATTCGATGTGCCCCCGGTCGTTTGAGTGGATCGCGCAGGAGTGACCCTTGCCCTCGATTTCGAGGTTGGCGCGCGCTATCTCCACCGCTTCCTCCCAGCTCTCGTATGTGTATGCGGCGAGCACCGGGCACATCTTTTCCTTGCCGAACATATCGCCGACCCCGCTCGCCTTCACCACTATCAGCTTCGTGTTTTCCGGGACTTGGAGCTTTGCCGCCTCGGCGGTTTTTTTCGCGGGCTGCCCCACGAGCTCCTTGTTCATGATGCCGCCGGGAAACAATGCCTCCCTCAGCCTGTCGGTTTCGGCCCCGCTTTCGGCGAAATACGCGCCGTTTTTCTCAAACTCGCCGATGACCGCCGCAAAATCGTCTCTGTGGATTATCGCCGTCTGCTCCGCCGAGCATATTATCCCGTTGTCGAAGATGCGCCCCGCCACGATTTTGGGCACCGCCTCCGCGAAGTCTATGCCCCTGTCGATGATGCACTGCACATTGCCCGCGCCCACGCCGTAGCTCGGCTTGCCACTGGAATACGCCGCCTTGACCATGTTGCCGCCGCCCGTGGCTATCACCACGTCGGCCGCCCTCATCAGCTCGTTTGTCAGCTCGATGGTGGGCTCGGCGATCACCTGGAATATGTCCTTCGGCGCACCCATTTTCTCAAATTCGGCATCATAGAGCTCCTTTAGGCGCAGCGCCGTTTTTTTACCCCTGGGGTGGGGGGCGACGACGATCGCGTTTGCGCCCTTGATGGCGAACATCGCGTTGCACATCGGGGTCACCACCGGGTTGGTGCACGGGGTCACCGCACCCACCACGCCCATGGGCTTGGCGAGCTCCACTATACCCTCCTCTTCGATGTGCCGCAGCACGCCCACGGATTTTTTGCCCTTGAGGCTGTTCCAGATGATGCGCGCCTTGCCCCTGTTTTTGGCGACTTTGTCCTCATATACGCCCATGCGCGTCTCCTCCACCGCCAATTTGGCGAGCGGCTCCGCGTTGTCATATACGATTTTTGCTATGGCCCTGACGAGCGCGTCGATTTTTGCCTGGCCGTACCTTTCTATTTCGTTTTGTGCCCGGCGGGCGTTTTTTATGAGATTCTCGATGATTTGCAAATTTTCCATAAATATGATTCCCCCTGTTTGTTCTGAAAGCCTGTTTCTCTCATTATACCACACCGAATCGGGCCGTGTCAATATTTTTGCAAAAAATTCGCATAAAACTCGTCCATACCCGCACACCTCCCGGATAACGACATAATCACATTATGTTACATATTTGAAACATAATGTTATTTATTTTTTTTTCGCCATATGGTAAAATTACCGTAAGCGATATTTAGTGACATTTATTTTGGAGGAAAAAAGACCGATGTTACCCAGGGAAAGGCAACTGGCCGCGATAAACAGGACATATGCCGATCGGATTTCGATCGATTCGATTGCCGTGGAAAACCAGGAGGAATTGTGCGCGTATCTGGGTGTCGCGCCCGAAAACCTATACGACCGGCTGGGGATAGACGGCAGGGTACTCGCCCCGTGGGTATATACGGGGAAAATCGAGGGCGGGCACGGGATGTGGAACACGACCGCCGAGTTGGATTACAGCATGGGGAGCGGGCACGTGTATCCGCTCGCCGAAGCGGGCATCAAAGAGGCCGAGAACTTCCCCTACCCGGACGGGAAGGCGTTCAACTTCGCCGAATTTGCCGCCCATGCAAAACAGGTCGCCAAAACCCATGCGGTGCGCGGCCCCTACTGGCTTCCGGTGTTCAGCCGGCTGAATTCGCTTTTCGGCATGGAAG
>Ga0209737_10002054_pt1 | contig 14152 bp, 21 predicted proteins | sample TergutCu122P3_FD_187284 | JGI IMG/M metagenome (GOLD analysis project Ga0209737, IMG submission 187284) | Cubitermes ugandensis P3 segment gut microbial communities from Kakamega Forest, Kenya - Cu122 P3 (SPAdes) (version 2) | ecosystem: Host-associated > Arthropoda: Insects > Digestive system...
GTACCATATGTAACTAACTGGTGCCGGGGACGGGATTCGAGCCCGCGACTTCTGGCAAAGAGCGTTTAGCCCCTTTTGTCTCCAGATTATGAGTCTGGCGCCCTAGCCAGGCTAGGCTACCCCGGCAACCATGCCTACCGTTTGTTTACGGATGCATGTTAGTCTGTATTCAGTCATTTAAACTTTAAGCTTTTATTAAAAATTGTGTAAATTATTTTCCCAATTTTTCCACACTATCTTCAGTGGCAATATATGCAATGTCTGTTAAGTCTATAAAAAACCCTGTTTCAACAACACCTGGAATACCCTTAACTTTAACGGATAGTTCTTGAGGGTTCTGTATTAACCCAAAACAGGCATCAACTATAACATTCCCATTATCTGTGATGATGGGCCCAAGTTTGCCTTTTCCCTCCCTAACAATTGGCATACCCCCTAAGGTTGTAATTTTATTTATCACAAGTGAGAGAGCAAAGGGTAAAACTTCAATTGGAACCGCTTGGTTATTCTCGCCTAAATGGTTAACACGTTTACTTTCATCGGCTATTATAATATTGTATTTACTTGCCGCTGCAACGATTTTTTCTCTCGCTAAGGCTGCTCCCATGCCTTTGATGAGGTGCAGTTTGGGGGTAATTTGGTCTGCGCCGTCTATGGTTATGTCGATTATTGGATGTTCATCTAGGGTTGTTATTTGAATACCATGTTGAATTGCCAGTTGAAATGCTTGATATGAGGAGGGGATGCCCATGATTTTCAAGTTTTCTTTCTGTACGCGTTTACCTAGGGCTTCTATGGCAAAAGCTACGGTAGTCCCGCTCCCTAGGCCAATAATGGTGTTATTTTCAACATGTTTGATTGCTTCAAGGGCTGCTTTCTTTTTTGCTTCTTGGATTAGTTCAGTGTTAGCCTTCAATTTCTATCTGTCCTAATTTGTCTAATACTTTCTCAACTTCACTTCTTATGGTTTCTATGCGTTTTTCCGCTTCACTTTTAGTGTCTGTTTTTTCTGTTGGTGGTTTACGTTTCTTCTTAGGTTTATCCTCACTGGTACTTGTTGGTGTTACTGTTTCTTCTTCATCCTCTTCTTCTGTTTCTATTTGTACTGGTATCGGTGTTGGTAACTTTATGGGAATTTCTTTTATAGGTTTAATGTCTATTCTTCCACGTAATTCTTCAACTTTACTTGTTAACTCTCCGAAACGTTCACTAAATAGGTGCATTAAATCTTCCTGCATTCCCTCTAGCTCATGTAGTGCAACAATAGTTTCATCCTTAGCTATGGACTCTTTAATTATATTCATACGGTTTTTATAAGTCACCGCAAGTTTATCTCGCTCATTTTCTGAAATTTTACCCTCTGCCTGTGCCTCATAAAGTCGTCTTATAGAGTCTCCTAAAATTTCGCGTTCTAAATCTAAAATACGTAACTCATCTTTAGCATTAGATGCCGTGGATGTTTGAATGCTCTTTGATACTCTAAATGGTGAATTAGAGCTCTCTAAATTTGGCGTAGTTTTAGGCTGATCTTTATTTTTATTCTTCGCCTCTGGAATGGGTTTCTTTTTATTTCTAAGTCTCATTCCGAAAAGTACCGCCATGGAAGCCGTTACTGCCAGTGTCACCGCTAAAATGATTATTATAATGATGAATGTGGGATCATCAAACCAAGCCATGCCACGATATCCTCTCTAATATGATTATAACTGATATATAAATAAATTAATATACCTAATAAATTAACCCCCAACTAGTATTCAAATAATGTCTGTTCTTTAAAAATCTTCATTTAACAGGTTTTATTGCATAGTCTGTTGCTTATAGGTGTGTTTTTCTATTTTTACTTGTTGAAGAATCTGAACGTTGAATTGTTGAGGTTTTTAATAATCAGATGTAGTTGTTGTCTGTTTTGGTGTGTATTTTTGGGTTTTTATTGGTTCTTTGTTTGTTTGTCTGTGTTGTTTGTTTTATGTTTTGTTTGTTCATAATGTTGTGTTTGGCAAAACTATATATGATTAGTTGTACTCCAAAGACTTTACACACCTCACGCGTTCGAATTGATCCTTCGCCGGGATACTATTGGCTATTAAAACCAAAATCTTAGTTGTAATACGGAAAGCCATATAAATCGCGTCTACGTGTTTGTTTGCGCATCGGAGATATAGAAATGCCAAAATGGGGATACTCCATCATTCAAGAAACCTTAGATCCAGAAAAAACAGCGAAAGCCAGCGGAAGAGAACTCAAGGTATCCCATAAAGCGGCAAGAGAAGTTTGCCGCGCTGTTAGGGGTATGATGCTCAGCACAGCAAAAGATTATCTGCGCGACGTCATAGCAATGAAAAAAGCTGTCCCCTACGCAAGATACAAGAAGAAACTCGGCCACCGACGTGGTTTAATCCGTACTTTTGCCGGAAGATATCCAATAAAAACATCTAAACAGATCCTTCGTGTTATAGAAGCAGCAGAATCAAACGCTGAAAATAAAGGCTTAGACGTTGACCGTTTAAGAATTATCCACGCGGCTGCATATCCAGGTATGAAAATTAAACGTTTCACTCCACGAGCACAAGGTAGAGCCTCACCAAAATACAATACCACAACACACGTTGAAATTGTTCTAGAAGAGAAACCGGGAGAATAGGCATGTCGATAGTTAAACGTTTTATAACTGAATCAATAAAAAGAAACGAAATTGACGAGTTCTTACAAAAAACACTTGAACGCGCCGGATACGGTGGAGTTAATATTTCCAAAACTCCACTTGGAACTCATGTTGTTATCTATGTCATGAGACCAGGTTTAGTTATCGGTCGTGGTGGCGAAACCATTAAAGAACTCGCTTCTTCCTTAGAAGAAAAATTCAAACTTTCTAATCCTCAAATAAGTGTTTCTGAGATTGAAGTCCCTGAATTTAATGCTCTAGTTGTTGCAAACCGTGTTGCATCAGCATTACAACGCGGAGTTCATTTTAGACGCGCAGGCTTCTGGGCTCTTAATCAAGTTATGGAGGCAGGTGCCTTAGGTTGTGAAATTGTCATAAGCGGTAAACTTCGCACAGAACGTGCGCGTTTTGAGAAATTCCGTGCAGGCTATTTCCCAAGATGTGGTGAACCAGCGTTATGTTTCACCAAGAAAGCTGAAGCGCATGTTCAACTTAAACCCGGTATGCTTGGTGTTCGCGTTAAAATAATGCCTCCAGATGCTCAATTTCCTGACAAAATTAAAATAGCTACAGAATTCCCATTCAAAGAAGAACCAAAAATAATCACAACCCCACCCGTTGAAATTAAACTACCTAAGCCCGCACCTGAACCCATGCCAGCACCTGAACCAACGCCTGATGAAACTATTATAGCTGAAGAAGTAACCGATGACATAACAACCCCCGTAACAACTGAGACTGTTGCAGAAACTGTTGCACCAACTGAGGAGGCAAAAGAATAATGCCTATACTACGTTTACAAGAAATTATAAACATGTCCAGTGAAGATAGGACAAAAAAACTCTTAGAATTACGCACTGAACTAGCACGTATGAGAACTCTTATACGCGCAGGTGGTGCTGTAGAAAATCCAACCCGTGTAGGGGAACTACGTAAAACTATCGCTCAAATTCTCACAATTGAGAATGAAGTGAAACTTAACCTTAGGGCTCCAGCAAAGAAAGAAAAAGAGGCTGATAAAAAGTCCAAGGTGAACGAATCTAAGGAGAAACAAGATTAATGAAAATTACCCCAGACATCATCCGATACGAGTTTATCGGCACGGCAGCTCAAGTCGCCCACAGTAACCATTCTGGTTACCTTGGATTAAGCGGCAGAGTTATCGGGGAAACAAAAAACACTTTCACTTTAGACAGTGAAGATAAAACTAAAAGCATAATAAAAGACTCTGCTGTTTTTAACTTCACATTCAATGATGGTACAACCGTTGAAATTAACGGCAAACTTTTGATTGGAAGACCAGAGGACAGACTAAAAAAAAGCGTTAAGAGGTTATGGTAATGTCTCTAACATTCAAGCAACCTAAAAAAACATGCAATGACCCCCATTGTCCATTCCACGGAACACTTGCTATAAGAGGACGTGTCCTTGAAGGAATAGTTGTTTCTGCAAAAATGGATAAAACAGTCATAGTTGACCGAGAATTTATGCAATTTTCACCCAAGTTCTCCCGATACGAAAGAAGACATGGTCATATTGCATCACATAATCCACCTTGCATTGACGTTAAAGAAGGCGACAACGTAAGAATCGCTGAATGCAGACCTATCAGCAAAACAGTATCTTTCGTAGTTGTTGAAAAATTAGGAGAGAAAAAGTAAATGTGTGCAGCTAAAGCAAAGCAGAGAGCACTTACTGCAAAAGGTATGCTTTCTCACGGTCAAAGAGTTAGCAGAGGCTTAGTAGCTGGTTCTGAACTTCGATGTACTGACAACACTGGTGCACGGGTTCTTCGTTTAATTCAAGCCATGGGATATAAAGGTCGTCTAAGACGCTATCCCTCTGCCGCAGTAGGCGATAAAGTAACTGTTTCAGTCCGTCAGGGCTCACCCGATATGCGTAAAAAGATTTTCCAAGCAGTCATTGTGCGTCAAAGAAGATCTTTCCATAGAGTTGACGGTGTCTGGATTCAATTTGAAGATAACGCAGCAGTGATAATAACACCTGAGGGCGAAATGAAAGGCTCCGAAATCAGAGGGCCCGTAGCAAGAGAAGCTGCCGAAAGATGGCCACGAATCGCCAGCGCCTCAAGCATAATTGTGTAAGGAAGAAAGCATATGCAAGTAAAAGTTAAAAATCCTCGTAAACAACGAAAACGCCTCTATAACGCCCCTGCTCATATACGCCACAAGTTAATGGCTGCTCCACTTAGCAAAGAGTTAGCCGGAAAACACGGTGTAAAGACCCTTCCTATACGGAAAGGTGATACAGTTCGTATTCAACGTGGTGATAATAAAGGGTTTGAGGGAAAAATTTCCCGCGTTGACTTGAAAAATTACCGTATTTACATTGAAGGTTTAACACGTGAAAAAGTTGATGGCACCAACATTTTTCTTCCAGTACATCCTTCCAAGGTTATGATTAAGAATTTTAGTCTTAACGATAAAAAACGTAAAGCGGTTATTGAACGGAAAAAGCCATTGGAAAAAGAATCTGCTCCAAAGCCCACACAAAAGCCTGCATTGACTGTTAAAGTAAAGCCAAAGCCAAAAATTTTTGTAGTTGAAAAAGTTGAAGAAACGGCAAAACCAGTGGTTAAAAAGACAGCGGTAAAAAAGAACGCTGAATCTAAGCCTAGTGCTAAACCAGAAATCCTTGAAACTGATGGAGGACAATAAATTTGGGTAAAAAAGGAAAAACAGCAAGGCTGAAACGTAAGCCAGCACCAAAATACTGGCCTATTCACCGAAAAGAATCACCATGGGTAGTTAAACCTGCATCTGGTCCACATTCCCTTCAAACATGTTTACCAATGGCCCTTGTACTTCGAGACGTACTTGGTGTCGCTGGTACCCGGAAAGAAGGAAAGCTTATCTTATCTGAAGGTAAAGTTCAAATAAACGGTATAGTTCGCAAGAAAGATGATTTTCCCATAGGTTTAATGGATGTCATCTCAATGCCTGATTCCAATAAATACTATCGTGTGGTATCTTCGCATAAAGGACTAATCTTATCCCCAATTAGTAAAGAAGATGCAAAATACAAATTTACACGTGTAGAAAATAAGATGACCATTTCTGGCGGTGTTCAAGTGGCCCTTCACGATGGCACTAACATGCTAATCAAAGTTGCAGACCCAAAGAACCCTGTTGAAGTGACTTATGAAACCTTTGACATTCTTAAAATAAACCTTGTCAATGGTGAAGTTGCTGAAAAACTTGTAACAAAAGTAGGTAATACTGCTCTTATCACTGGTGGTAAAAACATAGGTGTGCAAGGTAAAATAGTTGAAATAGAAAAGACTGAAGCTAAGAAACGCCGCCAAGCATTGGTTGTTGTTGAAAATGATCAAGGTGTACGGTGTCAAACTATTTTGGACTTTATCTTTTCTATTGCTAGCAATGAACCCCCTGCAGTGGTAGTAACTGAACCGGAGGAAAACACAGGTGTCTGAAGGAACTCAAAACAAGTTGAAATTGCCTAAAATGTTGCAACCCCGCATTGAGAAAGTGGTTGTTAACTTAAACATTGGCAAGTCAGGTGAACCGCTTGAAAGAGCTGTACATGTTCTTGACGAAATTTCCGGTCAAACACCTTATAAGGCAAAAGCAAAGAAAAGCATTAGAGACTGGGGTGTACGACAAGGTGAACCAATTGCCTGCGTTGTAACTCTACGTAAAGAGAAAGGCATAGCTTTTCTAAAAAAGGTGCTTCCAGTAGTTGACAATAAAATCTCTAAACGATCCTTTGATGAAACTGGAAACTTTGCATTTGGCTTAAAAGAACACATTGACATCCCTGGCGTAAAATATGACCCTGAAATTGGTATATTTGGTATGGATGTCTGTGTTTCAGTTAACCGTCCTGGTCAACGTATAAAGATTCGTCGAAAACAAACAAAACACATTGGCAAAAAACATTTGCTTACACCCGAAGAATCAATGGAATATGTGCGACAAGTATTAGGAGTCGAAATAGTCTAAGAAGTGTGAATGTATGGGAAAACAGCAAACTAAAAAAGAACGAAAACACGGTAAAGGTTCACGGCCATGCGTTAGATGCGGTGCTTACGGACCAGTAATTCGACGTTATGATTTATATTTATGTAGACAATGTTTTAGGGAAGCCGCGCCAAAATTAGGCTTCAAAAAATATGAGTAGGAGCTAGGGCAATGGATACTTTAACAAATGGATTAATAACAATAATTAACAACGAGATGCGTAATAAACGTGAATGCATCATTAGCCCAGCCTCTAAACTGTTAGGCCGCGTTTTACGTATAATGCAGCTTAATGGTTACATAGGTGAATTTGAATTCATCGATGATGGACGCCTAGGTAAATTTAAAGTTCAGTTATTAGGCAGAATAAACAAGTGTGGTGCTATAAAGCCACGTTTTCCATCGAAAGTCGGTGAGTTTGAAGAGTGGGAGAAAAAGTTCCTTCCATCCAGAGATGTAGGCTTAATGGTTGTTTCAACGTCTAAAGGCGTTATTGCACACAAAGATGCTGCACAAAAGAATGTGGGAGGAAGGCTGTTAGCCTTCGTGTACTAGGTGTTTTTTATGCGGCTTCCAGAAATATCTAGAACCATTCAAGTCCCTGAGGCGGTAACTATTAACTTGCAGGGGAAATTGGTTAGTGTAAAAGGAGAGAAAGGCTCTCTAATGCGTGATTTCTCTTTTGCGCCTATTTCAATTGTTGCTGAAGGACAAACTATTCGTGTTTCCGCAAAATGGCCCCGTAAAAAGGAATCTGCTCTTGTTGGCACAATATACTCTCATATACAGAATATGATAACTGGTGTAACTAAAGGTTACACTTACAAGTTAAAAATTGTGTTCTCACACTTTCCAATAACTGTAAAGCTTGAAGGCAAAAATATTCTAATTGAAAACTTTACAGGTGAAAGACGTGCAAGGCGTATTAAAACTGCTGGCGACGTCAAAATCAAGATTGAAACTGATGACATTATAATTTCAGGCATAAATTTGGAATCTGTAAGTCAAACAGCAGCTAACATTGAACAGGCAACACGTGTTAGAGGTAAAGATGTGCGTGTTTTCCTTGATGGCTTGTATGTATACGAAAGAAATGAGGGTATGGCATAATGAGCGAAAAGAAACCACAATTACAACGCGAAGCACTCCAGATAAGAGCCCGTGCACGAAATAAGAAACCTGCTTTCCTTAGACATGAAAGCTGGAGAGATACAAAGTTTAGTGAAAGCTGGCGCAGACCTCGCGGCTTAGATAATAAAATTCGTCAAAAAGTGAAAGGTTGGCCTGCAAGTCCCAGTACAGGATATAAAGGACCCAAAGTTGCCCGTGGATTACACCCCTCTGGTTATCGTGAAGTCCTTGTTTATAATGCTGAAACAGTTGTTACAATTGATCCTAATACTCAAGCTATCCGTATTGGTCACACCGTTGGCAAAAGAAAACGTGCTCTGATAATAGCTGAGGCTGAAAAATTACAGATAAAACTTCTTAATCCCGATATTGTGCTTGAGGAAACGGTCGTGCCAGAAATAGATAAAGAAGCGGCAAAGCTTGAGCAGAAAAAGGAAAAGGAAAAAGAAAAGAAACGAGAAGAAAAGAAAAAGGCCAAAGCTAAAGAGGACAAATTAAAGGCTAAAAAGTCTAAGGAGAAGAAGAAATAATGACTAATCTATCGAATCAAAGACGTCTTGCCTCCGCTATTCTTAAAACTGGTGAAAACCGTGTTTGGATTAATCCTGAACGTATTAGCGATGTTGAAGGTGCTATTACACGTGAAGAAATTAAAAAGTTAATTTACGAGAAAGTCATTGTTTCATTACCTGAAAAAGGTGTTAGTCGCTCAAGAGCAAAGGTTATTCGTGAAAAGAAGCGTAAAGGTAGACGGCAGGGTCCTGGCAGTTATACTGGTTCCCCAAAAGCTAAGGTAACTAAAAAAGATGCTTGGATGATTAAAATTCGTTCCTTACGTCGTAAACTCCGTGAGCTTAAGGCAAATAGGACCATCACTGAGGAAACCTATACAGAATTCTACCGTATGGCTGGTAGTGGTCGATTTGAATCTGTTGCTGACCTAGAGCGTTATCTAAAATCAAAGGAACTATGGAGGAAACGTTAAGATGGCAAAAAATGCGAATTACCGTGTACAATTAAGACGCAGACGCGAAGGTAAAACTGATTATCAAGCCCGTAAAGGCTTAGTTATTTCAGGTAAACTACGTCTAGTTACTAGAGGTTCACTAAAAAATGCTAATGTACAGATTATTCAAGCAAAAGCAGCAGGCGACATCGTTTTAGTAGCTGCAAACAGTAAAGAATTAACTAAACTGTTCGGTTGGCAAGCTCCTGCCGGTAACATTCCTGCAGCATACCTAACTGGATTGCTTTGTGGTTTAAAAGCTAAAAAGCAAGGTATCAAAGAAGCTATCCTAGACATCGGTCTTGTTTCCCCAACTAAGGGTGCAAGAACCTTTGCCATGTTAAATGGTGTTATTGATGCCGGTCTTATTGTTCCTTTCAGTGAAGAAAAAATAGTTAAAGAACGTATAAAGGGTGAACAAATTGCAAAGTATGCAAAAAAACTTGGTGTTGGTTCTGAAGAATATAACCAAAAGTTTGCTGCATATCTTAAAGCCGGTGTTGCCCCTGAAAAATTACCTGAACACTTTGCAAAAGTTAAAGCCGATATAATTGCGTCATTTAAGGGTGAAAAGAAAGATGAGTAGACAACAACGAGAAGAACGCGATAGACGTACATCAAATCTTGAAGAGTGGATTCCAAAAACTCGCCTCGGCAAGATGATTCAAGAAGGCAAAATTACAACCATGGAAGACCTGTTCCTTAGTGGCATAAAAATTTCTGAACCACAAATCGTTGACGCCCTGCTTCCCGACATACAGGAAGAAGTTATAAACGTTAACTTAGTTCAGAAACAAACTGATGCAGGTGAAAAATCTCGCTTCAAAGCAATAGTGGCTGTTGGCAACCGAGATGGCTACATTGGCGTTGGTAATGGGAAAGCCAGTCAAGTTCGCAATGCCATAGAGAAAGCGGCAGCAAATGCCCGTTTAAACATTGTCCCCATAAAACGTGGCTGTGGAAGTTGGGAATGTGATTGTGGGCATCCTCATTCAGTTCCTTTCCAAGTTGAAGGTAAATGTGGTGGTGTCCGCGTGGTCATAGTTCCCGGTCCAAGAGGTTTAGGCCTTGTTTCCAGTGAGGTTGCAAAAACAATCTTTGGTTTAGCAGGTGTTAAAGACCTTTGGATGCGAAGCTTCGGTTCAACACGAACAGTTCCATCCTATGCCTATGCAATATTTGACGGTCTACGTAAAACATATAATTTAATTACTCAAGCCGATTGGGTGAAGTAAAATGACACAAGACTCAGAAACTAAACAAATAGCCGTTGTTCGAATTCGCGGTACAATCAGCGCTTTAAGAGAAGCTCGAGACACCATGACCTTACTCCGCTTAGACCACACTAATCATGCCATACTTATTGACGATCGACCATCCTATAAAGGTATGTTACAAATGGTAAACAGTTACATCACTTGGGGTGAGGTTACAAAAGAAACTGTAACAGCAATGCTTGAAAAAAGAGCACGCTTAGCTGGTAACAAGAAAGTAACAACTGAATATCTTGAAAAACTTGGCTTTAAAACCTTTGAAGAACTATCAAACGCAATAATGACCGGGCAAGCTGAACATGGTAAACTGCCCTTCATGACTCCAGTATTCAAACTACACCCTCCCTCAAAAGGCTTTAAGGGAAATGTTAAAAAATCTTTTAAAGCTGGCGGCGAATCTGGATACCGTGGAGAAGCTATAAACGACTTAATTAAACGCATGATCTAACCAATCAGCGTCAACTTATTTTTAATTAACTTTTTTTAATGTTTAACTTCATTTACTATTCTGTTGCTGTAGTTGTAATGTTTGTTTGTTATACGGGTCTTCAATTATTTGTTTATTCTTAAACTGGTTCTATCTGTTATAAATGATTCAAAAATTTGAATACTAAAAACATAAACACTTCACATAGGTGATAGCAAAAACGTGTTCTACGACTACGATAATTAGGACTAACGTCTACTGTTTTTCTATGTTTGTGTGTTAGTGAGGTTTGTGTTTTTGATGTTTTCTTTTCTTGTTGTGTTAGACGGTTTTGTCTTTAGTGTACGATAACTTTTATAATATCGATAATGAAATGCGTTAAGAAGTTGGATGGGGAATAATGAGCGCAAAATGGCGTAGAAGCATTAAAAATCGAAAATGGCTAGACCTTGGCGATGATGATATAGATAAGACTGTTAAGGGTAAGTCAAAAATGCGTATTGAAACCATTAAGCCTGTTAAAAGTGCTCGTTCCAGTCAAAGCTTTAGGGTTCCTAAAAATTTTAGTAAGCGTAAATTTGGTAACCCTAAACCGTTAATTGACATTTTTCAAGAAAATAATTGGATAACTATTGTTGCAGAAATCGCAGGCTTTAATAAGGAATCCTTCAAGATAAATGTGAAAGACCAGAAAATTACGCTGTCTGCAAAATCAAAAGAGCGTAGATACTATAAAAGTTTAAATTTGCCGAAGGTAGTCATACCCAACGATATCCATACAACTTTCAAGAACGGCGTACTGGAAATAAAATTAAAGAAAGCAGAAATTCCCAATAAACAATAAACAAGAAGCGGATTAGAATATGCCTCATAAACTTAGAAAAATACGAAAAACAAGAGGTTCAAGAACACAGGGTTACGGAAGAATCGGTCAACACCGTGATGCGGGCAGTAAAGGTAACCGAAAAGTTGGACGACACAAACACCTTTGGAGTAAAGTTACTACTTATGAACCTGACTATTTTGGAAATCACGGATTTACATCGCCACGTAGCCTCAATAAAAAAGAGAATACTATTAATCTTCAAAAATTAACTGAAATTGCTCAAACTGACACAGTTAACTTAACAGATATGGGTTACACTAAACTGTTAGGTACCGGCAGAGTAACAAGAGCTTTAACCGTTACAGTACCCACATGCTCTAAATCAGCTGAAGAAAAAATCGCCCAAGCAGGCGGAAAAGTAATCACGGTCTCCCAAGAGAACGGAGAGTAAAGTTAACATATGGCTGGAAGATTCCTAAGTATATTCAAGCCGATTGGCAGAATTTTACCTGAAATAAAGAAGCCCACACGTAAAGTTTCCTTTAACGAAAAAATTTTCTGGACTGCGCTTGTTTTAATTATCTTCTTAGTCATGACTGAAATTCCCTTATACGGTATCAGCCCAGATATGCAGGATCAGTTTGGTCAGTTAAGGGTTATCTTTGCTTCCAATAAAGGAACTCTAATGGAGCTAGGTATTGGTCCTATTGTGACCGCTGGGTTAATTCTCCAATTACTTGTTGGTTCCTCAATGATTAAATGCGATATGTCTAATCCTGAGGATAGAAGTCTCTTCACTTCAGCAAGTAAAGTTTTCTCTATAGCTTTAACTGCTATTCAAGCAGGCGCATACATTATAAGCGGTATGTATGGCACCTTAACTTTACCTGTAATGCTTGTTATATTGCTCCAATTAGTGGCCGCAGGCTTTATTGTAATGCTTCTTGACGAATTACTTCAAAAAGGTTGGGGTCTAGGCAGTGGTATCAGCCTCTTCATCATGGCCGGTGTTGCACAAAACATATTATGGTCAATGTTTTCACCCCAAACAGGACTCTTCGTAGGAAGATTGAATGAGTTACTAGGTGGTGGTATAACCACTTTTGAGTGGATCGTAGGTAACGCTAGCGGTTTACCCTCGCTAATAGGTTTCATATCAACCATAGTTGTGTTTATCGTAATCATCTATGTGCAAGGTGTTCGTGTTGAATTGCCTATAACTTATGCAGGCTACAAAGGCTTCCGTAGCAGATACCCAATTAAACTACTCTATGTCAGCAACTTGCCTGTAATCTTTGCCAGTGCACTATTTGCAAACGTATTCTTTGTTACGCAACTACTATGGTCCCGTTTTGGCAGTTCTAGTTCAACTGCGGTTTCTTGGTTCTTTAAAATCTTTGGCAACTATGCGGTAGTAGGTGAGGGTAGCATTACAAGTGTTGGCGGTTTAGCCCATTATATGACTCCACCCCATGGACTTATCAATGTTGCAGGTGAACCTGTACGTGCACTAGTTTATCTTGCTATATTGGTTGTTTTCTGTGCCATCTTTTCACTAACTTGGCTTGAAATCGGTGGTTTAGGACCTAATAAAGTGGCTAAACAACTCATGGACAGTGGTATGCAAATTCCAGGGTATAGACGCAGTGAAAGACCTATTGAGCAAATACTACGACGCTACATTCCGGCAGTGACAATACTTGGCGGTGTAATAGTTGGTTTAATAGCTGGTGTTGCAGACTTTTTTGGTGTTTTCGGTTCAGGCACAGGTATCTTGCTGTCAGTGGGCATCATCTATCAGTACTACGAGTTGTTGATGCGTGAACGCGCAGCAGAAATGTTCCCAGCGTTTAAAGCAATACTGGGCGAATAAACTTGGGCTTTTAGCCCTCTCTTTCATTTTTAATTATTTGATTGATGATTTATTTTATACATCTTGTTTGTAGCAGTTTAAACGTAATTTAAAATGGTCATGTCTAGTTTTAAGGTTCATCATGTGCTGTAGGTGTTTTTGGGGTTGTGTTAGCTTTGAAAACTTAGCTTTATACGTTTGATGTTGATTAGTGTTATGTGTGGGCAGGTTTTTCTATACCTTTATACAAATATGCAAACACCTATCACAAGCTAACTTATATCCTTGCCAAAATCCCTTTGAAACAATGTTTTGTTTTAATATCGATAGTTGGTTTTGGTGTTTGTTATGAAACCTGGATTCCCGCCATACATAACTATGTTTTATATAATGATGCAGAATCCTAAAATAAGTGATTTGAAAAATTTATTAGTGTAATTTTTATCAAAATTATTTTTAAATGATTAAAAATTAACTGCATAGTTATGTGTCGCAACACAACACTATGAATTTCATGTGTGTTTTTTGTGAACTAAATTTAAAATTTATCCTTCTTCAAATCAATAAAAGTGAATATAACTTGTTGCATATGTATTAAATGATTTGGACTGCCGCACCTGCAACATAGTGATGTGTTCCGGGAATGCAGGATGAAACTGTTGGTTAGTGGGTGCTCTTAGTGTTTGTTTATTTGTGTTTGTTTGTTGTTGTTTTTGTGGTTTTTTTCAGTAAGCCTTAAAATTCTTGTTTTGCTATAGTGTAGTACGTGAAGTTTATGGATGAATTGATTAAAAAACGTGTACAGGCAGCACTTGATGATATTCGGCCGCAGATTCAAGGTGATGGCGGTGATGTAGAGTTGGTTGCTATTGAGGGGGATATTGTAAAGGTTCGTTTGGTTGGTCATTGTGCAGGTTGTCCAATGGCTCAGATGACCCTTAAAAATGGCATTGAAGCGCATGTTAGGGCG
>Ga0209737_10002055_pt1 | contig 14150 bp, 13 predicted proteins | sample TergutCu122P3_FD_187284 | JGI IMG/M metagenome (GOLD analysis project Ga0209737, IMG submission 187284) | Cubitermes ugandensis P3 segment gut microbial communities from Kakamega Forest, Kenya - Cu122 P3 (SPAdes) (version 2) | ecosystem: Host-associated > Arthropoda: Insects > Digestive system...
CAATGATTTACACGCCGCGTAGCCCTTCACCATAGTCATTTCAGGACGCAAATAATTGGTAACCTCAGATTTCATACGTCACCTCACCTTATAGCTAACCAGCGCGGACTTGGCATGCGCCGTTAAACCCTCAGCGCAAGCGATGTTATACGCGTGTACGCCAAGTTCTTTTATCATGTTGCCGTCGACATTCACCACATTCATAAGCCTTACAAAATCGGTTGCGTTAAGCGGCGAAGAAAAGCGCGCTGTTCCGGAAGTCGGCAAGGCATGACTTGGACCGGCAATATAGTCACCCACTGCCACTGTTGGACATTCGCCAACAAAAACACATCCGGCATTTCTTATTCTCTTAGATATAGCAATAGAATCAGCCGAAAAAACACATAAATGTTCAGGTGCATAAGAGTCAGAAAGACTAATCGCCTGATCGATAGAATCAACCATACACACTATGCAGTTATTTGTTAGCGACTGCTCAATTATTTCACTGCGCGATAGCGTGGCGATTTGCCTTCTGATAATCTCAAAAACCTTATCTACCAACTCCTCTGATGTGGAAATCAAGACCGTTTTGGCATGCACGTCATGCTCAGCCTGAGCCAGCAATTCGGCGGCGCATCCTTCAGCATATACAGGTGAGTCGGCGATTATTAATACCTCACTTGGTCCCTGAAGACCATCAATATCCACCGTGCCAAAAACCTGCTTCTTCGCTTCCATAACAAAGACATTTCCAGGCCCACAAATCTTGTCTACCGCGGGTATGCTCTCCGTGCCAAAAGCCATAGCGGCGATAGCTTGCGCTCCCCCGGTAACAAATACTCTGTCAACACCGGCAATATGGGCAGCCGCAAGAGTTATGTCAGCAATTTTCCCGTCCTTGCCCGGTGGGGAACACATTATCACCTGACGAACTCCCGCCGCTTTCGCTGGCAAAGCTGTCATCAACACAGTCGAGGGATATTTAGCCGTCCCCCCGGGGACATACACGCCAACACTATCAAGAATACGATAAACCGTTTCTGGTGCCATCGCTTGAGCTCCAAGACACCATGCCTCAAACTGTCGCTTATGAAATGCATAGACTCTTTCAGAGGCAGTTTTAAGCGCTTCACTTAGCTCTGGCGTAAGATGTTGCGCCGCGGCATTTATTTCGTCTTTCGAAACTTCCAAATTGACTAAATCAACACGCTCAATCTTCTTGTTAAGGTCACGAAGCGCAGAATCTCCGTTGAGCCTAACCTTCTCTAAAAGCAAGGAGACTACTTTCTCCACACTATCAGTTCCGAACATGTTCATAAGAGTCATTTTCAAATTAGGTGAAACCACAATTTGATGTGGAATTACTTTGCGTGACAGAATTGCCTTTGATTCCTCATATCCTTTGACGTGTTTCATCTATTTCACCCCCAAGGCAGAGGTTAACAAAGAAACGAACTCATCCATTCTTTGTGACTTTTTTGAGCTTGCCTTTTGCTCAACGCGACCAACAACACAAGCGGTCGACTCGAACAAGGTGTCTATAATCTTAAGATTATTCTTCACAAGCGTTGAACCGGTCTCGGTATTCTCAATGAGCAAGTCAGCATCCTCCGGCAAGAAAGCTTCTGTCGCTCCCCAAGTCGGGACAATCCTATATGGGCTAATGCGATTTGCCCGAGCGTAATTATCGGCGATATTAACATACTCAGCGGCAATGCGACAGGTCTTGCCCTGTCTTGCAAACAAATCTCTCATTTCTTCCGTGGAACTTACCGGCGTTTCGTTTGTCACTACCGAAACTATGCGAACCCAACCGTATTTTAAATCAAGCAAGTGCTTTATTGGGCTAGTAGGAAACTGATAAAGATGGTCGGTGAACCAGTCCAGTCCGGTTATGGCTAAATCATAGTCTCCGCCCGCCACTTGCATGGGCATGTCTTGCGGCCTAATGACTTTTATATCAAAACCGTCAAGTGATATTTTAGGACGACGGTTTCCGCTTTTGGACGGGTAATCATCAATGCTAATTCCGGCGGCATCAAGAATTTTCCTAACATGAGCCTGCTGATGACCATCCGGTAAAGCAAGCCGTACAGTGTCAGCATACATCAGTTGTCGCTCTGTTTTGATCTGCTTGGTAGTCCCAATACTAATGTGCTTTTCGATTATGGCTTGTTCTTTCTCTTGGTTTTGCGACCGCTCACCAAGAGTTCTCAATACATGCGATAAGTCTTTGTTCTGCAAACTTTTTCTGTTGACAATAAGCACCGCTCGAAAATCAACGAGTTTTCCTAAAGACTCAAACCCCAATGCCGCTATTTCAGCTTCACTGCTTCTGGATAGAAGAACAATCTCAGCGTTCTCAGGGGGGTACGCATCGGCGGCTCCCCACAAAGGAAGCACAGCAAATCGGCGAAGCCTCATCTTAATCGCCAAGGCCTCCGCCAAATTTGGATACTCTCCGGCAATTCGTACCGTATCTCTGGTGGAGGCAATGCACCCCTCGCTAATAACACCGGGCATTGATGCGGCATACACCGCACCCTCTCCATAGCCTAAGTCACGCAGTGTTACAATGTCGCTTTGAGTATACTTTGTGGTATATTCGCTTACCCAATCAGCCCCACAGATTCCGATGTCATAATTCCCAATAGCCACCTGCACAGGTATATCTTTTTCCTGAAAGATTTTGACGGAAACATCGTCACGTTTGGAAGATTTTATTCTGTAAAGACGTGATTTGTCATTGTAATCGTCTAGCCCCCACTCAGCTTTCTCCAGCAGAGAGGAAGTTTGCAGCATTAACCTGCCTTTTGGCAACGCAATTCGGAGAACCATTTCTCTAATCCATCCCAATAACCATAACTACACCAAGAAGCTCATCGCAAGATGATTTCTCCATAGTAGTTGTGTTAAGCGTCTCGTAGTAAGGCGCCTCTGAACAAACGTCAATCTCCCACTTGCAGTCAGAAGCTATGTCGCTCGAGACAGAGGTTACCACAACAAAACCCAAGCCTCGCAAAAAATCACAGAGTTCTTTGGCTCTCTTGTAGCCGTCATCGACTGTCCTTACGCTCACTTTCCAATGAGTTTCCGAGCCTTGGTCTGTGGCAATCAAATTACCCAATTTATCGACATACAAAGCGAATCCGGCAGCAGGGAGTGCTGAGCCACCCATCTTCTCAACCAACCCGTCATAGCGTCCTCCGCCTCCGATATTCTCGTCACCAACATAAAGCCTAAAAATCACTCCGGTATAGTACTCAAATCCCTTACCAGCCTTAAGGTCAACGCGGCACTTGATTCCCAGTGACTCAACAGCATCAATCACAGATACAAAATCATCTAGCTCTGTTTGGACTGAGCTTTCATTCGCGGCAAAGAGAGACTGGAGGTTTTTGACAAAATTAACGGAATCACTTTGCGTATTCAGCATTAGTTTAAGAGTGTCCAGCAACTGGAGGTTAGCAGTACCAATTCCGTCAAGAATATCAGTATTGCCATCTAGTATCCTGCTGAGGACTTTATCCTGCGTGGCAACATCTAACCCAATATTACTTAAGAGGGCTCGCAACAACCCGACATGTGAAACTCTAACCTCAATGTCATTTATCCCCAAACGATTTACGGCGTCGCAGGCCAATGAAATCAGTTCTAAGTCCGCTTTGCCTCTACCGGCGCCAATAAGTTCGGCCCCGCACTGCCAGCGCTCTCGAGACTTGGTGCCGGTTTCCTCAAAGACAAATGTATTGGTAACATAGCAAATCCTAGCGAGAGAAGAGGATTGGTTCGTGTTTTCAAGGAAGAAACGAATCGCCGGAATTGTGGCATCCGGTTTCAAAACAACCCGCTCACCACTCCATCCGTCCCAATCAAGAAAGGAATAGACCCTCCTAAGCATACCCGACGTGAGCGTCCCTGCAGATGTAAAAAGTGATAGGTATTCTAAAGTCGGTGTTCTAACTTCATTGTAACCATAGTTGTTGCATGTTTCTAAAAAGGCATTCTCAATCGTCCTAAATCGCAACATGTCTTGAGATGAGATGTCGTTGCATCCCTTGCATCGCTCAATTTTCATATCTTCAAACCTAAAATGTAATATTCAATTTTACACTAGATTTATCTGTGCATACAAATGAACTAAGCCCCCACCCCCTTGACATATTATTGAGTTAAGATACAATGGGCACAGGATAGTTGTCTGTAAATACTCGCCGCGAACCGGAGCGGGGTAGAAAAGAAGGGTCGTCAAATATTCGCCGCGAACCGGAGCGGGGTAGAAAAGAAGGGTCGTAAATAGAGCCCCTGCCTCGGTAGGGGCTTTGCAATTATGGATGTAAAAACATGATGCATGACAGCATTAATGTTCAACCAGGCTACGTATACCAATTAAAGATGTGTTCTTTGATATTGTAAAAGATGCCTCCTTGATGCGAAGGTGGCGCGAACCGCCCAACCTACCTTTGCATTCAAGACGGAAAAAGTGGTTTGTTTTGGGCTGTTCCCATGAGTGCGAGAATAGAAAAGTACACGGCAATCATTAAGAAGGATGAAACTAAATATGGTCGTTGCGTAAAAGTGATAATCGCTATTTATGGCGGGAAAGAAAACGCCTTTTTGTTTCAAAATATGTTTCCGATAATAGAGAGGTATATCGACCACATTCATACAGTCAATGGAATACCTGCCCCCGTAGATTGGAATGCAAGACAGCAAATCTCTCAGGCTTTTAAAGAATGCTTGCGTCTGAATAATCATGGCGCAAAGGTTATATTCTCGGTATAGCTCGCATTGAGCACCTTATGATTGCGGAGCAACAAGTATTATCAAAAGCTAGAGCTAATCAACCATTGCCCATCAAAGAGCAAATGAGAATCGCATCCGAGGAAGTTAGACGCCATAGTGAAAACCATTCTGCTCGCACTCCATCTAATTGTACTCGCGACATTGAACGGTAAGTGATATCCGCTGAACGCTTTGTGTAGATTCGCCATCATGATATGCGAGCCACATGAACATCAAAAAGGTAGCTCAATCATTTTCGCACACGGAACATGATCATCGCATAATTAGTCTTGGGATTCAAAAGCTGAAGTTTTATGCAACTTTTTCTCTAGCATTTAGGACCATCTTTTTCACAGCCAGTCGACGCCTTGTAGAATTATTTCACCGATGATGTTAAAATATAGCTAGCTAGTAACCAGCCTCAAACAAGCTAAAGGGAATCTAGTATGGAATTTCTCGACAATCTGCGAACAGTTTTCTCCGACCCTAATTTGGGTTATATTCTAATCGTGATTGCCATCCTCGGAATTACGATAGAAGTCTTTACCCCGGGCGTTTATCTTGGTTTAGTCACAAGCATAGTTGCCGGGCTGTTGGCGTTTTGGGGACTATCGAACTTGTCCCTCAATCCTATAGGACTGATACTTCTGTGTTTAGCCTTGGCATTCTTTATAATTGAGGCATTTATTAAGATTCGTTGGGTTTCCACCATTATTGGGCTTGCCTTTCTTATTCTCGGATCGGTTCTTTTATTTAGCGGAGGCTCACCAAGTCGAGCCAATCCCTATCTGATTGTTTGTGTCACAGCTGTCACCGCAGGAATAATGATGGTGATGGTTAATCGAGCCGCCTCAGCTCACAAAAGACGGGTTGCGATCGGCAGCGAAACAGTTTTAGGGAGTTCAGTAACCGCCAAAACAGAACTTGCCCCAGAGGGGATGGTTATGTTTAACGGAGAATTATGGAAAGCCAAGCTGAAATTCGGGTCCGCTCATATCGGCGATGAGCTTTATGTGGTCGGTGTTAACGGTTTAACCTTGGAACTCAGTAAAGAAAAGGAGAAGTAATGCCATGGAACTCATCATCCCAGTATTAGTTATTGCGCTTATTGTCACCGCCCTAGCACTTTCAATTAAGGTAGTGAATGAATATGAGCGCGGCGTGGTCTTTCGCATCGGAAGACTGGTAGGTGCTAAAGGTCCAGGGTTGTTCTTTATCATCCCGTTTCTTGATCGCATCGTAAAAATTGACCTGCGCGTTATTACCATGGACGTTCCTTCACAAGATGTTATTACACGTGATAACGTAACCGTTCGCGTCAGCGCAGTTGTCTATTTTAGAGTCGTCAATCCCGAGGCATCGGTAGTCAAAGTGTTAAACCATGTAAAGGCAACCTCCCAAATCTCTCAGACCACACTTCGCAATGTTCTCGGTCAACACGAGCTAGATGAATTGCTGTCACAACGTGAAAAACTGAACCAAACGCTACAAAACATCATCGACGAACAAACAGACCCTTGGGGTGTCAAGGTTAGCATCGTCGAGATTAAAGATGTTGAACTGCCAGAGTCAATGCGCCGTTCAATGGCTGCCCAAGCTGAGGCAGAGCGCGTGCGACGGGCTAAGATCATTCATGCCGAAGGAGAATTACAAGCATCAGAAAAACTTGCTAACGCAGGTCGTATAATCGGGGAGGAACCGGTTACACTTCAATTGCGCTACTTACAGACTTTAACAGAGATTTCCACAGAAAAAACTAATACTTTAGTCTTTCCTGTTCCGATAGATTTGATTTCTATGTTTATTCCCAAAGAACGCATGGAAAACTATGCCTTGCTAAAAAGCTTTGAGAAATACATTAAGGCCGCAAGCGAAGAGAAAACGGGTCAACAAACAACGCCAACCACAGAGGAAAATGGTGAGCTTTAGCTGAAATAGCAAAGACAAAAAGCGACTATCAGATATCAGGTGCAATTCAGACAAGCACTGAGAATTCAGGTCAGGGATTTCTCGACGATCCTCAAGCGGTGTTTCCCAACCTTGATTTGGGCTATGTACTATTTGTGAACGAGTGAGGTCCATATGTTACGCTACAGGTATAGGTTTTTCGTCATACTTCTCTGTACACTTCTTTGCTCATTTGTATTCAGCGCTCCCACGGTGGTCGCAGACAGTCCTGCACAACTTGTGCCTTTTGAAGTTTTATTTGATGAAGGAAATAAGATATTTTACTATACTCCAGAATACTACTATCCTAAGGTTGGTGAAGAAATCACTTCCCGCCCCAAGAATGGTCTTTATTACAATACCAATCCCCTAACAAATATTTACTACTTAGATGAGAATGTTCATATATCTGACATGGGGTTGTACAAAGGTTCCATGGTTTTTTCGGATGATGGTATGTGTTTTGCCTACTTTCCGTGGCCTTGGAATGACGGTATTACTTGGGGAATCACAGGTTTGAGATACAAAGGAGAAACCACGGGTCAAGCAATACTTTTTTTCAATTGTGGACAACTAGTAAAAGAATACCAAGTAAAAGACCTGCTAAAAAATGTCTCCAAAGCTCATATTTCTATTTCCCATATAGACTGGGCGAAGAGTCGCGTATTTAACGCAGATAATAATGTTTTGACAGTTACTACAAAAGATAATCGGGTTTATCAATTTGATATTACTTCAGGGAAAATTGTTAGGCAATCTACAGGAGTTACTGGCAAGTTGTTGTTTGTCTTTCTGCTTGTTATGGTTATTATTCCCTGTACGGGAGTAATTATCATGAGAAGAAATGCACTTAACTGTTTTTCAGTACATAGAACATGACCCATCTAGATACTGTCGACAATAGTCACAACCATATTCACTTTTGTTGCAACATTTGGTTGTTGTACAATTCACAATACAATGGGGAGTGGATTAATGCCAGAGCAAGTAATTAACGAAAGACATGTTTTTTCTGGGCAAGCGTTGATATCAATACCTAAAGCATCGGAATGGGCAACTAATCGTTTAGGACGAGTAGTTTCCGTTTCAAACATTTCTTACTTAATCCAATATGGTCGAATTCGAAAATTTTGTCCCAATGGTAGTACGCTTGTTTCATTGCATGACTTAGAAAAATATTACAGTATGTATGACAGCAAGCGAGAATCAAGTTACAAAGCTCGACTAGGCTCGGATATTAATTGGTCGTTATCATTTTCGAATGTGAAAGAATCCGAGTCGACAAAGCATGTTCATCGTTTACATCCGTATAAAGGAAAATTCATTCCTCAATTAGTTGAATACTTTATTGATGAGCATACAGACGACTTTAAGAAAAGTGTCTATTTTAACAAAAACGATATTATTTTAGACCCATTTTCAGGTAGCGGAACAACTATGGTACAGGCAAATGAATGTGGGATTAATGCCATTGGAATTGAAATATCATCGTTTAATTCATTAATCGCGAATTGTAAAGTAGCGACCTATGACATTGATGAATTGCGCAGAGAAATTGATACAATAACTGTCGCTTTGAAGGGTTTCATTACTCAAACACGAGTTCAAGAGTTTGAATCAAAACTTCTGACAGAACTTAATATGTTCAATAGTAAGCATTTCCCGGGTCCAGAGTATAAGCATCGCATATTACATAGAGAAATAGACGAGAGGCTATATGGGCAGGAAATGGAAACCAGTTTCTTGCCTAAATACTTTGCACTCCTTGCTGAGTATGGCATAAAGCTAAAACAAGAGCGTAGCAATACTTTTCTTGAGAAGTGGTTTTTCAAGAGTATACGAGATGAATTAGACTTAGTGTTCAAATTAATTCAAAAACCAACAAGTATCAAAGTACGTTCAATACTATCGGTAATTCTCAGCCGAACTATGCGTAGTTGCCGCGCAACAACACATTCTGACCTCGCAACTCTAGTCGAGCCAGTTACGACCACATATTATTGCTCAAAGCATGGGAAAATCTGCAAGCCATTGTTTTCTATTCTTAGATGGTGGGAAAGCTATTCTCAAGACACATTGCAAAGAATCGCCGAGTTTAATTTGATACGCACTCAAACTAACCAATACTGCATAACTGGAGATAGTCGAAGCGTTTCAATAAGGCATATGCTTAATAGATACTGCCCCCCTCTTTTTGAAAAGCTTAAGGAACAAGGTGTTGCGGGGGTATTTTCGTCCCCGCCATATGTCGGAATGATAGATTATCATGAGCAACATGCTTATGCTTATGATTTGTTTGGATTCATTAGACAGGATGACAGCGAAATAGGTCCACTCTTCAGGGGAAAGGGGAAAGAGGCACAAAAAAGCTATGTTGAAGGAGTGTCACAGGTTTTGCTTAACTGTAAGCCCATTCTGAATCATGGATACAACATTTTTCTTGTTGCGAATGACAAATACAATCTTTATCCAACTATTGCTAATAATGCAGGAATGCAAATCGTGAACACTTTTCGTCGGCCTGTGTTGAATCGCTCGGAGCGAGATCAGACAGCTTATTCTGAAACAATATTCCATCTCAAAGAGGACCATGCTTTATGAAAGAGACATGGCAAAACCTTGTTGAATCAACAATTGCGAACTGTCTTCGCAACAAACTTGAAAACTATTCCCCAGAGAGCAAAGAAATGCCTTTTCATTATCGGCTTATTGGCAATGATAGGATGGCGTTATTTTCATTTATACATTCACTAAACACCTCTTTCGGAACTTCTATCTTCGAACCTGTTGCTAAGACATTAGCTCTTTCGCAAGGGCGTTTCTTGCAGGCAAAGACACAACATGTGATAGGCGATACCATTTTCGAGAAAAACCAAGCTGTTATTACTCGCATTCTTGATTCCTTGCGTTCGGCTGAATCAAAACCCGATAAGTTAAATGAAATTCAACTGATTAGAGATTCCCTTTCTGGAAAGACACATAAGATTAAGGCAACAAAAGTTGATTTATTTTTGGAAGATAAAAATGGAAATCATTGGTTATTTGATATTAAGTCACCAAAACCTAACAAAGGGGAGTTTCAAGGGTTTAAACGTTCGCTGCTAGAATGGGTAGCAATTGCGCAACTGAATGGTTGTGCTCATGATATCCACTCATGTATTGCCTTCCCATACAACCCATATGCACCAAGACCATATGACCGTTGGACAATGACTGGATTATTTGACCTTTCGCAAGAGGTTAAAGTCGCCGAGGAGTTTTGGGATTTTCTAGGTGGCGATGGAACATACGAGAAGCTTCTACAGTGTTTTGCGCGTGTAGGGGATGCTATGCGTGATGAAATTGACAAATACTTCAAAAGATTCAAAACATAGCCAGCGAAACGTTTGATGTATCTTTTTCAGGCGTATTTGAATACCAGTTACAAGCATTAGAGCTCAAATTCCCCACAAATTATAGTCAGGTTTTAGGGCTCAAGTCGACTGAGTCGTTATTCCGAATGCTTTGAAGCTCTCTGGACGGACGACAATGCTTGGGCTTGGGTTTCTGTCGCGAAGTATAGACTGGCGCACTTCCTTCAGGTATGGCAAGCCCAAACGCCTCGCAGATGTCTACTTCCTTCCCCACGAACGGCGTTATCACTTTTGTTCGGTTAGTGTGTTCAATCAAGCGGATTGGCCTCATCTCGTCGAGGATTTCAATCGAGGAAGAGAGAACATGTCAGATAGCTCGGTACTCTTCCATATGTGCCACACCCATGAACTCAGAATAAGCGACACAAAAAGTATAAAAGGTCTTCCGGGTTTATCTTCCTCAGACCAATTCCGCTACCTGTCTGCCGCCATTTGGCTCTTCATCTGCTGGAAGTACTTTTCCTGCTCATCACGGAATTCATAAGTGCGATAAGCTTCCATTGCGTCGACTCTACTGAGTATTCGCATCGCATTCGGGCTCTCAATCGCATAACATTCGGGCGGTGAATCGCATAGCATTCGGGCACCCGCCGCATGACATTCGGCCAGACTTGGCACCTAGATAACAGGACTCCTATACAATGGGAAAAAGCTGTATAAGAGAGAAAGATGAGGTGTGAAGAACCAGTGAGAATAATAGAAATCGTAGTAGCAATAGTCGCGTGTTATTGTGGCAACATCGGTGAATATACCTTTGTTCAGGAGAAACTCCTCAAGTAATACTTGCTGGAAAGAGAGCACAATGTCCAGATTCATCAGTTCAAGGCTTCTGCGTATGGGGTCGAAGTACAGGGTCAGCTTCAGCCTGTCTGATTTCTTCGCGGACTGTACGGTGAATGCAAAACTTCTTGGCAAGCAATATAGTGTAATCACAAGTTAGTGAATCGCAAGTAGGTAAGTTTTAGTTCAATGGAAAGATAGCAACGAAAAAGTTTTTTGACGGCGGCAGGTCATGAGCTTGCACCCTCTTGCAACCAAAAAATACTCAGGAAGAAACATCCCCAGACACAATGCTTACGATTGCTCCACACTCCGTTTGCACAATAAGCGCTCCGCTATCATCAACAGACGCAGCAACACCCTTTATCATTTTTGCGCCATGAGTAACTGTAACCTCTTTGCCAAGAGAAACCAGTTTAGCTTTCCAGTCAGCCACAAGGCTTGAACCGTTTTCCATCTCTTTATACCTGGCACTAAAGGACTTTAATAAACTCTCAACCACTACCTGCAGGCTTAGTTCCGATCCTGTCTCGCTCTTCAAGCTTGTGGCTATGTGTGAGATTTCTGGGTATAAAGACACATTAGTGTTAATATTGACCCCGATACCGACAATTGCCCAAAACTCGTCATGAACACCAAGCCCACTTCGAGCAATGATACCGCCAATTTTCTTCCCGTTAAGCAACACATCATTTGGCCACTTAAAATCCACCTCTACATTTCCCACATTCATCAATGTATCAGCCACAGAAAGAGCAGCAAGTCGCGTCAGAATGGGAACATGCTCTTTCTTTGGGAATAGAACTATGGAGATATATACACCGCCATAGGGAGAAGCCCACCTGCGCGAAAGCCGTCCTTGCCCAAGTGTTTGTTCATCAGCAAGGATTACAGTACCATGGTCAGTCTTGCGTTTAAGCTCTTCGCTCGCAGCATCCATTGTGGAGGTAACAGACGGAAAATAAAGAATTTTTGTCCCGATTGGCTGGGATGCAAACCGCTCCTTCATTTGCTCAAGGGAATACTGTGGCTGTTTCACCTTTCGTCTCTAGCCTTATTAAACAATTTGATATGCCCATCCTCTATTTTCATGACATAGATATTTTAGCCCTCTGCCGGAATAAATGCACGTAGCAAAGCGAAAAAAGCGGGCATTATGGTTGACAATAAACGCTGTCTGCCATACAGTAGTATTCTGCCTATTGAGAAATACCGCCCGGGAGCGTTTGACATGTCCAAAACAATCGAAGAAATCAATGAGAAAATCAAAGCGGGCAAAGCCGTAGTAGTGACAGCCGAGGAAATCATTGGAATAAGCAAGGAAAAAGGTATTTCCGCTACTGCGAAAACAGTTGATATCGTAACTACAGGAACCTTTGGTCCAATGTGCTCGTCAGGCGCATATTTTAATCTTGGGCACTCTAAACCTCGAATTAAAATCGGTGGCGGCAGAGCAACCCTCAACAATGTTCAGGCATATACAGGGTACGCGGCAGCCGACATTATGATAGGAGCGTGCGCTCTCCCCGATGATGACCCACGCAATCGTCTTCATCCCGGGGAGTTTAACTATGGCGGCGCTCATGTAATCGAAGAGCTAGTAGCAGGTAAGGACGTTCGACTGTCGGTATCAGCATACGGCACAGATTGTTATCCCCGAAAACATCTCGACACGCTTATAAAACTCGGGGACATGAACGAAGCAGTGTTATTCAATCCTCGAAACGCATACCAAAACTACAACGTAGCCGTAAACACGTCAGACAAGACTTTATACACTTACATGGGAATCCTAAAACCTCGAATGGGAAACGCAAATTATTGCTCGGCAGGGCAGTTGTCTCCGCTACTTAATGACCCCAATTACAGAACAATAGGAATAGGGTCACGGATATTTCTCGGTGGCGGTATCGGGTATGTCGCTTGGAACGGAACTCAGCACAATCCCTGTGCGCCAAGAGGCAAAAACAATGTTCCGAAGAGAGGTGCTGGGACACTGGCGGTAATCGGGGATTTAAAGCAAATGAATCAGCGTTATCTTCGAGGCTTAAGCATGCTCGGGTATGGTGTCACTCTTGCCGTCGGAATTGGCGTACCCATACCTATTCTTGATGAGGATGTATTACTCCACACTCTTGTTGAGGATGATGATATATTCGCCCCGGTTGTCGACTATTCCAGCGCGTTCCCAAACCGTGACACAACTGTTTTGGGAGAAGTGAGCTACGGTGCTTTAAAAAGAGGAAGCATAGAATTGGAAGGTAAACGTATCCCAACAGCCTCTCTCTCAAGCTACGCGCAAGCGCTGGAAATTGCCGAATCACTCAAACAGTGGATAAAGCAAGGACGCTTCCTTCTAACCCAGCCTGTTGCAAATTTGCCTGGGGTTGACTCCGGAATTACTCAAAAACCCTTAAGCGAGCGATAATTATGAACATTTCTCATAAAGTAGTGCTGCACTTTCCACCTCGTATCGTGGAACAACCGTTGATTAACAATCTAATCAAGAACTATGACTTGAGTTTCAACATTCTTAAAGCTGATGTCGCTCCTAACCACGAAGGGTATGTTGTCCTTGAGCTATCAGGAGAACGCGACAAATACGAGGAAGGAATCAAGTACATAGTTTCTGCCGGGGTAAGAGTTGAGTCACTTTCGCGCTCGGTTACACGAGATGAAGAGCGATGCACCAATTGCGGAGCCTGCACCAGCATCTGTCCATCACACGCTTTCTCTGTTGACTTAAAGACTAGACGTGTTGCCTTCGATGATTCGCGTTGCGTTGCCTGCGGCTTATGCATTAAGGCATGCCCGCCCAGAGCCATGGAGTTCCATTTTTAGGACAACACATGTTCCAAGAGCGACATTATCGCGAAAAGACAAGATGCGACGGATTGGTCCGCTATAATGTCAGAATCAAAGAAAGTGACCTGCTGATTCATACAGTTGGTGATTTCTCAGCAGTCTCAACTCAATACCTAGACAAAATTCGACTCGATTTGGAAACATACATCAAAGCCAATCCCTTTTTTGCTGCTTCTTTTGAGCCCCTTAATGTTGACCCTAATGCCCCGCTTATTGTAAAAAAAATGTCTGACGCCGCCTATGCCTCCGGCGTCGGTCCCATGGCAGCTGTCGCCGGAGCAATATCAGAATTGATGGGAATCATGCTGTTAACGCTTTCTTCCGAAGTCCTTATCGAAAATGGTGGAGACAATTTTTTGTCTTCAAGCAAGGAGC
>Ga0209737_10002056_pt1 | contig 14145 bp, 15 predicted proteins | sample TergutCu122P3_FD_187284 | JGI IMG/M metagenome (GOLD analysis project Ga0209737, IMG submission 187284) | Cubitermes ugandensis P3 segment gut microbial communities from Kakamega Forest, Kenya - Cu122 P3 (SPAdes) (version 2) | ecosystem: Host-associated > Arthropoda: Insects > Digestive system...
TACAGGTAAAACAAGCATTTGCGAAATATTAGCCGACAATTCGACATATGACTGTGCGGCTCACATCAAATACGATGATTTTAATGATTTTATCCGCAAAGGTTTTGTAAAGCCTTGGATGGACGGAGCGCGCAATCAAAATGAAACGGTTATCGGGGCTTTGGCTGAAAGCGCAAAAAGATTTTCCAAAGGTGGATATGAGGTTTTTGTCGACGGTGTTATTACTCCGAATTTTTTAGATCCTTGGATTGAAATGGCTGATAAGGGATTTGATTTTCGCTATATTGTTCTTCGCCCTGATGTGCAAACTACAGTTATGCGTGCGGCTGAACGGGAACAAAATATACATTATCCTTTGAAATCTGAGTTCGTAAAGAAAACATGCTGTTATTTTGCCAATATGGGGAAATATGAATCCCATGTTATTGATACAAGCTTGGATACTCTTGACGAAAATGTAAAATTTATTCAAAAAATATTATCAGATAATATTTTTAGTATAATATAAACATCGTCATTGCGAATGAAATGAAGCAATCCAGAATAATTTGACTGGATTGCTTCACTTTCGTTCGCAATGACGTAATTTTAAATGTGAAACTAACTCTTACTTAAGCTCAACTGTCGCACCGACTTCTTCGAGTTGTTTTTTGTAGTTTTCTGCGTCTTCTTTGCCTATGCCTTCCTTGATGGCTTTTGGTGCGCCGTCAACTAATGCTTTTGCTTCAACTAAGCCTAAGCCTGTCATGTCTTTGACTGCTTTTATGACTTTAACTTTTTCTGCACCTACTGCTGCGAGGACTACATCAAATTCTGTTTTTTCTGCTGCTGCCTCTGCTCCTGCGTCTGCTGCCGGTGCTGCTGCCGCTACTGCTACAGGCGCTGCTGCGGATACGCCGAATTCCTCTTCGCATGCTTTTACGAGTTCTGATAATTCAAGAACCGTCATTGTTTTGATTTCTTCCAATAATTTTGATACTTTATCTGCCATGATTAATTTTCTCCAATTTTTTTGTTTTATTTTTTTGTTTTTTTCGTAATATTTCAGTTTTCAAGATTGCGGGTCCTGACGACTTTTCTAAAGCTTCGACAAAAATCGTCTTCGCAATGACGACTTAAAACTACGCGCTTTTCTTTTCAGCTACTGCTGATAATGCACGGACAAGGCTTGTCAGTGTTGCGTTAAGCACTCCTGCGAAGCCTGAGATTGGTGCGTTCAGTCCGCCTAAAACCTGTGCTATGAGGACTTCCCTTGACGGGAGCTTTGCTAATTTTGTGACAGCCGCTTCATCTATAATCTCACCGTCGACGAAGCCTTTTTTGATTGAAAACGCACCCTTGCTGGTTGTTGCGTATTTGTTGAGGATCCGTGCCGCGGCGACATAGTCCTCGTTGCTCAGGGCGACGGCGGTTGTGCCTTTAAGCACATCCTTCATGTCCTGCATCCCTGCGTTGTCGCATGCGTATTCCATAATCGAGTTTTTGATTACGAAATAGTCAACGTTTGCTTCGCGCAGCTCTTTACGGAGCTTTGTGTCGTTTTCGACATTAATGCCTTTATAATCGACGATAACGCCCGCACATGCGTTTTTGAGTTTATCGGTAACATCCAAAACCTGTTGTTTCTTCTGCTCCAATACTTTTTGACTTGGCAAATAATTCACCTCCCTGTATTTTTATACTAATTTCAATTAGAAATGTAGACAAAAAATCCGCACAAATCCCATAAACGCAAGCATTTGTACGGATTTTTTGTACATTTCTTAGATTGAAATTAATATTAGTACCATTTACCAATTTAAAATTAAAACCCTTCTCGCTTGCACGAAAAGGGCATAGTAACGCAAAAAATGACTAACATTTCTCTTGAAACTATCTCTCCTCGGCAGGTGTCTTAACTTTACAGATGTTTAATAAATTAAACATCCACCTGCTGTCTTTAGATAAACAGCTTTATAATTCTACCACAAACAATACTGTTTGTCAAGATAAAAATTTTGATTTTTATAAGTTTTTTTGATTTTTACAAGTTTTTTAATTATGAATTATGAATTATCAATTAAACAACTTGTCCGCCGATTTTGCCCGGATTTATTTTTATTCCCGGTCCCATCGTTGTTGCGACTGTGCAGGATTTTATATACTGTCCCTTTGCTGCGGCGGGTTTTGCTTTAACGACGGCTGTGAGCAGTGTGTCGAAGTTTTCGAACAGTTTTTGTCCGCCAAAAGATACTTTGCCTATGGGACAGTGGATGATGTTTGTTTTGTCTAATCTATATTCGATTTTACCTGCTTTGGCTTCCTCAACGGCTTTTGCGACATCGGTTGTTACTGTTCCTGCCTTTGGTGTCGGCATCAGTCCGCGGGGTCCGAGAACCTTTCCCAGACGTCCGATAACACCCATCATGTCAGGGGTTGCTATAACCACGTCGAAGTCCATAAAGCCTTCGCCTGTTATACGAGCGACCATATCCTCTGCGCCTACATAGTCTGCTCCCGCTTCCTGTGCCGCTTTTTCAGCGTCGCCTTTTGCGAAAACAAGGATTTTCACATCTTTTCCCGTCCCGTTAGGCAGAACAACTGCACCGCGGACCTGCTGGTCTGCGTGACGTGAGTCAACGCCCAGACGGACATGCACTTCAACGGTTTCGTCGAATTTTGCTGTTTTTGTTTTTATAGCCAATTCCAATGCTTCGTCTGCGTCATACAGCTTTGCGCGCTCGACTAACTTTGCGCTCTCGTTATATTTTTTTCCGTGTTTCATAATAATACCTCCATATACTTAGGTGGTCATCGGAACGGATTTCCTCCCACCCGGTGGTTATTTTTTAATTCGGAATTCGGACTGCTTGCTCCGACAAAGAGCAGTCATATTCGGAATTCGGAATTTGTGCTTTGTGCTTTGTGCTTTGTGCTTTGTGCTTTGCTATTCAACTACCGTCACTCCCATGCTGCGGGCTGTTCCTGCTATCATGGAAATGGCTGTGTCTATATTTGCCGCGTTTAAATCGGGGGCTTTCTGCTCTGCGATTTGTTTTAACTGGTCTCTTGTTATAGATGCGATTTTGTTTTTGTTTGGTTCGCCCGATGCTTTTTCAAGTCCGAGCGCTTTTTTTATAAGGACGGATGCGGGCGGGGTTTTTGTGATAAAGCTAAACGAGCGGTCTGCATAAACCGTTATAACTACAGGGATTAAAAGACCTGCGTCGCTTTTCGTGCGTTCATTGAAATCTTTTGTAAACGCGACTATATTCACGCCATGCTGTCCTAATGCGGGTCCGACGGGCGGTGCTGGTGTTGCTTTACCTGCCGGTATCTGCAATTTTATATATCCTACAACTTTTTGAGCCATAATAATATTTCCTTTCTTGTTTTCAGTGTTCAGGTGTCAGGTGTCAGGTGTCAGGTGTCAGGTGTCAGAAGTAATAATTTGTAATTTGTGATTTGTGATTTGTAATTTGAATTCACGCTATTTCTATTTGGTCTAATTCCAGTTCTGCGGGGGTTTCTCTGCCGAACATTGAAATCATTACCTTGACATAATTCTTTTCTGTATCAAGCTCTTCAACTATACCCATATAATCCTCAAGGGGTCCTGATACGATTTTTACGTTATCGCCGATTTTATAGTTGACCTCTGTTTTTTCCTTGAACACGCCCATTGATTCGACTTCCTTGTCTGTCAATGGTACGGGTGCGGTTGAGCTTGCGCCGACAAAGCCTGTGACTCCGCGGACGTTTCTGACGGCGAACCATGATTCATTCGTCACTATCATTCGTATCATGACATATCCGGGATAGACCTTCCGCTCGACTTCCTTGCTTTTTCCGCCGTCGCCTATTTCTGTGACCATTTCCGTCGGAATTTTTATTTCCAATATAAGGTCGTCAAGGTTTCTGTTCCTGACGATAGTCATAATGTTATCTGCGACTTTGTTTTCATATCCGGAATAGGTGTGGATTACATACCACTTTGCTGCTTCAGACATTAATATTCTCCCTTATATACTATATTAAAAAGTTATTAAAAATGCCTGACACAAACCCCTCGTCGGTTTTTTTGTATAACAGCTTCATCAATTCTGAAAGACCGTAGTCTATAATCCAGATAAACGCACCGACGACGAAGCACATTACGACAACGATTATGAAGTTTCTTATAACGGTCGATTTGCCCGGCCATACGATTTTCTTGATTTCGCTTTTGTAATCCTTGAAGAATTGCCGCAGTCTGCTCCATATCAGTTTCTTTGCGCCTTTTGATTTTGATACGGTTACATAATCGTCAACAAACACCAAACAAATGCTTATTGCAAGCGCGACGAAGGACAGAATGAACACATACATGAGCATATATTCGAATTTTGCAGATTCAGGGTGTATGACAGGAGCCTTACTTGCCCTCAGATCAGCATACATCATCATGCCGCTCAGGCTTATTACCGTCAGGTTTACGACAGATGCGGCACTTGTGACAAGGGCTGCCCATTTCATTTTGCTCTTTTTAAACGCGAGCGAATTGAAAAGCAGATTGAATGCTGCGAAGATAAATGCTGTCATATACCAGAAGGATTTTGCGCTTCCTACTGTTGCGGCTGCTCCATCGACTACCGTGTTTACTGCCTGTCCGAACGCCATCCCGAAGCCTGTGAATACGGTCGGTTCTGCTCCCGCGTATCTTGCGGTTATAAAGCCTGTGAAGAACAGCAGAAACGAAGCGGCTGACACTGCGATTGCGAACACGCGGTTCGCCAATAATAATTTTTTCATCAGCTACCTCACTTTGTTTCCCGATGCTGAGTATGCTTCCTGCAGAATCTGCAATACTTGCTCATCTCAAGCCTGTCGGGATCATTTTTTTTGTTTTTGACGGTGTCATAGTTTCTCTGTTTGCACTCCTGACACGCCAATGTGATTTTTATTCTCATAACGGCACCTCCATAATTTTTACTATTCACAATCAAAAATGTCGAAAATAATGGAAGAAGAATTCTTTGAATTCTTCTCGAAGAACGCAAGCGTTCTTCTCCTGAGACAGTTCTTTTGAGAAAGAACGAATAGCGAAGGAACACTTTTTTCGCTACATTTTATTGTGAATAGTATTTAGCCTCCCTCATTAATGTTATATAATTTTTATACAACATTTCCGTCTCTCATTCCGGCGCACGAAAAAAAAGACCTTCGCAGAGGTAGGAGTAGTTTAACACATCCAATGCCTATAGTCAAGTCTTTTTTTCGTTTTTATGAAAAAATATTTTTAAAATATTTTTGGGATAGCAAATTGTAGGGACGAACTGCGTTCGTCTGCCTTATCATTGGTTAATCCATATGATTGAACGAATTGTAAAAAGCGGACGAACACAGTTCGTCCCTGCATAATGTTGTCATAACCTAACCACATTAACAATCCAATTCACAATCAACACCGCCCCCAGCAGAACCTTACTCCATATCGGAAGCTTTATTTTAAATAAGAGAAAAAACAGTTCCCGTTTTATTACAAACAATATTGCAAGGAATATAAATGTTATTACCAACGGAATTGCCAGCAGATTGTATGAAAAGGCAGCGGTAAAATTCAGTTTATATATTTCCACAAACGCTCTGGACATGCCGCAGCCTGCACACGGTATAGTTGTTGCGCGTTTGAATATACACAAGCCTTCGTCTGACATAACGGCAAATAACGCAAGGACTGACAATACGATTACTGTCAGCCCTGTATTCTTGAATTTTTGTTTATAAGAACGCCTCAATTGCATTATAATTCGCTTCTTTTACTGTATTTATCAGCTCGAATTATACCATGTATATATAAATAAAGCAACAATTATTTTTATGTTTATCGGCTTATTAATAAAAAATAAATAATTTCACCGACATTTTTTGACATTTTATACAATAAATATTAATTATACTCTGTATTGCGAAACTTCTGAAAACTCCCGCTTTTGAAAGGGGATGTAAATTGGCTGTATATATAGATATGCTTTTTTGTGTTAATTTAATTATAAATTATTTTCTTTTGCTCGCGTGCATAAAAATACATAAGGAGCAGCGGCGGTTCCGGCGGCTTTTAGCGGGGGCGGCGGTCGGGGCGGCGGCGTCATTTTTTATTTTTCTTCCTTCTTTGAATACCGTCGCTGACATATTTTTTAAGATATTTTTAAGTATAATTATAGTATATACCGCGTTTGGTTATAAAAATAAAAAGCGGTTTGTAAGACTGTTTGCTACCTTTTTTTTAGTGTCCTTTGCTTTTGCAGGAATAATGATAGCCGTGTGGTTTTTATGGGAGCCGCCGGGGCTGCTTATAAACAATTCGGTTGTATATTTTGACATATCTCCGATTTTATTGATAGTCTCCTGCGTTATAAGCTATATAATTATTATGCTTATATCAATGTTTACCAGACGAAAAATAACACCCCTTAATGAATATTACATAGAAATATTTTTGGAAAACAAATCCGTTTACGGCAAGGCTATGCACGACACTGCCAATAATTTGTGTGATTTATTTTCGGGAGACCCTGTTGTTGTCACGGATTTTGATTTTATAAAAGCGCTTATCAAGGTGCCTGCTCTTGCTACGTTTAAAAACACGCACAGTCCGCCGGATAATATTGATGTCGATAATTTCAGGCTTATTCCTTATACGACGGTCAGCAAAAGCGGATTTCTGCCTGCTTTCCGTCCTGATTGTATTATTTTGACATCGGGCGGAAAAACAGTTAAAATAAAAAATGTGCTTATAGCTGTAAGCCGCGAACCGCTTGAATCAAATGCTTTGATAGGAAATGAAGTTGCTGCTTTTATTGAATGATATGACCATCCCTTTTACTCCGTTGGAAAAAACGCACAGATTCACTGTTCGTCATTGCGAGGAACGAAGCAATCCAGTGATGCAGATTCGAAAACATATTAAAACTGGATTGCTTCGCACCCAAAAGGACATATTAACGTAGTTTTTCCAGTGCTAGCAATGACGCTGCGGCGGACTTAAAGAGATAACCATATTGAATAATAAATGAAAGGGTCATATAATGCTAAAAATTTTTTTAAAATTAAAACAGAAAATAATAAAAATACTTACTTTTAACGAGGAAATTCATTATATAAACGGACCGGGGGTTCTTCCTGCTCCGTTGGCTGCTGATGAAGAAAGGGAGCTTATGGCGCGGTATGCGGAGGGTGATATGACTGTACGCGAAAAGCTTATAACACATAATTTACGTTTGGTGGTGTACATTGCGAAAAAATTCGACGCTGCGGGTGCGGGTATCGAGGATTTGATTTCTATCGGGACAATCGGGCTTATTAAGGCAGTCAACACATACAAGCCTGAAAAATGCATAAAGCTTGCGACATATGCGTCGCGCTGCATCGAAAACGAGATACTGATGTACATGCGAAAGACAAATTCCATGAAGACCGAGGTATCGATCGATGAGCCGCTTAATGTTGACTGGGACGGCAACGAGCTTTTGCTGTCAGATATTCTGGGAAGCGAATCTGATCTTGTCGGCAATCCCATTGAAATGCACGACGAACGCACATTAGTGGCGAATTTAGTGAACAAACTGCCCTTCCGCGAAAAACAAATAATGCAGCTCCGCTTCGGTTTCGCAGGCTATCCCGAGCATACGCAAAAGGATGTCGCAGACAATCTGGGCATATCACAAAGCTATATTTCGCGTTTGGAAAAAAAGATTATTGGTAAATTGAAGAAGGAAATTGAACGGGTGGGGTAAAAAATTGATAATTGACAATTGATAATTGATAATTTAAGTGACGATAATTAAATCGGTTTTTTAAATTATCTAAGGCTTCGGCGTGAAGATAAAATTTGTTTTTGTAGGGGATGAGCCCCCGCTCATCCTGTCCCATGTGTCCCCGCTTGTATTGTTTCATACCTCCCCATGCGCAGGTAACGGGATGCGCAGGGGCGCATCCCCTACTGCCGTCAATTTTTCTAAGGCTTTTGCATGAAGCCTTAATACATGTCTTCTTGAATAACCTGTTTCTTCTGCTATTTTGTCAAAAGACAGCATGTTCAGATATTTCATTTCAAGAACAAGCATATGCTCTTTGTTTTTTATCCCCAGAATAATTTGACGGATATTTCTGTATAGATTTGTCAGCCTTTGTATATCCGCGGCAATTGTTTTGTGCAGAAGCTTAATTTTTCTTGCGGTCTCCCTGATATCTTTCCCTGTTCCGCATTCTTTAAGCCTGCATAATAAATTATATAAATATTTAATTTGCTCCCGTCTTGCAGAAATCATTGCGTCAATATGTACAATTTCCAAAAAATATTTTTTATATTCCATAAATATTCAAATCTCCTTATAAATTTTACCAATTTTTAAAATATGCAATCCGGCATTTACAAAACGCTGATGACATTGATTGCGATATTAAGTATGCCTATTTTAAGTGAAATGTTATCACCTTTATTTTACAAATCGCATATATGTCATCTATCGTGACATTATTGTAGCACAAATATTTTAATATGTCAAGCGAAATGACATATATAAAAAATATTTATATAAAAATAAAAAATATATGTTGACATGTCAGAAATAATGACTTATAATACAATCAGAGAACATATGTTTTGTAATAAATGGAAAATAATCGTGTTATGTTCATATGATTTTTTTTATTCAATATATAAACATTGTTTTGATATCAATTTTAATTTCGGAATACATTAAATCTAACTTAAACAACCGGAACAGGTATTATTAGGGGTAAATAGTTTGAATAAAAATCCGTATTTTTTATTCAAACAGGAAGTTTTGTCCTTTCGTGCCGTACAGGATGGCACAAATTCGATAAATCGAACCGAACAAAGCTTCCGGTCTCTGCGAAAGGATGGTCATAATAATGTTAAAATTAAAAGAATTAAGAAAAGCAAAAAACATGAAGCAAATTGATGTTGCGGAAAAATTGGGTGTATCGCGGTCTACCGTTTCAATGTGGGAAACGGCTTCGAACCATCCCGACCATAACACTCTTGTGGCGATAGCGGAGCTTTTTGACATATCCGTTGACACACTTCTCGGAAATGAGAAAAAGCGCGCCATACAGATTCCTGTTATAGGAAACGTCCGTGCAGGGATTCCGATTGAAGCGGTAGAGGAAATATTGGACTATGAGGAAATAAACGCCGATACTGCCGCAAACGGCGAATACTTCGCGCTCCGCGTGGAAGGGGACAGCATGAATCCACGAATAAACGAAGGTGATGTTGTGATAGTAAGATGCCAGCCTGACGCGGACAGCGGCGACATCGTCGTTGCAATGGTGAACGGCAGCGACGCAACGGTCAAGAAGCTTATAAAAAAAGACAGGAGCATTTTATTAATGCCCCTTAATACCGTTTACGAACCGATTGTGTATTCAAATGAAGATATAATTTCCCTCCCCGTTTCGATTATAGGGAAGGTTGTCGAGTTGAGAGCGAAGTTTTGAACAATGCAGAATGCAGGAAATGCAGAATACAGAATGAAGATTAATTCATTCCTGCATTCTGCATTTCCTGCATTGATTATTTGTGCTTCAAATAATCAACAACGCCTTTGTATTTGTCTATGTTTTTTGTTATGTGCAAAAACGCTTCTTCTATATCGTCGGTTAAGATAAATAAATTTTTATCGCTTTCTGAAATTAGGCCGTGTTCTAACAGCATATCAATATTTAAAACCTTTTCGAAAAACTTTTTGCCGAAGATGACGAAGGGGATGGTTTCCTGCATTTTATGGGTTTGTGCTAAGGTCAGAATTTCAAAAAGCTCGTCGAAGGTTCCAAACCCGCCCGGGAATATTACAAATGCTTTTGCGTGGTATACGAAGTAGAATTTCCTGATAAAAAAATAGTGGAACATAAACACGAGGTCGTCAGGGATATATCCGTTTGCAGATTCCTCAAAGGGCAGCTGGATATTAAGACCTATCGTGCGCTCCCCTGCCTGTGAGGCACCTTTATTCGCAGCCTCCATTATTCCGCCTCCGCCGCCTGTGCAGATATAATATTTATCTTTGTTTGGTTTATCCGCGTATACTTCCTTCGACCATGCTGCTAATTTAAAAGCAAGCTCCCGTGCCGCCTCATAATATTTTCTGTTACATTCATTTTCGTCATCTTCTTTAGTTCTCGCAGAGCCGAACATGACTATTGTGTTTTTAATCTCCTGCTGCTGAAGCTTTTTTCTTGTTTTATAAAATTCCTCGAATATGCGTATACCACGATGGTTTTCCGCTATAAATTCGTCTGTTAAAATCTTTTTTAAATCGTTCATAAATTTTCCCTTTATATTTTTATATAATATATTTTTTAAGCAATACTACCACATCATCGAAGTCTATTGGCTTGCCCTCGGCAAACATTTACAATAAATTTTTCTTTAAAATCGTCAATACCTCGTCGAAATTAATCGGTTTGCCGATATGTTCGTTCATTCCTGCGTCTAAGCATTTTTCAATATCCTCTTTGAAAACGTTTGCGGTCATGGCTATAATCGGAATATCCTTCGCTTTTTCCATTCCTTCTTTTTCACAAAGCGAGCGGATGGTTTTTGTTGCCTCATATCCGTCCATAACGGGCATTTGTACATCCATGAAAATCATTTCATATTTTGACGGGGATGCCTTGAACATATCGACAGCCTGTTTTCCGTCTTCTGCGCAGTCTATAATAATCCCCGTCGGAAGGAGGATTGTCATCACGATTTCGCGGTTTATTTCCACATCCTCGGCGAGTAAAATATATTTCCCTTTAAAAATATCAGTATTGTCAGCTTCTATATCCTCTTCGCTGTTTGTTTCTTCGAAGCAGTCGCTTATTATTTCTGCGACCGTGGAGGGAAACAGCGGTTTTTGCAAAACTTTATCAACACCGGCATTCATCGCTTTTTGCGAAAAATCGCTTATTTCTGCGGCGGAAATCATTATAACAAATTTATCCTGTATATCGGGAACATATTCCTTCAGTTTTTCACAAAGCTCAATCCCGCTCATACCCGGCATTATCCAGTCGATGAAAAACACGTTGTAATCGCTGCTTTGTTTAAGTAATCCAACCGCTTCTTCCCCATTCGAGGCAATATCGCATTTTGCGCCGAATTTCTGGGCAATCCCCTTGAAATCCTCAAGAATATATCTGTCATCATCAACGGCAAGTATACGCACATTTTTCCAGTTGATCTGCTTTCTGCCGTTTTCCGTATCGTCGCCCCTCGGCATTTTGAAGGTAAAAGAAAATACAGAGCCTTTTCCCTCATCTGAATCAACCCATATTTCGCCGCCCATCATTTCGACAATGCTTTTTGAAATCGCCAGGCCAAGACCCGTTCCGCCGAATTTGCTTGCCGTGCTTTTTTCTGCCTGTGAGAAGGACTTGAAAAGCCTTGCCTTCTGCTCGTCGGAAATGCCTATTCCCGTGTCGGTAACGGAAATCTTGATTTTGCATAGTGGCTGTTTTGTGTATGTTTCAGAATTTTCTTCTCCCAGAAAGAAGGTTTTAAGCCCGATTGTGCCGCCTTCGGGGGTGAATTTTACGGCGTTGCCGAGCAGATTTGTGATAGCCTGGGCGAGCCGCTGGTCGTCGCCTGTAAGACAGTGCGGAATATTACTGTCAACATAAACTGTAAAAATCTGATTCTTTTCATCAACGCGGAAGGATACAAAATCAACGACGCGTTTAAGCATTTTTTCAAAATTAAAGTCAGAGTTTGCCAAATCGAATTTGCCCGCTTCGATTTTTGAAATATCCAGAATATCGTTTATAACACCTAACAGGTGTCCCGACGCATCCTCAATACGCGAGAGACTATAATCCTTTCGCTCAACGTTGCCTGCGGACATCCCGATTTTAACCATGCCGATAATAGCGTTCATAGGCGTGCGTATCTCATGGCTCATATTGGCAAGGAACGCCCCCTTCGCCTCAGAAGCAAGATTCGCTTCGTTTTTTGCTTCGGTAAGAGCATTAAGATTTTTAACAAAGGAATTGCAGAACGCATACATAAGCGCGTTGAAGCCAAGCGTCGCAAAAAGCGAAATGGCGTTATATATTTGCGTAAAACTTTCACCGAGAAGATTTATTTTAAATAAAAATAAAATTGCAAAAACGGATATACCCACAGTGATAATATGTGCGGCAAGTCCTTTTTTACAAAAATATGTAAGTGAAATCATGGCGGAGCAGTCCATATAGATAAACAAAAGCCCGTCGCCTTTAAAATAAACGGCACCGAAAATAAGTATTCCTATAACCGCCGTCGGATTCAGAAACGCCGTCACCGCCGCGTTTATCGGCAGTCGTTCTATAATGACAAAAAGAGCAAGCGTGATAAGGCTCATTACCGCCCTTATCATCATAGCCTGTGTGTTGTCTATCAGGGGGTTTTTATAAACCGCATAAGTGTATACGGGAACAATAAGAGCGTGTGCCAAAAGAACCAGAAATACATATGGCGTCGCCTGTGTCTTAGCGGCACTTCCAAATACATATTTCCGGATAAAATTAATCATGTATACCTCGCAGGGAACGTTGTAGGGACGAACTGCGTTCGTCCGCCTTATTATTGATTTTATCTATATGATTATACAAATCGAAAACATCGGACGAACGCAGTTCGTCCCTACGATAATATCATCTTCTTCAATAAAAGCAAATCCATTCCGTTTATCTTAAAATCATCATTCATATCGGCAGACAGATAATCTGCTCCTGTCAGCTTTATTATACCAAGAATATGTTTTTTCATCAATAGCAAATCCATGCCATTTACGCTTTTATCGCCGCTAATATCGCCTTTTTTGCGGTTATGGTATTTTTCAAAATGAACCTTTGCGTTATTTCCGCGAAAAATTCCCTTGCTTTCAGGGTTGGCGGGTTTTTCATAATAAACACAAAAATCATACGCCGCAGAATATGCGCCTTCAGCATCGTTCGTGACGTTTTTAATCATTCTAAACGTATTAGGATATAATGTCGATAGCTCATGATGAAGAAAATATAACTGTCCGTCAAGCGTTTCCCAGTCGTATCCGTTTTTGTCGCAAAATTCTTTAAGCGCAGTCCATCGCCCGACACCTTCACGCGGATCATGCCACTGGCAAATACCATAGCTTTTCCCTTCGTCCCCGACTGCAGTATGGTCGAAGTTGGATTCCGCCTGTATATTTGCCAAAATGCCGCAGGCAGTGGCGGTTGACAGTTCCATTTCCTGCGTCAGAAAAACATAGATATATGCCTCTGGGGAGGATTTTGCGAAATCTTCATTTCTTGCAACAACATTTTCTTCTGCAGAAGAAAATGTTATTGCAGAAACAGAAATCCCTGAAATTAATATGAAAATTAAACAAATGCAAATAATACGTTTCACACCGTTACCTCTTACAGATCCGTTGATTCGGAAATGATTTTTTTACCTATTAATGCAAGCTCTTTCGTATATTCAATTGCATCAGCATCAGGATTAAATATTCCAATCGGTGCACAGGCACACGTTCTTTTTTCGAACAATTTTCCCAGAATAACACGGTTTTCGATTGCGTTGCATTGTCCTTTTATACAGCATTTAAAATCAGTGCTTATATTTTTTAAAATAAATTCTTTCAATTCCGGGGTTAAATATTTTTCTATTTTTTCGAACCATTTATCTTTTTGGTGCAGATTGAAAAACACCATTCTCCATGAGTTCTCATAAAAGGTTAAAGTGAAAATCCTTTTGCTTTTATATGTAAATGCCCACCAGGTGTATTTTCCTGATTTTCTTTTTCCTATTTTGTTGTCGGTCAGAAAATCGTAAAAACTTGAAAAAGCTTTCAATTTGTCTTCATCAAGATAATATGCCGCCATTTCTTCAATAGTAATATTTTGGTTTGACATTTTTCCCATTTTAAAAACTCCGCTTTTTAAGCTTTATTTTCACATCCCAGAACCGTCCTGATCTTATGTGAAACCATTTCCTCAATCGCTGTTCTTGCGGGACGGAGATATGCACGCGGGTCGAAATGCGACGGGTTTTTCGCCATATGCTCTCTGATTCCGGCTGTCATTCCGAGACGTAAATCGGAGTCGATATTTATTTTACAAACTGCCATTCTCGCAGACTCGCGCAACATGTCT